>Ga0136640_10000386_pt1 | contig 16879 bp, 12 predicted proteins | sample AntDrymUQ8642106_2_FD_105498 | JGI IMG/M metagenome (GOLD analysis project Ga0136640, IMG submission 105498) | Polar desert sand microbial communities from Dry Valleys, Antarctica - metaG UQ864 (21.06) | ecosystem: Environmental > Terrestrial > Soil > Desert | place: Antarctica: Dry Valley...
GTGCACGACGTCGACCCTCGCGCCGACGATCGGACGCGGGTTGGACCCGCAGGTCACGAGCCTGCCGCGCGTCACCGCGCGGTTGCCGAAGCGGCTGGTGAACGACTGTCCGAGGCTGCGCATGCCGCGCACGAAGCGCATCTGCAGCCGCCCGCACGTGGCGATCGGACCGTCGGGGCCTCCGATGCGGCCGTTCTCCCCGGGGGTGACCCTCGTCCGGCTCACGACGCAAACCCTGGTCTGCGGGTCGGCCACCGCGCCCGCGGGGCACGGTCGCTGGACGAGCAGGATGCACGCGGTCGAGTTCGGGTCGCGCGTCGTGCCCGTGGGACACGCCGCCAACGCCCGGATGCATGCTCCGGCGGCGTTCGGATCATTGCTCGTCCCGGCCGGACATGGCGCCGGTGGCCCGACCACCGTGTTCGTGACCACGCACGCGCCGTTGGGGCCGGCCACCGAGGGCGCCGGGCACGTCAGCACGCAGGTGTTGGGGTCGTTGGGATTGGGCGTCGAGCCGGGCGCGCACACGACGACCGGCAGCACGCAGACCAGCGGGTTGCTGCCCGCCTGCGGTATCGACGGCGCCGGGCAGGTCGGCGGCAGCGGCGGCGGCGCGCAGACCGCGCCGTCGCGGTCGACCTTCGCCTCGCCGATGACGACGAGCGCCAGCGGGTCGGTACCGACCACGGGCAGCACCTCGATCTGTGCGGCGCGCTGGATCAGCTCCTGCTGGGGCGTGTTCGCGTCGCCCGTGGTGATCTGCCGGTTGAGCCTGATCGACAGGACGCCGGGGACGACGAGTTCGAAGGGCGCTCCGCCGGACGGGATGTTGAGCGGGATGTCCGCAATCCTGAGGTTGACGACCTCGCTGCGGCCCGTCAGCGTGGGCACCTGATTCGGCGAAATGCCCGTGCAGAGCGCGCGTGCCGATGCCTCGGCGGTGTCCACCTGGATGGTGATGCCCGCCACCGTGATCGTCGTTGTCGTCACGCCACCCGCGGATGTGGCGGTCTGCGTGCGAGCGGCTCCGAGCGGCGGTGCGATCTCCGTGCGCGCGAACGCAGCGGTGAGGTCGACCAACGGTCCCGGGCCGGGAAGGATGTCGATGTCGTTGGTCCCGGCATCGGTGGTGTTGCACTGCGGGCTGTCGGACTCGTTGACCGCTGTAGCGGGATTGTCGGCCACAGCGCGCCCGTTGGCCAGGACCGGCTCGACGCGCTGGTCGCTGAGCACCGGATCGACCTCGACGTAGGCCGCGCTCGCGCGACACGTCCAGACCGGCGATCCGGTGTCCGCGCTGGCCGTCGGGACGATCGTCCCGAAGACGCACAGCGTTGTCAGTACGAGCCAACGGGCTCTGGTCTGCTTGTTCAGCATGGTGCCTCCACTCCCTGATTGCCGATGCGGACCCTCGTCCCCCGCCGTCGCCCCCCCCGCGGCGGCGAGCAGAGTCCCTGCCCGCGTTGCGCCACCCTCTCATAACTGCAGACGCTGCAACGCCGGTATGCGCAAAACCTTGCGGCAACCTCCGTCGTTCGGGCTGGCGAGGACCCCGCCGCAGGGTCGATTTCGACCGGATGTCGAACGGCTTGGGACCGGCGGGCCAATGACAGACCGCCGACGCGCCCATACCGTGAAAAGGGTGACGGGTCACCGCGAGTTCGTGCTGCGCACGGTCGAGGAACGCGGCGTGAAGTTCGTGCGCCTGTGGTTCATCGACGTGCTCGGCCTGCTCAAGAGCATGTCGATCCCCGTCTCGGAGCTCGAATCGGCGTTGGAGGAGGGCGTCGGGCTCGACGGCTCCTCGCTGGAGGGCGCATCGCGACAGCGCGAGCACGACGTCATCGCCCACCCCGATCCGCGCACGTTCCAGGTGCTGCCGTGGCGGCCGGACTCGCTCGTCGCGCGCATGTTCTGCGCCGTGCGCCAGCCCGACGGCGAGCCGTTCGGGGGCGACTCGCGCGCGGCGCTGTGCCGCGTGCTCGACCAGGCCGCCGGCCTCGGCTACACGATGCAGGTCGGCTGCGAGGTCGAGTTCTTCATCTTCGCGCCGCTGGGCCCCAACGGCGCGGTTCCGGTCACGCTCGACGACGGCGCCTACTTCGACCTCACGCCGCTGGACGTCGGCTCGGACTTCCGCCGGCGCACGATCGACTACCTCGAGCAGATGGGGATCCCCGTCAAGGCCTCACACCACGAGGTCGCGCCCTCCCAGCACGAGATCCAGCTGGCCCACGACGACGCGCTGTCGATGGCCGACGCCGTGACGACCTTTCGCATCGCCGTCAAGGAGGCAGCCCACGAGCTCGGCGCCTACGCGACGTTCATGCCCAAGCCGCTGGAGGACCACCCCGGCTCGGGCATGCATCTGCACATCTCGCTGTTCGAGGGCGACCGCAACGCCTTTCACGACGCCGAGTCCGACGAGCCGCTTTCGCCGACAGGTCGCGCGTTCCTCGCCGGCGTGCTCGCCCACGCCTGCGAGCTGACCGCCGTCACGAACCAGTGGATCAACTCCTACCGCCGCCTGGCGACCGGCTTCGAGGCGCCCGCGACCGTCAGCTGGACGCGCCGCGGCGCCGCCGCGCTCGTACGCGTTCCCTCGCGCCGCCCCGGACGCGTCGCCGGCGCACGCTTCGAGCTGCGCTCACCGGATCCGGCGTGCAACCCGTACCTCGCGCTGTCGCTGATCCTCGCCGCCGGGCTGCGCGGCATCGAGCGCGGCTACGAGCTGCAGGCCGAGAGCATCGAGGACGCCGCCGACGGCGTGTTGCTGCCGCAGGACCTGCGCGAGGCGACGGACCTCTTCGAGCGCTCCGAGCTCGCACGCGAGACGCTCGGCGACCGGCTCGTGGATGCCTACGTCGCCAACAAGCGCCGCGAGACCGACGACGAGCGGCGGACGGTGACGGAGTTCGACCGCTCCCGCTATCTGCGACTGCTATGAGCGACGCCTGGATCTACGGCGAGCACGGCGGCGAGGCCACCTCGAGGCTGCTGGCCGAGCTCGGCTTCAGCCCGCACCGCGTAGCGGCCAACGGCACCCTCCGACCGGTCGCCGGCGAGAGCCGCGCGCCGGCGCTCGCGGTGATCCTCGCCTCCGGCCTCGAGCAGCCGTCGTGCGCCGAGCTCTGCGCGCGACTCGCCGCCGACGACGACCTCGGCGAGGTGCCGGTGCTCGTCGCGCTCGCGTCGGGCGCGCTGGCCGCGGGCGTCGGCGTCGCGGAGGGCCACGAGCTGCTCGTCGAGCCGTTCTCGGCCGTCGAGCTGCAGGCGCGGATCGCGCGCGCGCGCCGCGCCGTCAACGGCATCGACCACGACGACGTCGTGCGCGTGGGCTCGCTGGAGATGAACCTCGCCACCTACCAGGTCGCGATCGACGGCAAGCCCGTGGACTTCACGTACATGGAGTACGAGCTGCTGAAATTCCTCGTCACCCATCCCAAGCGCGTCTTCTCGCGCGAGGCGCTGCTCAACCGCGTGTGGGGCTATGACTACTACGGCGGTGCGCGGACGGTCGACGTCCATGTCCGGCGGGTGCGCGCGAAGCTCGGCTCCGAGCACGCGTCGCGGATCAAGACCGTACGCAGCGTCGGCTACCGCTGGGAGGGAACATGAGCTGGCACGCTCGCTTCGGAGATGCTCCCCTGCGCCAACCGAGCGCCGGCGTCGGCACTGCCGTGGGTCCGGTCGGCATCGCGCCGACCCTGTCCCAGCGCCGCGGGCGCACCGGCTACGGCGGCTTTCGCGCGGTCATCAAGGCCGTCGGGACCGGGCCGCGCGGCAGCCGGGCGCTGACGTTCGAGGAGGCCCGCATGGCGGCCGCCGCGCTGCTGGCGGGCGAGGTCAGCCCCGTGCAGGCGGGCGCGTTCCTCGTGGCGATGCGGATCAAGGGCGAGACGCCGGCCGAGCTCGCCGGCATGGCGCAGGCGCTGCGCGACGCCACCGCCGGCGACGCTGCGCCGAGGGGCGACGGCCCGATCGTCGCCTGTGCGGGAGCCTACGACGGCATGGTCGACGCGCCGCACCTATCGCTTGCGGCGGCCGTGCTGGCGGCTGCCGCGGGAGCGCGCGTCGTCGTGCACTGCGGCGGCACGCTCGGGCCCAAGCGCGGAACGACGCCCGCCGACGTGCTGGCCGCGCTCGGCGGCCCGGTCCTACCGTCGGCGCGGGAGTCCGCGGAGATGCTCGAACGCGCGGGCGTCGCGCTCGTGCACGCCGGCGCCGCGATCGCGGGCTGGGACGCTCTCGCCGCCGTGCGCGACGAGATCGGCCTGCGCGGGCCGCTGCACTCGGCCGAGAAGCTCGTCGACCATCTCGGCGCCACCGTCTTCGTCGTCGGCCACACCCACAGCTCCTATCGCGAGCGCCTGCAGGGCGCACTCGAGCTCTTGGGAGCGCAGCGCGTCATCACCGTGCGCGGCATGGAGGGCTCGGACATCCTGCGCGCCGGCCGCCCGTCGGCCTCGGACACGCGCGGACCAATCGAGCTGCCCGAGTCGCCCGGCAGCCTGCTGCGCGGCGATCCCGACCCGCAGGTCGCGGCCCGGCTGACGCGCGCGATCTCCGACGGCGACGAGCATGGCGTGGCGGCGCGGACCGCGCTGCTGAGCGCCGGCCTGCGTTTGTACGCGGTGGGTCGCTGCGCGAGCGTCGGCGCCGGCGCGGCGCTGGCGGGCGACGCCGTCGCCGACGGTCGCGCGCGCGCCACGCTCGACGCGCTGCTCGCCGCCTGAGTCCCGGCGAGGGCCGCCAGCCCGTACATCGCGTGGACGCCGCAACGACCTGAAGGTCCACGCGCCGGACGTTCGCGGCCGTCCCGCGCTGGTACCTTCGAGCGATGACCGCGAGCGAGTTCCTGGAGGCGTTCGCCGCTGCGGCAGGGACGCCCGCGCCGACCGCCGAGGAGATGGACGCGCTGCTGGAGCTCGCCGCCGTCGCGGCGCACGCGTCCGAGCGGCTGGCCGCGCCGATCGCCTGCTGGATCGGCGGTGTCAGCGGCATGCCGGTCTCCGAGCTGCTGGCGGCGGCGCAACGCATCGCCCCGGGGGTCGAGTAGGTGGCCGTCTCGATTCACGAAGCGCGCGCCGCCGTGCTCGAGCACGTCACGGTGCTCGGCTCCGAGGAGGTCGGCCTCGACGATGCGCTCGGCCGCGCGCTCGCCGACGACGCCAGCGCCCCCAACGACGTGCCGCCGTTCAGCGCGTCGGCGATGGACGGCTACGCGATCGTCGCCGCCGACACCGCCGGCGGGTCGGCGCGCCTGCAGCTGATCGGCGAGGCGAAGGCGGGCACCGGCGCGGGCGTCACCGTGCGCCCCGGGACGGCCGTCCGCATCTCGACGGGCGCCCCGGTGCCCGAGGGCGCCGACGCGATCGTGCAGCAGGAGCTCACCTCCGGCGACGACGGCATGACGGTGCTGGTCGACGCGACGATCCGCCGTGGGATGCACGTCCGTCCGGCGGGCGAGGACATCCGCGCCGGCTCGCACGTCATCCACGCCGGCTCGCTGCTCGGGCCGGCCGAGCTCGGGGTGCTGGCGTCGCTGAACATCCCGCGCCCGTGCGTCGTGCGCCGCCCGCGCGTTGCGCTGGCCGGCACCGGCGACGAGCTGACCGATCCCGGCAAGCCGCTGCCGCCCGGTGGCATCCGCGACTCGAACGGCCCCGCGCTCGGCGGCGCGATCCACCGCGCCGGCGGCGAGCTCAACGCGCGCGTGCGCGTGGGCGACGACCTCGAGGCGACCGTCGCGGTGCTGCGCGCCGCGCTGCGCGACGTCGACATGCTGATCACGACCGGCGGCGTCTCCGTCGGCCCCCATGACCACGTCCGCCCGGCGCTCGCGCGGCTCGGGTTTCGCGAGGTCTTCGCCGGCGTCAAGCTCAAGCCCGGGCGGCCGACGACGTTCGCCGTCAACGACGAGGGCACGCTCGTCTTCGCGCTGCCGGGAAATCCCGTCTCGGCGCTGATGGCCTTTCGCCTGTTCGTCGTGCCCGCGCTGGATGCGATGCTCGGCCGCCAGCGCGTCGTGCATCCGACGATGGCGACCGCCGACGAGGAGCTTCCCGGCGCCCGCGGCCGCACGACGATCGTGCGCTGCCGCACGTCCCTGCAGGACGACGGCTGGCATGTGCGTCCGACGCGCTCGCAGGACTCGCACATCCTCACCTCGATGCTCGGCATCGACGCGCTCGCGCTCGTCCCCGAGGACCGCGACGCGATCGCCGCCGGCGAGCCCGTCGAGATCGAGTTCGTGGCCTGACGGAGGGCATGGCGCTGCCGTATGAGCCCTAGCCGCGGCGTCGCTCCAGGCCGACAGGCCGAGCGGACGCTCACGCGCCCCGAGCTGACCGCCGCGCTTGCGGCTCGCCAGATGCTGCTCGAGCGCCACGCGCTCGCGCCCGCCGAGGCGATCCGCCGCCTGACGCCGCTGCAGGGGCAGGACTCGCCTGCCCCGTACGTCGCGCTCGCCGCGCGCCTCGGCGACTTCGCGATCGAGGATCTGCAGGCGGCGATCGGGCGCGGGGACGTGGTCAAGACGACGCTCATGCGCCTGACGCTGCATCTCGTCGCCGCAGCGGAGTACCCCGCCTACCACCAGCTTGCGCGCCAGGCGCGGATGCGCACGTGGCGCAGGACCTATGCTCATCTCGACGAGACGGCGGTCGCCGCGGAGCTCGGCGCGTGGCTGCGCGAGCCGCGCTCCAACGACGAGATCCGCGAGCGCGTCGGGCGCTACGAGGGGGTGACGCACGACGCCTGGACGCCGGTCCTCTTCGCCCGCAACCTGCTCGCGCTCGTGCAGGTGCCGCCCGCCGGCTACTGGCGCAACCGGCGGCGCCCGAGCTTCGTCGTCGACCCGCGCCCGCTGCCTGACCCGGTTGAAGGCGCCATGCTCGTGCTGTCGCGCTACCTGGCCGCGTTCGGCCCCGCCAGCCGCCGTGACGTCGCCGACTGGGCCGGCGTCGCGCAGCGCGACTTCGCCGAGGCCGTGGCGCGCCTGCGAACGGTGAGCTACCGCGACGAGCGCGGCACCGAGCTGCTCGACCTTCCCGGCGGGCCGCTGCCGCCCGCGTCGATCCCCCTGCCCGTGCGCCTGCTGGCCCGCTGGGACCAGCCGCTGCTCGCCTACGCCGACCGCGAGCGAATCATCCCGCTCGAGGTCCAGCCGCTGAAGCTCACGCTCAGCGGTGACGCGACGGTGACCATCGACGGCCGCGTGGCGGCGAGTTGGCGCCTTGCGCGGCGAAAGGACGCCGTCGAGGTCACGATCCAGCCGCACGTCGAGATCCGCCGCTCGGCCCGCGACGAGATCCGCGCCGAGGCCATGCGCATGGCGCGTCTCTGCAGTCCCGAAGCCCGTACGTACGACGTCGTCGGCGGGTAGGAGTCGTGGGGCTGAGGTGTCGGTGGCCTGACACCCCAGCCGCTCACGGTCTCTAGAACGTGCGCTCGCGGTACGCCGCTCGATCGTCGACGACGGCGGTGCGCGTGGCGGTACGCGCCTGGATCATCGCGACGACGAGCCAGATCGCGCCGAGCACGAACAGGATCACGCCGACGGTCTGGATCGAGATGCCGGCCAGCGTGGCGTTGACCGCCAGCCACAGCACGAGGCCGAGGGCCATCAGAAAGATCGGGGGTCCGGCGTCGGTGATCATGGGCAATGCCTCCTCTTGGGGGGAACGAACATGTGGCGGTTCTCCCTCTCGCGGCGCATGCGCAATCGCTCGCTGGACGCTTGTCGTAGGACTGCATGCATCGGGAACGCCGATGGATGTCGTCAAAGCCTGAGCCGCTTGCTTCTGTGACCTGCTTGCGCTGAGCGTCGCCGTTGGTGCGGTGCGATCCGCCGGCGGCGGCGTGGTTGGAGGTGGAGGCGGAGGCTGGGTCGAGGGCGGGGGAGGAGGCGGCGGAGGAGGCGGAGGCGAAGACAAAACCGCTCCGACTCTCGGTCGCGTATGTAGCGCTCGACTATTTTCTTGAGTGGGTCCTTGGCGCGACCGCGCGCAGCGTTCTGAAAGAGCCCGTAGTAGTGCTCGCCCAAACCATCACCCGTTTTCACTGCCATCGGCTCTCGCTGGTCGGCGATCTGCTACCACCACATCGCTCTTATCCGCTGGTACTTCCACCTTCCAACGCTCGATCGTCGTCTCAAAGCCAGCGAGCTCCTTGCTCCGGTCTCGACAGATCGATGAGAGATCTTGCGCACGCCCACCGTTGGAGGTTCGCCACGGCCGCCGTGTCGACCGCCGGAGCCGCGGCGTGTACAGCCGGTCCATAGGCGGCGCCGCGGGCGCAACCTAGTGTCCGCCCGGTCAACCGGCCCTCCGTCTCACCCGCCTAACAGGAGCAGCTTTGCGATCAGGGATGCCACGCACAGCCGACCAGCGCGTTGCCAGCAGCAGGGTCGCGTCGGGTGACGGTCCGCCGGACGTCCTCGCTGCCACGAGCACCGCCACCCACTGCCCGTACTGCTCGCTGCAGTGCGGCATGGACCTCGCGCAGCAGCCCGGCGCGCCGGTCGAGGTCGCGCCGAACGCGTTTCCGACGAACCGCAGCACGATGTGCCAGAAGGGCTGGACCTCCGCCGAGCTGCTGCGCCACCCCGATCGCCTGACCACGCCGCTGATGCGCGACAGCCGCGACGGCGAGCTCGAGCCCGTCGGCTGGGACGCGGCGCTCGACCGTGTCGCGGGCGAGCTGCGCGCCTGTGCGCAGCGCCACGGCCCGTACGCGATCGGCGTCTTCGGCGGCGGCGGGCTGACCAACGAGAAGGCCTACGCGCTGGGCAAGTTCGCCCGCGTCGCCCTGCGCACGTCGGCGATCGACTACAACGGGCGCTTCTGCATGTCCTCCGCGGCGACCGCCTCGCAGCGGGCCTTCGGCCTCGATCGCGGCCTGCCGTTTCCGCTCGAGGACATCGCCCGCACGGGGGCGATCCTGCTCGTCGGCTCGAATCTCGTCGAGACCATGGCGCCCGTGATGTCCTACTTCGACGACCAGCGCATCGCCGGCGGCAAGCTCGTCGTGATCGATCCGCGCGCGACGGTCACCGCACGGCGCGCGCACGTGCACCTGCAGCCGATGCGGGGCACCGATCTCGCGCTCGCCAACGCGCTCCTGCACATCGCGATCAGGGATGGCTACGTCGACGAGCAGTTCGTGGCGCAACGAACGAGCGGCTACTCGTTCGTCGAGCAGCGCGTCGGCGCCTACTGGCCCGATCGCGTCGAGCGCATCACCGGCGTGGCGGTCGACGAGATGCGCCGCGTCGTGCGCCTGCTGGCGGAGGCACCGACGGCGATGATCCTCACCGGTCGCGGACCCGAGCAGCAGAGCAAGGGCACCGACACCGTCCAGGCGTTCATCAACCTCGCCCTGGCGCTCGGCCACGCCGGCCGCCCGTACGCGGGCTACGGCTGCCTGACCGGCCAGGGCAACGGGCAGGGCGGCCGCGAGCACGGCCAGAAGGCCGACCAGCTTCCAAGCTACCGGCGCATCGACGACCCCGATGCGCGCCGCCACGTCGCCGGCGTCTGGGGCGTGGACCCCGACGACCTGCCCGGGGTCGGGCGCTCGGCCTGGGAGATGCTCGACGCGATGGGCCGCGACGGGGGCGTCCGCGCGCTGCTCGTCATGGGCTCGAACGTCGCCGTCTGCGCTCCCGACAGCGCGCGCGTCGAGCGGCGCCTCGCCGACCTCGACTTCCTCGTCGTCGGTGACATGTTCCTGTCGGAGACGGCGAGCCGCGCGGACGTCGTCCTGCCCGTGACGCAGTGGGCCGAGGAGGACGGGACGATGACGAACGTCGAGGGCCGCGTCATCCTGCGCCGCGCGGCGATGCAGGCGCCCGCGAACGTGCGCAGCGATCTCGAGATCCTCGAGGGCCTCGCGCAGCGCCTCGGCTGCGGCGAGCGCTTCCCGTCGCAGCCGCGCGTGGTCTTCGACGAGCTGCGACGCGCGAGCGCGGGCGGAAAGGCCGACTACGCCGGCATCACGTACGACCGCATCGAGGGCGAGGACGGCGTCTTCTGGCCGTGCCCGGACGAAGGGCATCCGGGCACGCCGCGCCTGTTTCTCGACGCGTTCGCGACCCCCGACGGTCGCGCGCGCTTTCATGCCGTCAGCCACCGCGCGGCGGGCGAGGAGCCCGACGACGAGTTTCCGCTGTACCTCACCACGGGGCGCACGCTCGTGCACTACCAATCCGGCACGCAGACGCGCCGGGTGGCGCAACTGCGCGAGGCCGAGCCCGAGTCCTTCGTGGAGATGCATCCCGTGCTGGCACGGCGCATACACGTCGGCGAACGCGATCTCGTCGGCCTGCGCACGCGCCGCGGCAGCGCCTCGGCGCGTGCGCGCCTGACGCCCGACATCCGCCCCGACACGCTGTTCATGGCGTTTCACTGGGGCGGCGAGGGCCGCGCCAACCTGTTGACCAATCCCGCGCTGGACCCGGACTCCAAGATGTCCGAGTTCAAGGTCTGCGCCGTACGCATCGAGGGCGTCGAGTCCTCGCCGAGAGGAGCAGCTCCGTGAGCTCAGTCCGTCTGTTGCAGGGGATCCACGCGTTCGAGGGCCAGGGCCTCGACCAGCCGTCGCTGCTGGATCCGGCGCTCGCCTACACGGTGCCTGTCGGCAACGAGGCGCAGTTCGTCTACTTCCGCGGCGGCAACTCGAGCTCAGGGCTCGTCTGCGTGGTCGTCATGCGCGACGGCAGTCCGATGCGCTACTTCCCGATCGGCGCGCAGGACGGCACGCACGTGGCGCTGCGTGTCGTCGAGGATCTGCTCGCGGGGACCGAGATCGAGATCCATCTCGCCGCCGACGCGGGCGCGACCGGGCACGTCGTCATCGACATGGGGCTGGTGGAGATCTGATGTCCGCCCCGAGGCAACGGCTGGTGGTGGTCGGCAACGGCATGGCCGGCGCGCGCGCCGTCGAGGAGATCATCGACCGCGGCGGATCGGAGCGCTTCGCGATCACGATGTTCGGCGACGAGCCGTACGGCAACTACAACCGCATCTCGCTGTCGAACGTCCTCGCGGGCTCCGAGGACTCCCTGGGCATCTTCCTCAACCCGCTGGACTGGTACGCGCACAACGACATCGCGCTGCACGCCGGCGTACGCGTCTCGCGCATCGACCGCCATGCCAGGACGGTGACCGCGGACGACGGCACCACCCACCCCTACGACAAGCTCATCATCGCCACCGGCAGCCGCTCGTTCTTTCCGCCGATCGACGGCATGCTCGACCACGGCGAGCCGCTGACCGGCATCTTCGGCTTCCGCTCGATCGCCGACTGCGACGCGATGCTCGGATGGGCCCAGGGCGCGCGCAGGGTCGCCGTCATCGGCGGCGGGCTGCTCGGCCTCGAGGCCGCGCGCGGCCTGCTGCAGCGAGGGTTGGAGGTGCACGTCATCCACCGCGCCGAGCGCCTCATGAACGTCCAGCTCGACGGCCAGGCCGGTGCGATCCTGCGCCGCGGCGTCGAGGAGCTCGGCATCCACGTCCGGCTCGCGACGGCCACGACGCGCATCCTCGGCGAGGACGGCCGGGTCAGCGGCCTGGAGTTCGGCGACGGCACGACGCTGCACTGCGACATGGTCGTCGTCACGGCGGGCATCCGCGCCAACACGGACCTCGCGTCGAGCGCCGGACTGGAGGTCGAGCGCGCGATCGTCGTCGACGACGCGATGCGCGCCGTCGACGAGCCGGACATCTACGTCGTCGGCGAGTGCGCCCAGCACCGCGGCGAGGTCTACGGGCTCGTGGCGCCGTTGTGGGAGCAGGCGGTCGTGCTGGCCGAGCAGATCACGGGGCGCAATCCGAAGGCCGCCTATCACGGCTCGAAGCTCGCAACGAAGCTCAAGGTCTCGGGCATCGACCTCGCCACCATGGGCCTCGCCGAGGCCGAGCACGACGACGACGAGGTGGTGACGTTCTCCGAGCCCAAGCGGCGCGTCTACAAGGTCGTCATCGTGCGTGACGGCAAGCTCGTGGGGGCGACGCTGCTGGGCGACGTCAGCAAGGTCTCGTTCCTCATGCAGGCCTTCGACCGCGGCATGGTGCTGCCTGAGGAGCGCATCTCGCTGCTCTTCGACCTCGGCGCTCCGGCGCCGGTCACGAGCGTGGCGGAGCTCGCCGACGACGTCCAGGTCTGCAATTGCAACGGCGTCACGAAGGGCGCGATCCGCAGCTGCGTGCAGGACGGGGCGCGGACGATGAGCGCCGTCGCCGCCGCCACCCGCGCGGGCAGCGGTTGCGGATCGTGCAAGGGCCAGGTCCTGGAGATCCTGGAGTGGGCGAGCGACGGCCAGCTCGAGCAGGACCCGGCGGCCGAGTACTACGTCCCCAAGATCCCGCTGCCCAAGCGCGACCTCATGGACGTCGTGCGCGCGCGCGGCCTGCGCTCGGTGTCGTCGGTCTTCGAGGCGTTCGGCACCGAGCCCGACGACCCGAAGTCCAAGCCCGCGCTCGTCTCGCTGCTGAAGATGGTCTGGGGGGCGGAGTACGAGGACGAGCGCGACGCGCGCTTCATCAACGACCGCGTCCACGGCAACATCCAGAAGGACGGCACCTTCTCGGTCGTGCCGCGCATCGCCGGGGGCGTGGCGACCTCCGACCAGCTGCGCCGCCTCGCCGACGTCGCCGACCGCTACGCCCTGCCGATGATCAAGATCACCGGCGGTCAGCGCATCGACCTGATCGGTGTGCGCAAGGAGGATCTGCCCGCGGTCTGGCGCGAGCTCGACATGCCCTCGGGCCACGCCTACGGCAAGAGCTTTCGCACGGTCAAGACGTGCGTCGGCTCGGACCACTGCCGCTTCGGCCTGGGCGACTCGACGGGCCTGGGGATCCGGATGGAGGAGCGCTTCGCGGGTCTCGAGAGTCCGGGCAAGCTCAAGCTCGGCGTCGCCGGCTGCCCGCGCAACTGCTCGGAGGCGATGGTCAAGGACGTCGGCTGGGTCGCCGTCGGCGACGGGCGCTGGGAGATGTACGTCGGCGGCGCGGCGGGCGCGCACGTGCGCAAGGGCGACCTGCTGTGCACGGTCTCAGACCCGGACGCGGCGATGCTCATGGACCGGCCGCTTCATCCAGTATTACCGCGAGAACGCACGCTGGCTGGAACGGACCTACGCCTTCATGGAGCGCGTCGGCGCCGACACCGTGCGCGCCATCGTCGTCGAGGACCGCGACGGCGACTCGGAGCGTCTCGACGCGGAGCTGCAGCGATCGCTGTCGGCCTACCGCGACCCGTGGCTGGAGGGCCGTGAGCCCGCGACGGCCAACCAGTTCCGTACCCTACTGCCGACGTGAGCGACGACCTCGAGACGATCGACGAGCTGCTCGCCAACAACGAGGCCTTCGCCCCGGCGCAGCCGGCCGAGCACCTCGGCGTGCGCCCCAGCCGCAGGCTGGCGATCGTCACGTGCATGGACTCGCGCATGGACGTCTTCGCCGCGCTCGGGCTGCGCGGGGGCGAGGCGCACGTGCTGCGCAACGCCGGCGGGGTCATCACCGATGACGTCATCCGCTCGCTCGCGGTCTCCCAGCGGCGGCTGGGCACACGCGAGGTGATGCTCATCCATCACACCGATTGCGGCATGCAGGCCCTCACCGACGACGGCTTTCGCGCCGAGCTGCAACAGGCGACCGGCGTCGCGCCGGCGTTCGCGATCGAGTCGTTCTCAGACCTCGATGGGGACGTCTGCCAGTCGATCCTGCGCGTCCGCCGCTCAGCCTTCCTGCTACATCGCGACTTGGTTCGCGGCTTCGTCTACGACGTCCACACCCACCGCCTGCGGGAGGTCGAGGTCTGCGACGACGATCGCGAGCCCAGCGTCGTGGTCAGCAGCGGTGGGTGGCGCTGACTCGAGCTGCACCTGCACAGCGTTCCGATCGTCCTCGGGTCCGGCGAGCTGCTGCTGCAGGCATCGGCGATCCGGGCCGGAGCCGATCGAGGGCATCGCCTCGCCGGCGGTCACGCACGTCCGCTACCGCGTCGCCCGGTAGGCCGCCGGCGGGTGGCGCCGGCAGCGGCGTGACACCCGGCGGAATGACATAAACCCGCTGCTACCCTCGATGAGGCGTGCCCGGCACTGCCCGCAACATGCGTGTTTTCGTTGTCTGTGACCCCGTTCGAGCGGGGTCTTCTTGTCCGCCCTCACGCCTAGGATGCACACATGGAGATTGAGATCGGTCGCGGGAAGAAGGCTCGCCGCGCATACGGCTTCGACGACATCGCGATCGTGCCCTCACGGCGCACGCGGGACCCCGACGACGTGGACATCTCGTGGAAGCTCGGGGACTACCGCTTCGATCTGCCGCTGCTGGCCTCCGCGATGGACGGCGTCGTGTCGCCGAAGACGGCGGGCATGATCGGCAAGCTCGGCGGCCTCGCCGTCCTGAACCTCGAGGGCATCTTCACGCGCTACGACGACGCCGAGGAGCAGCTCGAGCGCATCGCGCACCTGCCCAAGGACACGGCGACGCGCGAGATGCAGGAGATCTACCGGCGGCCGATCGATCCCGAGCTGATCGCCAAGCGCATCCGCGAGATCAAGGACCAGGGCGTCGTCGTTGCCGGTTCGCTGACGCCCCAGCGCGTTGCGCGTTACTACGAGCTCGCGCTCGAGGCCGGCCTGGACCTGCTCGTGATCCAGGGCACGGTCGTCTCCGCCGAGCACGTCTCCACCGACGAGGAGCGCCCGCCGCTGAACCTCAAGGAGTTCATCCGCGAGATCCCGCTGCCGGTCGTCGTCGGCGGCTGCGCGAGCTACCACACGGCCCTGCACCTCATGCGCACCGGCGCGGCCGGCGTGCTCGTCGGCGTCGGTCCCGGCGCCGCCTGCACGACGCGCGGCGTGCTCGGTATCGGCGTTCCGCAGGCGACGGCGATCGCCGACGTCGCGGGCGCGCGCTCGCAGCACATGCTCGAGACCGGCGAGTACTGCCAGGTCGTCGCCGACGGCGGCATGCGCAACGGCGGCGACTGCTCGAAGGCGATCGCCTGCGGCGCCGACGCGATCATGATCGGCTCGCCGCTGGCGCGCGCCTACGAGGCGCCCGGGCGCGGCTTTCACTGGGGCATGGCGACGTTCCACCCGACGTTGCCGCGCGGAGCCCGCGTGCGGACGGTGCAGAACGGCACGCTTCAGGAGATCCTCACGGGCCCGGCGCACCAGAACGACGGCACCTTCAACCTCATGGGCGGCCTGCGCACGTCGATGGCCACGTGCGGTTACAAGGACATCGCCGAGTTCAACCGTGCTGAGCTCATGATCGCTCCCGCGCTGCAGACCGAGGGCAAGCAGCTGCAGGTCGCGCAGGGCGTCGGGATGGGCGCCCGCGGATCGGCAGCCACAGCGCCGGAGCCCGCCAACGGCAACGGCGTCCACAAGGAGCCGGCCCTGCACGATGCATGACTCATAGTCCATGAGTGACGGCGTCGTCACCGCCGCCACGGCAGCGACGGAGATCGTCGAGGACAGCGTCCTCGACGTCACCGTGCCGCGGCGGGTCGACGAGGTCGTCGTCCTCGACTACGGCGGGCAGTACTCGCAGCTGATCGCCCGCCGCGTGCGCGAGCTCGGCGTGTTCAGCGAGCTGCTGCCCCACCACGTCGGACCCGAGGAGGTCCGCCGCCGCAAACCCAAGGGCCTGATCCTGTCCGGCGGCCCGGCGTCCGTCTACGCGGACGGGGCGCCGCGGCTGGATCGCGAGCTGCTCGAGCTCGGCATCCCGGTGCTCGGCATCTGCTACGGCATGCAGCTCATCGCCACCGAGCTCGGCGGCAGGGTGGAGGGCGCGGAGATCGGCGAGTTCGGGCGCTCGGAGCTCAGCGTGCGCGAGCCGGGCCGTCTGCTCGCCGGGCTGCCCGAGCAGCAGACGTGCTGGATGTCCCATCGCGACACCGTCTACTCGCCGCCGCCCGGCTTCACCGCGCTGGTGTCCTCGACGGGCTCACCCGTCGCCGCGCTCGAGCATGTGCAGCGCGGCATCTACGGCATCCAGTTTCACCCGGAGGTCGTCCACACGCCCTACGGCCAGACGATCCTCGAGCGCTTCCTCGGCGACATCTGCGGTGCCGACCGCTCGTGGAGTCCGGAGAGCATCGTGGCCGAGCAGATCGCGGCGGTCCGCGCCCAGGTCGGTGATGCCAAGGTCATCTGCGGCCTGTCCGGCGGGGTCGACTCGAGCGTCGCTGCGTTGCTCGTGTACCGCGCGATCGGCGACCAGCTGACGTGCGTCTTCGTCGATCACGGCCTGATGCGAAAGAACGAGGGCGAGCAGGTCATCCGCGCGTTTCGCGACCACTTCAAGGTGCCGCTGATCGCCGTCGACGCCGAGCGGCGCTTTCTCGAGCGCCTGGCCGGCGTCACCGATCCCGAGACCAAGCGCAAGGCGATCGGCGCCGAGTTCATCCGCGTGTTCGAGGAGGAGGCGGCGAAGCTCGGCGACGCGAAGTACCTCGTCCAGGGCACGCTGTACTCCGACGTCATCGAGTCCGGCGGCGGCACCGGCGCGGCGACGATCAAGTCCCATCACAACGTCGGCGGCCTGCCCGACGATCTGCAGTTCGAGCTCGTGGAGCCGCTGCGCGCCCTCTTCAAGGACGAGGTTCGCGCCGTCGGCGCGGAGCTCGGACTGCCCGAGCGCCTCGTCTGGCGCCAGCCGTTTCCGGGACCGGGCCTGGCGATCCGGATCGTCGGCGGCGAGGCGACGAGAGAGCGCCTGGACCTCCTGCGCGAGTGCGACTACATCTTCCAGGACGAGATCCGCAAGGCCGGCAAGTACCGCGACCTGTGGCAGTCCTTCTGTGTGCTGCCCGATGTGCGCACGGTCGGCGTGCAGGGCGACGAGCGCACCTA
>Ga0136640_10000387_pt1 | contig 16865 bp, 13 predicted proteins | sample AntDrymUQ8642106_2_FD_105498 | JGI IMG/M metagenome (GOLD analysis project Ga0136640, IMG submission 105498) | Polar desert sand microbial communities from Dry Valleys, Antarctica - metaG UQ864 (21.06) | ecosystem: Environmental > Terrestrial > Soil > Desert | place: Antarctica: Dry Valley...
GATCTGGATGCAATAAGTCGCCGTCTGGACGCAATAAATCGCCGAATTACCTATCCAATCCGACGTGAAGATTTCACGCAAAATGTAGCATCTGTGCGACATTTAGGCAAAAAGGCCCCGTCGGGTGACGAGGCCTTTTGTAATTAACACGCTAAGCGTGAGCGTAGTGCCTGCGGCCTAATCTTCGAAGTATTTCTATTCTTTTTCTTCGCTTTCGATCTCCATCGCGGCGTTGATGTCGAACTCCTCGTCCATTTCGACCTCGGCCTCAAACTCGTCCGGCTCGACGCCGGGAACATCCATCGGCATCGGCAGTTCGAGACCGCCACGGATGTCTGCGAGCTCGTCGAACTCGTCCTCGACCTTGCGATTCGCGGTCGCGTCATAGGCGACCTGGACATTACGGTAATACTTCATACCGGTTCCGGCGGGGATGAGGCGTCCCATAATGACGTTTTCCTTGAGGCCTCGTAAGTAGTCGACGCGGCCTGAGATCGCCGCCTCGGTAAGTACGCGAGTCGTCTCCTGGAAGCTCGCCGCCGAGATGAACGAGTCAGTCGAAAGCGATGCTTTCGTGATGCCGAGCAGGAGCGGTTCGCCGACAGAGGTCTTGCCGCCTTCGTCCGAAACTCGTCGATTTTCGTCTTCGTAGCGGAAGCGATCCACCTGTTCCTCGAGCAGGAATTCGGTGTCGCCGACTTCTTTAATCTTCACCCAGCGAAGCATCTGGCGAACGATAACCTCGATGTGCTTATCGTTTATGTTAACGCCCTGCAGACGATAGACTTCCTGAATCTCGTTTACGAGATAGTTCTGAAGAGCTCCCGTTCCGAGAACGCGCAAGATGTCGTGTGGATTGAGCGGGCCATCCATGAGAGGCTCACCGGATTTGACGATATCGCCCTCCTGAACGTTGATGTGCGTACCGCGCGGAATATCGTATTCCCTCTCGCTGCCGTCGCCGCCCGTGATGATGAGCTTTCGCTTACCCTTTGCAATCGGGCCGAACGCCACCGTTCCGTCGATCTCGGACATAACTGCCGTCTCACCTGGACGACGCGCTTCGAATAGCTCGACGACACGAGGCAGACCGCCGACGATATCCTTGGTCTTCGTGGTTTCACGCGGGATCTTTGCGATGATGTCGCCCGGCTTAACCATCTGGCCGTCTTCGACCAGGAGGTTTGCACGGATCGGCATCTGATAGGTCTTCAGTGTCTTATTTCCGTCCTTGATGTCGAGACGCGGCTGATTCTTTTCGTCCGAATCCTTAACAACGAGGCGTTTCTGACCCGTAACCTTGTCGATCTCTTCCTCGACCGTCTTGCCTTCCTTCAGATCCTGATACTTGATCGAACCCGCAACCTCGGAAAGAATCGCAAACGTAAACGGATCCCACGTGACGAGCAGGTCGTCCTCTTTCACCTTTTGGTTATCCTTAACGTGAATCTGGGCACCGTAAACGATGGTATAGCGGGCGACTTCGCGTCCGCGTTCGTCCATTAAGGCAAGCTCTGACTGCCGCTTGAGCGAAACGAATTCGCGCGCGCGATTCTTAATGACCTTTGTTTCGCCGAGATATTTGACGGTTCCGTCCATCGCGGCGATGTGTTTTGTCTCCTGCTCGAGGCGAGCTGTTCCACCGACGTGGAACGTACGCATCGTAAGCTGGGTGCCAGGCTCACCGATTGATTGAGCAGCGATCACGCCGACAGCTTCACCGATTTCCACCGTGTTGCCGGTTGCGAGGTTGCGACCGTAGCACTTAACGCAGATACCGCGACGCGCTTCGCAGGTCAGGGCGGAGCGAATTCGCACCTTTTGGAGACCCGAGAGCTGAACCGCCGAACCGAGATCCTCGTCGAGTTCGACATTCGCCTTTACTATGATATTTCCATCCACCGGATCGATAATGTCATCGAGCGAGGTGCATCCGACGATACGGTCTCGCAGAGATTCGACCTCTTCGCCGTTGCGAATGATTGCCTCGGCCCAGACGCCGCGGAGTGTCCCGCAGTCCTGCTCAGCAACGATCACGTCCTGTGCAACATCGACGAGACGCCGCGTAAGGTAACCAGAATCGGCCGTCTTTAGTGCCGTATCGGCGAGACCCTTACGAGCACCGTGCGTCGAAATGAAGTACTGGAGGACGTCGAGGCCCTCGCGGAAATTTGCGAGAATCGGATTCTCGATAATCTCGCCCGACGGCTTTGCCATCAGGCCGCGCATACCGGCGAGCTGACGAATCTGAGCTTCCGAACCACGAGCACCGGAATCGGCCATCACGAGAATCGGATTGAGTTCTTTGCGCTCATTTTCGCGATCGTGCATCGCCTTAAACATTTCTTTGGCGACGCGGTCGGTTACATCGGACCAAATTGCCGTCACCTTATTGGTCCGCTCGAGATCGGTCATCGTCGCATCTTCATACTGCTTGCGAAGCTTATCGACCTCTTTTAGTGCATCTGCAATGATGGCTTTTTTGCTGAGCGGCGTGACCATGTCGTCAATTCCGATCGAGACGCCGGCCTTTGTCGCGTAAAGGAAGCCCATCGCCTTCAAATCGTCGAGAAGCACAACGGTCGCCTGATGGCCGAGTCGGAGATGTGAAAACGTTACGAGCGACTGCAGGCCTTTCTTCTTCATCGTGCCATTTACAAATGGAAGGCCGTCCCGCGTCAGGCGTTCGTTAAACACGGCACGTCCTGCGGTGGTGTCGAGCATTAGGTCGACCTTCTCGCGGACATTCGCACGCATTACATCCTGTCCGCTGTGTTCGGACGTAAGATCGATTAGATCGCCTCTCCAACGCAAACGGATCTTGGTCTGGGTTTCGATGACGCCGGCGTCGAGTGCGAGCAGGACATCTTCAATTGAGTTAAAGGCCTTCTTCTCGCCTCTCAGTCCGTCCCGGGCGAGCGTAAGGTAATAACATCCGAGGACGATATCCTGCGAAGGCACCGTGATCGGCTGGCCGCTCGCCGGCGACAGCAGATTGTTTGACGCGAGCATCAAAACGCTCGCCTCGATCTGCGCCTCTGGCGAGAGAGGAATATGTACCGCCATCTGATCGCCGTCGAAATCAGCGTTAAATGCGGTACAGACGAGCGGGTGAATCTTGATCGCCTTGCCCTCTACGAGGACCGGCTCGAAAGCCTGAATGCCGAGACGGTGAAGCGTTGGGGCGCGGTTTAGCAGTACCGGATGCTCGCGAATGACTTCCTCGAGAATGTCCCAAACAATCGGCTCCTGCCGCTCGACCATCTCGCGTGCCTGCTTGATGGTCGCTGCATGCTGATCTTTTTCTAACTTATTGTAGATAAATGGCTTAAAGAGCTCCAAGGCCATTTTCTTGGGCAGACCGCACTGGTGAAGCTTCAGCTCCGGGCCGACAACGATCACCGAACGTCCCGAGTAATCGACGCGTTTTCCGAGAAGGTTCTGGCGGAAACGTCCCTGCTTACCTTTCAATGTTCCGGAGAGCGATTTGAGGGGGCGATTGTTCGCGCCACGAAGCACGCGGCCGCGGCGGCCGTTGTCGAAGAGCGCATCGACCGCTTCCTGAAGCATTCGCTTTTCATTGCGAACGATGACCTCAGGTGCGCGAAGCTCGATGAGCTTTTTCAGACGGTTGTTACGATTGATGACACGGCGATAAAGGTCGTTAAGATCCGAAGTTGCAAAGCGTCCGCCGTCGAGAGGCACGAGCGGCCGAAGCTCAGGCGGAATGACAGGGATCACATCGAGGATCATCCAGTCGGGGTGATTTCCCGAACGAAGGAACGACGTCGAAACCTTGAGACGCTTGGAATACTTCAGCTTTTTCTGCTGTGACGTCTCGTCTTTCATCTTGAGACGAAGCTCTTCGACAAGTTCCGGAATATCGATCGTTTGGAGCAGATCCTTGATGGCCTCGGCGCCCATCTTCGCGATGAATTGATTCGGATAGTCGCGCGAAAGTTCCCGATATCGCTCGTCCGAAAGCAGTTCCTTGGGCTTGAGGTCCGGCACATCGCCCTCGTCGACAACGATATACGTTTCGAAATAAAGGATTTTTTCTAGATCGCGCAGCGTTATGTCGAGCAAATGGCCGATGCGGGAAGGCAGCCCCTTAAAGAACCACACGTGCGAGCAAGGCGAGGCGAGCTCAATATGGCCCAGACGCTCGCGGCGCACTTTCGACTGTGTGACTTCAACTCCGCACTTATCGCAGATGACGCCGCGGTGCTTCATCCGCTTGTATTTTCCGCAGAGACATTCCCAGTCTGAGACCGGGCCGAAGATCCGTGCACAAAACAGGCCGTCACGCTCCGGCTTGAACGTGCGATAGTTGATCGTCTCCGGCTTTGTTACCTCGCCGTGCGACCATGAGCGGATCTTTTCAGGCGAAGCGAGCGAGATCCTGATCGCTTCGTAGTTGGTCGTGAGTTGTGTTTTATTATCGTTGTTGAATCGAAACATGTGCTATTATCCACGAGCAGAAAGACAACTAAACCGGCGTCCACCAGAGACACCACACCTAGCCTAGTCGAATTTCGTAGTATACCACCCCCAAATTCGATCGCCAAGCGCTAGCCGTACCTTTCAACCTCTACTTACCAAATAGCGCGAACACCGCATCACACTGCCACACACAGTTCGATTTGCTGATGCTGACATCGATGAAAGGTGTTGTGCTGCTGCCAAACCTCATGACGGCAGAGCCGTGCCCCCGAGCGGCGGCGAGGGTAAAAACTCGCTGGCATATGACGAAGCCGTAATAAACCGATTTATTGTCTTGCCGACTTGATGGTTACGGGACGGTCGTCTACACAGCAATACGCCGCGAGGCGTACTCGATCCGCGGTCAACGTCTTGTCGTTCTCGAGCATAGTCATTGTCGCGTCGAAAACTTCTCTCGCGCTTTTATCCGCGGGCGGATTAATACGGTAATGCATCCACTTGCCATCGCGTCGGCCAGTAACGAGATTCGCCCGTTTGAGGTAGGACAAATGTCGGGAGATTTTTGGATTGTTCGTGCCGAGCGTCTCGGCAAAGAAGCATACGCACACTTCGCCATCGCGCATGAGGTTGAGCAGTCTCAACCTCGTCTTATCGGCTAAGGCGGAGAAAAAGAGCTCTGCATCGAAGCGTCGTTCAGCCATAAGGTCATCCCCTTGAAATCACGAGCCCTGCAAACGTCGCCCCAATGGATAGCGTGACGCTCAGGAAAACATAGGTCATAACTGAAACGTAGTCTTTCTGCTCCAGAAATCGCAGATTCTCGAGCGCAAATGCCGAAAAGGTCGTAAATCCGCCGCAAAAGCCAGCGGCAAGCAACAAACGATATTCGGGAAGCCATTCGAAGCGCTGGGCGAGTCCTGCGACGCAACCGATGACGAAGCATCCTGCAACGTTTACGATAAGGGTAGCAACGGGTCGTGCTCTATTACCGTTACCGTTGACGGCTAAGGCGACCAGATATCGAAGAATGCTACCCACCGCTCCGCCCGCTCCCACCAGGATAATTTCCCGTATCATCGGAAGGATTATACATTAACGATTATGCCTTGACATAATTATCGAATGCGAATATGCTGTAAGTCGATTATGGATATCCGTAATTGTATTTTAGTATTTCGGAGGTAATTATGCGCACACAGATCAATGCCCTAAAGGCACACGTCGCATTGAATGTTCGCGACGTCGAGAAAAGCATCGACTTCTACCGCAACATGCTTGAACTCGAGCCATCAAAGGTCCGAACCGGCTATGCCAAATTCGACATCTCGAATCCGCCGCTCAACCTGACGCTCAATCAAGTGTCTTTCGGCGAACGCGGTGCTCTATCGCATCTCGGAATCCAGGTGGCGTCAACGGGCGATGTTAACGCAGTCCGCGATGCTTGGGAAGCCAAAGGCCTAACCCCGCGCGACGAAAAACAGACGACCTGCTACTACGCCTTACAGGATAAGGCCTGGGTCAATGACCCAGACGGAAACGAATGGGAAGTTTTCGTTGTGCTTGAAGACAATCTTTCAGAAGAAGTTCAGGGCGCGGCAGACACGACCTGCTGCGTTCCTACCTTTGCCGACATAAAGGGCACGAAACAGAATGTTGCGCAGGCCTGTTGCTGAATTTATTGGAACCGCAACGCTGCTCACGGCAGTGGTCGGTTCGGGCATCATGGCCGAACGGCTCGCCGGCGGTAATGTCGCCGTTGCTTTACTCGCAAACACTATCGCAACGGGAGCGGCGTTGGTCGCTCTGATTCTGACCTTTGCAAAGGTTTCGGGAGCGCACTTTAATCCGGTCGTAACCCTGATCGATCTGTTTGACGGTGCGATGGGCATGAAACAGGCGGGACTCTATGCCGTCGCCCAGATTACGGGCGCTCTCGTCGGCACGGCGATCGCGCATCTAATGTTTGAGCTGCCGATATTTTTCGCGTCCGGAAAGGTGCGCACGGGCGGGGCACAATGGCTCGGCGAGTTCGTCGCGACGTTCGGCCTCGTCGGGGTCATCATTGCATGCAGGCGGCGGCACAACTCGGTTGCAATCGTCGCCGCGGCGGTCGCCGGTTACATCACCGCGGCCTATTGGTTTACCTCGTCTACCTCGTTTGCGAATCCCGCGGTCACCATTGCCCGTTCGCTGAGCGACACGTTCGCAGGTATCCGACCGGTCGATGTGCCGGCGTTTATGGCGGCACAAGTACTAGGCGGCGTGGTCACCATCCTGCTTTTTCGCTGGTTGACCCCTAAAGAAGACGTATGAGTGAAAAAAAAACGGGTGCTGTTTGTTTGTGTCGAGAATTCGTGTCGCAGCCAGATCGCTGAGGCGTTCGCACGCATTCACGGCGGCGAAAAAGTGGAGGCATTCTCATCCGGATCGCGGCCTTCGGGCGTGGTTAATCAAAAAGCGATTGAGGTGATGAGAGAGCTTGGATACGATCTATCTACGCACACGTCAAAATCTCTGGACGACATTCCTCAGGTACGCTACGACCTGGTCGCGACGATGGGATGCGGAGACGAATGCCCGCTGATCAGCTGCATCCGCCGTGAAGACTGGGCGATTCCCGACCCGAAAGAGATGTCGGCGGTAGAATTTCGCGGCATCCGAGACGAGATCGAACGCCGCGTTAGAGTTATGTTGACCAGCCTGGCGATAGACCTTACTGTTGCGCCTGCGCAGGAATAGGTTTGTCTGTGGAAGTTCCCCAATTGACGACCGCATAGTTCTGCGACCCGCTTAGAAACTGCCACCATTGGCCGTCCCGGTAGATGGCCAGGTCGACCTTGCCGTCACCATCGTAGTCGGCCGGTACAGGAATGTCGGTGCTGATGCCGAACTTTATTGCCACAATCCCTGCGGTGCTCTGGTTGATCCACCACGTTCCTGTCGATGGGCGATAGATCGCATAGTCATCCTGCCGATCTCCATCGTAATCCCCCGGAACCGGAATGTCCCCGGCAACTCCCCACTGAAATGTCTGGGGTGGCGCGTAGCCGCGATAATCCGCGCTGTACCAATATCCGTTCTGAAAATACCCGAGTTCGTCACGACTGTCGCCACTAAAATCGCCAACGACCGGCTTATCGGCTGTTTGCTCACCCGGAAGGGAGTACTCATACGCCGTGCTCGTAGGATTCGCAACGTACATGCCCTCACGGAGAAACCATCTCGGGGCTCCGCTGCGAATACCCCGAACGGCCTGATCTTCGATAGATGGCCCCATGTCTTCGAAATCGCCCGGCATCGGCTGATCGCCGGCCGCACCAATCTGGAGGTAACGCCAATTGTCAATCAGGCTCGACCATCCGTGCCACGTGCCATCGCGAAAGACTGCAACATCTGTCTTTCCGTCGTTATCGAAGTGCGCCGCAGCGACCTTGTCTGTCGAGAAGCCCCAGTATCGATAAGCGATCCCTGCCGTGCTCTGGTACAGGTACCAGACGCCATTGCTCGGACGATATACTGCGATGTCGCTGCGCCCGTCGCCGTCGAAATCAAACTTGGCGCGTTTCGGCGTAAGGTTAGGCGCGAGGCGAACGAGCTTAAAGCGGTTGTAGTCGCGATTAACGCCGCCAAAACCACCGAACACATAGTATTTGTCGTTTCCGGCATTGCGAAAGCCGTATATCGATCGATTGTCGAATTCGATATTGTCGATGGTTTGGTCGACTGAGCCGTCGGGATACACCTTTGCCCACTGAATTTCGGTTCCGTAGTAGTACTGCCAGCGCCGGCAACCGCTGACAAACATGCTGCCATCCCCCAGCGGCAGAAAGGCGCTGCCCGAACATAGCGGAATCTCGAGATCAAGGGTTCCGTTTGCAGTGAGGCGTTTACCGGGCGAATAATTCACGCCCTGCTGCGCGGAGTTAAATAGGAGTTTGCCGTTAGGAAGCACCGTAAGGCCCCGTACGTATGAATTGAGCGGCAGATCACCGTCGAACGTCGAGTCGCGGGTGCCGTCGGCGTTGAGCCGGTGGAGCGGTTTTACCTGCGGCTCCCAGTCCCAGGTTCTAACCGCCACCATGATCTTGCCGTTTTGAAGCGGCTGAATATCCTGACAAAAGCCCGCTGTCATGAATGTCACGCGAAACGTGGGATCCGGCGTGCCATCGCTGTTGAGCCGGTGCGCGGTTCTGTAAAGTTCGCCATTGATCGTCCGATCGGCACAGACGAGCATTTTCGAATCGGGAAGTGGTTCGATAGGTCGAAACCCGTATCCCGACGTAACGATTGTCGGAGGCAGAGTCGGGTCGAGAGCGCCGTCGGCGTTTATTCGAGCAAAATGCGTCCGCTGCGCTCCCACATTAAAATCGCCCGTTAGCAGAAATTTACCGCTTGCAAGCGGCTTAATTGCGCCGACGCTGCCGCCGCCCTGCGTCACCGCAGTGATCGCGACGGAGAAAGTCGGGTCTAGGGAGCCGTTCGAATTAAGCCGCACGACAAACGGAGTGCACTGGCCGCTCTGCGTACAATAAGCACCGACAACCAGTAGCCGACCGTCACCGAGCAAATGAACGTCTTGCACGTTATCGAATCGCGTGAAGGGCGTATTAAAAGTTGGATCAACCGCGTAGTCGACCGCGAAAACCGGTACGACAATAGCAGCGAGAAGGAGGAAGGTACGCGTGATCTTCATAAGCGACTCCAATGAAAGATTGTAGCGGGCTAAGGCGTATCTTATGCGAGGATCGGTCTGGAGTCAACGGGTTTCGCAGGCGTCACTTTCTAGTTTTCGACCGACGGACACTCACTTCTTCAATTGAATCGGCGATGCGCTCGCGAATGACCTCGGGGGTTAGATTTTCGATCACGTGCCGATACGATTCGTCCGAGATTTTTTGCCAGAGACTGTCGTCAGTGATCAAGCTGCAGACGGCGTTGGCAAAGCTCTCGGGGTGATCGTGCATAAGGACGTTCTTCTCGTGCGTAAGACCCAGGCCTTCCGCGCCGATCATCGTGGTTACGACCGGAAGTCCGCATGACATCGCTTCGCCAACTTTTCCTTTCACGCCGGCCCCGAAACGGAGAGGTGCCACAAAAACTCTCGCCTCGTCCAGCAGAGGCTGTACGTCGGGCACGTATCCGAGAACGTGCGTATTCTCGCTAGCGTGCGAGGCAATCTCGTCATCGACGCCGGCACCCACGATAGTCAGTTCAATGCGTGGAAGTTTTTCGCGAATGCGCGGCAGTACTTCATTTAAAAAGTGGAGAATGCCGTCGCGGTTTGGCCGATGCGCCATACTTCCGATAAAGAGCATGCCGGACCGATCCTCCGACTTTTTCCCGCGTGTTTTCAATGTATGAATAGTTGGAATGATCGCCGTGCGAATCTCCGGCAGATAACGGCGCAGGGCCGTGGCGTCGGTGGGCGACGCAGCCCACACGAGGTCGGACTTTCGCGCGGCTTCGATCTCGATCGCCTTCACAGCCTCGATATCGCCGTCTGAGATGTCGCGGTCGAGTTTTTGCTCCCGCTCGAGTCTCACGAAATGAGCATCGACCATGTCGTAGATAATCTGGGCATTCGGCAAAACGACCTGCACCTCGGACATAAGCGAATCGGCAACACTCGGTCGGCTAAATATTACAGCGGCGACCGGTTCTCCCGCGAGACGCTTCCAGAACGCGACACCTGCGGTCTCGATGCCCAACTCCCACAGCTCGCTTTCATAATGCGAGCCAGCTTCACCGGTGAGAGGGACGAAAATCGTACGCCCGATCCGCGATAGGGACCGAAGAATGTGCAGCATTCGAAGACTCCCCGCGTCACGATCGGGCGTCGGGATTCGCTCGTCAAAGACCAGGAAAACTTTTTTTCGACGAAGCCGATTTGCTGCGGCGGCGAGGTTTTGAGGTGAGGGTTCGAGATGGTGTGATTCGAGAACTTGCCGCCACTTCTCGACAAACTTTTGCTGATTAACGACCTGAAATCGCTTCATCCCCGCTGAGAGATCGGTGCCGGAAGAAACGCCCTCAAAATGAACAATTCGCGCCGACGGTTGGTAAGCGACTCGGTATCCCATCGCGCGAACACCGAAACAAATATCGACGTCCTCGTAATATCCCGGGGCGTAACGCTGGTCAAATCCCCCGAGCCGTTCAAAGAGATCTCGCCTAATCACTAGCGCTGCCCCGGACACATAATCGACGGCGCGCGCCAACCGGTACGTTCGCGATCGCGGCGAGCCTCCCCATCCAAAATGATTAGCGCTCGCGTCACGCCAGATGATCCCGCCCGCCTCCTGAATCCGTCCGTCCGGATAGAGGAACATTGGTCCGACGGTGCCGATCGCTTCATCCTGTTCCAGACTCTCCAAAAGCGTGTCGATCGCGCCGGGAAGCACGACGGTGTCGTTGTTGAGGAACAATAGATATTTGCCCTTGGCCGCCGCCGCCCCGACATTACATCCGTCGACAAAACCAAGATTATCCTCGTTTCGGATGACGTCGATTCGATTGCCAAACTTTCGGAGGACGTCGCTCGTGTTATCGGTAGAGGCATTGTCTACGACGATGATCTCAACCGCTGCCGAATCGATGTCTGTCAGAACGGATTGAAGACAAAGGGCCGTGTATTCAGCCTTGTTAAAAGCCAGAATAATGATGGAGCACCGCGGCTCGCCTACGATGTGATGATTTGGAGGCAGGTCGGCTAGATCAATAGGAGCTCCAGCTGCGGGCGAGCGAAGGCCCGGAATCGGAGGCTCGATCTTGCCCGGTAGATAAAAATCGATGTCAATGCCGTTGCGCTCCGCAAATGCGCGCACGGCGCCCGGCACGGGAGTTCGCCGCGGCAGAATCCTGATCCCTGAGTCGAGCAGACGTGCAAGAGTACTCTTTGCAAATTGTCTCGCCTTGGTCGATGATGTCATTCTAAATGCGACTTTCGGGTAACGGCCTCGGACTCGGACTCGGACCTTTCAAATATTACCTAAATCTCGACCGATGGCGAAAAGAGCACTCATCACCGGCATCACCGGTCAGGACGGAAGTTATCTCGCGGAATATCTCCTCTCCATGGGTTACGAGGTTCACGGTATCGTGAGGCGCGTGGCGCTCGAAGATCCGGAAGGCCGCTTTGCCCGCATTTCGCATTTGCTCGATCGCCTCGTACTGCATCCTGCGAGTCTCGAGAGCTATCCGAGCATTTTTCAGGTCTTTCACAAGGAAAAGTTCGACGAGTGTTATCACCTGGCGGCACAGAGCTTCGTCGCCGAGAGCTTTAGCGATGGCTTCTCGACGATGAATATCAACATCAATGGGACGCATTACGTGCTCGCGGCACTGCGCGAACTACAACCGGAATGTCGCTTTTACTTTGCTGGATCGAGCGAGATGTTCGGCAAGGTCGAGGAGGTGCCGCAGCGCGAGTCGACGCGATTTCATCCGCGTTCTCCTTATGGCATCAGCAAAGTTGCCGGGTTCGATCTCACTCGCAATTATCGCGAGGCCTATGGAATATTCGCCGTCACAGGGATGCTCTTCAATCACGAGAGCCCACGTCGAGGCTACGAGTTCGTGTCGAGAAAGATCTCGATGGGCGTCGCGCGTATCAAGCTTGGCCTTGCCGATAAGCTGCTACTCGGAAACATGGCTGCAAAACGTGATTGGGGTCACGCATCCGACTACGTTCGGGCGATGTACTTAATGCTCCAAAAAGATTCTCCGGAGGATTTTGTCGTGGCCACGGGCGAAACGCATTCGATAACCGATTTTTGCGAACTCGCTTTCGGCGAGGTCGGTCTCGACTATCGAGATTACGTCGCTGGCGATGAGAAATTCTTCAGACCGGCCGAGGTCGATCTGCTAATCGGCGACCCGTCACTCGCACGGGAAAAACTCAACTGGGAGCAGACCTATACTTTTCCACAACTCGTCAGCGAGATGGTCCGCTCCGACGTCGCTCAGATGTCGGCCAAGGCGCGGATACTCAACCAAGTCGACGTTTGATCAGAACGTGTAGGCATTCGCGCCGATCATTACGTCCGCAATCCGCTGCCGGGCCGCGATCGTGTTGATTGGCGAGTTGTTCTTCGTAAACCTCTTCAGTGCGACGAGCAGCGTACGGCCTTCATCACCTTCGGCAATGGCTGCTATCGTATTCTTTGCACTTGCCTCGATTCGCTGCGTTGCGTCATTGCAGAAAACAGAAGCCATGTCGATGTAGGAACGTGCGGACTCTTCCCCATTCTTTTCGGCGTATTTCTTTGCACGCAGGATCGCCGTTTCCATCTGATAGGCATCCATAATGATGTCGGCGCAGTTGATGAGAACCTCCTGCTGTTCCGCGAGAGCCATCATGTATTTCTGGGCAGCGGTGCCGAGCACCATCAGGGCAACTTTCTTCGCATTCGCGGCAAGCTTTGTTTCAGGTGCAAGAAGGCCTGCGTCGTCGTCGAATGATATCTGCGGATTCAAGATCTCATCCTGAAGCGCCTTGGCGGCCTGGAGCAACCCGAGCTTGCCCTTGATCGCGCGCTTCATTAACTGCCCAGGTATGAGCATTCGATTTATCTCATTCGTCCCCTCGAAAATTCGGTTGATTCGAGAATCGCGATACGCCTGCTCGGCCGGATAATCTGCCGAGTAACCGTAGCCTCCGTAAATCTGCACCATTTCATCGACGACGTAATCGAGCGCCTCGCTGCACGCAACTTTATTAATCGACGACTCCACTGCGTACTCCTCGATGGACTGCAGTTTTTTCTCGCTGCTCGCACCGTCACCGATAAGCGCGTCTATCATCCCGACGGTGCGATAAGTGATCGATTCTGCTACCCAAGTACGGATCGCCATCTCTGCAAGCTTATGCTTGATCGCGCCGAATGACGAGATCGGCTTATTAAACTGATGCCGCTCGTTTGCGTATTTTACCGCTTCCCGAATTGCTAGCTTCGCTCCGCCCGTCACGGACGCGCCGAGTTTGAAACGGCCGACGTTGAGTACGTTGAACGCGATCTTCGCACCGTCGCCAACCTTTCCTATGAGATTGCCGACCGGAATCTTAGCGTCGGAGAGGATGACGGCGGTTGTCGAGGATGACTTGATGCCGAGCTTATGTTCTTCGTGTCCGGGACGGCAATTTTCGCTGCGGGGAACGAGGAAACACGAGAACTTTTCTTTTTCGCCATCGACCTTCGCAAAGACAAGATACACATCGGCGAAGCCGCCATTGGTGATCCACATCTTCTCACCGTTGAGGATATAATGCTGGCCATCTTCGGTCAGTTTGGCTACGCACTTTGCACCGAGTGCGTCGGAGCCCGAGCTCGATTCGGTGAGGCAATATGCCGAGACGATCTCGCCGGAAATGATCCCTGGAATCCAGGTCTTTTTGAGCTCCTCCGACCCCCAGTAAAGGATCGGCAGAAGACCGATGGAGGTTTGCGCGCCGTATGTTGAACCAAAGCCGCTGCCCCGTCCGACCATCTCCGCGATGATCGCGCCCGACGTCTGGTCGAGCGCCATTCCGCCGTACTCCTCCGGTATATTCGCACCCAGCAAGCCGAGATCGCCGGCTTTCTTAAGCAGGTCGCGAGCGAGTTCCCAAGCGTGCTTCTCAAGGGCAGGCAGTTGCGGCGCGACTTCGTTATCCACATACTCGCGACACGTCTCGCCGATCATCTTGTGCTCGTCGGTAAAATCCTCGGGCGTGAAAATGTCGGTAGTATCGGTAATCAGAAACTCACCGCCCTTCATATATTCCTTTTCCATTTGTGCTTCCATGATGATTTCTGCCAAAAATTACGCGAATAGAACGAATAAAGACATTTGCGTAATTCGTGTCATCCGTGGCTAAAATTTTTCTCTAATCTAACCTTTCAAATATTCCCGCAGCGCCCATTCCGCCACCCACGCACATTGTTACCATTCCGTAGCGCGCCTTGCGGCGTTTCATCTCTTGGAGAATCGTTGCGGTCAGTTTCGCACCGGTGCATCCCAATGGATGACCGAGGGCAACCGCGCCGCCGTTGACATTTACCTTGCTCGGGTCCATTTCCAGGACCTTCATCACTGAGAGGCCCTGCGCGGCAAAGGCTTCGTTTAGCTCAATTACGTCGATCTGATCAAGCGTAAGAGCGGCCATTTTAAGAGCCTTCGGAATGGCATAGACCGGGCCGATGCCCATCTCCTCGGGCAGGCATCCCGCGGTTGCAAATGAAACAAACCGCGCTAGCGGAGTCACGCCCAATTCTTTTGCTTTGTCGGCCGACATGACTACGGTGGCCGCCGCGCCATCCGACATTTGCGAAGCGTTCCCCGCCGTTACGGTTCCATTAACATGAAACACGGGCTTGAGCTTTGCAAAACCCTCGGCGGTCGCGTCGTAGCGCGGGCCCTCGTCGGTATTGAAGACTACCTCTTTACGTCGAACGCGACCTTTGTCATCGAGCTCGTCAACAAAGACGGTGAACGGCACGATCTCATCTTTGAAGTTTCCGTTTTGAATCGCTGCCGCAGCCTTCTGGTGCGATCGAAGAGAGAATTCGTCAGCTTGCTCTCGCGTGATCTCGTATTTCTTTGCAAGATTCTCGGCAGTCAATCCCATGTTCAAATAGTAGTCGGGATACGAATCGACAATCGCCGGATTTGGCCGCAATACGTTGCCGCCCATCGGTATCATCGACATCGTCTCAAGCCCGCCGGCTACGATCACATCCGCGCCGCCAGTCGCAATCCTGTCAGCCGCGAGGGCAATCGTCTGCAGACCTGACGAGCAATAACGATTGACCGTCATCGCGCTCGTCTCGACCGGCAAACCGGCGGCGATCATCGCGGTGCGGGCAACATTCATTCCCTGTTCTGCCTCAGGAAATGCGCAGCCCATTATCACGTCTTCGATCTGTGATTTGTCGAGACCCTCGACGCGAGCGACCGCCTCTTTGATCGCGGCGGCGCCCAGATCATCGGGCCGCGTATTTCGCAAAATCCCCTTCGGAGCCTTGCCCACAGCCGTGCGCACGGCAGATACAATTACTGCTTCTTTCATAACTGACATTCCTTATGTCGAAAACATGAGACCAAGTGGTCGTTGATCATTCCCGTCGCCTGCATATGGGCGTAGATGATGGTCGAGCCGACAAACTTGAAACCGCGTGCTTTCATATCTTTGCTGATCGCGTCAGAGACCTCGCTCGTAGCAGGCACCTGCGAGTTCTCCTGCCATCTGTTCAGGATGGGCTTGCCATCGACGAAGGCCCAGATGTATTTGTCGAACGAGCCGAACTCCTTTTGCACCGCGATGTACGCCCTCGCGTTGCTGACAGCGGCATTCACTTTTAATCGATTGCGGATGATGCCCGTGTCTTGCAAAAGCTTTTCGACTTTCCCGTCGGAATACTTCGCGACTTTTTGCACGTCGAAGTTATCAAAGGCCTTCCGATAGTTCTCCCGTTTCGCTAGTATCGTGTCCCAACTCAGGCCGGCCTGCGCGCCCTCGAGCACGACAAACTCAAACAGTTTCTGATCGTCGTGCAGCGGCACGCCCCACTCCTCGTCGTGGTACTTGACTGCAATAGGATTCTTTGGCCAATCGCAACGTTTCATATTCGCAGACTAACGTGGGAAGCCATCGGCCGCGACGACGCGCTTTGCCTGGCGGACGTGGCGTTTCGAATGCTCGACGAGGACGGTCAAGGCGGCGTCGAGTTTGTACGTAAAAACTTTTAGGAATGGAGAAGTCACGACCGTTTTCTGACGATCGACCTTGGCGCAGGCCTCGACTTTTTTGTTAAGCTCTGCGATCTCCGCGACCAACTTATCGACGATTCCGGCGTCAATGTCGCTGGGAGGAACGATTCGCTTCGTCGGAGCTTTCGCCTTTTTTGCATCGTTCTTTATCACCCCGATGAGAAAATTTCCGGCCCAGCCGCTAAATGGAGAATAGTTTTCCCAGAATGAGTTTTTGCGCGTCCCCGACGCGAGCTTTTCGAAATTTGCGTCGAATTCGTGGTTAGTCTTGATAATGTGATCGAGGCACTGCGCGACGCTCCAACTGTTCTCGGACGGCTTCCAGTTGAGCTGTTCGTTCGTCAATACTCCAAACGACGATCTAACGTCCGTCGCGATGTCGGACATCTGCGTTCCAATATCGGTGATTCTTTCGTCCATTTCGACCCTCACTTGCCGGCAACGTGCCGGCGTTAAATTAGTTTCTCAGCGGCTTGCCGATTTTTAGCATTGCAGCAATACGGTCCTGCGTTTTCCTCTCTCCGCAGAGCGATAGAAAGGCCTCACGCTCGAGATCGAGGAGGTACCGTTCGCTAACCTGTGTCTTATGATTGAGCGAACCGCCGCTCATTATGTTTGCCAGCTTGTGTCCGATCAGCTGATCGTGGTCGGAGATAAAGCCGCCCTGTTTCATC
>Ga0136640_10000388_pt1 | contig 16859 bp, 16 predicted proteins | sample AntDrymUQ8642106_2_FD_105498 | JGI IMG/M metagenome (GOLD analysis project Ga0136640, IMG submission 105498) | Polar desert sand microbial communities from Dry Valleys, Antarctica - metaG UQ864 (21.06) | ecosystem: Environmental > Terrestrial > Soil > Desert | place: Antarctica: Dry Valley...
ATTCGTGTTGAAACAAATCTTGTAACATTTCCCGTTTCCGTGCTTGACCGCAACGGCAGATTTATTTCGGGATTGCAAAAACAGGATTTTCAAATTTTTGAAAATGGCGTCGAACAAAAAATTGACAGCTTTGCTTCCGTCGAACAACCTTTTACGGTCATCCTGATGATTGACGTTAGTCCTTCGACGAATTTTCGGATTGAAGAAATCCAGGATGCGGCAATCGCCTTTGTCAATCAACTTCGCCGCGACGATAAAGTCATTGTTATTTCCTTTGATGAGAAAGTCCGTGTTTTGAGTTCACCAACTAATAACCGCGCGGTTCTGCGCGATGCGATTCTCGAATCGAGATTCGGCGACGGCACAAGCCTTTATGACGCGGTTGATTATGTTCTCGCCCAACAACTCCGGCAGATCCAAGGACGCAAAGCCGTAGTTCTTTTTACGGACGGCGTTGACACAACCAGTCGCCGCGCCGATTATCAAAGCACAGTGCGCGATACCGAAGAAGTCGACGCGCTTTTTTATCCGATTCGCTTTGACACGTACAATTCGATGAATGATAACGGCGGCAATGGAAATTCCTATCCTTCTCCACGCAGGCGCAGCGGTAATATCGGTTTGGGCGGAATTTTAGGAATTATTTTAGGCGGCGGCAACGTGCAAATTGGCGGCGGTGGTCGCGGAGGAGTCGCCGGCTCGAGCCGTGCCGAATATGAAACCGGTCGTCGATACCTGGAAGAATTAGCGCGCAACAGCGGTGGTCGGAATTTTGAAGCGAACAACGATTTAAGTGTAGCTTTTACAGGAATTGCTGAGGAACTGCGCCGTCAATATTCAATCGGGTATTATCCGGAAGCGGTTGGACAAAAAGGTGAACGCAAACAAATTCGCGTTCGTGTCAAGCGTCCGAGCCTGGTCGTGCGAGCGAAAAACAGCTATATCGTTGGTGACAACGAGAAAGGCATTACCGGAAAATAGTTTTTTAACTTCTGTTTATTTTACGTTCAATTTAGAAAAACGCAGAATTAAAATCCTGCGTTTTTTTATTTTTAATAAAACTCGTTAATATTTGCGCCGCCTTACATCTTCTTCTAATTAATAAAGCATCTTATAGCCAATTTTTGAGGTGCAAAGATGAAAAAATATATTGTTTTATTCGGTTTCGCTTTTATTTGCTTGAGTTTTACTGCAAACTTCGGGCAATCAAAACGTGTTTCTCCAGTTACGAGTAATACAATCCAAAAAATTAATAAACGTCCGACTCAAACTGCTCCGACCCCAACGCCCCAACCAGCCGAGACGGAAGATGAACCGAACACCACCAACATCGAGCGCGTCGAAACAAATACAAGCAATGAGGCGTCTGAAACCAGTGGCGAGGTCATCACGGTTGACACGGAACTTGTTTCGATTCCCGTTAAAATCTCCGATCGTCAAGGCAGATTTATCGGTGGTTTAACAAAGGAAAGTTTTCAGGTTTTTGAAGATAATATTCCGCAGGAAATCGCTCATTTTACGAATGAACAACAGCCGTTCACCGTCGCGCTTGTTTTGGATATGAGCTATTCAGCCAAATTCAAAGCCGCTGAGATCCAAAATGCGGCGCTGGCTTTTATCAGCCAGTTGCGCGCTAACGACAAGGTAATGATTGTTTCTTTTGACCGGGAAGTTCACGTTTTGTCCGCGCCGACCAGCGACCGACAGATTTTGCAGCGTGCCATTAAAAATACCAAGATTGCTTTTGGCACGAGCCTTTACGAAGCGGTTGATTTGGTGATTAATGAAAAACTCCGCAAGATTGGAGGTCGCAAAGCGATTGTGCTTTTTACAGACGGCGTTGATACGAGCAGCCGGAGTGCGAACGACTTTAATAATTTAAGCGATGCGCTTGAACTCGACGCGCTTGTTTACCCGATTCAATACGATACTTTCGCGGAAGTACAGGCGATGAAAAACAAGCCCGTAGTTGTTCCGCCGACGCAAAAAAGCCCAATTCCGTCGCAAACAAAAAGTCCTTTCCCGTTTCCGACAGGCGGCGCAGGCGGTGTCGGCACGATGGATACGAAAGGCACAAGCGCGGAAGAATATCGCAAAGCTGACGAATATTTAAATGATCTGGCGAACCGCACGGGCGGAAGAATTTATCAGGCAAGCACGACGGCGCATCTCATGCAGGCTTTTTCTTCAATCGCTGCCGACTTGCGCGAGTATTACAGCCTCGGCTACTATCCGAAAGAAGAAGCGAAAACGGGGAAGAAACGAAAGATAAAAATTCGAGTCAATCAGACTGGCGCGGTTGTTCGTGCGCGAGATGGCTATGTAGTCGGTAAGAAACAGAAAAAAGACATAAAGGACAAATAAGCAGTAAGGCAAAAGTAAAAACCAAAGAAATATCGCAACCCGAGCAATTCTTTATATCTGAAAACTTTTACTCACCAATCTTATCTGATTAAAGTGTCAGACTCTCGAATTGACAACTTTTTTTTGCCGTAACTTGTCAGTTGCAGAGCGTTTTGTTATCTTCAGAATAAGAATTAAATCCAAATGATTAAAGGACATTTAACAATGAGTACAGCACCAGAATCAACCGCCGCAACCGCCGGGTTGCGCGGTGTCGTCGCAGCGCAAAGCAAAATCGGCGATGTTGACGGCGAAAAGGGAATTTTAATTTATCAGGGTTACGACATTCACGATTTGGCTGAAAATTCGACGTTTGAAGAAGTTATATATTTGCTCTGGAACGGGCGTTTACCGAAAACTGGCGAACTTGAAGACTTAAAAAAACAGTTTCAGGCAAATTACGCAGTTCCCACGGAAGTTTTGGAAATAATGAAAACCTTTCCGAAAGATGCAAATCCGATGGATGTTCTTCGCACGAGTATTTCCGCACTGGGATTTTACGATCCAAATGGACATGGCACCGACCGTGAAACCGCCGTCAAAACTGCTGTTAAGCTGACCGCGCAGGTCGGTACACTGGTTGCTGCTTGGGAACGTGTTCGCGCTGGTAAAGACGTGATTACCCCAGATTCAAGTTTGAGTATTGCCGAAAATTTCCTGTATATGTTTCGCGGTGAAAAAGCGGAAGTAGATGAAGCACGCATTTTTGATGTTGCACTGATTCTGCACGCTGACCACGAGCTTAACGCTTCGACCTTTACGACCCGCGTGATCGCCGGAACTCTTGCCGACGTTTACGGCGCTGTAACGGGCGGCATCGCGGCGCTCGCTGGACCCTTACACGGCGGCGCGAACACTAACGTGATGAAAACCTTACTCGAAATTGATTCACCTGACAAAGTCGAAGGCTGGCTTGAAAAGACTTTGGCTGAAAAGCGGAAAGTGATGGGAATGGGACACGCCGTTTATAAAACTGAAGACCCCCGCGCTACTTGGCTGCGTAAATTCTCGAAACAGATGGGCGAGAAAACCAGCACGACCAAATGGTATGAGATTTCGGAAAAGCTTGAAAACTTGATGCTTGAGAAAAAAGAAATGCACCCAAATGTGGATTTTTACTCAGCTTCGACTTACTATCTGATGAACATTCCGCTCGACCAATACACCCCGATTTTCGCCCTTTCACGGATCAGCGGTTGGACGGGTCACATTTTGGAGCAATATTCGAATAACAAACTTATTCGCCCGCGTGCCGAATACATTGGCGAAAGAGATTTAAAATACACTGCGATTGAGCAACGCTAAATAAGGAATGATAAACATATACAAAAAGTATTTGTCAGTCATACTCGTTTCGTTTTTGATTCAAATGATTTGTCTTACACCAGTGTCGGCTGTTGTGCGAACGGACAAAGAAATGCGGCGTATCACTAAAATTAATGAATGTATTAGCGTAATTCATCTTGAAAAGAAGCGTGTCTCCTTCGCGGCTGAAATAAGTTAATTCACGCGGCTTGTCGTCGTCGAAGACTTGGAAATTTTTCAGCGATAAATCGCGGGCGGGCGCGTTTGTCTTCGAGTCTTTGACCGATACATCAACGAACACGACGCGCGTATCAACCTGCACGACATCATCAGGAGCGGCTTTCGACTTTGCCAGTGCGACGACTTCCGAGACACAGCAGAAAGACAATAAAAAACACAATATAAAAAATATTTTTCCACTCATCAGCACTTCCTTAGAATCCTGAGCTGTCTTTATTTAACAGTTATTTTTGAGAACGAATAAAATTAGCGAATTGTTAAGTCGAAAAGCGATTATCGAGCCCGAAGTGATTTTGCCGTCGTTTTTTAGTTGGGCAAATCTACTTTAGGTTTTGAGATTTCCTCTTTGTTATTTGCCTGCTGCTCTTTATCGTCCAGAGAAATCCCGAAAATTTTCGGATTGTTGATAAAGTCAGCTAATTTTTCGGGATTAAATGTTGCGCGGATGACGGCGGCTTGCTGTTTATCAATCGTAACGACTGTTATTTTTACGCTCGTTCCGGCTTCGCGCATATACATATAAACCTGTTCACCGGTGCGCGAACGCACGCGAAGAATCGGAGTCCAATCCGCGCCAAACGAGTTTTTCATTGCCGTTTGCATTTCCGCGTCGAGCGTTTCGCGTGAAAACTTTAAATCTTCAAACAGTGTGACGCTAAAACTTTTCATTCCGGCGGGACGCACGACGCTGACGGCAAAACGCGCCAGAAACATAAAAGGAATTTTGACTTTTTTCGCCCGGTATTTTGTTTTCAAATGACTGACGATTTTTTTATATTCTCCACCGTTGGCATTTGCTGTCGGCGCGGAAAAATTGAAGACTAAAAACAGGAGAGCCAACGCGATTAAAATTTTCTTTTTCAATAACATCGTTTTTCTCCTTTTTAATTTTTTGGTTTTTCCTGATTGCCGTCTCTTTCGATTTCGATTTTCGGAATGTTCAGTTTACCGCTCATTTCGGCGAGCAGGTCAATATCAATCGGACCGATGACATTCACGACGGCGATGCTTTTTGAATCGGACACGACGACGGCGACACCGCTCATCTGGTCGCCCGTGAACATCGTAAAGACATCGACTTTTTGGTTATTCTTTTTACTGCGGACATTCGCCAGCTTTTCCCACGCGGGCGATTGAAGCTGCGAGCGAATCTCGTCAACGTCAGCGATGTTGTATTCGTTTTCATTCGCAAAGTTATAAACTCTGACGTAGATGCCTTTCAAACCGCTGATTGCCTGACCGATTTTTTTCGAGTTCGGATCATTGACTTTGACCATCACCCGTTTCGCCAAGTCGAGAAGTTTCCCGTCAATATTGATTTCGACGACATCTTGCGCCTTGTTTTCAAGCCCGTTCAGCCGTTCAAACCGTAAGTGCGCGTCCTGCGCGTTTGTTGTGATTGCCGCCAAGCCAAGCAACAGCAACATAATTGTTAATGAATAACTTTTAAATAATTTCATAATTTTTTCTCCCGACTAAATTTACCGTTCATTTTCACGAACGACATTTTGTTCTTCAACACCGTCAATTTTGTCTGTTACCAATTTCAATTTTGAGCTCGTAATCGAAAGCGCGAGCATCAATTGGTCATAAGCATATTTTTCTTCTTTCGTCAGTTTGACTGCAGGCTTTTTGGCTACAATATTTCGCACAATCAGATTGTTTTGACGAATTTTCGTCGGAACATTTTTGCGAATTTTGTCGATGTTTCGCTTGACGGAATGTTTCTGAATTTCAACTTTTTTGACAATTGAATAGACCGGCTTTTCAACTAAAATTCCATCTAAACTTTTCTCATCAACCTTTGGCGTAACCGTTTCTGCTGAATCTTTTGCAACTTCAATTCTCTTGCTCGAAAACTCTAACCAAATGCCAAAAGCAATAATCATGAGTGCCGCGCAAGCTGCGAATGCTAATCTAAAAATTCTGCGCGGAGTTTTTTTCATAAACGGCAAAACTTTCACGGGCAATGCAGGTGGCGCAGTTTCATGATAGCGAAATGCTTGCAGCGCGTTTTCCAATCGCTTGATTTCGAGGCTTTCGCCTGTTTTGTCCCACAGATAATCTTCTTTCATAATCTTTAATCCATGATGCCGAGTTTTTGTCGCAAAAGTTTCATTCCGCGATGCAGATTGACGCGCACCGATTCGGGCGTTAATCCTGTTCGTTCGGCGATTTCATTTCCCGTCATTCCTTCAACAAGGCGCAAAACTAAAGTTTCCTTATAAGTTCCGGGCAAAGCGCGAATCGCCGCGAGAATCTCACGCGCTTCGGTTTGCTGTCTGTCTTTTTCACACAGGTTTTCGGAAAGTTCTTCGGTCGGTTTCGACTGACGATAAAACTCAGCTGCGTGATTTCTGGCAACCATCGCCAGCCACGCGCCGACCGCATTTTTGTCACGAAGCGTGTGCAGATTTTTATACGCGCTCAGAAAAACCTCCTGCACGATATCGCTCACCTCGTCACGCGGCACGCGCGCCAGCACGATGCCGTGGACGAGCGGCGCGAAAATTCTGTAAAGCTCACCGAACGCTTCCGTGTCGCCCGCGCATACGCGCTCGATGAGCCGCGTTTGCGCTTTCACCTTTTCCTCGGCGGGCGCAGTTACAGCAGTATTGGTGAACAAAAATAAATTACCGGTCATCTCGCTTTCGGACATCTTTTGAAAATGATTAGTGACAAATAATACGAATGTGAATATGAATTGACTATCAAACAAACTCAACATTCATCACTAATGAAATGGCTTTTAATATGTTGCCGTTAATATAGACGAATTAAAACGGAAAGTGTTAACAAAAATTTTTGTTAGTGGTAAACGGTAAGTGGTAAGTGCTAAGTTTTTCTTTTTACTTTCCACTTACCGTTTACCACTTATCACTAACTCCGCACTTACCACTGATTGAGTTCAGATGTTAATATATTGTAAAAGCGAGAGCGCATTCCCGGAAAATCAAATAAAGGAGTTCGGTAAAATGAGAGAATTGTTTTATGTTCTAAGATTAATTATCATAATTGTTCTCGGCAATATTGTTATTGTCGCGCAAACCGATATGAAACCACCCGTTGCAAAAAAGGAAACCAAGCTGACAAAAATTCACGGGCTTGAGTTAAAGGACGATTACTTTTGGCTTCGCAACAAAAAAAATCCCGAAGTTATTAAATATCTCGAAGCCGAGAATACTTATACCGAGGCGGCGATGAAAGTGCATCAGCCGTTTGTTGACAATCTTTACAAGGAAATGCTCGGGCGCATCAAACAGACCGACTTGAGTGTGCCGTATAAGCTTGGCGAATATTGGTATTACACAAAAACCGAAGAGGGCAAGCAGTATCCGATGTATTTCCGTAGCCGCAAGCAAAATGGTGATGACGAAAAACTCGTTTTAGACCAAAACGAAATGGCGAAAGGTTACAAATATTTTGCCATCGGTTCGTTCGATGTCAGCGACGACGGAAATCTGCTCGCGTTTTCAACTGATATGACTGGTTATCGTCAATATACGCTTCAAGTAAAAGATTTACGGACGGGAACAATTTTGCCGAACAAAATCGAGCGCGTAACATCGGTTGAATGGGCAAGCGACAACAAAACTCTCTTTGTCGTTCAGGAAAACGATGTTACAAAGCGGAGCGACAAATTTTGGCGGCACGACATAAACTCAAACAAAACTGATTTGGCTTTTGAAGAAAAAGACGTGCTTTTTAATCTTGGCGTCGGACGTTCACGCGATAAGAAAATGCTTTTCTTGACTTCTCATGCGAAAACGATGCGTGAAGCGCGTTATCTGCCCGCCGATATGCCGATGGGCGAATGGAAAACTGTTTTGCCGCGCCAAGTGAATCACGAATACGCGGTTGACCATTATAACGGAGAATTTTATATTACGACCAACAAAAATGCCGAGAATTTTCGGGTTGTGCGCGCGCCGCTCTCCGACCCGAACGAGAAGAACTGGAAGGATTTTATCGCGCATAATCCTGCCATAAAAATTGACGGTGTTGATTTCTTCAAGGATTACGCGGTTGTTTCCGAAGTTGAAAACGGGCTTGAATATCTCAGGGTTGTGGATTTGAAAGGTAAGGACGCGACTGGAAAATCTTACCGCATCGTGACGCCGGAAAACGTTTATACAATGAATGTTTCGGTCAATCCTGAGTTTGATATGCCGACTGTTCGCTACGAATATGCTTCGATGATTACGCCAAATTCGACGTATGAATACAACTTCAAAACTAAAAAAAGCGAGCTTCTGAAACAACAGGAAGTCCTCGGCGGTTACGACAAAACTAAATACGAAACTCAGAGGCTCTGGGCGACTTCGAGAGACGGCGTAAAAGTTCCGATTTCAATGGTGATGAAAAAGGGAACGCGGCTTGACGGCAATTCTCCGATGCTTCTTTACGCCTACGGTTCTTACGGCGCTTCGATAACTCCAAATTTCAGTTCAGCGCGTTTAAGTCTGGTTGATCGCGGAATGATTTACGCTATCGCACATATTCGCGGCGGCTCGGAACTGGGCGAGAAATGGCGGCAGGAAGGTAGAATGTTTAAAAAGTTAAATACTTTTTATGACTTTGTTGATTCTGCCGACTGGCTTATAAAAAATAAATATACGTCGCCTGACCGTCTGGTAATTCAGGGCGGAAGTGCGGGCGGAATGTTAATGGGCGGCGTCGTTAATATCGCTCCGAAACTTTTCAAAGCGGCAATCGTTCAAGTTCCGTTTGTTGACGTAATCAACACGATGCTTGACGACACTCTGCCATTGACCACCGAAGAATGGATTGAGTGGGGAAATCCGAATGAAAAGGAAGCATTCGATTATATGATTAAATATTCGCCGTACGATAATGTTAAAGCGCAGAATTACCCGAATATGTTAATCGAAACTTCTTTAAACGATTCGCAGGTTCCGTTTTGGGAAGGCGCAAAATTTGCCGCCAAACTTCGTTCGGTGAAAACCGACAACAACACTATTTTACTTAAAACGAATATGGGTGCCGGTCACGGTGGCTCTTCGGGACGCTATGATCGTTTGAAGGAAGTCGCATTTGATTATGCTTATGCGCTCAGTCAAGTTGGAATTACCAAGTAAGATAAATATTTATAAAAAATTAAGGCGAACAGGAATTTAATATTCTTGTTCGTTCTTTTTTGGACGGCTTGAATTTAAAGACAGACACGCACTTTACAAACATAAAAAAATCCTTATTATTACAAAAAACAATAAACAGTTATTAATTGAAAATGATTCTTTCATTCCATTGAAAAACGGTTAAAATAATTGTGAAATTTCTTCATAAGTTTTATCAATCAAAAGAAATACTGACAGTAAGTTAAATAATGTTTTGCTTTTTGAGATAGACCGTTTTCAAATTGTGGAAATTGAACTGTTAATATAAGTTTTAAAGCACATTTACTAAGCAAAAAGCAAAATCGAAACCAGAAAAGGATAAAAATATGTTTGAGCAATTTACGCTCGGAATCGAAGAAGAATTTCAGATTGTTGACCCTCGAACGCGCGAACTTAAATCGCACGTTTCCGAAATTTTGGAGGAGGGTAAACTTCTTCTTGGCGAGAAGATAAAACCGGAGATGATTCAATCAATGATTGAAGTCGGCACGGGCGTTTGCGCCAACATCGAGGAGGCGCGCGCTGATATTACAAAGCTGCGCTGTATTATTTCCTGGCTGGCACGCAAAAAAGGAATGGAAATTGTTGCCGCTTCGACCCATCCGTTTTCAAAGTGGAGCGACCAGGAAATTTTTGATGACGAACGCTACCAATTTCTCGTCGAAGAACTACAGATGGTGGCGCGCAGCTTGCTGATTTTCGGACTTCACGTTCATGTCGGCATCAAGGATTTAGATCGCCGTGTAGATATTATGAATGCGGCACGGTACTTTCTGCCCCACGTTTTGGCGATGACAACTTCCAGTCCTTTCTGGCTTGGTCATCACACCGGTTTGAAGTCATATCGCTCGGAGGTTTTTAAAAAATTTCCGCGTACCGATATTCCCGACCATTTCGATTCGTACGCCTCCTACCAGCGATACGTTGATTTGCTCATCAGTATGAATTGCATTGACAACGCGAAAAAGATTTACTGGGATTTGCGCCCGCATCCGTTTTTCCCGACCCTCGAGTTTCGCGTGTGCGACATTCCGACGCGGGTTGATGATACGATTGCCGTTGCCGCGCTTTTCCAAGCCATCGTTGCTAAATTAAATTTATTGATGGACAAAAATTTGAGTTTTCGTCTCTACCATCGAAGGCTTATTCAGGAAAATAAATGGCGGGCGGTACGTTGGGGATTACAAGGCAAAATGCTTGATTTGGGTAAGCAAAAAGAAGTGCCCGCGGTTGATTTAATCCGTGAATTGCTGGATTTTGTCGATGAAGTTTTAGACGATTTAGGCTCGCGCAAAGAAGTTGAACACATTCACACAATTATCGAGCGCGGAACTTCTGCCGACGAACAATTAAAAGTTTGGGAAGAAAATAATCAGGACTTTAAGCCGGTCGTTGATATGCTAATTAAAAATACGATGGAAAATGTACCGGAAAATTGCTTCAACTGAAGATATTGAATTCAGTGGTTAATTAACACAGGCGGAACGCAACCTCGAAATCACAAATGTATTGCGAATGTAAGCGGCGGGCTAAAAATTGCCGCAAGTATTTTTCCCATATTGTTTATTGGTCTGTTTATTACTTTATCAAATATAAAATTTGGTGGCGCATCACAGGTCAGGCTTAACGCCCTAACACCTAAAACCCAATGTGGCGTTTTGTTTCGGAGGGAATCAAAGAGCGAATATATAGCATTGCCGCTTCGAGCCGCATCAGGAAAAATGCCCGTCCACAATAACGAAACTCGCTTTGCATAGTTTGACCTTGAAAATCGTTATACAAAGTTGGGGGAATCGTGTTGAATTTGAAACGCAACTCTGAATCAGCAATCGAAAATTCGTTGAGCGTTAGTCCGGTTTCCTGCTCAATAGTTTTTAAGATGTCATGGTAATCGGCGACGTAATTTTCTTTAACATCGCTGGAAGGCAGGTGTTGATGAAGCATTTCAAGCCGCGACCACGATTTTAACAAGTTATGTTCGTCCATAAATTTTGGATTTTTTATAAGTGTGTTTCGGATAAATCCGAAACGCACCCAACGTCCGAGTTGACGTGAGGCGAAACCGCCGCCACGTAACTTTAGATTTAACGAGCAACGTTTTTAACAAAGTCGCTGCCCGCGCCCTCACGTCCAATGACTTGTTCGGTGCGGCGTTAGGGTAAGGCAAGCAATGATACATACTCATCTTCGTAAAATAATTTGATAACGTCAAAATCTCGTCGCAGTAAATTTTCTACCTGTCGTGTCGAGCAGTTTCCGAGCCGCAGCCAAACAACTTTCGGCGGATTGCCGAACACTAAACTCAAGTCGTGCATATCCGCGTCCTTTGAAACAATCATAAAATCATTGTCTTTAGCATAATCCCAAACAATCGGGTCGTCGGTCGCTTTCATACCGACATCTCGAACGTGAAGCGAATTTGGAAAAAGGTCTGCCAAAAGGCGCGGCAATCTCAGCGACAAATTTTCGTCAAAAAGCAATTTCACGCGGCAACGGGAGCAGTCATCAACCGACGCTCACGGTCGGCGGCGTAAGCGATACAGGCTTTTAAGTCTTCCCGTGTCAAATCGGGAAAATCCTCAAGTATTTCTTGTTCGGTCATCTCGGAAGCTAGATATTCAAGGACTTCATAAATTGTAATTCGTAAGCCGCGCACACAAGGTTTTCCGCCGCGTTTGTTCGGTTCAATTGTGATGTAATCTCGATAATTCATACTTAAAATTATCAACTACAACAAATTCAAAAGCAAGCAATAAAGATTTTGCCGAAATTTTGCATCGTTTCAGATTAAACCGAAAGCACCGAACGATTGAATTGACGTGGGGCGAAACCGATTACACGCAACTTTGAGTTCAACAGACAACGTGAAAAGAAAGTCGCTGTTTCGCCCTCACGTCCAATGATTTGTTCGGCGTGTCGTGATTTACTCAACTCACTTCTTCAACTCAACACGAATAGCGTGAAACGGTTTATCCCCGACGTTCTCGACGGCGTGCAAACCTTCCGGCTCTAACCACGATGTCGTCGGAGACGTGCGCGGTTTATCTGACGTGCGCGAATCAAAGACCATTTTTCCTTCGGCATCGTAATATTGAATCTGACTAGGTTCGTCAACGTGCATCACGCTCGGCAAACTGTGCGTGTGAGCAGGTTCTTTTTCGCCCGGCTGAATGACCACTTCAAGCACACGCACACGGTCATTTTCCAACAAGATTTTATGTGATTTCGGCGCGGCAATAACAGCGTCCAACTTATTATCTGATTGCATCAAACTTTCTCCACAACCGGCTAACGCAAAGAATAACACGGTTAATATCAATTTTTTCAACATACATTATTATATATTATTCATTTATCTCGACAATTAAGGAAACACCGAACGATTGAGTTGACGTGGGGCGAAACCGCCACGCGCAACGTTAGGGTAAAAAAACAAGCTAAATAACAAAGTTGCTGTTTCGCCTTCACGTCCAATGATTTGTTATGCGTCTTCGCAGTTAGGCTTCAGTTAATTCAAAAATACCGCTTGCCCATTGCGAACATTTATTGAATTCGATTTCGCAGCTCGGTTTTGTTTTCAAGTAATTCGCCGAGTTCGACGATTCTGTTTTCTAAAACGCCGACGGCATCGGTTTTCCCCGAAATCAAATAATTTCCTTGCTCGCCTTTGATAATTTTGTCGGCGTATTCGCTCAAGCGATTGATGCGGCGGACAATTCCTTTATCAAACAAATAAAACGAGACGACGCGCACCAGCAGACCGATTAACAGCGCGACGAAAATCAAGATGTAATCGCGGCTGCGAATCGAATTTATTTCTTCGATGCGCTCGCTCAGAAGCGTTTGCTCCTGATTTTGCATCGCGCCGATGCTCGCCCGAATCTCGTCCATCTGAGATTTGCCGTTCTGCAAATGTTGGTCAAGTTTTTCGGTGTTCTTTTCGTTTCCGGCGTAATTTTGCGATTCCTTGAGCGAAGCGAGTTGGCGATTGATTAAATCTTGAATTTGGGCGAGTTTTTCGATTCTTTCGGCGCGTGGTTTGTCGCCCGGTTCGGCTTCGATTGTCGCCTTTAATTGCTCGATGGTTTTCGGGATTTCTTCGACGGCTCGTTTGAAGGGCGCGAGATATTCGGCGCGATTGGTTAAAAGAAAACCGCGTTCGCCCGTTTCCGCGTCAATCATCAGCGTCAGCAAATCGCCGTATTGCCTGACCGCCGCAAATTTGCGCTCGATGTCTTCACTGATAGCGACGCGGGCGCGGTTGCCGTAAAGCGCGAAACCGAACGAAATAATTAAGGCGATAATCGGAATAAAAACGGTAATTCCGCCTTGAGCGCGAATCGGCAGATGATTCCAAATCTGCAAAGCCCGCAACCAACGCCATTTCAAAACGGCACGAAGTTTTTCCATAATTTTTTTGCGGAAACACGCACGAAGTAAGTGTGTAGAATTTTCGCAACACACTTACTTCGTGCGTGTTTCCGCCTTCAATTCACGATTCGTTTGTAATTTTGTGTTCCTCGATTTTGTCATACAGCAAGCGGCGATTGATGCCCAATTTTCGCGCCGCTTCCGAGCGGTTGCCTTCGCTCTCGCGCAGCGCGTTTTCAATCAGGGCGCGTTCGAGCGCGGCGACGGCTTCCTTAAACGGCAGATTCAAAAAGTTTTGATTCGGCGGTTTCGGCGGCGAATTATTTCCGGTTTCCGTCGAAAAATGTTCGGGCAGAATCGAGTTTGAAAATCCGGCACTGACGACGGCGCGTTCGATGATGTTTTCGAGTTCGCGGACGTTTCCGGCAAACTCACGATTCATCAAACCGCGTAAAGCCGCGCCCGCCAAAGTTTTGTGCGGCAAATTGTGTTTGTTTGCGGCGCGTTCCAAAAAGTATTCGGCAAGCTGCCCGATGTCGGCTAATCTTTCGCGCAGCGGCGGCAGACGAATCGAAACGACGTTCAAGCGATAAAACAAATCTTCGCGGAAATTTTTGGCGGCGATTTCCGTTTGCAAATCGCGGTTCGTCGCGGCAATAACGCGAACGTCAATCGGAATCGAACTCGCGCCGCCGCCGACGCGCTCGATTTTGCGTTCCTGCAAAACGCGAAGAAGTTTGACTTGCGCCTGCAAAGGCATTTCGCCGATTTCGTCGAGAAAAATCGTGCCGCCCGAAGCCAATTCAAAACGCCCTTTTTTTTGCGAAACCGCGCCGGTGAACGCGCCTTTTTCAAATCCGAAAAGCTCGGCTTCGATTAAATTTTCCGGCAACGCGCCGCAGTTGACGGCGACGAAAGGATTTTTCGCCCGCGCCGAATGTTCGTGAATCGCCCGCGCAACTAATTCTTTGCCCGTGCCGGATTCGCCCGTAATCAAAACGGTGGCATCGGTGACGGCAACCCGCCCGATTTGTTTGAAAACTTCGCGCATCGCCCGACTCGTGCCGATAATCTGCGTGTTTTGGCTTGATTTCGCATCGCCCGAATCTTTTTCGGCAACTTTATTTTCGTCTTTGCGGCTGGCTTCAAACTGCGCGACGGCGCGGTTCAAAGTTTGCAAAATCTCGTCAATGTCGAGCGGCTTTGTGACGTAATCGAACGCTCCCAAGCGCATCGCTTCAATCGTCCGCTCGCTGTCGCCAAACGCGCTGACAATGACGACGGGCGTTTTGGTCAAATTCTCTTCGCGCAGTTTTGCCAAAACCTGCAAGCCGTCCATTCGCGGCATCCGAATATCGAGAAAAACGCAGGCGAAATCTCCGCCGCGAATTTTCAACAAGCCTTCCGCGCCGTCGCTCGCCTGTTCCGCCGCGTAGCCTTCGCTTTCGAGCAGCTCGACCAAAGACTCGCGCAAGTTTTTTTCGTCATCTACGATTAAGACTTTTTTGTTTCTCATTCGATTCCCATTTTAGTCGTTACCCCAAAACGCAAAAACGACCGCGCCGATTAAAAATAGATACGAAACGACGTTGTTCCATTTCAAAGTTTCGCCGAACATAAAATAAGCAACACCCGTGAACACCGTCAGCGTAATCGCTTCCTGCAAAATTTTTAGCTGCGTGACGGTAAAAACATCCGAGCCGATGCGGTTTGCCGGAACTTGAAAAACGTATTCAAAAAACGCCAAACCCCAACTCGCCAGAATCGCCAGCCACAACGCGCTCGATTTGTGCTTCAAATGTCCATACCACGCCAGCGTCATAAAGACGTTGGAAACGATTAATAAAATAATAGTAAAAAATATCGTATTCATAATCTCAAATGGCGTGTTTCCGCGTCTTTAATTTTCGGCAGTTCGAGAATAAAAGTCGTCGCGTCCCGCGCCGCTAAATAAAGTTTGCCGCCGTGCGCTTCCGCAATCTCGCGTGAAATTGCCAACCCTAAACCCGTGCCAATATCTTTGGTCGTGAAAAACGGCTCGAACAATTGCTCACGATTCGCGGCGGCGATTGATATGCCCGTGTCACTGATTTCTATGCGGCAAAATTCGCCAGCCGCCGAAATTTTAACCGTTAAATTTCCGCCGTCCGGCATCGCTTCGAGCGCGTTCAAAAATAAATTATCGAAAATTTGCGCGAGTTTTTCCTTATCGGCTTCGATAAACAAGTTTCGCGCCTCGTTTTCAAATCCGATTTCCACGCCGCTTTCCGCGAATTTGTCGGACAACAAAGCGAGACGCTGTTCAATCAATTCGGAGACGGAAAATTCGGTTAAATCGAGTTTCGGCGGATGACTCAAATCGAGCAGCTTTCGCACCAGATTATCGAGACGCGAGATTTCTTCGAGCAGCACGGCAAAGGTTTTTTCAATTTTCGCCGCCTCAAATTTACCGCGTTCGGCAAGCTGAATTTTCAATTTCATCGAAGCCAAAGGGTTGCGGACTTCGTGCGCCACGCCCGCCGCGACTCTGCCGAGAGCGGCGAGTTTTTCGTTTCGCGCCAGAGATTTTTTCAGTTCCGTTTCGCGCCGCAAATTGGCTTCGAGATTCGCCGCCAAGTCGTTTATCGAACGGCTGATTGCGCCGAGTTCTAAAGTCTGCGGCGCGTCAATTCGCGCCGTCAAATCGCCGGAAATCGCCGTCAATCCCGTTTCGATGTTTCGCATTCCGCGCTGCCAACCGCGCCAAGTCAAAAACGAAAACGCCGCCAAGCCGATTGCCGAAAGCAGCAAAAACAACTGCGTCAGCAAGTTCACCCAATCGCCGAAAACGCTCGTTTCGGGAACGCGCCGGAACGCGAACGCGCCGCCGATTCGGTTCTGATTTTCGTTCGTATCAGGCGCGGACGCGACAAAAAAAGTTTCATCTCCGATATTGATTTTCTGCGCCTGAAAATCGTTTGCGCCTGCGATTTGTCGGCAAGCGTTCTGCGCGATTTGCGATTCGTTTGCCGACAAATCCGCGCCCTGCGAATTGGCTGATACGAATCCGAACGGCGTACCGCTTTCGTCGCAAAAACCGCCGGAAACTTCCGCGAAACGACGCAGCGCAAGCGCGGCGGAGCGCGTCGGCGCGTCGGCGTAACGCTCGTAAATCGCCTGCTCGTGCGGCGGGAAACGGCGTTTCGGTTTTCGCCCGTCGTCGCCCGATTCGCGCAAAATCTCGCGGACGGCTTGCGAAACACTTGTTTCGGCTTGCCGCAGCGCGAAAGTTTCGCTCATCTGCGCCGTCCGCCACGCCGACAAAAAAGCTATCAGCAAAGCCAACAGCGAAAATGCCGTCAAAGTTAAAAGTTTGGCTCGCAAGCTCATTTTTTGCAGAACATCGAACATCTCTTCTAGGTA
>Ga0136640_10000389_pt1 | contig 16858 bp, 12 predicted proteins | sample AntDrymUQ8642106_2_FD_105498 | JGI IMG/M metagenome (GOLD analysis project Ga0136640, IMG submission 105498) | Polar desert sand microbial communities from Dry Valleys, Antarctica - metaG UQ864 (21.06) | ecosystem: Environmental > Terrestrial > Soil > Desert | place: Antarctica: Dry Valley...
ATCGGCCCGCTTTCGGCGAGCGGCGTGCCGACGTTCGCGCTCCGGCAGGACGGAACGCGCTATTTCGATGTGCATCACACGCCCGACGATACGCTCGACAAGATCGACCCCGAACAGATGCGCCAGAACGTCGCGGCGTGGACCGCGATGATTGCGATCGCCGCCAACGCGCGGGTCCAATTCGGGCCGGTTGCCGCGGCCCGCTGAACCCCATCTGCGACGAACCGTTTCATTTTTCCGTTGACGCGTTGATTTCTGTCTCTAGAGGGGGCCGCCGGCACTCGCAGTCAGGCGACGCCGATTAGAAGACGGAGTTCAAGTCTTATGAAGAAGTTTGCTTTTGCAGCGGCAGCGACCGCTATCCTCGCCCTTTCCGCTTGCGGTCAGAGCAAGCAGGCCGAAGCCGTCGAGCAGGCCGGTGAGAACCAGGCCGAAATGATCGACAACCAGGCCGACAATCTGATGGAGCAGGCGGATAACGCCGTCGGCAACCAGGCCGATATGCTCGAGAACAAGGCCGACAACATGTCGGAAAAGGCCGACATGGTCGAAGAGAAGGCCGACGCGAAGGCCGACGCGATCGACGAAAAGACCAACTAAGCTTCTGGCTTTCGGGCCAGGATGAAATGAGAGGCGTTCGGAGCGATCCGGGCGCCTCTTTTTATGGGTCGATAGAAAGCTCGGATGGCCTGCCGGCCGATGATTACGCCGAAACGATCCCCCGGATCGTTTCCTTCATGGCGTTATCATGGTCGGGGAGACAGGATTCGAACCTGCGACCCTCTGCTCCCAAAGCAGACGCGCTACCGGGCTGCGCCACTCCCCGACGCCGCTTCCCTATAGGCGCGGGCGAAAAGGCGGCAAGCGCGCTTTCACGCGCCGGGGGGAACCCCTATCGCGCTTGCGATGCGGCAGGACATATTAAGGCTGACTTCGGTGTCCAAGGTGCTGCCGGGCGGGCGGCGATTGTTCGACGACCTGTGCCTCGCGCTGGCCGGCGGCGAGCAAATCGCGATCCGCGGCGAGTCGGGGGTCGGCAAATCGACGCTGCTCAACATCGTCGCCGGGCTCGACACCGCGGATGCGGGCGAGGTCGCGGTGGCGGGCAAAAGCATGGCGGGCCTCGAGGAGGCGGAGCGTACGGCGATGCGGCGCGACGAGATCGGTTTCGTCTTTCAGGCCTTCCACGTCCTCCCGCATCTCGACCTCGCGCAGAACGTCGCCTTTCCGCTTATCCTCCAGCAAAAGCCGAGAGCGGCAGCGCTTGCCCGCGCGGGCGAACTGCTCGGCGCGGTTGGGCTCGGCGACCGGCGGCGAAGCTATCCCAAGGAGCTTTCGGGCGGAGAATTGCAGCGGGTCGCGATCGCGCGCGCGCTGGTTCACGAACCGGCGCTGATTTTGGCCGACGAGCCGACCGGCAACCTCGATCCCGATACCGCCGCACAGATCATGGCGCTGCTCGGCCGCGCGGTGCGGGATCGCGGCGCGGCGATGCTTCTCGTCACCCATTCGCCGACCGCGGCGGCAACCGCCGACAGGCAATTGCTCCTCACCGCGCAAGGGCTGATCGCCGCCGATGGCTAGCGCGGCGATGGGCGGGGGCACGGCCTGGCGCTGGCTGATCGGGGGCGAATGGCGCGCCTTCCCGATGCGCTTTCTGGTCGCGGCGCTGGCGATCGCGATCGGGGTTGCGCTCGCCTTCGCGGTCCACGTCATCAACCGTTCGGCCGCCGACGCATTCGGCGAGGCGGTGCGAAGCGTTTCCGGAGACGCCGATCTCCAGGTCCGCGGAACGAGCGCGCTCGGCTTCGACGAAGGGCTGTACCCGCGGCTGATGGCGCTCGATGCGGTCGCCGACGCCAGCCCGGTGGTTCAGTTCAACGGGGCTTTGGGCGAGAGGAATATAAGGGTCGCGGTGCTTGGGCTCGACGTCCTGCGCGCGTTCGCGGTTTCACCAAGCCTGATCGGGCGGCGGCGGGGCGACGCCCCGCGTAACGCAAATGCGGCGCGCGCGTCGGCAGCCGATTCCGCGCTGGATATCGACGCAATCTATCTTTCCGCGACTGCGACCGAGCGCAGCGGATTGAAATTCGGCGAGCGCGTGCGCCTGGCTTCAGGATCGAAAGAGCATGTCTTCACCGTCGCCGGCGATCTGCCCGGCGTCGGCCCCGGCCAGGCGATTGCGACGATCGACATTTCCGCCGCGCAGTGGCGTTTCGCAAGGCTGGGCAAGCTCGATCGGGTCGATCTCGAACTGACCGATGGCGCTTCGCTTGGCGACGCGCGCAATGCGATCGAGGCGGCGCTCCCGGTAACCGCGAGAGTGACCGATCCGGAGGGAGAAAGTCAACGCGGGAGCAGCCTGTCGCGCGCGTATCGAGTCAATCTCGACATGCTGGCGCTGGTCGCGCTGCTGACGGGGGGATTCCTCGTCTATTCGGCGCAGTCGCTGTCGGTGACGCGGCGGCTGCGGCAATTTGCCCTGCTGCGAACGCTCGGGCTGCAAAAGCGCGCGTTGACGATGCAGCTGTTGGGCGAAGGCGCGATCCTCGGCATCGTCGGATCGCTGGCCGGGCTCGGGCTCGGATTCGCGCTTGCCGCGGCCGCCCTGAATTTCGTCGGCGGCGATCTTGGCGGCGGCTATTTCGGCGCAGGGTCGCCCGAGCTCCAGTTCGCACCCGCGGCGGCTTTGCTGTTTTTCGGTTCCGGAATCGCGACCGCGCTCGCCGGGAGTTACGCGCCGGCCCGGTCGGCGGGGAAGGTGGCGCCGGCCGAAGCGCTCAAGACCGCGGGCGATCCGGTCGACCCGCGCGCCGCCCCCCAATGGCGCCCGGCGCTGATGCTGATGGCGGCGGGGACGCTGCTCGCATTCTTGCCCGCGGTGAACCGGTTGCCGCTATTCGGATATCTTGCCGTCGCGCTCGTCCTCGCCGGGGGCGTTGCGGCGATGCCGTGGCTGGCGCGCACGCTGATCCGCCCGCTCGCCCGTATCGACACTCGCATTCCGGCGGTGGAACTTGCGCTTAGCCGGCTGCTCGGCGCGCCTTCGCAGGCGGCGACCGCGCTCGGCGGGATCGTCGCAAGCACCGGATTGATGATCGCGATGGCGGTCATGGTGACGAGCTTTCGAGGCTCGGTCGAAGATTGGCTTGAAAGTTTTCTCAGCGCCGACCTGTATGCCGCGTCCTTGACCAACGAGCCGGTTTTCGATGCCGCCACCCAGCGTTTCCTCGCCGACACCCCTGGAGTCGCCTCGATCGTGTTCGGCAAGACCGTCCCGATCGTGCTCGACCCGTCGCTTCCGTCGTTGCAGCTCCTGGTACGGGAAGCGAACGATCCCGGATTCGAGCTGCCGCTGATCGAGGCGGCGACGCGTCCGGGCATCGGCATCCGGCTGTGGCTGTCGGAGCCGGCGGCGCGACTTTACAAGGCGAGGCCCGGCAATGCCTTCCCGCTTCCCATCGGCAGTTCGGGTGCGCGCGTCCAGGCGCACGTCGCGGGCATCTGGCGCGATTATGCCCGTCAGCAAGGGGCGATCGTGATCGACGCGCGCGACTATGTGCGGTTGACGGGCGACGAGACGCGCAGCGAGGCATCGATCGCGCTCGAGCGCGGCGAGATGCCCCGGACGGTTCGAGCGAGGCTCGAAGCGCGTCTGCCGGCGTCGCTCGAGGGCCGCGTCGAGTTCGCCGAGCCCGGGACGCTGCGCCGACAGGCGTTGGCGCTTTTCGACCGCAGCTTCGCCATCACCTATGTTCTCGAAGCGATCGCGATCCTGATCGGGCTCGCCGGAATCGCCGCGACGATCTCGGCGCAGACCATTGCCCGCATCGCCGAATTCGGAATGCTGCGCCACATCGGAATGGGCAGGCGTCAGATCATCGCCATGCTGGCCAGCGAGGGCGCGCTGCTCGGGCTGATCGGGATCGCAGCCGGGACCGCGGTCGGGCTGGCGATCAGCCAGATCCTGATTCATGTCGTCAATCCGCAGTCGTTCAACTGGACTATGGAAACGCGGGTGCCGTGGCGCCTGATCGCCGGCGTGGCGGCGGCACTGGTCGCGACGGCGGCGGGGACCGCGGTGCTTGCGGGGCGGCGCGCGGTTTCACGCGACGCGGTTCGCGCGGTCAGCGAGGATTGGTGATGAGGCGCTGGCTCGCCATGGGGCTCTTCGCGGCCGGCGCCGCCTGGGCGCAGCCGGTGGCCAGCCCGCCGATCGTCTTTCCAAAGGTCGTGCCCGGCGTGGCGATTGGTTTCCCGCGCGATCATGGTTCGCATCCGCGCTTTCGCTACGAATGGTGGTATTTCACCGGCTGGCTGGAGAACGAGGACGGCAAGCCGCTGGGCTTTCAAATCACGTTCTTCCGGTCCCGCCCCGCCACCAATGCCGCGAATCCAAGCGCGTTCGCACCCACGCAAATCCTGTTCGCGCACGCCGCGCTTTCGGACCCAGCGAGCGGCAAGCTGGTTCACGACCAGCGCATCGCGCGATCCGGTTTCGGGCTCGCGCAAGCGGCCGAGAGCGACGCGCGGATCGCACTGCTCGACTGGAACCTCGTTCGCGAGCGCAGCGGCCGTTTCCGGGCGCGAACCCCGGCCAAGGGATTCGCGCTCGACCTCGCCTTCACGCCGGGCCAGCCCGCGATGGCCAATGGCGAGCGGGGGTACAGCCGAAAGGGGCCGGGGCCCGATCAGGCGAGCTATTATTATTCGATGCCGCACATGAAGGTGCGGGGCACCGTGACGATCAAGGGAAAGCGGGTCGCGGTCGCGGGTCGCGGCTGGCTCGATCGCGAATGGTCGTCGGATTATATCGACGAGCGCGCGGTGGGCTGGGACTGGGCCGGAGTCAATCTCGACGACGGAAGCGCGCTGATGGCGTTCCAGATGCGCGGGCCGAAGGGCGAAGCGCTTTATGCCGGAGGGACCCTGCGACGCGCCGACGGCAGCCAGGTCGCCTTTGCGCCGAGCGACGTGCGCTTCGTTCCGCGGCGCCGGTGGCGGTCGCCGCAAACCGGCGGCCTTTATCCCGTCGAGGCCGAATTCGTCGTGCGTCTTCCCGAGGGCGTCCGCCGCTTTCGCTTGAAGCCGCTGTTCGATGCCCAGGAGCTCGACGGACGCGCGACGGGGATGCCGACCTATTGGGAGGGGGCGGTGTCGACGCCGGGGGGGCGAGGCTATCTGGAGCTTACCGGTTACGCGGGTGCCCTGACGCTTTAGCGTCCCTCCCGCCGGGTCAAAGTACCCCTTTGACCCGAAACGCTGGTGGGCCCGGAGGGACTCGAACCCCCAACCAAGCCGTTATGAGCGGCCGGCTCTACCATTGAGCTACAGGCCCCTAGCGCTATCGCCGCCTGAATAGCGCGGGGGCCAAGCGGGTGTAAACCGGCCCGCCCCTTGACGGCGACCCCTAACGGCGCTGCCCGTTCGGAAGCTCGCCCCGTTCTTCGATAGGGAGCGACAGGACGAAGGCATCGACTTCGATTCCCAGGTCCCCGCCCGCCGCGCGCGCCAGATTGCGGATCAGCCGCAGCGCGAAGCCAAGCCCCAAAGCGGGCGCATCTCTCGATTCGACCGCGGGGGCGTAGCCGGGGTCGAGCATCGCGGCCGCGCCCGGGCCGCGGATCGCCCCGGGCCGGTCGACCGACAGGACAACCCCTCCGCCAGATCGTTTGTCCGCGGTGAGCCGGACGCCGACGATTTCGCCGTCCGACGCGGCGCCGATCGCCGCCTGCAGCAACCGCGACACGAGCCGCTCGGCGGCGTCGGCTTCGATCGCCGCGGGCGCTAGGCCGGTCTCCAGCGCGAACAGGAGCTGCGCACCGCGCTCGGCGGCCACGGCTTCGAAAGCGCCGCGCAGCTGGCCGACCAGCGCGGCGATTTCGACCGCTCCGGTGCCGAGGTCGGCGCGGCCATCGTCGAGCTTGGCCGCGAGATCGAGGTCTTCGAGCGCGCGCGCGAGGCGCTGGGCCTGATCGCGGATGTCGCCCGCCCGCGCGCGCTGCCGCTGCCCGGCCGGCCCCAAAAACTGGCCGTCGATGAGCTCCGCAAAGCCGATGATCGCGTTGAGCGGGGTGCGAAGCTCGTGGACCATTTCGCGCAGCGCCACCGCCGGGATGCCCGTGCCCATCAGGCTCGCGGAATGGAGGGTAGAATCCTTGTCCGCGCGCGGGCGCCGCCCCAGGCCGCGGAAGCCCAGAAATCGGCCGGTCGCGCCCTCGAACAAGGGCACGCCGCTGATCCGCCAGTGATCGCCGTTGGCGGCACGAAAACCCATGTCGCGGAAAGCCCGCCGCGCGGCAAACGCCGCCGCGACCGCAGCATCGACGCCCGAATCCCGAACCGCGATCGAATGGCCGATGATCGCGCCGCGTTCGAGCCCCTCGCTCCAGCTCAAGATGCCGTCGGTTCCGCATTCCCAGCGGAACGAGTCGACGGGTTCCGGCCTGGCGGCCGCCACCCGGTCGCTCGCGGAATCGAGGCCGCGTTGCTGGCGAAAGGCTTCGATGCGCGCGACGAGCTCGCGAATCTGCGATCCGGTCGGCTCCTCGAACGGCGCCGCAGGCGTTGTCGCGACGTCGCCTTCAATGACGAGATCGGTGGTTCCGAAGCGCTGGAGCGCCTGCAGCACCTCGTCGTCGAGATCGTCGCGGTGACGCAGGAGTGCCCGAGCGGTCGGTCCGAGCGTTGGGAGCAGAGCAATCCACTCCGCGGCCGAATTGTGCGCTCCGCGGATGATCGGAGCGGCGACGGCGGCGTGATCGCGCGCGAACAGCGTCAGAAGCCGGGCCGGAAGCGAGTGGCGGGCGATACCCCTGGCGACAGCGATGCGATCGCCGATGGGAAGCGACGCGCGCATTCCCGCGATCCTGGCATAGGCTGCGTCGATCGAGGCCGACCCCGCCTCGTCCGGGCGCTGGGCGAGGAGATCGACGAGCTGGCGCCACTGCAGGAGGCTCGCACGCATGTCCGGTGTCGGCTGCGCGAGGACGGTTGCGAGCATATCGTCGAAGCGCACGGATTTTCCCAAAGCTGCGATGGCCCGACCGGCCACCGCGACGCTTCGTTAGCGACGCCTGCAGCCCAGGAAAAGGGCGTTGCGGATTGCCTCCCAGCTTGGGACGGCGCGCCTCGATTTCACGCGGTCAGGCGCGTTGCGACAGCCACAGCAGCCAGTAACGCGCAAGGTCCTGACGCGCCCCGGTCACCGCACCGAAGGCAGCGCTCGCACCGGCCTTGTCGCCGCTCATCGCAAGCGCCATGCCGATCCGCGTGTTGACCAGATTGGCATCGACTCCGCCCTTGGTCAGCGCGGTGCGATAAAACGCCACCGCTTTCGCATAATCACCATAATTGTAATAGGCGTTGGCGACCCTGAGCGCGATCGAGCCCGTCGCCGACGAATTGGCCTTGGGCTCGGTGCTGGAAACCGTCGGGCGATCGGCGGCTGCCTTGCTTGCCGCGGTTGAAATCAGCTTCGAATATTCGGGCTTGTTGCGGTCGATGATGCGCTTTGCGACACCCTCGTCGAGCACTGACTTGGCTTCGCCGTAGAAGCTGCGGAAGAGCAGAAATTCGGCGAAACTCTTGTAGGCGCGCTCGCCCTGCAACGAGCCTGTCGCGCGCATCAGGCGGAAGCGGTCGAGCTCGGCGTCGTCGTCGAGCGGGACGAGGAAGCGGTAATTGGCGAGCACGTCGCGCCAGTTCTGGTCGGTCGGATAGGCGACGAGCCAATCGCGGCTGAGCTTGATCGCCTGTGGAGCCATTTTGGCGTCGGTCGAAAGTCCGACCGCGCGCTTGTACCAGCTTTCGTCGGGTTTCTGGCCGGCGGCGACCTTTGCCGCAATCGCGCGGTCGAGGAGCTGGATTCCCTCGGCCTTGCGCCCCTGGCGATTGCGAAGCTCGGCCAGGTTGACTATGGCATCGCCGTCGTTGGGGCTCAATTGGACGAGTTTTTCGAACATCGCCCCCGCACCCGCATAGTCCTTGGCATTGTAGGCGAGATCGCCGATGCCCCGGTAAATTCGCGGCAGTTCCTCCGGCCTAGCCCCGCCCGAAGCGACGATCGCCTCGAGAGCCGCGCGCTGCCCGGCCAGATTCTGGGTGTTGAGCGCGTGCCGCAGCTGAAACTGGGCAAGCATGTACCGGTCATCGGGCGTGCTCGCGGCAGCCTGCGCCGGCCCCAGCGCCGCGGCGACCGCTGCCGCGTCCTTCGAATCGACCGCCTTGTTAAGCGCGTCGAGCGTCGGGCGCGCGGCCTTGCTGAAAACATACTTCCGCGCATTCGGATCGACGGCGGGAGCTGCGGCGGCCGCCTTTTTCTTTTGCGCGATTGCAGGGCTGGCCGCCAAAACGCCGGACACCACCAGCGACACCGCCAGCGCAAGGGTTGAAATGCTCTTCATGGATCAGGCTCCCGTTGGTCTCACGGTGCCGTCCGGCAGCCGCGAAATCGTGCGTGATGATGGTAGCGGCGAAGATCTTCTATGCAAATTTCCTGGCTTTCGTGCGCTGAACGCGCGTTGAACCGCTTGCGATCCGTGCTCATGACTTTTTGACGCGCGATTTGCCCGCGACTAGCGATGGCCTTGATGATCGCGATCCTCTCCCCCGCCAAGACCTTCGATCGTATCGCGTCGCCCGTGTCTGTCGCGCCGGGCAAGCCGTTCTTCGAGCAGGAAGCCCATGCGCTGGCCAGGTCGGCGGCGCGGATCACGCGCAAGAAACTGGGTGCGCTTATGCATATTTCACCTGAGCTGGCGGCGCTCAACGCAGCGCGTTTTCAGGGTTTCCAAGGCCAGGAGGCGCGGCCGGCAATCCTTTCGTTCGCCGGCGACGTCTATCGCGGCTTCGACGCGGCAAGCCTCGATGAGGAGACACAGCGTTTCGCAGAGGCGCATGTGCGCATCTTGTCCGGGCTGTACGGGCTTCTCCGCCCCTCCGACGCCATCCGGCCTTACCGGATCGAAATGGGGACGCCGTGGGCGCCTCGGGTCGGCGATCTCTATCGCTTCTGGAAGGGACGCATCGCCCGGCAGCTCGAAAAGGAGCTTGGCGACGAGGGCTCGGGCACGCTCGTCAACCTAGCCAGCAAGGAATATTGGCGCGCGGTCGAGCCCCATTTGGCGCCAGGCGTTCGCGTGGTGACGATCGACTTCCGCGACGCCGGGCCGAAGGGGCTCCACTTCAATACATTTGCCGCCAAGAAGGCGCGCGGAGCGATGGCGCGATTCATGTGCGACGAACGGATCGGTGAGGTCGCTGCGCTGACCGCATTCGATGCCGGCGGCTATGCGTTCGACGCCGATGGCTCGAGCGCCGATTTCCTGCGCTTCGTGCGCAAATAAAGCCCTCGCGCGCGCCTGCGCGGGGGTGGCGTCGGGGGGCGGCATGATCTAGACCGAAACGGCCTTATCACCACACCGGAAAACACTCACTTGGCCAGCCTTCCGCCGACTGCCGACACCACGAAGCGCGACCCCGGCGACATCAGCCCGATCTCCATCGTCGAGGAGATGAAGACCAGCTACCTCGACTATGCGATGTCGGTGATCGTCAGCCGCGCGCTTCCCGACGTCCGCGACGGCCTCAAGCCCGTGCACCGCCGCATCCTCTACGCGTGCCAGGTGGCGGGATTCGTCGCCGGCCGCCCATACCGCAAATCCTCGCGCATCGTCGGCGAGGTGATGGGTAAATACCACCCGCACGGCGACAGCGCGATTTACGACGCGCTCGCGCGCCTTGCGCAGGACTGGTCGATGCGGGTGATGCTGATCGACGGCCAGGGCAATTTCGGATCGATGGACCCCGATCCGCCCGCGGCGATGCGGTACACCGAGGCGCGCCTGGCCAAGGTCGCGATGTCGCTGCTCGAGGATCTCGACAAGGACACGGTCGATTTCCAACCCAATTACGACGCCTCGGAACACGAGCCGCAAGTCCTGCCTGCGCGCTTTCCAAACCTGCTCGTCAACGGCGCGGGCGGGATCGCGGTCGGCATGGCGACCAACATCCCGCCGCATAACCTCGGCGAAGTGATCGCGGCCTGCCAAGCCTACATCGCCAACCCCGCGATCACGATCGACGAGCTCATCGAGATCATCCCGGGGCCCGACTTTCCGACCGGGCCGCTGATCCTCGGCCAGATGGGGGCAAAGTCGGCGTATCATACGGGGCGCGGGTCGATCATCATGCGCGCCCGGCACGAGTTCGAGGAAGGACGCGGCGAGCGGCGTTCGATCGTCCTCACCGCGATACCATACCAAGTCGGGAAGAACGGGCTCGTCGAAAAGATCGCCGAGGCGGCCAAGGACAAGCGCATCGAAGGCGTGTCCGACATCAGGGACGAGAGCAATCGCGACGGCGTTCGCGTCGTCATCGACCTGAAGCGCGACGCGACACCCGAGGTCGTGCTCAACCAATTATGGCGCCACACCCCGGCGCAATCGAGCTTTCCCGCCAACATGCTCGCTATCCGCGGCGGGCGGCCCGAGACGCTCAACCTGCGCGACATCATCGAGGCGTTCGTCAAGTTTCGCGAGGAAGTGATCACCCGCCGCTCGAAGTTCGAGCTCGCCAAGGCCCGCGACCGTGCGCACATTCTGCTCGGGCTGGTGATCGCGGTGACCAACCTCGACGAAGTGGTGCGCATCATCCGCGGTTCGGCGTCGCCGGCGGCGGCGCGGGCGGCACTGCTGGCGCGCGAATGGCCGATCGAGGAAATCGCACCCTACATCGCGCTGGTCGAAGCGGTCGAGCCGCAGGCTCAGACGGTGAGCTACACGCTGTCCGAAGTCCAGGTCCGCGCTATCCTCGAGCTTCGCCTCCACCGGCTGACCGCGCTCGGCCGAGACGAGATCGCGGGCGAGCTTCGCGAGCTTGCCGGGTCGATCGGCGAATTGCTCGCCATTCTGGCCGATCGGGTCAAGCTCTATGCGGTGATGGCCGACGAGCTTCGCGCGATCACGGCCGAGTTCGCGACGCCGCGCAGGACCGAGATTGCGCCCGCCTGGGACGGGATCGACGACGAGCAGCTCATCGAGCGCGAGGACATGGTCGTGACGGTGACCCTCGGCGGTTACATCAAAAGGACCAGCCTCGCCGCCTTCCGCGAGCAGAAGCGCGGCGGCAAGGGCCGCGCGGGGATGAACACCAAGGACGAGGATGCGGTCACCGAGCTGTTCGTGACATCGACCCACACCCCGGTGCTGTTCTTCTCGACCGCGGGCAAGGTCTATCGGTTGAAGGTTTGGCGATTGCCCGAGGGAGCGCCGGGCGCGCGCGGGCGGCCGATGGTTAACCTGTTGCCGCTGGCGGAGGGGGAGACGATCTCGACCGTACTTCCGCTACCCGAGGACGAGTCCGAGTGGAGCAAGCTGCAGGTCGTTTTCGCGACCGCGCACGGCTATGTTCGCAAGAACAGCATGGACGCCTTCGCTAACGTGCCGACAAACGGCAAGTTCGCAATGCGCTTCGATGACGACGCCACCGACCGGCTGATGGGGGTCGCGCTGCTGACCGAGGAAGACGATGTCCTGCTCGCCACGCGCGACGGCAAGGCGATCCGGTTCGCCTCGAGCACATTGCGCGAATTTCAGAGTCGCACCTCGCGCGGCGTGCGCGGAATCAACAAGGCCAAGAAAGACGAGGTGATTTCGCTGTCGATCCTGACGCGCGTCGGCACTTCGCAGCATGAGAAGGAGGATTATCTCCGCTTTGCGCCCTGGAAGCCCGAGAAGGACGGCCAATCCTCGCTCACGCCTGAACGCTTCACCGAAATGGAGACTGCCGAGCAGTTCATCCTGACGGTGACCGCGAACGGCTATGGCAAGCGGACATCCGCATACGAGTATCGCCGTACCAACCGCGGCGGGCAGGGAATTACGAACATCAACCGTGGTCCCGACTATGCCGACCGCAACGGCGCCGTGGTCGCCAGCTTCCCGGCGCGCAATGGCGAACAGATCATGCTGGTGACCGACCAAGCCAAGATGATCCGCATGAGCGTCGGGGATGTGCGGCCGATCGGGCGTTCGAGCGCGGGCTTTCGTCTGTTCAACGTCGCCGAGGGTGAAAAGGTCGTCTCTGCGGCCAAGATCGAGGAAAGCGAAGACGAGGCTGACATGGTGGTCGATGTCGAGGATCAGATGCTCGCCAGCGATACGGTGGTCGGCGGCAAGAATTAGCCCTCCGGCTTGTGGCACACCGCTTCTATGTTCATCCCGTCGGGGTCGAACGCGAACGCGCCATAGTAATCGGGATGATATTGCGGCCTGAGGCCAGGCCCACCATTGTCGCGCCCACCGGCAGCGAGCGCGGCTTTGTGAAACGCGTCGACGGTAGCTCGGTCGTCGACCGTGAAGGCGACATGGGTGCCCTCGCCCACCCGCTCGTTGTCTGCGATCCAGAAAAATGGCTTGTCATCCTTGCCGAAACCGATCGCGGTGCCGCCGCTTGTCGTCTGGTCGGGCGTCGCTTCCACGGTGGCGCCGAGCCCGAGCGGCTTCAGCGCCGCTTCGTAGAAACGGCGCGAACGGCCGATGTCCGATACCGCAAAGCCGATATGATCGATCATGGCAGGCTCCTCGCTTCTGGTTGCGACGCACATTATGGCGGCGGATCATGACAACGAAAGTGAATATTGTCGGTGGTGGGCTCGCCGGTTCCGAGGCGGCGTGGCAGCTTGCGCAGGCGGGGGTACGCGTGCGCCTGTCCGAAATGCGCGGCGTGGAGGGGACGCCGGCGCATCATACCGATCGGTTGGCCGAACTCGTTTGCTCAAACAGCTTTCGCTCGGACGACGCGGAAAGCAACGCGGTCGGGCTGCTGCATCAGGAGATGCGCGAGCTCGGCTCGATCATCATGGCCAGCGCCGACGCTCACCGCGTGCCGGCGGGGTCGGCGCTGGCAATGGACCGCGACGGGTTTGCGGGTGCGGTGACCGAGGCGATAGAGGCCCATCCGCTTATCGAGCTGGTGCGTGAGCGGGTCGACGTACTTCCCGGCGATGGGCTTACAATCGTCGCGACGGGCCCGCTCACGGCCGCGGCGCTCGCGGCTTCGATACAGAGTCGAACCGGAAGCGACGCCCTCGCCTTCTTCGACGCGATCGCTCCGATCGTCCACCGCGACAGCATCGACATGGATGTGGCGTGGATGGCGTCGCGCTGGGACAAGGGTGACACCAAGGACTATATAAACTGCCCGATGGACAAGGGGCAGTACCTTGAATTGATCGCCGGAATGATCGGGGCCGAGAAGAGCGACTTCAAAGATTGGGAGCGCGACACCCCCTATTTCGACGGCTGCATGCCGATCGAAGTGATGGCCGAACGCGGGGTCGAGACGTCGCGGTTCGGACCGATGAAGCCCGTCGGGCTCGACGATCCGCGTACCGGGCGCTGGCCCCATGCCGTGGTGCAGCTGCGCCAGGACAATGCGCTGGGCACGCTGTGGAACATGGTCGGCTTCCAGACCAAGCTCAAGCATGCCGAACAAGTGCGATTGTTCCGAACCATTCCCGGACTCGAGCAAGCCGAATTCGCGCGGCTCGGCGGGCTGCATCGCAACACGTTCATCAACGCCCCCCGGCTGCTCGACGCGGAACTGAGGTTGCGCAGCGCTCCGCATATCCGTTTCGCGGGGCAGATCACGGGCTGCGAAGGCTATATCGAATCGGCCGCGATCGGCTTGCTTGCGGGGCGCTTCGCGGCAGCGGAGGTAGGCGGGACGATATTGTCCCCTCCCCCGGCGACGACCGCGCTCGGTGCGCTGCTTGGCCACGTGACCGGCGGAGCCGATGCGGCAACGTACCAGCCGATGAACGTCAATTTCGGACTCTTCCCGCCGCTCGACGCTGAGGTCCGCAAGGCCGACCGCAAGCGCGGGATGACGTCGCGGGCGAGAGAGGATTTGACCGGGTGGCTCAGCGAATTCCCGGTTCGGATTGAAGAACCGGCCTAACAGTCGCACCGCTTGGGCCGGACCTTGGGGGCGGTCGAGGCGAATTCATCGGCGGTGAGCGCGCCGTTGCCGTTATCGTCTGCGCCGTCGAACTTGCCGACCGTCTTCACCGCCCATTCTTCGAAGGCGAGCCGTCCGTCGCCATTCTTGTCGAGCTTGGCGAAAGCCTTGCGGCGCGGCTCGAGCAGTTAAGCACGCGTGATGCGACCGTCGTCGTCCTTGTCGGCGCGGCCGAAGCGCTTCTCATCGCGGGTCTTGGCAGTGGCCGCGGGGTGGGGTTTCGATCTGGCTCTGCCGAAGCAGGGACGGCGGTGCTTCCGCGGCGGCCGCGCTTCGCGCCGGCGCCGCCGGGAGAACCGGCCTATCCTGGGCGCGTCCCTGCCAAAAAATAAAGCCGGGCAGCGACCAGCAAGAGAGTGCCGCAACTCCGCTCAGGAACCGTCATTCCCCGACTCCCCAAAAGCCTTGGCGATGAAATCTATCGGCCGCAAACGACTTGTCAAAAAAAACGGCGAGCGGCCGGCGCCACGACGCGGCTAGCGGTTCATCACCGCCTTGGCGGTCGCGACCACATCGTCGATCTTGATCAGCGCGAGCTTTTCCAGATTGGCGGCGTAAGGCAGCGGGACATCCTGATTCGTCACCCGCAGGACCGGGGCGTCGAGGTCGTCGAAACCTTCCTCCATGACGAAGGCGGCGATTTCGGACGCGATCGAGCAGGCCGGCCAGCCTTCCTCGACCACCACCAGCCGGTTCGTCTTCTTCAGGCTGGCAAGGACGGTGGCGCGATCGAGCGGGCGTAGGGTGCGCAGATCGACGATCTCGGCGTCGATCCCCTCTTCGGCCAGTTTGGTCGCGGCATCGAGCGCGACGCCGACCCCGATCGAGTAGCTCACCAGAGTGACGTCCTTGCCTTCGCGCACGATCCGCGCCTTGCCGATCGGCAGCACGATGTCGCCTTCGGGGACGTCGAAGCTTTGCCCGTAAAGCAGTTCGTTTTCGAGGAACACGACCGGGTCTTCGCTGCGGATCGCGGCCTTGAGCAAGCCCTTGGCATCGGCGCCCGAATAAGGCGCGATGACGATGAGGCCGGGGACTGATGCGTACCATGGACCGTAATTCTGGCTGTGCTGGGCAGCAACGCGCGATGCCGCGCCGTTCGGCCCGCGAAATACGATCGGGCAGCGCATCTGGCCGCCCGACATATAATTGGTCTTGGCTGCCGAATTGATGATGTGGTCGATCGCCTGAAGCGCGAAGTTGAAGGTCATGAATTCGACGATCGGCTTGAGCCCGCCCATTGCCGCCCCGGCGCCGAGGCCCGCGAAGCCATATTCGGTGATCGGCGTATCGACGACGCGCTTGGGTCCGAACTCTTCGAGCAGGCCTTGGGTTACTTTGTACGCGCCCTGATATTCGGCAACCTCCTCGCCCATCACGAAGACGCGGTCGTCGGCGCGCATTTCCTCCGCCATCGCGTCGCGCAGAGCCTCGCGGACGGTCATACGGCGGGCTGCGGCGCCCGCCGCCGCCTCGGGTTCGACCTTCAGGCTTGCGGGCTCCGCACCCTCCTTGGCCTTGGCCGCCATATTGGCCTGCTGGATCGGCGCTTCGCTGGCATCGGCTTGCACGGGCGGCGGCGCAGTGGATGCCCGGGGCGCGGCATCCGCTTCGCCGTCCCCCATCAGTGCGATGACGGCTCCGACCTTGACGCCATCGGTGCCTTCGGGGACGACGATCTTGCCGATCACGCCCTCGTCGACCGCTTCGAATTCCATCGTCGCCTTGTCGGTCTCGATCTCGGCGAGGATATCGCCGGATTTGACCACATCGCCTTCCCTGACCAGCCATTTGGCGAGTGTGCCTTCCTCCATGGTAGGCGACAAAGCGGGCATTTTGAGTTCAAGAGGCATTTACTTGGGGTCCTGCTTGAGCTCGCCGACACGCGACCCATTGCCGTTGATCCAACAGGTATCCACGTCGAGATTGTCGCTGTCGGTCTCGTACGCAAGGCAACGCTCCACGGGCACCCGCGTGCGCTTGGCAGCCTTTGTCCAATAGACCCGATATTGAACCACCGCGGCCGACTTATCGAAGCGCTCACCCTTCTCACCAGCCACATAAGCGTCGATGATCGTTCCGGACATGTCGTCCGGATAAATGAACCCGTGCTTTTTCAGCGCCTGGTGAAGCGGCGAGTTTTTGTCCTGCAGGCCCCATTTGTTACGTAGCATCATTCCGAAGCCAAAATGAGCCCGGACGGGACCGTCGGGGGCGATTAACTCTGCTCTTGCACCGGTAGGAAGTGTCGTCTCGAGACAGGAAACCGCGGCCTCGAAGGTGGCCGGAGCGCAGGCAACCGTGGCGGAGAAGTCGCCGGTCCTGGGTTTTTCGGCGCAGGCCACCGTTGCGCTCAAGCTCAGCAGAACGGCGGCCGCAAGCACCCGCATCAATAGCTCCCCACCAGCACGTCGGTATAAAGCTCTTCCGCCTGCGGTTCGGGCGATTGTTCGGCGAAGTCGGCCGCCTCAACCACCCGTTTTTTGATGGCATCATCGAGAGCTTTGAATTCGGCTGCGCCAACGCCCATCGCCTCCAATTCGCGCTTGGCGGCTTCGATCGGATCCGATTTCTCGCGCACCGCCTGCACTTCGTCGCGCGAGCGATATTTGGCGGGGTCACTCATCGAATGGCCGCGGTAACGGTAGGTCTTCATTTCGAGAAGCACCGGCCCCTTCCCCGCCCGTATCCATTCGAGCGCGGTGGTCGCCGCGCCGCGCACCGCGAGCACGTCCATGCCATCGACCTGGATTCCCGGCACGCGGAAGCTTTCGCCGCGCTTGTAAAGCTGGTCCTCGGCCGAAGAGCGGTTGACGCTCGTTCCCATCGCATACTG
>Ga0136640_10000392_pt1 | contig 16785 bp, 11 predicted proteins | sample AntDrymUQ8642106_2_FD_105498 | JGI IMG/M metagenome (GOLD analysis project Ga0136640, IMG submission 105498) | Polar desert sand microbial communities from Dry Valleys, Antarctica - metaG UQ864 (21.06) | ecosystem: Environmental > Terrestrial > Soil > Desert | place: Antarctica: Dry Valley...
CCCCCCCGTGTGACGGTGTCAACCGTCCAGCGGGCGCAGTTCGTCGGCGTACGAGACGGCAAAGCGACGCATCACCCCGGACCGGCTGATGGAGTACTGCCCCATATGCCACAGCGGCGGGGAGTAGGCGTGGATCGAGATCGACCCGTCCACGGCGCCGGTCATTCGGTGGATGTGGTCGGGCCCGAAGGCGAAGCCCCGCCCCGCGGGCACCGTGCGGTTCGTCGGCGTGCCGCCTAGGCGGGGCCGGTTCTCCACCACCGCTCCCCTGGTGACCAGCACCGCACCCGCGGAGGTGTCATGGTCGTGCCAGCCGGTGTCGTCGCGGGTACTCCAGCACAGCAGCCAGACGTCGATGTCGGTGTCTCGGTATAGCGAGACGAAGTAGCGGCCCTCGGTGTCGTGGCGGACGTGCCGCTCCCACAACCGCGGATTGGCGGCGAGCTCGCGCACCCAGGCGAGCAGCTCGGACGGGTCGAGGGTCCGCCCGGGAAGCGCGGGCAGCTCTGCGGCCGACAGCACGCTCGCGCCGGATCGGGCCGGAGTCTCGGGGGTGACGGTCATCGCGGTCCTCCGTTCAGCAGGTGAGCCGGGTTGACCACGAGCCGGGCCTGGTCGAATGCGGCGCCGAGGGCGGGGTCGGCGGGCAGTGCGTACGGGCGGTCCGAGCCGTGCACGAGCGGGTCGACGCCGACGACACGGACAACGGCGTCCACTGCCCGCGTGCCGTACGACGAGGTCTCGTAGAACAGGAGGGGGTCGATCGGTCCCAGCTCGCCGCCGCGTTGCGCCAGCCGCTCGTGGTGCAGCGGCGCAAGGCCGGCAAGACCGACGAAGGCGAGCCGGAGTCGGGGCAGCAGGCTGCGGCCCACCACGTGCCAGGCAAACCAGGCCGCCGCGAGCTGCGCCGGGTACGACGCCAGGGCGGGCCACCAGCCCGGCACGACAGCGGACGGCGCGGCCGCAGGACCGGGGTGCACGAGGACCGGCAGGTTGGCCTGCTCGACCACGGCCAGGACGGGGGCGAGCCTTGTGAGCGCGCCCGGGTCGGCCATTCCGGACGCGGGGACCTGAAGCCCGTATACCCGCTCGTGCTTCAGCGTCACGGACAAGGCAGCGAGATCCGGCTCGACGAGGTTCGCGGCCGCCCAGATGCCGTGCCCAGCGTGCTCATCGGTCTCGTCGAGCTCGTCGGCCAGCGAATGCCACGACTCCAGCAGCGGGGCGGCCTCGTGGGGGTCCATGGTTTCCACCCCCAACGGGCTGGACAGCGACAACAACGCGAGTTCCACCCCGTCGACCTCGTCGAGCTTCCGGCGGCGCGCCGGGTCGTGGTCGGCAGGATCCACGGCGTACGCCGGCTCACCGTCGAGTTGGAGCTCCCAGCCCCGCATGCGAGGTGGCCAGCGGCGACGCCGCAGCTCGTCGATGAAGGCCTCCGGCCACAGGTGCTGATGGCAGTCGACCACCGGGCTGCCTCGCACCTCGGTGAGGGGCTGCCCGACCCGGCGGGAGGAGGGGAAGCGCTTCACATCTATAGTGAAGCGCTTCACGCGGCCGATTGCAAGTGATCTGCGCACGTATGCTCGGCTCGTGCCAAAGCGCATCACACTTCAAGACGTCGCGGACGCAGTCGGTCTGGCTCCGGCAACGGTGTCCTACGCCCTCCGCGGCGAGCGCGGCTCCGACGAGACCGTCCGCCGGGTCCGTCAGACCGCCGAGACGCTCGGCTACCAGGTCGACCCCGTTGCCCGGGCGCTGGCCAGCGGGCGGTCACGCACCGTGGCCGTGCTGTGCGGGTCCACCCGCGACCTGTGGCAGCAGTCGCTGGCCGCACGCCTCGCCCGGGCCCTGATGGCCGAGGGCAGGCACGCCATCGTCGCCGACGCCGACGGCGGCCCCGACCGTGAGGAGGAGCTGCTGGCCATGCTGCGCGACCAGCGGCCCGACGGTTTCCTGGTCGCCCCGCTGGACCCGTTCGCACCGCAGTGGGAGGCGCTGGCCCGGCAGGTCCCCGTCGTCGCGATCGGCGACCGGCTGTCGCGAGCGCCGTCGGCCGGGTCGGTGGTCTTCGACAACGCGAGCGGCTTCCGGCTGGTCTTCGACCACCTCGCCTCGCTCGGACACCAGCGGATCGCGGTGGTCCTCCCCCAGCGTCCCAGCACCCCCGACCGACCGGCTGAACGACTCGTCGCCGCCGAGGCCAAGCGGCACGGGGTCGTGACCACACTGGTCCGCACCCCACCGGCCACGTCTGACCCCGACACGATGACCGACCACCTGGCCTCGGCACTCACCGACCCCGACGCCCGAAAGCGACCGACCGCGGCGTTCTGCTTGACCGACTCCTTCGCCTTCGGCGTACTGCGTGCCGCAAACCGGCTGAGGCTCGCGGTCCCCGGCGACCTGTCGGTGGTCGGCTTCGAAGACGTCGAGTTTGCCGACCTCGCCGGCCACGGGCTGACCACGGTCTCCTGGGGACGCGAGGCGGTGGTCGACGCCGCGGTCAGCCAGCTGCTGGCTGCGGTCGACACCGACGCCCCGCTCGAGACCCGCACCATCACACCGAGGCTGGTCGTCAGGGGCACCACAGCCGCGCCGGCCACCAGCCGGTAGCGGCACCCCGCCGAGCCAGGCGGCCACGCCCTTCCGGGTTCGCCGCCCCGCAACCACCACTCGGTGCCGGCGGCACCACCGCGGCCGCGAATATGGTGCCGAACGCACCAAGTGCCGCAAGCTCGTGCCGGCGGTCGTGCGCCAGCATTCAGTCACCGCCCGGTAGGGCGCTCACCGCCGCGCCGCTCGTGTCTGAGCCGCTGCTGCTCGCGCGCCGGACGGCGTAGACGTGAGAGCTCTCATCTGCGGGTCGAAGTCGTAGTCGAACGTCCACTACGGCGTATCGATCACGCCTCCGACCCTCTAGCCGGCTCGCCGACCGCAAGCCGCGCCAACCGGTGTGGTCGGCCACTCAGGGAACGAGAACGATTTTGCCGATGTGCCGCGAGGCAGCGAACTGCTCTTGGGCAGCGTGAATCTCACGCAGTGGATAACGGGCCGCGATCGGCGGGCGTACGGCACCGGTGCGAGCAGTCTGTACGAGCGCCACGAAGTCCTCGCGGGTGTGCATCGACGACCCGATCAGTCTCAGGCTGTGGAGGTAAAGGCGGCGCAGGTCCAGCGAAACGACCGGACCAGCGATCGCGCCGGCGATGACCCAGCGCCCGTTGTCGCTGAGCAGCAGCAGCAACTGCGACAGTCCCGGACCGCCGACAACATCGGCAACCAGCTGCACCCCGTCCGGCGCCGCAGTCACCACCTGCGCGGCGAGGTCGCCGCTGTCGCGGGTGACGACATGGTGCGCACCGGCGGAGGCCACCCCCTCAGCTTTTGCGACGGTGGTGACCGCGACTACGTTCGCGCCGCTTGCCGCGGCGAGCTGGACCAGAGCGATCCCGACCCCACCCGAGGCACCTGTCACCACCACGGTTTCGCCCTCGGTCACGCCGGCGCTGCGCAGCATCCGGGACGCGGTTCCGTACGCCACCGGCAGGCACGCGAGCTCCTCGAGGCTCAGCGGCGAGTCGCTGACGTCGTACACATGGTCGACCGGCACCACGACGTAACCGGCGAACCCGCCGTCCACCTCACTTCCCAGGTAGCCCACCGGTGGGGCTTGGGCGGTGTCGTCGCGATAGATCGCCGGATCAACGAGCACCTTTCGCCCCACCAGATCGGCCGCCGACTCGTCCCCGGCGGTGGCCACTACCCCCGCAACGTCGCCACCCTGCACCCGCGGGAAGTCCAACGGACCGAGCCAGCCGGATTCGGCGTCAGGATCACCAGGCAACCCGTACGCGCCCTGCCGGGTCCACAGGTCGGTGTTGTTGACCCCGGCCACCGCGACCTTGACCAAAACCTCACCCGGACCGGGGTCGGGTACCGACCAGTCTGATCGGACCTCCATCACCTCCGGCCCACCATGACGCACCAGGACAGCTGCGGTGGTCTCTGTCGGCACGTCTCGGATCGTGTCAGAGCGCGTCCTGGTCCTGCCGCTCAGGGGCTCGCCACCCCGGGTGCGGCGCTGTCCGTCCGCGCCGGTCGTTTGCCACGTTTACGTGGCAGCCCGACCCTTCACGTGGCATGCGCGCCACGTGAAGCACCCGCACGCCACGTTTACGTGGCGCGCGACACCAGGGCGCGCGACACCGGGGCGCGTGGCACGTGGGCCCGCGCCCAGGGACGCCCCGCTGGCGGGCCGTCGATGTCAGAGGCCAGGCGATGGTCAGATCTGGTCGCGCTATCCAGCGGCGAAGTTGACCGGTTCTGGTCATGTCTCACCCAGTTGGAAGCTCTAGCGTCGTTGAGGTCAATCGTAGCGCCGAGGACATCGTTCCTCGACGGCGCGGCCGAGCAGTCACCAGCTGAGGAGACCACCATGCGCGTCATCAATCGAACCGACCTGCCGATGGCCATCGAAGGGGGCGGTCTCGAGGTTCGGACGGACCGTGCCGGCGAGCACAGCGTCACCTGGGTGCGGCTGCCCGCGGGCACCGACCTGCGGCCGGGGCTGGCAGGCCTCCCCGGCGATCTGTGTCCCTGCCCGCATTGGGGTTACATGATTTCCGGTCGGCTGGTCATGCACAACAAGAACGGCGACACGGTCTACGAGGCGGGACAGGCGTTCTACTGGGCGCCCGGTCACGCTCCCGAGGCGCTGGAGGACTGCGAGTACGTGGACGTCAGTCCGAGCGACGAACTCGACCGGGTTCTGGAGCACCTGCAAGCCGGCGCCCCCGCCTGAGTAGTGCCGCGCTTCGACCCCCACCGTTTGCCACGTTTACGTGGCGTGCCGACCCTTTACGTGGCATGCGCGCCACGTGAGGCACCCGCACGCCACGTTTACGTGGCGCGCGGCACCGGGCAGCACCGCGGCGGGCGGGACGCCGGGCTAGGGCTCCAGCGCGCTCGGGTCGGCCGGGACATCGATCGCATGCTCGCGCAGCGCTGCCAGCGGTACGACCGCCAGCACCGCCTCGTTGGTGGACGCCAGCACCACCGGTGCCGCCACGCCCTCGGTATAGGCACGTGCCCAGTTCATCGCGGTCACACACCAGCGGTCGCCCGGCACGAGCCCGGGGAAGCCGAAGTGCGGCACCGGGGTGGACAGGTCGTTGCCGATGCTGCGTTGGTGCTCGAGGAACTCGCTGGTCACCACCGCGCAGATCGTGTGGCTCCCGAGATCCTCCGGCCCGGTCGCGCAGCACCCGTCACGGAAGAAGCCGGTCATAGGGTCGGTGCCGCACGGCTGCAACTCGTCCCCGAGCACGTTGCGTTCTGTCACCCGGCCAGCATGGCGTACCAACCCGCCACGCACGGCGCCACACCCCAACTCCACACCGTCGCTGTCCACCGCAACAAGGCTCCGGTTGACCACCCCCCGAGGTCGCGACAAACTTTCCGACAGTCGCGAGGGAACGCAACGACGCGGAGCGGCAGGCGAGGAAGGGGCACCCCGTATGTTCTCGAGGCTCGCCGTGGTCAACCGAGGGGAACCCGCTGTCCGGCTGACCCGCGCCGTGCGGGAGCTCAACGAGGAACACGGTTTCGGCATCACCGTGATCGCTCTGCACACCGAGGCCGAGCAGCGGGCGCTTTTCGTACGCGCAGCCGATGAGGCGGTGCTGCTGCGCGAGGTCGAGTCGGCCAGCGGGCCCTACCTCGACCACGAGGAGCTCGAACGTGCGCTTCGCCTCAGCCGGGCCGACGCGGTCTGGGTCGGGTGGGGTTTCGTCGCTGAGGACCCCGACTTCGCCGAGCGGTGTGAGCAGATGGGACTGGTGTTCATCGGCCCACCGGCTCAGGCCATGCGCCAGCTCGGCGACAAGATCGAAGCCAAGCTGCTCGCCGAGAAGACCGGCGTGCCGGTGGCGCCGTGGAGCGGCGGCCCGGTCTCCAGCCTGGACGAGGCCCAGGAGCACGCGCAGACCATCGGCATCCCGCTGGTGATCAAGGCCCGAAGCGGCGGCGGGGGTCGCGGCATCCGGGTGGTACGCGAAGGCGACGATCTGGCCAATGCCTTCGAACGCACCCAGGCGGAGGCCAAGGCCACGTTCGGTGACCCGGTGGTCTTCATGGAAAGTCTCGTCGGCGGCGGTCGGCACATCGAGGTGCAGGTCATCGCCGACGCGCACGGCACCGTCTGGGCCCCAGGTGTGCGCGACTGCTCCATCCAGCGCCGCAACCAGAAGCTGGTGGAGGAGTCCGGTTCTCCGGTGCTGAGCGCCGAGCAGCAGACCGAGCTCCGCGAGAAGTCGATCGCGCTGGTGTCGGCCGCCGGCTACCAAGGTGCGGGCACGGTCGAGTTCCTGTACCAGCCGCAGGACAAGTCCTTCGCGTTCATGGAGGTGAACACCCGTCTGCAGGTGGAGCACCCGGTCACCGAGACCACCACCGGACTCGACTTGGTCAAGCTCCAGCTCCTGGTGGCGGCGGGGGAGAAGCTGACCGGCGAGGTGCCCCCCGAGGTGGGTCACGCCATCGAGGTCCGGCTGAACGCCGAGGACGCCGACGAGGGGTTCGCCCCCGCCCCCGGCACCGTCACCTTGTTCAGCCTGCCGACCGGGCCGGGCATCAGGGTGGACACCGGCATCGCCGCCGGCGAGGTGATCCCTCCCGACTATGACTCGATGGTGGCGAAGGTGATCGCCTGGGGCCGGGACCGGCCCGAGGCGCTGGCGCGGCTGCGGTGCGCGCTTCGCGACACGACGGTGCTCATCCAGGGCGGTACGACCACCAAGTCGTTCCTCCTCGACCTGCTCGAGCGGCCCGAGGTCGTCTCCGGCGAGGCCGACACCCAATGGCTCGACCGCGTCGGCGCCGAGATGGCCGAGACCCCCGCCAGTCACGCCGACGTCGCATTGCTCAGCGTCGCGATAGACGTGTACGACGCCGAGGAGGGGCTCGAACGGGCCTCGTTCCTCGCCTCCGCTCGCGGCGGTCGACCGCGGGCCAGCCACGTCGTGGGCCGCAGCGTCGAGCTCGGCTACCAAGGCCAGACCTACGCCTTCGAGGTCTCCCAGGTCGGCGGGCGGCGTTATCGGTTGGAGGTGGCGGACCGATCGCTCCTCGTCGACCTGGACCGGCTCAACGAGCACCAGAGCCGGCTGGGCGTGGCTGGACGTCGCCACCAGGTCAGCAGTGTCGCCGGCACAGGTAACTACCTCGTCGACGTCGACGGCTTCAGCCACCGGATCGTGCGCGACGAGGCGGGGCTCGTCCGGGCGCCGGCCCCGGCGGTGGTGGTGGCCGTGCATGTGCAGGCAGGCGACGAGGTCGAGGCCGGGGACACGGTGGCCGTGGTCGAGTCCATGAAGATGGAGACCGCGGTCCGCGCCCCGCAGGCGGGCACGGTGCGGGAGATTCTCGCCGCGGTCAACTCCCAGGTCGACGCGGGGGCACCGCTGCTGCGCCTGGACCAGGTCGACGACGAGCAGGAGCAGTCCGACACGCCGGCGGTCGACTTCGAGGAGGCCGCCGACGCCGGCGACGACGACCCCCACACCAGGGCGCTGACGCTGCTCGCGGACTTGAACGCTCTGGTCACCGGGTACGACGTGAGTGCGAAGCGCGGTCATGCGCTGGCCGCCGAGTACGTACAGACCCGTGCGGAGGTCGACCCCGCCGACAGTGACCTGCTGCACGGCGAGATCGCGTTGCTGACCACGTTTGCCGACATGTGCGACCTCTCCCGCAACCGCCCGACCGACGAGGAGGAGTCGGCCGACGAGCAGGTGCACAGCCCGCGCGAGCACTTCCACACCTACCTGCACTCCCTCGACGTCGAGCAGGAGAACCTGCCGGACTCGTTCCGTGAGCGGTTGTCGCGAGCGCTGCGGCATCACGGGGTCACCGACCTCGAACCGGGCCCGGAGCTGGAGGAGGCGGTCTACCGCGTGTTCCTCGCCCATCAGCGCGCTGGCGACCACGTCCCGGTCGTGGCGTCGCTGCTGGAGCGCTGGCTGGGTCAGGGCGACGCGGTGACCGAGTCCGTCCGCGACGAGGTCGGTGAGGTCATCGACCGACTGGTTACGGCCACCCAGCTGAGGTACCCGGCCGTTGGCGACCTCGCGCGCAGCATCCGCTTCCAGCTGTTCGAGCAGCCGCTGATCGAGCAAGCCCGCGAGGATGCCTACACCGGCATCCGCGAGCACCTGGACTACCTCGATGCACACCCCGACGCCGACGACCGTGCCGAGCACCTGGAGGCGATGGTCACCCTGACCGAACCCGTGGTGCGCTTGCTCGGAGCGCGCGCCGCCGCGAACAGCTCGGGCGCCGAGCCCCTGCTGGAGGTGCTTACGCGACGCTACTACAAGGTGCGAACTCTCGAGGACGTGCGCTCCTTCGTCGACGACGACCGGCAGACCGTCACGGGCAGCTTCGACCTGAGTGGCCAGCGGCTGCACCTGATCTCCACCGTGACCGACTTCGACGGGCTGCCGGCGGCGGCGCAGGCCGTCTCGACGCTCGCGCAGGAGGTCGCGGACCCCTCGAACCTCGTGGTGGATCTGTACGTGTCGTGGGAGGAGGCGGCGGACGACACCGACGAGGTGGCCGAGACCCTCCGCGGCCTGCTCGCCGACGTGGCGTTGGTCAACGGCGGTCGACGGGTCACGGTGACCCTGTTCGACCGTGGCGGGGACCACGTGCGCCAAGTGACCTTCCGGCCGTCGGACGACGGTCTGCGCGAGGATCGCGTCATCCGCGACATGCATCCGCTGACCGGCCAGCGGCTCGACCTGTGGCGGCTGAAGAACTTCGACGGGACCCGGCTGCCCTCGCCCGAGAACACCTACCTGTTCCACTGCGTCGGCAAAGACAACCCGGCCGACGAGCGGCTCGTGGCCCTGGCCGAGATCCGGGACGCGAACCCGCTGCGCGATGCCGACGGCCACGTCACCGCATTCCCGGCGGTCGAGCGCGCGCTAGCGGCCTGCCTGGACGGCATCCGGCGCCATCAGGCGCAGGGAGGGGGCAAGAGGCTCGACGCCAACCGCATCTTCCTTTACGTCTGGCCGACAATAGAGGTCGGCTTGGAAGAGCTCAGGGGCTTCGCGCAGACGACTGCGCCCCTGACAGTCGGCGCCGGGCTCGAGGAGGTCATGCTGCTGGGCCGGCTGCGGAGCGAGCCTGACCAGGAGCCCCGAGACGTGGCCCTGTTCTTCTCCTACCGATCGGGGACCGGGATCGAGGTGTCGGTCACCGACCCGCCGACCGAGCCGCTGCCACCGGTCGACGCCTACACCCAGAAGGTGCAGCGCTCGCGCGCTCGCGGCACGGTCTATCCCTACGAGCTGATCGGGCAGCTCACCGGCACCGGTGGCACCTTTGCCGAGTACGACCTCGACGAGGACGACGCACTGGTCCCGGTGGAACGACCCCCGGGAGGCAACACCGCCGGGGTCGTCGTCGGGCTGGTCTCCACCCCCACCGACCGCTACCCGGAGGGCATGACGCGGGTGGCGTTGTTCGGCGACCCGACGAAGTCGTTGGGCTCGGTCGCCGAGCCGGAGTGCGCCAGGGTCGTCGCCGCCCTCGACCTCGCCGCCGAGATGCAGATCCCGGTGGAGTGGTTCGCGCTGTCGTCCGGGGCAAAGATCTCGATGGACAGCGGCACCGAGAACATGGACTGGGTGGCCCGCGTGCTGCGCCGGTTGATCACCTTCACCCAGACCGGTGGCGAGGTCAACGTCGTCGTGACCGGCATCAACGTGGGCGCCCAGCCGTACTGGAACGCCGAGGCCACCATGCTGCTGCACACCAGGGGCGTCCTGATCATGACTCCGGATAGCGCGATGGTCCTCACCGGCAAACAGTCGCTGGACTACTCCGGCGGGGTGTCGGCCGAGGACAACTTCGGCATCGGTGGCTACGACCGGGTCATGGGCCCGAACGGGCAGGCCCAGTACTGGGCGCCGAACCTGGCCGCCGCCTGCGCCACGCTGGTCACGCACTACGAGCACACCTACGTGGCTCCCGGCGAGGACTCCCCGCGGCGTGCCGCCACCGAGGACCCGCACGACCGGGACGTCTGCGCCTACCCCCACGACCACCCGATCAGCGACTTCGCCACCGTCGGCGACATCTTCTCCGCCTCGACCAACCCCGAGCGCAAGAAGCCGTTCGACATTCGTACGGTGATGCGCGCGGTTGCCGACCAGGACCACGAGGTGCTCGAACGATGGGCTGCCATGGCCGACGCCGACACGACGGTGGTCATGGACGCCTACCTCGGCGGCTACCCCGTGGCGGTGCTTGGCATCGAGTCCCGGCCCATCCCGCGCCGTGGCGCCTTCCCGACCGATGGCCCCGACCAGTGGACGGCCGGGACCCTGTTCCCGTACTCGTCGAAGAAGACCGCGCGGGCGATCAACGCTGCCAGCGGCAACCGTCCGCTGGTGGTGCTGGCGAACCTGTCCGGCTTCGACGGCTCACCGGAGTCGATGCGCATGTTGCAGCTCGAGTACGGGGCCGAGATCGGCCGGGCCATGGTCAACTTCGACGGCCCGATCGTCTTCTGTGTCATCTCGCGCTACCACGGGGGCGCCTTCGTGGTGTTCTCCGGCGCCCTGAACGACACCATGGAGATCGTCGCCGTCGAGGGGTCGTACGCCTCGGTGATCGGGGGCGCACCTGCCGCAGCGGTCGTGTTCGCCCGGGACGTCACCTCCCGGACGTCCAAGGACGCGCGCGTGACCGCGCTGGAGTCGGAGCTGGAGCAGGCCGACGAGGTCCAGCAAGCACGGTTGCGCGTCGAGCTTGCCGACGTGCGCACAGATGTGCGCTCGGAGAAGCTCGGCGAGGTGGCCGATGAGTTCGAGGACGTGCACAACATCGAGCGGGCGCGGGAGGTCGGGTCGGTCCACGCGATCATTCCCGCCCGCGACCTGCGTCCCTATCTGATCGATGCCGTGGAGCGCGGCATCGAGCGCACCACGTCCGGCGCCCGCTCCCCCACCAACGACTGACCCTGGACACCCGCAGCGTCTCGATGAAAGGTAGGCGGCATGCAGCCCTTCGTGCTCAACCGTCACGACCGGATCGTGTTTCCCTCCAACTTCGTGCCCGAGCTGGACTTCTCCGTCATCCAGAGCCTCGAGCAGCTGGACAGCGTGATCCAGCGCGACTTCGAGACCAAGGCCCCGACGGGCACCGACATCCTGCACCGCGTCGAAGAAGGCTCCTACGAGAACCGCTATGCGTTGATGCGCGATCTGGCGCTCAACCTGTTCTGGACCAACCGCTTCGCCATGACCATGTACGAGAAGCGGCCGACCCGGTGGGGTGACGTACCGCGGGCGCGTGCCGACGTTTTCCTGCCGATCCTGACACCGTGGGAGGACGGTGACCGCAAGGTCGCCGCGGTGCAGCGCGCGTACGAGTCGCTGCCGGCGACGTGGGACGCCGACGTGGAGGACCGGATCTTCGGCCTGCTCTTCGGTGTGTTCGGCCACCGCAAGCACCATGCGACAGACCTGCCGACCATCAAGCCCACCGTGGCCGAGATGCTGGCTGACCCCAGCAACCTCACGTTCCGGCTGCCCAGTTACGACCCGGACTACCCCGTCTACGGCTTCGACGACATCGTCGACTGCGCGCAGGACGTCGCCGAGCTCGAGGCTCTGCACCGTTGGGCGATGGTGCTGCACAACCAGTACCCGTGGGACCGCTCTGAGGCTGAGCTGGTGGAGGTCGGTCAGCTGCGCGACGACGACTACGTCGTCGCCTTCCACCCCCGCGACCAGCAGGTACGCAGCTTTCTCCGCCGCCTCAAGGCCGGCGACGAGGTGCGGTCGCAAGGTTCGCCGGCCAAAGAGGAGGTCCCGCCGGTGCGGCCGTACCCGGCGGTGAACGTGCGCAGCCACTTCTCGGTGCAGCCGCGGATCGAGGCGATCGCCGTGGTTCATGGTGACCAGCCCTGCACGAACGACGACCTGATCCGCAACGCCGCCTACAACTGGTCGCCGATGTCGGCCGACGAGATCTACGACAAGACCGGGATCGAGCAACGGCGGTACACCTCGAGGACCCTCGAGGAGATCGCGCTGCAAGCAGCGGAGGCCGCCCTGGCCCACGCCGGCCGCGGGCCCGAGGAGATCGGCGCGCTGCTGGTGTGCACCTGCACGAGCACGCGCATGATTCCGTCCGTCTCCACCTGGATCAGCGGCCAGCTAGGCATCCAGCAGACCCACGGCTCCTACGACATCATCGCCGCGTGCGCCGGGCTGCCCTACGGTCTGTCCGACGCGACACGGCTGCTGCAGGAGGTGGAGCGCCCGGTCCTCGTGGTGTGCGTGGAGAAGTTCTCCGACAAGATCGGCAACGTCCGGACGTCCCGGATGATCTTCGGCGACGGCGCCGCCGCCATCGTCCTCGGCGTGGCCGCCCACGGCTACCCACCCGATATCGAGTACCTGCAGACCTACGCCAGCGGCCCGGCCACCCAGGTCAACTCGATCATCTGGCCCAACCCCGCCTTCGACAACAACATCACCGTGTACGGCCCCGAGGTCAAGTCGCTGGCCGGCCGCTACCTCGTGCAGATGATCGAGGAGCTCAAGGCGCTGCCCGACCCCGACGGCAAGGCCGCTTCGCTTCTCGACAGCATCGACCTCATCGTCCCGCACCAGGCCAACAAGACGATGGTGAGCAAGCTGGCCCTCGACGCCGGGCTGACCGCCGACGACCTCTACTTCAACATCGGTCAAGTCGGCAACACCTCGTCGGCGAGCATCCCGCTGGCCATCCACGACGCGGTCCGCGACGGAGTCATCAAGGAGCCCGTACGCATCTTTGCCCCGGGGTTCGGGGCCGGTGCGGTGGCCGGGTACAGCGTGATGCGTATAGACCCCGACGTGGTGGTACTCGAGGAACCCGCCGGCTCGGAGCCGGCAGAGGGCGCCGCGACCACGCAGGCCAGCCCGCGGCAGTCCTCAGAGGACGTCCGGCTGGCCTTCGGCTGAGGCATCCGCCAGCGCCTTGGCGATGATGGTGGTCTCGTCACTGAGTGACGACGGCAGCTGGTAGCCCTGCTCGCCCGGCTCGTCGATGGCTGCTAGCTGGTCGCGCATGGCCTCGGCGGTGATCTCGCGGAGCACGACGCCCGGGGTCTCGGCCACCACGATCCTGGCCACCCGGCCGCCGGCCACGGAGTAGACGTTGCCGTTGACCTCGCAGTCCTCGTGCGCCAGGTACGCCACGATCGGGCTCACCGTCTCGGGCGAGACCCGAGTCACGAGATCCCCGAGGAGGTCCTCGGTCATCCGGGTCGCTGCGATCGGCGCGATCGCGTTGGCCTTGATGCCGTAGTCGAGTCCCTCGAGCGCCAGCACACGCGTCAGCCCGGCGAGCCCGGCCTTGGCGGCACCATAGTTGGCCTGGCCGAAGTTGCCGAAGAGTCCCGACGCCGAGCTGGTGGTGATGATCCTGCCGTAGCCCTGCTCCCGCATCAGCCGGAAGGCCGGCTGGGTGACGTAGAACGCACCCTTGACGTGGACGTCAATGACCGCGTCGACCATCGTGTGGTCCATCTTGTGAAACGCCTTGTCGCGCAGGATGCCCGCGTTGTTGACCAGAATGTCGACCTGGCCGAAGGCGGCTAGCGCGGCCTCGACGATGGCCTTCCCGCCCTCGGGAGTGGCCACGCTGTCGTGGTTGGCCGCTGCCTGCCCGCCGAGCGCCGTGATCTCGTCCACGACCAGCTGCGCAGCCGAGGTGGATCCGCCACTGCCGTCAAGCGCACCACCGAGGTCGTTGACCAGGATCTTCGCGCCACGGCGAGCCAGCTCGAGGGCGTGGGAACGGCCGAGCCCCCCGCCGGCACCGGTGATGATGGCAACTCGCTCATCGAAACGCATCTCAGGCATGGTCAAGGACCTCTCTCGTCTGTGGTTGGGTTCTTTGCTGGGGTTCGTCGGTGCGCGTGGCTGGCTTCGTCGGGGGCGGCTCGACGTATGAACTCAGGACGGCGAGCAGCGCACGCTTTTGTGCCGGGTCAAGCCGCGGGTCGTGGCGAATTGATTCCTCGGTCGCTGCCCGGGGCCGTTTCGACTCGTCGGCCGAGACTCCGGCCGCCTGCAACAGCAGGGTGTCGGTAGAGACCTCCAAGGCGTCGGCCAAGGCACGGAGCACCCGCACCGAGGGCAGCGCCAGCCCATGTTCGATCTGGCTTAGGTACGGGTTGGAGATGCGGGCCAGCGCAGCGGCCTGCCGCAGGGTCAGCTGCGCGAGCTGGCGCTGGCTACGTACGTAGGCACCGAACGCCTCGTACATCTGGCCGCGGGATGTCTCCTGCACGCGGCCACCACCCTTCCGACGAGTTGCCCGGCACACCCGGGAGGACATCAGTTTGCTAGATGAAGTCTTGCAGGTGTTTAGCGTAGGTGCATATCAACCGGCTCATCAACCGGCCACCGGCAACGCCGGCTGGGCGTCCGCCGTGGCCAGGAACGGCTCAACGGCACGGGCCAGCACGCTGGCCGCACCCGCTCGCTGCAGGTCGTGCCCGGCAGGCAGCAGCACGAGCTCGGCGCCGGGGATGCGGCGAGCAAGCAATGCGCTGTTGGCCGGCGGGACCACCCGGTCACGGGCCCCGCTGACGACCAGGACGGGCGCCCGGATCACCCCCAGGAATGGGATGCTCGACCAGCTGGAGACCGCCATGGAATGCCACAGCGTTCCCACGGCGTCCGATCGTGGCCACGAGCTTGCCCCCGAGGGTGGACGGAGGGCGCGCAGCGCGTCCTGGCTGCCAGGAGTCGCTCCGACGCCACACGACGTGGACACGAGAATGAGCCGGCGAACCCTCGTCGGGGCGTGCACAGCGAACTGCTGGGCGACGACCCCGCCGTAGGAGAAGCCGAGCACGTCCACCGCGCCCAGACCAGCCGCATCGATTACCGACACCGCCACCCGCGCCAGCCCGGGTATCGACAACGGCAGCAGCGGTGTACGGCTGCGACCGCTGCCCGGGGTGTCGAAACTGACGAGGGTGCGGCCGGTCAACGCGTTCGCGAAGGGTTGCCAGCTCTCTAGCGGCCGGGCCAGGCCGTTGAGCAGCAGCAGCGGCTCGCCGGTGCCCTCGACACGCATCCGCACCCGCACGCCGCGGGCACCGACCACCTCATACTCAACCGCCGGCCGAACAGAACCGCTCAAGGGCGGGAGCGCACATAGCTGCCCGGCGCGGCCTCGATCGGCGGGTAGTCCTTGCTGCCGAGCTGCTTGGGCGCCGCCACCTTGGGGCCGCCCTGCTTGGCGATCCACGCGGCCCAGTCCTCCCACCAGGTGCCTTCGTGCAGCTGTGCGGCGTCCTTCCACTCCTGCGGGTCAGCGGGCAAGGACTCATCGTTGGTCCAGTGCTTGGCCTTCGGCGAGGGCGGGTTGACGATGCCGGCGATGTGGCCCGAGGTGCTGAGCACGAAGCGGCTGTTGCCGCCGAACAGCTGCGTGGTCTTGTAACCGGCCACCCAGGGGACGATGTGGTCGTCGACGGCGGACAGCACGTACGTGTCGATGTCCACCTTGCCGGGGTCGACCGGCTGGCCGTCGACCTCAAACTCACCGTGGGCGAACTTGTTGTTCAGGTAGCAGGACCGCAGGTATTGCGAGTGCATCGTGGCCGGCATCCGGGTGCTGTCCTTGTTCCAGACCAGCAGGTCGAAGGCCGGCGGCTGCTTGCCAAGCAGCCAGTTGTTGACCACGTAGGAGAAGATCAGGTCGTTGGCCCGCAGCGCGTCGAAGGTGTGCGCCATCTTGTCGGAGTCGAGGTAGCCGCGCTTGGCCATCTGCTTCTCCAGGCCGGCGATGGTGGCCTCGTCGGTGAACACGCCCAGCGTCCCGGGGACGCTGAAGTCGGTGAGGGTGTTGAGGAGCGTGGCCGACTTGATCGAGGTGTCCCCCTTGGCGGCGTTCTCCGCCAGCGCGATCGCGGTCAGAGTGCCGCCGAGGCAGACCGAGAGGGTGTTGATCTCGGGCGCGCCGGTGATCTCGCGTACCACCCGTACCGCGTCCAGCGGACCCTGACTCAGGTAGTCCTCGAAGCCCAGGTCGCGCATGGACGCGTCGGGGTTGCGGTAGCTGATGGCGAAGCAGGTGTGCCCGTGCTGGACCGCCCACTCGATCAGGCTCTTGTTGGGCGCCAGATCCATGATGTAGTACTTGTTGATCCACGGCGGGCAGAACAGCAGCGGCACCTTGTGCACCCGCTCGCCCTGCGGCTCGTACTGGATGAGCTCGATGAGGTCACTGCGATACACCACCGAGCCCGGGGTGGCCGCCATGTTCACCCCGACCTCGAAGCCTGAGCTGTCGACCTGGGACGGCCAGCCACCGTTGTGCCGGACATCGCTGAGCAGGTTGCGAGCGCCGCGCACCAGGCTCTTGCCGCCGGTGTCGAAGAACTCGCGGAGCGCAGCAGGGTTGCCCGGCAGGGTGTTGGTCGGCGCCATCGCGTTCAGCACGAAGTCGGCGGCGAACCGGGCCTTGACGTCTTGGCCGGCGTCCAGGCCCGCCGCGTCCAGCAACTCGGTGACCAACTGCTTGGTGAGCAGGTACTGCTGCTCGAGCAGGAAGTACAGCGGGTTCTCGGCGTAGGCCGGGTCTTTGAACCTCTTGTCCCCCTTCGCGGGCGAGACCGGGCCGGCCGAGTCGAGCCCGATCGTACGACCAGCGGCGGCGCGCAGCGCCGACGCCAGGCCCAGCGCCAACCTGGCGTTCGCGGCG
>Ga0136640_10000393_pt1 | contig 16764 bp, 16 predicted proteins | sample AntDrymUQ8642106_2_FD_105498 | JGI IMG/M metagenome (GOLD analysis project Ga0136640, IMG submission 105498) | Polar desert sand microbial communities from Dry Valleys, Antarctica - metaG UQ864 (21.06) | ecosystem: Environmental > Terrestrial > Soil > Desert | place: Antarctica: Dry Valley...
ATCACAAACACCGGATGCTGAAGCGGTGGCCGCACCCGTGTCAGGCGACACGCCCAGCCACCCCAGCCGCACCATCAGCCGCCCAAGTAACGAACTACGGCTGTCGTACTAGGCGAACTCCCTTCAAGGTATGAGGGGAGCCGACGACGAGGGAGAAACCATGAGCGACAAGGACCCGTATGGCGACACGCCACCGTCATCTGGCGGCCAGCCGCCCTCGTACGGCGAACAACCGTCCTATGGCGATCAGCCAACGGCCTCTGGTGACCAGCCGTCGGCCGGCGGCGGGCAACCCCCCCCAGTACGGCGGTCCGCCCCCGCAGGGGGGTGGCCACAGCCCGTGGCCGGGTGGGCAGGCCGACGCGTCGAGCGAGGCCAAGGGCTTCTTCGGCGCACTGTTCGACTTCTCCTTCACGCACTTCGTCACGCCGAAGATCGTCAAGGTGGTCTACATCCTGGCCACCGTCGCGCTGGTGCTCTTCTACCTGATCCTCATGCTGAGCGGCCTGTTCAGCGACGAACCGCTGGTCGGAGTGCTGGTCCTGCTGCTTGGCTGGATCCCGCTCCTGGTCTACCTCGCGCTGGTCCGGATGACGCTGGAGTTCTACTTCGCGCTCGTGCGGATGAGCGAGGACATCCACCAGCGCCTGCCACGCTGACCGGGGACTGCCGTCTACGCTGGATGGATGCCCTCCGAGCCAGCTGGCCAGCCCGACCTCGTGGCCAGCCTGACCGGGGAGCTCGACAGCCGGGTCCGCGAGCTGGCGCTGTTCCGCCGCGACCTGCATGCGCACCCAGAGCTGGCCTGGCAGGAGGGCCGCACCACCGACACGATCGCCGCGCGGCTGGAGGCCGCCGACCTGGCCGTCAAACGGCTGGACACCAGTGGCCTGGTGGCCGAGGTCGGCCCAGACGAGGGCCCTGTGGTGGCGCTGCGGGCAGACCTCGATGCGCTCGCCGTGCCGGACACCACCAGCGACCCCTGGCGGTCGACGGTGCCCGACGTCGCGCACGCCTGCGGCCACGACGTGCACGCTGCGGCTCTCACCGGTGCGGGCGTGGCGCTTGCGGGGGTGCACGCTCAGCACCCGCTGCCGACCCGCGTCCGGCTGCTGTTCCAGCCCGCCGAAGAGGTGATGCCCGGTGGCGCCAAAGCACTCATCGCCGCCGGCGCCCTCGAGGGCGTGGAGCGTATCTATGCGCTGCACTGCGACCCCACTCTCGACGTCGGGCAGGTCGGCCTGCGGGTAGGGCCGCTCACGGGCGCCTCGGATGCGATCACGATCACCCTCGCCGGCCGCGGCGGGCATACCTCGCGCCCGCACCTGACCGAGGACCTGACGTTCGCTCTGGGGGTGCTGATCACCCAGCTGCCGTCCGCGCTGTCCCGCCGTCTCGACCCCCGCGCAGGTGCCAGCCTGGTCTGGGGCGCGGTGCACGCCGGGGAGGCGCTGAACGTGATCCCCGCGCGCGGTCGGGTCGGCGGCACTCTGCGAATGCTCGATGCCAGCGCCTGGCATGAGGCCGAGCACCTGGTCCGCCGGCTGGTGCGTGACCTCGCCGCACCGTACGGAGTGACCGCCGACGTCGACTATGTCCGCGGCGTGCCGCCGGTGGTCAACGACAAGGCCGCGACCGGCGAGCTCGGCGATGCGGTGTCGGCAATTTTGGGCCCGACCGCGTTGGTGCCGACCAGCCAGAGTCTCGGCGGTGAGGACTTCGCCTGGTACGTGGAGCACGTGCCGGGCGCCATGGGCCGCCTCGGCACCCGAACTCCGGGCGGCCCCACGTATGACCTGCACCAAGGAGATCTGCGGATCGACGAGCGCGCCACGGTCGTTGCCGCGAAGGTGTTGGCCGCGGCCGCCCTGTCGGTGCCGATCACGTAACAATCTGTTGCACGAGCGGCCAGACTGGTGACGGCCTGTCTGTCGGTGCTTCTAGGATGCCTGCTAGGCGTCTCCGGCGGGGAGGCGCGCGATCTTGGGAGGGACTGTGCTCCTCAGGGCACGCTTCGTCGTCGGCCTCAGCGCCGCGGCACTGGTGTTGGCCGGCTGTGCCGGTGGTGAGTCCAGTGGCGGTGGCAGCAGCAGTGACAGCGGCGGGTCCAGCGAGGGTGAGGCGAGCAGCGCCGACGTCTGTGAGAGCGCCGACGGCGACGGCCCCAAGATCGGACTCGCCTACGACGTGGGCGGCCGCGGCGACCAGTCCTTCAACGACTCCGCCTATGCCGGGCTGAAGCAGGTCGTCACCGACCTCGACGGCACCTGCACCGAGGCGGAGGCGCAGAACGGCGAGGACGAGGCTGCCCGTGAGGAGCGGCTGCGCCAGCTCGCCGAGGCCGGCCACGAGACCATCGTCGCCGTCGGCTTCATCTACGGTGCGTCGGTGTACACCGTCGCACCGGACTATCCCGAGGTGAACTTCGGGATCATCGACGGTGCCCCGCCCGAGGGTGTCGACCTTCTTCCTAACGTCGCCAACATCGGCTTCGCCGCGAACCAGGGATCGTTCCTGGTCGGGGCCGCTGCCGCGTTGACCACCGAGAGCGACACCATCGGCTTCGTCGGCGGTCTCGACATCCCCCTCATCCAGGACTTCGAGCTTGGCTATGTCGCTGGCGCCGAGGAGGTCAACCCCGACGTCGAGATCGAGAGCCAATACCTGTCCCAAGACGATGCGGCTGCCGGTTTCGAGAACCCGTCGGGCGGCAACACCACCGCCACCGGCATGTACGACAAGGGCGCTGACGTGGTGTTCCATGCCGCCGGCAAGTCTGGCCTCGGTGTCTTCGACGCGGCGGTTACCGCCGGCGAGGGCAACTGGGCGATCGGTGTCGACTCCGACCAGTACCTCACCGCCAGCCCCGAGCAGCAGCCGCGGATCCTTACCTCGATGCTCAAGCGGGTCGACGTCGGCGTGATCGAGTACGTCACCGGGGTGGCCGACGCGGCCGAGGGTGGCGAGGCGCCGAACGGCTTCGTCACCTACGACCTGGCCAGCGATGGCGTGGGGTACGCGACCTCCGGTGACTTCCTGTCCCAAGACGTCCTCGACCAGCTCGAGGAGCTCAAGCAGCAGATCATCGACGGTGACATCAAGGTGCCGTCGGCGTTCGAGTGACTCCGAGCACGGGCGGGTCGACGAGCGCGGAGGATCGATGAGCAAGACGGTGACAGCGACCGCTGCCGTCCGTCTGACCGATATCGCCAAGCGGTTCCCCGGGGTCATCGCCAACCACGACGTCGACGTCACCATCACACCCGGCACCGTCCATGCCCTGGTGGGCGAGAACGGTGCCGGCAAGTCGACGCTGATGAAGATCCTGTACGGCGTACAGAAACCCGACGACGGCACGATCAGTGTCGGGGGGGAGCAGGTCACCTTCGCTTCACCGGCCGACGCCATCAGCCAGGGCATCGGCATGGTCTTCCAGCACTTCCAGCTGGCCGACAACCTCACCGTCCTCGAGAACGTGGTCCTCGGCGCCGAGAAGCTGCACGGCATCAAGCAGCAGGCGAGGGACGAGATCGAGCGGCTCTCGTCCGCGTACGGCTTCGGCCTCGATCCCGAGGAGCTGGTCGAGTCCCTCGGGGTCGGCCAGCGGCAGCGGGTCGAGATCCTGAAGGTGCTGTATCGCGGCGCCCGCATCATCATCTTGGACGAGCCCACTGCGGTACTGGTGCCGCAGGAGGTGGATGCGCTCTTCGCGAACCTGCGCGAGCTCAAGCGTGAGGGGCACACCCTGGTCTTCATCTCGCATAAGCTCGACGAGGTGCTCGCGGTCGCCGACGAGATCACGGTGCTGCGCCGGGGCACGACAGTCGCCACGGTGGAGCCGTCGTCGGTCACCGCGCATGACCTGGCCGAGCTGATGGTCGGGGCCGAGCTGCCGAGCCCGAGCACGGCGGAGTCGACGGTCACCGACGAGGTGGTGCTCGACGTCGCCGGGCTGCGGGTCGACGACGCAGCCGGCCGCAGCCTGCTGCACGAGGTGTCGCTGCGCATCCACGCCGGCGAGGTGCTCGGCATCGCCGGGGTCGAGGGCAATGGGCAGACCGAGCTAGTCGAGGCTGTGATCGGCATGCGCCCGGCCGCGGCGGGGTCGGTCGCTCTGGGGGGCGACGACGTCACCGGCTGGGACACCCGCCGCCGTCGAGCCGCGGGCATCGGCTACATCCCCGAGGACCGGCACCGGCACGGCCTGTTGTTGGGGGCGCCGCTGTGGGAGAACCGGATCCTCGGCCACCAGACGAGACCGCCGAGCACCCGCGGGGTGTGGATCAACCGCCCAGGTGCGGCCGAGGACTCGCAGCGCATCGTTGAGTCCTACGACGTGCGCACCCCCGGGGTGGACGCCAACGCGGGGGCGCTGTCGGGCGGCAACCAGCAGAAGTTCATCGTCGGACGGGAGATGAGCGGCGACCCGGTGCTGCTGGTCGCAGCGCACCCGACCCGGGGGGTCGACGTCGGCGCCCAGGCCGCCATCTGGGACCAGATCCGGGCGGCCCGCCGGCAGGGTCTCGCGGTGCTGCTGGTCTCGGCCGACCTCGACGAGGTGATCGGCCTGTCCGACACCATCCGGGCGGTGCTGCGCGGGCGGTTGACCGACGAGTTCGACCCCCAGACCGTCACGCCACAAGAGCTCGGCGCAGCGATGACCGGCGCCGGGACGCAGCCGCAGGCCCAGCCATGAGCCGGGCACGCCGGCTGGGGCTGACCCTGATCGCCCCGCTGATCGCGGTCGTCGCAGCCGCACTTGTCACCAGCCTCGTGCTGCTGGGTGTCGGGGAGTCGGTGGGTGAGTTCTGGGCGGTGGTCCTCTCGGTTCCCAGCTCGCGGCTGATGGTGACGATCGTCAACAACGCCAGCGTGCTGTACCTGTCCGGGTTGGCCGCCGCCATCGGTTTTCGGATGAACCTGTTCAACATCGGCGTGGAGGGTCAGTACCGCGTCGCCACCTTTGCTGGGGCGTACTTCGCAGGGCTGGCGTTGCTGCCCGGGGTGCTGAACACTCTCGTCGCCATCGGCGTGGCGATGGCGGCGGGTGCCGCCTGGGCCGGCATTGCCGCCGTCCTGCGGGTCACCCGCGGCGTCAGCGAGGTCATCTCCACGATCATGCTCAATGCCATCGCCGGCGGGCTGGTGGCCTTCCTGCTGCGCGAGCTGGGGGAGCAGCAGGGGCAGATCCGGCGCACCACGACGATCCCCGAGAGCGCCTGGGTGCCGGGTATCCCGCTGATCCCCGGCGAGCCCAGCCTGGTCTACGGGCTGGCGCTTTTGGCGCTGGTCGCCGGGGTTGGCTATGCGGTCGTGCTCAACCGCACCCGCTTCGGTTTCGACCTGCGTGCCACCGGCGCCTCGGAGACCGCCGCCGTAGCCAGCGGTGTCAACGTCAAGCGGATGACCGTCGCCGCCCTGCTGCTGTCCGGCGCGGTCGCCGGCCTGATCGGCATGCCGGACCTGTTCGGCGACTCCCACGCGTATGGCTCGACCATCCAGGTCGGTCTCGGCTTCACCGGCATCGCGGTCGCACTGGTAGGCCGCAACCACCCCGCCGGCATCGCGCTGGGTGCGCTCATCTTCGCTTTCCTATCCGTGCAGTCCAACGCCCTCGGCATCATCGCCGGCATCTCGCCCGAGATCGTCGCGGTGACCCAGGGAGTCGTGGTGCTCTCGGTCGTCATCGCCTATGAGGTTGTCCGCCGATACCAGTTGCGCATCGAGCAGACCGAGGTCGCCCGGGCGCTCGAGCGGGAGCCGGCCGCCGGGTCCGAGGTGGGCACGTGAGCACCGTCGCGGGCGCCAGCGCGCCGGGTGCCGCCGGGCCACCGCAGCCGGTCGGCGCCGCGCCGCGCCGCTCCTCGCCTCGGTCGATGCTGTGGGTGTGGCTGCTGCTCGGGCTGCTGGCGCTGGCGTCCGCGCGGGTGCTGTCCGGTGCCGACGACATCGACTCGCCGGGCACCTTGGGGGCGGCGCTGACGCTCGCGATCCCGATCGCGCTGGCCGGTCTCGGCGGGCTGTGGTCGGAGCGCGCGGGGGTGGTCAACATCGGACTCGAGGGCATGATGATCCTCGGCACCCTCGGCGCCGGCTACTACACATTCCACTTCGGAGTCTGGGCAGGGCTGCTGGGCGCGATGGCCTTCGGTGCCATCGGCGGCCTGCTGCACGGCACCGCCACCGTGGTCTTCGGTGTCGACCACATCGTGTCTGGCGTGGCGATCAACATCATCGCCGCCGGTGCTGCCGCCTTCCTCGCGGAGGTGTTCTTCTCCGGGCTGCCCGGGGGTGGACCGACCCAGTCGCCGGCCCTGCCGAACGCACCGAGCTTCGGCGTGCCAATCCTGTCCGGCGCGGCATCCGACCTGGCCACCAAGGACTGGTTCGTGGTCTCGGACGCGGCGTCGGTGGTCGCGGCGCTCACCACCGATATGTCCGCGTTCACGCTGCTCGCGCTCGCCGCGTTCGCGGGCACGTACTGGGTGCTGTGGCACACCCCGTTCGGACTGCGACTGCGCTCGTGTGGCGAGTCGCCGACGGCGGCGGAGACGCTCGGGGTCAACGTCTACCGCTACAAGATGATCGCGGTGACGGCGTCCGGTGCGCTGGCCGGCTTCGCCGGCTGCTACCTGGCGGTGGTGGCCTCATCGGGGTATGCCAACGGTCAGACCGGCGGTCGCGGCTACATCGGTCTGGCGGCGATGATCTTCGGCAACTGGCGTCCCGGCGGGCTGCTGACCGGGTCGCTGTTGTTCGGCTACACCGACGCGGCCCGGCTGCGCAGCGGCGGTGAGTCGGTGCACGCGCTGCTGCTCGTGGTCGCCGCCGGTTTGCTGGTGTTTGCGTTGTGGCAGCTGCGTCGGGCCCGCGCCGCGCACGCCGTCGGGTTCGCCGTGGCCGGCGGGGTGGTGCTGTTCTGGTTCCTGGCCACCGACACCATCCCCAGCGACTTCACCCAGATGACGCCGTTCGTAGCGACCCTGCTGGTGCTGGCGCTGTTCAGCCAACGGCTGCGGATGCCGGCCGCCGACGGCCAGCGCTATCGACGCGGGGAGGCCGGGTGAGCGACGTCGACTGGTCGGCACTGCGCGCGCGAGCCACCGAGGCGATGCGGAATGCCTACGCGCCGTACTCCGACTTCCCCGTCGGGGTCGCCGGGCTGGCCGACGACGGCCGGGTCGTCGTCGGCTGCAACGTGGAGAACGCCTCGTACGGCGTCGGGCTCTGCGCCGAGTGCGGGCTGGTGTCCGCGCTGCATGCCAGCGGGGGCGGGCGACTGGTCGCGGTTGCCTGCGTCGACCGGCGCGGTGCGCCGCTGATGCCCTGCGGTCGGTGCCGCCAGCTGCTCTGGGAGCACGGTGGCGCGCAGTGCCTTGTGGACACCCCGACCGGACCGCAGCCGATGAGCCAGGTGCTGCCCGACGCGTTCGGCGCCGACGACCTCAAGAGCCGTTGATGCACGCCCCGGCCCTGCCTGCCACCGACCTTGACCTGGCCGGCGCCGACTTTGTGGACGACCCCTATCCAGAGCTGTCCCGGTTGCGGAAGCTCGGGCCGGTGGTGCGGCACGAGCCGACCGACCTGCTGCTCGTCACCCGGCACGCCGCGGTCGGCGCTGCGTTGCGGCACCGCAGCCTTGGTCGGATCTGGCGCGACCTGGAGCCGGAGCAGACGTACGGGCCGTTCAACACCCTGCACCGCAACCAGATGATGGAGCACGAGCCGCCGGCGCACACCCGGCTGCGCCGGTTGGTCGCCGGTGCCTTCACCCGCGGACACGTCGAGCGGATGCGCCCGCGCATCGAGGCGATCGCCGAGGGGCTGCTGGATGGCCTGGCAGCTGCGGCGGCCGCCGGGCCGGTGGACGTCGTCGCCGGCTACGCCGAGCCGCTGCCGGTCGCGGTCATCGCCGACCTCCTGGGCGTGCCCGCGGCCGGCCGAACGTTGCTGCGGGACTGGTCGCAGGCGATCGTGGCGATGTACGAGCTGGGGCGCACGCCGCAGGTCGAGGCCGCGGCGATCGCTGCCAGCACCGATTTCGCCACTTATGTGCGCGAGCTGGTCGCCGAGCGACGCGAGCGGCCGGCCGACGACCTGGTCAGCGATCTGGTGCGAGCCTCTGCCGACGGCAGCCAGCTGTCCGACGACGAACTGGTCGCCTCGGTGGTGCTGCTGCTGAACGCTGGGCACGAGGCGTCGGTCAACGTCTTCGGCAACGGGCTGGTCGCGCTGCTGGGTGACCGCGACCAGCTGGCGCGCGTCACCTCCAGCGCGGTGCCCGTGCCGATCGCGGTGGAGGAACTGCTGCGATTCGACGCGCCGCTGCAGCTGTTCGAGCGCACCGCCACCGACGACATCGAGCTGGCCGGCGTGCCGGTGCGCCGAGGCGCCCAGGTTGCGGTGCTGCTCGGATCTGCCAACCGGGACGACAACGTCTTCGCCAATGCGCACCGGTTCGACGTCGGGCGCGATCCCAACCCGCACCTCGGCTTCGGCATGGGAGGGCACTTCTGTCTCGGCGCCCCGCTGGCAAGGATGGAGCTGGCGATCTCGCTCGCGGCGTTGCTGGCGCGGTGGCCGTCTCTGGTGCTGGCGGGCGAGCCGGTTCGGCGACCGACGTTCGTGCTGCGCGGCTACGCCCGCGTCGACGTCTCGCTGGGGGGGCCGCGATGAGCGAGCCGTACGACGCCGTCGACGTCATCAGCATCAAGCGCGATGGTGGTGTCCTGGGCGATGCCCAGATCGACTGGGTCGTCGACGCCTACACCCGGGGCGTGGTGGCGGACGAGCAGATGGCGGCGCTGGCGATGGCCATCGTGCTGAACGGGATGGTCCCTGCCGAGGTGGCCCGCTGGACTGCCGCGATGATCGCCTCCGGCGAGCAAATGAGCTTTGCTGAGCTGTCCCGGCCAACGGCCGACAAGCACTCCACTGGCGGGGTGGGTGACAAGATCACCCTACCGCTCGCGCCGCTGGTGGCCGCCTGCGGCGTGGCGGTGCCGCAGCTGTCCGGCCGCGGGCTCGGGCACACCGGCGGGACGCTGGACAAGCTTGAGTCGATCCCCGGCTGGCGGGCGTCATTGAGCAACGCCGAGCTGATGGCTCAGCTGCGCGACGTGGGGGCTGTGGTGTGCGCCGCGGGCGACGGGCTGGCGCCGGCGGACAAGAAGCTCTACGCCCTGCGTGACGTCACCGGCACCGTCGAGTCGATCCCGCTGATCGCCAGCTCGATCATGAGCAAGAAGATCGCCGAGGGCACCGGCGCGTTGATACTGGACGTCAAGGTGGGCTCCGGCGCGTTCATGAAGGACGTCGACTCGGCCCGCGAGCTGGCCGAGACGATGGTCGCGCTCGGCACCGACGCGGGGGTGCACACGGTCGCACTGCTCACCGACATGTCGACCCCGCTGGGGCGTACGGCCGGCAATGCGTTGGAGGTGCGCGAGTCGGTGGAGGTGCTCGCCGGCGGTGGGCCGGCCGACGTGGTCGAGCTGACGCTGGCGCTGGCCCGCGAGATGCTCGCCGGCGCAGGGATGCCTGGGGTGGACCCGGCCGAGCGGCTGGCCGACGGGTCCGCGATGGACGTGTGGCGGGCGATGATCACCGCTCAGGGCGGAGACCCGGCCGCCGAGTTGCCGCGGGCTCACGAGACCCAGTCGGTGGTCGCCGACAGCGACGGGGTGTTGACCCGGCTGGATGCGCTCGCGGTCGGGGTGGCCGCCTGGCGCCTTGGTGCCGGTCGGGCTCGGCAGGCCGACCCGGTGCAGGCCGGCGCCGGTGTCGAGCTGCACGCCAAGCCCGGCGACCTGGTGCGTGCCGGCCAACCGCTGCTCACGATGCACACCGACGAGCCGGAGCGCTTCGACCGGGCGCTGACGGCCCTCGACGGCGGCTGGTCGGTCGAGCCGGGCGGCGCTGTCGACCAGCAGTCCCCGGTAGTCATCCAGCGCATCACCTGACCCTGACCGGGCGCACCTGCCCACCCACGCCCCACCCGGCCGCGATCCGCGCATTTCGTCGCCGGTTATGGCCCGCATCGCCTAGCGTCCAGCACCCCGCCGCCGATCCGCGCATTTCGTACGTCACCACCGTCGAGGCAGCCTCGGCTCGATGCCCAGCCGATCACCGACGAACAGCTCGAGGCCAGGGTGGCGACCCAGCACGACACCGCGGCCGAAGCCGTACACGTCCCAGCCGAAGGTCACGCGCATATCGGCCCGCCGGGCATCGTCGTGCTGTCGTGCCAGGGGCCCATCGTGATACTGCATTCCGTCGTACTCCAGGCCCAGCCGCAGCTCGTCGTATCCGAGGTCGATGCGCCAGACCTGCCTGCCGTGGGCATCGCACAGCACGATCTGCGCTTGAGGTAGCGGAAATCCAGCATCGATCAGTCGCAGCCGCGACCAGGACTCACCGGGTGACTCGGTCTTGGGCTCGGTCAACGCGATGAGCTCCCGGGCCTGTCTGATGCCGGGAAAGCCGCGCAGGTCATCGAGGTCTGCTTGCAGTTGGTCGCGCGTAACCAACCCCTGATGGGTGAACGCGTCCAGCGCCGCCAGTGCCATCGGCCGGTGCAGATGGCGGCCGAGGTCCATCGCCGTACGGCGGGCCGTCGTTACCCGAAGACCACCGATGATGTCGGTTTGCTCGCTGCTGATGACCGCTTCGACCGGCCGCACACCCTCGTGCCGCATGCGCCCTCGGTGATGGGGCACCACGTACTCAGGGATGAGGTGGTGTTGCTCCCCCGGCGCGAACACGTCGATGCCCGAGAGCCACGCTGCGCTGCGCTGACACACGATGGCGTGGTCGGGGAGAACCAGACGCAGACAACTCAGCCGCAGGTCCCGTCCGTCAGGGACAAGGCGATCGACATAGACGCCGGCAAGCGGCCGGGCGAGGCGTCCCGCACGCACCGCAGCGGTCAATGCTGGCTCGGTAAAGCCGACGAAGGACGCCCGCGAGCGGTGGAACGGCCGGCCGTCGTTGATGAGTGAGCTCATCTACGCAATCTGGCGGAGCCGAGGGCCACTCGAGTACTTGTCCGCAGGTACGAAATGCGCGGATGGGCGGGAAAGAGGGGAGGGGGTGGGGCGGCCCAGGGTCAAGGGACGAGAAGGACGAGGGTGTCGGCAACGCAGGCGGGCCTGTCCTGACCGTCGATCTCGACGTTCCACCGCACCGTCACCTGCACCCCTTGACCGGTCTCCCGGGCAGCCGTGATGGTGGCACCGGCGCGCACCCGCGACCCGATCGGCAGCGGGCGGGGAAACCGCACCTTGTCGGTGCCGTAGTTGATGACCGCCGAACACCCGTCGTACGCCACCACGTCCGCACCGAGCATCGGGAGCAGCGACAGCGTCAGGTAGCCGTGCGCGATGGTCCCGCCGAAAGGTCCGGCCGTGGCCCGCTCGACGTCGACGTGGATCCACTGGTGATCGCCGGTCGCATCCGCGAAGGCGTCCACGCGCTCTTGTGTGACCTCGAGCCACGGCCCCGGCTCCAACTCGTCGCCGATGGCGGTCAGGGTGTCTGCGGGGGAGGAGAAGGTACGCATGGCGCCCGACCTTATCGGGGTGCTGCCGGCCAGCCTCCTGCAGCCAGACTCTCGAACGGCAGTGCGAGCTCGAGGCGCCGGGGGATCGTCAAGCGGAGCGCGCCGTGGCGGGGGCGGCTTGACGATCCTGCCGCGTGCCGAACATGGTCATCGGACTTGACCCGCAGCCCAAGGCCGAACAGCGCAACCAGTCGCTCCAGCAGTATCTGACCTCCGAACTGCGTCAGCTGGCCGAACGGCAGCAGCTCAGCGACGTGCTCGCAGAGGTCGAGACCCCTCGCGGGGGCCAGGTCGGGTTGCGCCAAGCAGTCGAGGATCTCGGTGACGAGCGCGCACGCCGGTGATCGTCGTCGACGCTTCGGTGCTGGCCAACGCCCTTGGTGACGATGAGGATGATGGGCACATCGCCCGGAAAGAGCTCCTGGCTGCTGGCGACCTGGCGGCGCCGGATCTGATCGATGTCGAGGCGGTGGCGGTGCTGCGCAAGCGCTGGCAGGCGCAGGCCATCTCTGACGAGCGCTTCGACGCCGCAGTCACGGACCTGCAGCGGCTGGATTTCGAATGAGTCCCCACACTGCGGTTGTTGCGTCGGGTGTACGAACTGCGCGCCAACGTCACTGCCTATGACGCCACCTACGTCGCGCTCGCCGAAGCTCTTGGCTGTCACCTACTCACCGCGGATCAACGCCTTGCCAAATCGACCGGAGCGCGGTGCCCCATACGCATTCTCCCGGCACAGCAGTGAGCTCGGCGGGCCGCCTACCGCCCTTGACCAGGGTGGGTGACGGCGCCTCATATCCCGATCGGATGCCACACGGTCTTGGTTTCCAGCGTCCAGCTCAGCCGGTCCAGCCCCGGCGTCGCCAACCAGTCGGCGCCAGGCTCGGGCCGGCGTACGCGGGTCAGCGTCTCGGCCGCCGCAGCCTCCAGGTCACGCGCCAGCTCACCGGCGTCGCCGTCGACGTCGACGCCCGTCAGGTCGAGCGCGTCGACATCGCGGTGCGACGCCAACCAGGGCGCGATCTCGGCCGCCGAGCCGGTGAGGATGTTCACGACCCCGCCGGGCAGGTCGGAGGTCGCCAGCACCTCGCCCAGCGTGACGGCAGGCAGCGGGTGTGGCTGGCTGGCGATCACGACCACGGTGTTGCCGGTAGCGATCGCGGGGGCAACGACCGAGACCAGGCCCAGCAGCGGTCCGGCCGGCGCGACGACGGCGACGACCCCGGTCGGCTCGGGCACCGACAGGTTGAAGTACGGCCCCGCGACCGGGTTGGCGCCACCCAGAACCTGGGCGACCTTGTCGGCCCATCCGGCGTACCAGACCCACCGGTCGATCGCGGCGTCGACAAACGTGTCGGCCTTGCGTTGCCCGACCCCCTCCGCTGCCCGCAGCTGCTCGACGAACTGCTCGCGACGGTCCTCCATCACCTCGGCCGCCCGGTACAGCACCTGCCCGCGGTGGTACGGAGTGCGGCCGGCCCAACCCGGCTGCGCCTTGCGCGCCGCGACGACCGCGTCACGGCCGTCCTTGCGGCTGGCCTGCGCCGCGTTGGCCAGGAAGCGCCCGCGCGAGTCGCTGACCACGTACGACCGCCCCGACTCGCTGCGAGAGAATGCGCCACCGACGTACAGCTTGTAGGTCTTGCGCACCTCGACCCGCTCGGAGCCGCTCATCGCAGGTACCCCGCCAACCCGTGCCGGCCGCCCTCCCGGCCGTAGCCGGACTCCTTGTAGCCGCCGAACGGGCTGGCCGGGTCGAACTTGTTGAACGTGTTCGCCCACACCACCCCCGCCCGCAGCTGCTCGGCCATCCACAAGATGCGCGACCCCTTTTCGGTCCAGACGCCTGCCGACAGCCCGTACGGGGTGTTGTTGGCCTTGGCGACCGCCTCGGCTGGGGTGCGGAAGGTCAGCACCGACAGCACCGGCCCGAAGATCTCCTCCCGCGCGATGCGGTGCGCCTGGGTGACGCCGGTGAAGATCGTGGGGGCGAACCAGAAGCCGTGGTCGGGCAGCGTGCACGGCGCCGACCACCGCTCGGCACCCTCGGCGTCACCGGTGTCGGAGAGCGTGCGGATGCGGGCCAGCTGAGCTGCGGAGTTGATCGCGCCGACGTCGGTGTTCTTGTCCAGCGGATCCCCCACCCGCAGCGTGGTCATCCGGGCCTTGAGCCGCTCCAGCACCTCGTCGGCCACCGACTCCTGCACCAGCAGCCGCGACCCGGCGCAGCACACGTGTCCTTGGTTGAAGAAGATGCCGTTGACGATGCCCTCGACCGCCTGGTCGAGCGGCGCGTCGTCGAACACCACGTTGGCCGCCTTGCCGCCGAGCTCCAGCGTCACCCGTTTGTCGGTGCCGGCGAGGCTGCGGGCGATGCCGCGACCGACCGCGGTCGATCCGGTGAAGGCGACCTTGTCCACACCCGCGTGGGTGGCCAGCGCCTGCCCGGTGGGGCCGGCGCCGGTGACGATGTTGACGACACCGGCCGGCAGGTCGGCCTGCTGGCAGATCTCGGCGAACAGCAGCGCGGTGAGCGGGGTCGTCTCCGCCGGCTTGAGCACCACGGTGTTGCCGGTCGCCAGTGCGGGGGCGATCTTCCAGGCGAGCATCATCAGCGGGAAGTTCCACGGGATCACCTGGCCGGCCACTCCGAGCGCCCGCGGCTCGGTGCCGAGCCCGGCGTGCTCGAGCTTGTCGGCCCACCCGGCGTAGTAGAAGAACCACGCAGCGACCAGCGGCAGGTCGCCGTCGCGGCTCTCGCGGATGGGTTTGCCGTTGTCGAGGCTCTCCGCGACCGCCAGCTCGCGGGAACGCTCCTGCACGATGCGCGCGATCCGGAACAGGTACTTGGCGCGCTCCCGCCCCGGCATCGGGCCCCACACCCGCTCGTACGCCCGGCGGGCCGCGGCCACCGCCCGGTCGACGTCGGCCTCGCCGGCCTCGGTGACCTCGGCCAGCACCTCCTCGGTCGCCGGGTTGATCGTTTTGAAGCTGGCCGAGCCGCCGCCGGCGGTGAACTCCCCGCCGATGAACAACCCGTACGAGCTGGCCAGGTCGACGACCGCCCGCGACTCCGGCGCCGGTGCGTACTCGAAGGTCTTGCCGGTCATCGCTCGCCTCAGTCCAAACTCACGTAGTCGGGGCCCGAGTAGGCGCCGGTCGCCATCTTCTGCCGCTGCAGCAGCAGGTCGTTCAACAGACTGGAGGCACCGATGCGGAACCAGTCGGGGTCGAGCCAGTCCGGCCCGGCGACCTCGTTGATCACCACCAGGTGGCGCACCGCGTCCTTGGCGCTGCGGATGCCGCCGGCGGGCTTGACCCCGACCTGCCGCCCGGTGGCGGCGCGGAAGTCGCGCACCGCCTCGAGCATCACCATCGTCACCGGCAGGGTGGCCGCCGGCTGCACCTTGCCGGTGGAGGTCTTGATGAAGTCGGCTCCGGCCAGCATCGCCAGCCACGACGCCCGCCGCACGTTGTCGTACGTCGCCAGCTCGCCGGTCTCGAGGATCACCTTGAGGTGCGCCGGCCCGCAGGCCTGCTTGACCGCCACGATCTCGTCGAAGACCTGCTGTACCCGGCCGGTGAGGAACGCGCCACGGTCGATGACCATGTCGATCTCGTCGGCACCGGCGGCGGTCGCGTCGGCGACCTCGCGCAGCTTGACCTCGAGCGACGAGCGGCCGGACGGGAACGCGGCGGCGACGCTCGCGACATGCAGCCGGTCACCGACCACCGCGCGGGCGGTTGCGGCCAGGTCGGGGTAGACGCAGACCGCCGCCGCGGTCGGGCAGGTCGCATCGGTGGGGTCGGGTCGCAATGCCTTGGCGGCGAGCGCCCGTACCTTGCCGGGCGTGTCGGCACCCTCGAGTGTGGTGAGGTCGACCATCGAGATGGCCAGGTCGAGGGCATTCGCCTTGGCGGTGGTCTTGATCGAGCGGGTCGCGAGGGTGGCGGCGCGGCCCTCGGCCCCGACTTGGTCGACGCCGGGCAGCCCGGACAGGAACCGGCGCAGCGCGGACTCCGATCCGGTGGCCTCCGATAACAGCGTCGTCACGTCCGCAGTCTAGGAGTCCCGGTGACAACTCTCTCTAGAGGCGGAGGTGGGCGGCGAGGTCAGTCTTGATCGCGTCGAGGCGGCCGGCGGCGGCGATGCGCGCCGCCTGCACTGTCTCGGTGATGTCCCCGGTGCCGTCGGTGTCGCGCTCCACCGGCACCACCACCTCCAGGTAGGCCTTGAGCTTGGGCTCGGTGCCCGACGGTCGCACCACCACCCGGCCGCGCTCGGCCAGCATGAGCCGCATCCCGTCGGTCGGCGCCAGGCCGGTCGTCTCCACCGAGCCTTCCGCCAGGTCGTCAACCCGCTGCACGGCCAATCCGCCCAGCACCTGCGGCGGCTCAGCCCGCAGCCGCGTCATCGCGTCCGAGATCAAGGACAGGTCATGGACGCGTACGGAGAGCTGGTCGGTGGCGTGCAGCCCGTGTCGGGCGGCGATCTCGTCGAGCCGGTCGACCAACGTATGGCCGTCGGCGGCCAACCTGGCGGCGAGGTCGCAGATCAGCAGGGTCGCGCTGATGCCGTCCTTGTCGCGCACCAGGTCGGGCGCGACGCAGTAGCCCAGCGCCTCCTCGTAGGCGTAGGCGAGCCCGTCGACTTTGGTCAGCCACTTGAAGCCGGTCAGCGTCTCCTCGTGGCGGACCGCGGCACCGGTGTCTGCGTGTTCGGTTACCAGCCGACCCAGCAGCGAGCTGGACACGATTGTGGCGGCGTACGCCCCGTGGCGTCCCGAGGCCAGCACAGCGTCGGCCAGCAGCACGCCGACCTCGTCGCCGTGCAGCATCCGCCAGTGACCCGCTATCAGCCGGTCAGGCACCGCGACGGCGCAGCGGTCGGCGTCGGGGTCGTTGGCGACCACCAGATCTGCGTCGACCTTCGCCGCCAGCGCGAGCGCGCGGTCCATCGCGCCGGGCTCCTCGGGGTTGGGGAACGCCACGGTGGGAAAGTCGGGGTCCGGCGCCTCCTGCTGGGGTACGACGTGGGGTGCCGTGAAGCCGGCCGTCTCCAGGACCTGGAGGACCGACGTCCCGCCCACGCCGTGCAGCGGGGTGTAGACCGTCTCGAGGTCGCGTGGGCCGTCAGCGGCCAGCCCCGCCACGATGTCGTAGTAGCGGTCGATGATCTCTTCGTCGAGGGTCCTCCCCGATCC
>Ga0136640_10000394_pt1 | contig 16762 bp, 18 predicted proteins | sample AntDrymUQ8642106_2_FD_105498 | JGI IMG/M metagenome (GOLD analysis project Ga0136640, IMG submission 105498) | Polar desert sand microbial communities from Dry Valleys, Antarctica - metaG UQ864 (21.06) | ecosystem: Environmental > Terrestrial > Soil > Desert | place: Antarctica: Dry Valley...
GGCGACCTGCGCATCGAATAGTCGCTACAGCAGGGCGGCGATCGCGCGGAGGTCGTTGACGAGGTCGGCGAGCGCCGCGTCCCGCTCCTCCTGCGGACCGCGCAGGATCGCCGAGGGATGGATCGTGGCTGTCAGACGCAGCCCGTCACGCTCCACCACCTCGCCGCGCTGCTTGGACACGCGGAACGACGGCCCGAGCAGCACCTTGGCGGCGGTGGCACCCAGGGCGGCCACAACCGTCGGGCGCACCGCGGCGATCTCGCCGTCCAACCACAGGCGGCAGGCTCGGATCTCCTCGACCTTGGGCGTGGCGTGGATGCGCCGCTTGCCACGAGCCGTGAACTTGAAGTGCTTCACGGCGTTGGTGACGTAGACCAGGTCGCGGTCGATGCCCGCGTCGACCAGCGCCTGATCCAGCAGGCGGCCGGCGGGGCCGACGAACGGCTCGCCCTCGATGTCCTCGCGGTCGCCGGGCTGCTCCCCCACCAATATCAGCCTGGCGTCCTGCGGACCGGCACCGAAGACGGTCTGGGTGGCGTGGCGGTACAGGTCGCAGTTGGTGCAGGCCGCAGCGGCGTCACGCAGCTCGGCCAGCGAAGCGGCGGGCGAGTCAGCGCTGGGCTCGTCGAACAGTGAAGGCTCATCCATGTCATGGGCAGCTTTCCCCGCTCACCTCGTGCGACGCGGCCCGCCAGCGATCACTCGAATACAGAAGCGCTTCCCGACAGGTTGATCGTGCGCTGGCCTGCCGGACCGCTGATGACAACAGGGTCCGGTATTGACGCCGTACGCGGCATGGTGTTGGAGGCGAACACGTTGCCGGTGATCGGTACCCGATAGGAGCCAGCACGCACTTCGTCGTAGCCGTCCGGCACGATGCCTACCAACCCGCGCAGGTTCGCGGACTGGAAACTCAACGGGATCACGCCGCTGTCCGCAGGATTGCAGCGGCGGCGTCCGGACAGGTCGAGGCTCGGAAAGCGGGTTCTGACTTGGGCGGCGATCAGGCAGACGCTGCCTGCGGTGGTGCGCGCAACATAATAGCGGAAGTTTCGGTCCTCTTGCGCCAGCCGCACCCCGGACGCGGGGACGCTGTCCTCGGGGCCGCCAAGGTCTCGCAGATAGGAGTCGGGAAGACGATCGTCGGGCCTGGCCGACCGCTGCAGCACGGACAACGCCGGCGCCTGGGTGACCTCGAACTCGACACGCGGGCGATGGACCTGACCGACGGCGACGACCAGGACCGCGATGAGCCCCAGCGAACCCACAGCGATCGCCCCACTGCGGCGGCGGCGCAGCCACCGGCCACGGCGGGCAACACTGTCGAGGTCCAGTGGCTGCCGTGGCTGCGGCGCTGCGGCAGCGATGCGGTCGATGAGGTCGTTCACCGGACACCCCTTTCGGTTGCTGGTCCCCGCAGACCGGCGCGCAGATCGACCATGGCTCGGGCGACGAGACTCTTGACCGTCCCTTGCGGTACGCCCATCAACTCGGCGGTCTCGGCCACGGAGTGGCCGAGGTAGTAGCGCAGCACCACTGCGGTGCGCTTGCGGGTCGGCAGCGCCGCGAGGGCCTGGCGTACCGCGACGGCGTCACCGGCGTCGGCGTCGCGATGCTCAGTCTGCGTGCCCGCCAGCAGTCGGCGTTGCGCGCGACGGCGGGCCGCCGCTCGGCAGAAGGCAGAGTTGGCCAAGTTGATGCTGACGCGATGGACCCAGGCCCCCGGTGCAGGCATGGTTGCCAGCCGTGGCCAGTCCCGACACGCCCGAGCCAGCGCCTCTTGCGCCAGCTCCTCGGCGACGTCCAGGTCGCCGCAGTACAGGGCGAGCGCACCGACCAGGCGGGGGTACTCGCGTTCACAGAAGAACGCGAAGTCCTCGGGGACGGCCGGACGGTTCACTTGCTTGGACCTGTCTGTAGCAGTGGCGGCATACAGACGATCTACCGGCACCACCGGTTGCATGGTATTTCGCAACGTCAGTCCCAGACGCGATCCAGGCGCCAGGCGCCGGCTTCCTGCACCAGCTCGAAGACGCCGCTGGCCGGGGTGCTGTTGCGGGCCTCCACCCGCCACAGGTCACGTTGCGGGACCTCGACGCCACCACCGGACCAGTAGGCCGCGTCCTCACGCCAGTGGCCGAGTACCGAAAGGACCCGGTAGGTCGATCCTCGCCAGGTGAAGCGCACCGGCGTATGCGGGTCGGCGCCGGCCGCTGCGGCGGTCACCTCCACCGGCTCGCGGTAGCGCTTGGTCATCGTCTTGCCTCCGCGCCTGCGATGCCGTGCCTGCGGCATGTTGGTGGCGGGAAGGCGGCGGTGGCCGGGACGCGCCTTCCCCACGCGTCCCGACCGCCGGCCGGTCGATCGAACATATGTTCGATCCGGTAGTGGAACGGTACGACACCCGGCCGGTGCCGTCAAGCGGATGCGGGCCGCATATTCGGGCAGACGCAAGCCGCGTATTCGAGCCTGCAACGGGTCCTCGAGGGCATCCTTGTGCCGACCGCTTGCTGCCTGAGGACTCCTCGACAGAGGGCTACTGGGGTGAGCGAGGCAGTACCTCGGCCAAGAACTCCCGGGCGATGTCGCGCGGATCCTCGCCAGTTTCGACGCGGGCGTTGAGCGCGGCCAGCCGCTCGGTGTCCAGCACCCGTGCTAGCGGATCCAAGGCGGTGGCAAGCTCGGCGTCCTGCTCTACCCGGTCGGTCCGCGCCACCGGGGAGACGATGAAGGCGGGAAAGACCGCCCGGTGGTCTGCCACGAGCACCAGGCCGGCCCTGCGCGCGCGCCCCGACGTCGCCGTCGCCAGCGCCGCGAAGCAGCGGCTCTTCGCCACTTCGGCGATGGCCTCATTCTCACGCGCCGGCACCGCCCCCTTGTTGACCCGCTGCAGGTCCATGCCGTAGCCGGCGGCAAGGGACTCCAGGCCTCCCGGTCGGCGGATGAAGTCGGGGTCGGCGCACAGCCGCCGGCCACTGCGCCCCAGCTGGCGCCCCAGCCATCCCAGCCCGTCGGGCCGTTCGTCGCCAGGCAGGTCGTCGGCTCGCACGAACAGTGCCAGGGTGGCGTTGGCGGTACTGGGCTGGAGCCAGGTCAGGCCACGATCCTCGTCGGCGGTCCGCACCCGCTCGAAGGACTCCTGCGGGTCAGACGGCGGCGCCTGCCGGCCCATGCCCAACGCCCATGCCGCACCGGTGTAGTCCCAGAACACGTCGACCCCGCCCGCCAGCGCCTCCCGTCGCAGCCCGACCGTGCCGCCGAGGTCGTCGCTGACCTCGGCGCGCAGTCCCGCACGGGCAAGGGTGAGCACGGTCAGCGCCGCCAGGACCCGTTGCTCGGTGGTCGACCCGGCGCCTACCACGACCGGCGGGGTGTCCTCGCTGCCCGCCGAGCACGAGGCCAGCAGCACCATCCCGAGCAGTGCCGCCAAGAGCCGCCGCATGGCCGCGAGTGTGCCATCTACCCGCCAGCGGCATCGCTGGCGGCGGCATCGCTGGCGGCGGCGCTGCGCTGCATGAGCGCGGGATCGCCAGCGCCGCCGCTGCGCTGCCGGGAGCGCGGCTAGTCTGGCCGGCATGCATCGACGCGACTTTCTGCGGTCGTCCGTCCTGCTCGCCGGCACGCTCGGGACTGCGGGGACGCTGGTCGCCTGCTCCCGTTCCAGCGGCGGCATCCCCTCCGGCGAGGCGACCCTGGTGCCGCAGGTCGCGTCGTTCGAGGTGCTCACCGGCAGCAATCAGATCGTGCCCTTCGGCCTGCGGACCCTGCAGAACACCGAAGTGCCCGACGCCGACGTCTCGGTGTTCCTGCGCGACCTCAACGGTGAACAGATCGGTGGGCCCTTTCCCACCGAGTACACCGAGGAGATCGATCGGGCGCTCGGCTTGTACATCGCCAGGCTGGACCTGACCGAGGCCGGCCGCCTGGAGCTCGTCGCGGTGGAAAGCGACCGCTACGGCACGCAGGCCATCAACGTCGTGGCGCCGCAGGACTCGCAGGTCCAGGTGGCCGGCGATGAGGCGGTGTCGGTCCAGACCCCGACGTCCGACGACAAGCTCGGCTTTGCCAAGCTCTGCACGCAGGAGCCGCCCTGCGGGATGCACGAAGTCAGCCTGGACGCCGCGCTGAAAGCCGGCCGGCCGGTCATGCTGCTGTTCGCCACCCCCGCCTACTGCCAGACCGCGGTCTGCGGGCCCGCCACCGGCACCGTCGACGAGATCCGCGCCAGTGGCGACTGGGGCGAGACGGCGTTCATCCACTGCGAGATCTACTCCGACCAGGGGCAGACCGTATCCCGGCCCGTGTCGCGCTGGAAGCTGCCGACCGAGCCGTGGCTGTTCTCGGTCGGCGCCGACGGGATGATCGCCGGGCGGCTGGACGGTCCCATGCTGCCGTCGAGGGTCGAGGCGATGGCCGGCGAGATCGCGGCAGCCTGACGGGCTACCGGCGCAGCAGCGCCGCGAGATCGCTGACGACGCGCGCAGGGTCGGGCGCGTCGGTGATGGCTCGCACGACGACCAGGCGGCGGGCGCCCGTGGCCAGCACCTCTGGCGCGGTTTCCAGGCGCATGGCGCCGGTGACGAACCACGGCCGCCCTTGGGCGGCGGCGGCGGCGTGGCGCAGCGGCTCCAGGCCGATCGCCGGCCGTCCCTGCTTGGTGGGAGTGGCGTGCACCGGGCCGATCGCGAAGTAGTCGCAGTCTTCGGCCAAGGCACCATCAACCTCCGCCAGCGAGTGCGTCGACCGACCAACGATCGCGTCGGGGCCCACCAGTAGACGGGCGTCGGACGGGTGCAGGTCGTCCTGGCCGACGTGCACGCCGTCGGCGCCGACCTCGGCGGCAAGGTAGGGATCGTCGTTAAGGATGAACAGCGCGCCGTGACGGTCCGCGGCGGCCCGGAACACCGCCGAGGCGGCGGCCAGCTCGTCGCGAGTCGCGGTCTTGTCGCGCAGCTGCACCTGGTCGATGCCGGCGCCAAGGACGGTGTCGAGGAAGCCGTCGAGGTCGCCGCGATCCGCACGCCGGTCCATGCACAGGTACAGCCACACGTCCGCCAGCCGCTCCCGCCGCCAGCTGCCGATCAAAGGTCTGCGAGACCAACGAAGGGCGTGGAGGCCTCGGCGTGCAGGCGGCGCGGGATACGCCCCGCCCGGCCGGCGAGGCGGCCAGCCGTCACCGCCTGCTGCATGGCCGTAGCCATCACCGCCGGCTCCTGCGCCCTGGTCACCGCACTGGCCAGCAGCACCGCGTCGCAGCCCAGCTCCATGGCCAAGCAGGCGTCGCTGGCCGTGCCAATGCCAGCGTCGAGGATGACCGGCACCTGCGCACGCTCGACGATGATCCGCAGGTTGTAGGGGTTGCGGATGCCGGCGCCGCTGCCGATGGGCGAGCCCAGCGGCATCACGGCCGCACAGCCGACGGCTTCCAGTCGGGCCGCCAGGATCGGGTCGTCGTTGGTGTAGGGCAGGACCACGAAGCCGTCGTCGACGAGGCGCTCGGCGGCGTCGAGCAGCTCGGCGCCGTCCGGCAGGAGGGTCTGGTCGTCGCCGATGACCTCGAGCTTGATCCAGTCGGTCTCGAAGGCCTCGCGGGCCATCTTGGCCGTCGTCACCGCGTCGTGGGCGGTGAAGCATCCGGCGGTGTTGGGCAGCAGCTGCACCCCGCAGCGGTCCAGCACATCCAGAATGGATCCGCGCGAGGACGGGTCCACGCGGCGCAGGGCGACAGTGGCCAGCTGCGCGCCTGAGGCCCGCAGCGCCGTTTCCAGCGCGTCAAGGCTGGCTGCGCCACCGGTCCCCATCACCAGCCGCGAGCTGAAGGTTCGGCCGCCGAGCAGGAAGGCGTCCTCGTCGACGAGGTCGTGTGCCTCGTCCACCTGGTCGGAAACCGTCATCCGCCACCCACCGCGTCGAGCACCTCCAGTCGGTCACCCTCCCCCAGCCGCGTCGCGGCCCATTCGCGGCGCGGGACGACCTCGCCGTTGCGGGCCACGGCAGTGCCTGGCCGGTCGGGATCGCGGCCGAGGCTGCGCACCAAGGCGGCCAGGTCCGCTTCTTCGACAGTGTGCTGACGACCGTTGACGACCACCGTGACGCCCGTAGGACGGCTGCTGTTCATGCCAGTGCTCCGGCCGGGGTGAACCGCCGGGGGCTGCATGCCGCGATGACCTCGGCGGGTCCGCCGGTCAACGCCTGCGCGAGCCCGTCGGCGGTCACCGGCGTCAGCAGGATCCCGTTGCGGTAGTGGCCGGTGGCCAGCAGCAGTCCGTCCACCTGCGTCTGGCCGAGCAGCGGTGCGTTGTCCGGCGAGCCGGGGCGCAGGCCAGCGGTGGCCTCGACGAGCTCCAGCTCGGCGATACCAGGCAGCAGGGTCCAGGCCTCGCGCAGCAACTCGTGGACCGCCCCGGCGGTGACACGGATGTCGAAGCCCAACTCCTCGACGGTCGCGCCGACGACGACCCGCCCGTCGGCGCGCGGGACGATGTAGACGTCCAGGCCGCGAATGTTGTGCGTGGCCAGCGGCGCCGGACCCCGTAAGTGCAGCAGCTGACCCTTGACGGGCCGCACGGAGGGCAGCGCGGTGGGCGGCACACCGCCGATCTGGCCGCTGCGCGCGCCGGCCGCCAGCACGACCTGCGACGCGGTCAGGACCTCGCCGTTGGCAAGCTCGACGCCCTCGACGCGGTCACCGCGCTCACCGCGGTCGACGCCTTCCTCGCCGTCGCGGCGCACGCCGCCTTGGACGCCACCGCTGTCCATGCGGACGGCCGTGACCCGCTCCCGCCGCACCGTCACGCCGGCAGCCTCGGCAGCGGCACGCAGAGCACCCACCAAGGCGCGGTTGTCGACCTGATGGTCACCAACGACGAGGATGCCGCCGCGCACCCGCGGCGACAGTGCCGGCTCCAGCGAGCGGACCTCACGCCCCGACAGCCGCTGCACGTCCAAGCCGAGCCGCTGCTGGAAGGCGAACAGCTCGTCGAGTGCGGCGTTGTCATCCGGGTTGCGCGCCACCGACACGGTCCCGCACTCGCGGTAGCACAAGTCCCGGCCCGTGGCCTCGGTCAGCTCGGCGGCGAACGACGGCCAGCGCCGGCTCGACTCCAGCGCCAAGTCAAGGAGGGCGCCCTCGCCGTAATGCGCCTCGGTGACGGGAGCGAGCATGCCCGCGGCGGCCCAGGTCGCCCCCCGACCAGGGCGGGGGTCCACCACCGTCACGGCCAACCCAGCCTCGGCGGCTCGCCACGCGACGGCGAGCCCGATGGCGCCGCCGCCGACGATGATTGTGTCCACTGCGCTCCCTTCGCCGGCATGAACCGGATCAGGTCTGACGGTCGGCTGCTGCCCTCTCAGCCCGGGTGCTGTCCGGACTCCCGTGGTGCAGCAACCCTAGCGCCGGGGCCAGGAAACAACAGCCGCGTGGCGCACCCGCCGAGCGTCAGAGGGCCGGATCGGCCAGATCGAGGCCGTTGAGGCGCTGCTCGAGGCGCTGCAGCTCCAGCGCCACCGCGTCGACGTCGCGGCCGATGCGCACGTCGAACTGCGGGTACAGGATCTGAAAGCTGTGCTCGGCGGCCCCGATCTGCCAGCCCACCGCCGAGCAGAACTCGCCGAGGTCGAACTCCCAGGTGAACAGCAGCTCCCGCCCGTCGTCGTGCACCCACTCGGTCAGGTAGCGGTTTGGCCGGCGAGCAAACTGCCGCACCCCTCGACGGTCCTTCTGCACCGCCACGAAACCCAGCGAGACCAGCTGTTCGTCGAAGGCGTCGGCCATGGCGGCGAAGCATAGGCGCGGTCCCGGCAAGGGCGTGGCACCAGCCCGGCCCCCCGGTGGCACCTGCGGACCGCGGCGGCGTGGCGACCGTAGACTCGCTGCGGCATGAACCCCGCGTCCGATACGGATCTGGTCGCCGGTGCCGGCCCCATCGCGGTGGGTGCGCTGCTCGGTGGCCGCTACCGCATGACCGCGCGCATCGGTGCCGGCGGCATGGCCACGATTTACCGCGCTTATGACGAGTCGCTGGACCGCGACGTCGCTGTCAAGGTCCTGCACCCGCATCTCGCCGACGACGCGTCATTCCTGGCGCGGTTTCGCACCGAGGCCCGCAACGCGGCGGCACTGCTGCATCCCCACATCGTCAACGTGTTCGATCAGGGTGTGGCCGACCTGCCCTACATCGTGATGGAGCTGGTGGACGGGCCCTCGGTGCGCCAGCTGCTCGACAGCCGAGGGCGCCTGCCTCCCGCCGAGATGCTCGCCGTAGTCGGGCCGGTGTGCGAGGCGCTGGCGCGGGCGCACGCCAGCGACGTCGTTCATCGCGACATCAAGCCCGAGAACATCCTGATCGCCGCTGGCGGGAACCCGAAGGTCGCCGACTTCGGCATCGCCAGGGCGGCGGCCGCGACCAGTCACACCGCGACCGGCACGCTGATCGGCAGCGTCCACTACATGGCGCCCGAGATCGTCGACGGGCAGGAAGCGACCGACCGCACAGATCAGTACGCGGTCGGGGTGCTCATTTTCGAGCTGCTGACCGGACGCAAGTCGCTGCCGGCGGACAGCCCCATGGCGGTGGCGGTGCGCCACGCCCGCGAGCCGGTGCCGCCGCCCAGTCGCTACGTCACCGATGCGCCCCGCGCATTGGACCGGGTCGTGGCCAAGGCGACAGCCGCGCAGCCGGCCAAGCGCTATCCCGACATGGCGGCGCTGGCCATGGCGCTGCGCGCAGCCGTGCCCGGCCCGCCGCAGCCGGTGACGGTCCCGGTGGCAGACTCCGAGGCCACAGTCGTGATTCCGGCGACCTCGCCGGCCACCACGACCACGGCTGTCACGACCACCGCAGCGGGTGGCGCCACCGGAGCGGTAGCAGCCTCGGGTCAGCGCCGCCGACGACCACGCCGGACGCTCCTGTTGCTCGTCGCCCTGCTGTTGATGGCCGGCGCGAGCGGGGCGGGAGTGTGGAACTGGGTGCTGGCACCCGTGCAACGAGTCCCGGATCTGGGCGGGACCACGGTCCCCGCCGCGCGCGACGCGCTGGCCGGTCAGGGCATGTCGGCCGAGCTGGAGGCACGCCGCTACGACCTGTCGGCGCCGGCCGGCACAGTGCTCGACCAGGACCCCGACCCCGGCTCGCCGTTGCGTCGCGGCGGCGTTGTTGCCGTGGTGGTGTCCCGTGGCCCCGCTCAGGTCAGCGTGCCGGATGTCGTCGGCGGAACTCGCCGGCAGGCGGTCGAGCTGCTGTCGGCGGCGCCGTACGCGTTCGATGTGGCTGTCCGCGAACGGTTCTCCGACACGGTCGCCACCGGCAGGGTCATCGCCGCGGCACCCGAGGCGAGTACCACGGTCGACGCGGGGCGCCGCCTGACGCTGACCGTCTCCAAGGGCATCGAGCAGGTCGCTGTCCCCAAGGTCCGCGGTCTGCCACGAGCCGAGGCGGTCACCGCCCTGCGCAGGGCCAAGCTGCGGGCTTCGGTCACCGAGGCTTACAGCGACCGGGCGCCAGAGGCCGGAACGGTGGTCCGCCAGGACGTGCGGGCGGGACGGACCGTCGACAAGGGCACCCCGGTCGCGATCACCGTGTCGCTGGGGCCGCTGCACTTTGCGATGCCCAACGTGAACGGCCACCCGATCGAGCAAGCCCGGGCCGAGCTTGCGGCGCTGACGTTGCGGGTGACCGTCAGCGAGCAGCCGCGCCCGCAGATCGGTCCGTTCCGCCGTGGCGACTTCGGCCTCGTCGAGGCGCAGGTTCCTGAGGCCGGCGCCACGGTGCGGCGCGAGGACCGTGTCGACCTGTACACCTTCTCGCAGGCCGCCGAAGAGGCCGAGGGCTGAGATCCGGCCGCTGGACCTACGAGCTGGCGCTCGTGGCGGTGACGGCGGTGTGGGGCGTCACCTTTCCCGTGGTGAAGGCGGCGGTGGAGCGGGTCCCGCCATACGGCTTCAACAGCGTCCGGTTCCTGCTCGCGGGCGCCGCCCTGGGCGCCGTGGCTGTTCCCGCGCTGCGGCGCCTCAGCGGCCAGGGCCTGCGGCACGGCGCGGTGCTGGGCGTGGCGCTGTTCGGCGGCTACGCCTTTCAGACCGTCGGCCTGCAGCACACCACGGCCAGCAACGCCGGCTTCGTCACCGGGATGTTCGTCGTGTTCACGCCGCTGCTGTCTGCTGTGGTGCTGCGCCGGGCACCGGGTTGGGCGGCATCGGGCGGTGTCGTCCTCGCCGCTGCGGGACTGGCGTTGCTCAGCCTCGGCGACGACTTCGTCCCGCGCTACGGCGACGTGCTGGTACTGGGCTGCGCGGTCAGCTTCGCGGCCCACATCGTGGGGTTGGGCGCATGGTCGGCGCGCCACGATCCGGTGGCGCTGACCGCCGTGCAGCTGCTGGTCGCCGGCGCGCTGCACACGACGATGGCCGCGGCACTGGAACTCGGCCGTGCCCCGGTGCGCTGGGACGGCGGGGTGGTGGCGGCCGTCGCGGTGACAGCGTTGCTGGCCAGCGCGGCCGCGTTCCTGATCCAGACCGCCGCCCAACGCCACATCCCGCCCACGCGGACCGCGATCATCCTGACGATGGAGCCGGCGTTCGCTGGGTTGTTCGGCTTCCTGCTGCTGGGTGAGCGGCTGATCGGGCGTGGCTGGGTCGGCTGCGGCTGCATCCTCGCCGGCATGCTGCTCGCCGAGTTGCGCGGTGGCGGGCCGCTGGCCGCGCCATCCGGCGAGGGCGATCCGCGCCGCCTCGACGGCTTGGCGGGTTGACTGCGGCGGCGTGACCGCAGCGGTCTAAGGGGGCCGCGCACTGGCCGACGTGGCAAAACCGGCCCTGCCCGCAACCGTGTGCGGATTCCGCCGCCCACGCGGGCCGACGCACACGATTCCCGAACCGCCGCAGCCGTGTGCAGATTCCGCCGCCCACGCGGGCCGACGCACACGACTCCCGAACCGCCGCAGCGTGCCCATGCAGGTCAGCTCACCCCTGCTCGGCGAGCACCGATCGCAGCGCGTCAGCCGCACGGCGGCAGTCCTCGGCGGTGACGTCGGGATGGGTGACCAGCCGCACGGTGCGCCGGTCCATCGCCGCGGCCAGCACGCCTCGTTCGCGAAGGCGCCCGCACACCTGCGCCGAGTCGACGTCCTCGACATAGACGATGTTGGTCTCGACCTGCTGCAGGTCGACGCCGTCGGGGTGGGCTTTGGCCGCCGCCTCGGCCAGCAGCCGGGCGTTGGCATGGTCGTCGGCTAGGCGCTCGATGCGGTCCAGCGCCACCAGCCCTGCCGCCGCGATGACGCCGGCCTGGCGCATCGCCCCGCCGTAGCGCCGGCGCCACAGCTTGGCCTCGTCGATCGCGTCGGCGTCACCGACCATCAGCGAGCCGACGGGGGCACCCAGCGCCTTGGACACGCAGCACATCAGCCCGCTGACCATGCCGCCGTAGACGTCGAGCCCAACCCCCGACGCGACGCTGGCGTTGAAGACCCGGGCGCCGTCCATGTACAGCGGCACGCCGGCGTCCGCGCAGACGTCGCGAATGCCTTCCAGCTGGGACTGCGGGTACACCGTGCCGCCGCGGCGGTTGTGCGTCTGCTCGACGCACACCAGCGACGTCGGGGTCAACGGGAAGATGTCCGCCCGCACGGCCGCCGCGACGTCGTCCGCGCTGAGCAGGCCGTAGCTGGCGACGACCGTGCGGAACTGCACACCGGCCAGCAACGCTCCGGCGCCGGCCTCGTAGTTGACGATGTGCGCGTCGGCCTCGATTACCACCTCGGTGGCGGGCCGAGCCAGCACCCGCAGCCACAGCTGGTTGCACATGACGCCGCTGGGGCACAGCAGGGCCGCCTCACGCCCGAACAGCTCGGCGGTGCGTTCCTGCAGGCGCAGGATCGTTGGATCCTCGCCGTAGACGTCGTCGCCGACCTCGGCGTCGGCCATCGCCCGTCGCATCTCGGGCGTCGGCTTGGTGACGGTGTCGCTGCGCAGATCGATCACTGGGCGGTCAATTCGTCGTCGAGCGACGGGTCAATCACGGTGGGGTGACCTCCTCGTCGGGCGACAAGCACCACGCCGAGTCGTGCCGGCGCAGGCCGATGCGCGGGTAGTAGTCGGCCGCCGCGGGCGCGGCCAGCAGGATAATCCGAGCCTGGCCGCCCTCGCGCTGCGTCCGCGCGATCAGCGCCCTGCCGATGCCGCGGCGCTGATGGGAGCGGCGGACCGCGAGGTCGGACAGGTAGGTGGCGTAGGCGAAGTCCGACACCGATCGAGCGATGCCGACCATGATGTCGCCGTCCCATGCCGTCACCACGAGGTTGGCGTTGGCCAGCATCGCCCTCATCCGCTCACGGTCGTCGACCGGCCGGCGCTCACCGAGCGTCGAGTCGCGGTAGAGGTCGATGACCGCATCGAGGTCGAGTTGGTGCCCCACCGCAATCGCTACTGGAGGGCGGTCGTTTCCGACCCGCAGCTCAGCCAAAGAAGACCTCGGCGACGGCGTACATGCCCGTCGGCACGCGCTTGAGCTCGCGTGTCGCTTCCTCCAAGGCGACCGGCACGATGGCGTTGCCGCGCATCGCCACCATGCGGCCCCACATGCCGGCCGCTGCGCAGTCGACGGCGGCGACGCCCATGCTGGAGCCGAGCACGCGGTCGAAGGCGTTGGGCGTGCCGCCGCGCTGCACGTGGCCCAGGATCGTCACCCGGGTGGAGAAGCCGGTCCGCTGCTCGATCTGCGGACCCAAAAAGTTGGCGATGCCGCCCAGGATCGGCCGCCCGAACTCGTCGTGCTCGTAGTCGGGCAGGTCCAGCGTGCCGGCCGCGGGGACGGCGCCCTCGGCGACCACGACGATGGAGAAGGTCCGGCCAGACCCGTGGCGGCGCTTGAGGTGCCGGCAGATTCGGTCGATGTGGAACGGCTGCTCGGGGATGAGGATGGCGTCGGCGCCGCCGGCGATCCCGGCGTAGGTCGCGATCCAGCCGACGTGGCGGCCCATCACCTCCAGCAGCATCACGCGGTTGTGGCTCTCGGCGGTGGAGTGCAGGCGGTCGACGGCCTCCGTGGCGACGTCCAGGGCGGTGGAGAAGCCGATGGTGAACTGCGTGCCGCCGAGGTCGTTGTCGATGGTTTTGGGCACACCGACGATGGGGATCCCGTGCTCGTCGGACAGCCGCCGAGCAGCCGACAGGGTGCCTTCGCCGCCGATCACGATCAACCCTGACAGGTCGTGGACCTCCAGCGTCTCGGCGATCCGGTCCGGCCCGGACGGGCTGTCGACGGGATTGACGCGGCTGGTGCCCAGAATCGTGCCGCCGCGGTGGAGGATCCCGCGCGTCGAGTCGCGCGTCAGCTGCTGCGGGTTGCCCTCCAGCACCCCCTGCCAGCCGTTGCGGAAACCGACCGCGACGGTGTTGTGCTCGTCGTCGCCGCGCCGGACGATCGCGCGGATCACGGCGTTCAGCCCAGGACAGTCGCCGCCGCCCGTGAGCACTCCGATTCGCGTCACCACGCGGGGCATCCTAAGCGGGCCGCGCCGCCTTCCTACACTTCGCGGCCGTACCCGAGCCTGAGCAGCGGAGCAGTGACGTGGCGAGGATCCTCGCGATGGACGCCGGCACCACCGGGGTGACGGCGCTGGTGCTCGACGAGCGCGCCACGGTGCTGGCGCGTGGCTACGCTGAGTTCCCCCAGCACTTCCCGCGTCCGGGCTGGGTCGAGCACGACGCCGACGAGATCTGGTCGGCGGTGATCGACGCCTGCGGCCAGGCGCTGCGCGCGTCGGGCACCGATGCCGGCCGTCTGGCCGCACTGGGAATCAGCAACCAGCGCGAGACGGCGGTGGTGTGGGACCGCGCTCGGGTGCAGCCCGTGCACCGTGCCATCGTGTGGCAGGACCGGCGCACCGCCCGACGCTGCGACGAGCTGCGCGATGCCGGCCATGCCGAGTTGATCAGGTCTCGCACCGGGCTGGTCATCGACGCCTACTTCACCGCCACCAAGCTGGAGTGGCTGCTGGAGTCCGGTGGACTGCGCGAGCGTGCCGAGAACGGCGAGCTGGCGTTCGGCACGGTCGACAGCTGGCTGCTGGCCAAGCTGACCGCCGGGCGCGTGCACGCCACCGACCCGGCCAACGCCTCGCGAACAATGCTGTTCGACATCCACGCCGGATCGTGGAGCGACGAACTGTGCGAACTGCTGGGCGTGCCGGCGGCCGGGCTGCCCGAGGTACGCCCCAACGCCGGCGATTTCGGCGCCACCGACCCCGACGTCTTCTTCGGCGCAGCGGTCCCGATCCGCGGCGTCGTCGGCGACCAACAGGCGGCGCTGTTCGGGCAGGGCTGCTGGCGGGCGGGCACCTCCAAGAACACCTACGGCACCGGCAGCTTCGTGCTGCTCAACACCGGTTCTCACGCGGTCGCGTCGCAGCGGCTGCTGACCACCGTGGCGTGGGACCTCGGCGACGGTCTGGTCTACGCCCTGGAGGGGTCGATCTTCGCCACCAGCGCCGCGGTGCAGTGGCTGCGCGACGGACTCGGCATCATCGGCTCGGCTGCCGAGACGGGCCCATTGGCCGCCGAGGTCGACGACACCGGCGACGTGTTCCTGGTGCCCGCCTTCACCGGTCTCGGCGCGCCGCACTGGGACCCGTACGCGCGCGGCACGCTGGTTGGGACCACCTTGGGCACGACGCGGGCGCACCTTGCCCGGGCGGTGGTCGAGGCGATGGCGTACCAGACCCGCGACGTTCTGGAGGTGATGGCAGTCGACTCCGGGCTGCCGCTCGAGGAGTTGCGCGTCGATGGTGGCGCATCGGCGATGGACCTGCTGTGCCAGTTCCAGGCTGACCTGCTCGGGGTGCCAGTGCTCCGGCCCAACGTCGCCGAGACCACGGCGCTGGGCGCGGGCTTCCTCGCCGGCCTCGGAGCGGGGGTCTGGTCGTCGACCGAGGAGCTGGGCGCGGTGTGGCAGCTGGAGCGTCGTTTCCATCCCGCGATGGGCGCTGCCGAGCGCGACGCGCGCCAGGCCCGCTGGCGCCAGGCGGTCCAGCGGAGCCTCGCCTGGGCGACGGACTGAGCACGGCGCCGTCGATTGATGTCCCTGCCCGAAGTACCAGAATCTCTGTGGATCTGTGTCCACAACTTCGATGGATCTCCCGTCTGGTTGTCGCACCGGTGCGGTAGATTATCGAACATGAGTTCGTCCGTTAGTTAGCGGCACCACCACGGCGCCACTCACCTGAGCAACCTCACCAATCGGCTATGTGCCCCCAGGGATAGCGCCGGGCCGCGGATCCAAGTGTCAACCAATGTTCCTCATTGTCGCGACAGGCAGTCCATAGAGTGCAGGCCATGGACCTGACTACCCGAGAGCTCGCGGCGCTGATCGTCCTGGGCCTGGCGGTCATCCTCGTGTTGTTCATCGCCTCAGTCAGGGTTCAGGCCGCGACTCTGCTCACGTTGGCGGTGAAGATCCTGCTCGTGCCGGTCGTGTTGTTCGCTGGCTACGTCTGGTTACTGACACAAGCAGGCGCGTGGCTGGGGATCTGGGACACAGGGCTAATCAAGGAGACGGTCGTCTGGTTCGTGACGGTCGCGCTCGTTGCCGTTTTTAGCCATGACAAGACAGTGACTACCGGAAGGTTGGTCGGGCGTACCGTCTTCCGAACGGTTGAGATCATCGCGGTCCTTGAGTTTCTGGCGGGTGTGTTCACGCTGACCCTGTGGGCCGAGGTGGCACTTCAAATCGTGTGGTTCCCGTAGCACTCCTGGCGGCCGCACCCGGATTCAGCCGGGAGCACAGAATCGTTCGAGGAGCGGCTGACGGCATCCTTGGTCTGGTCGGACTCGGCCTGGTGTCGCCGCCCGATCAATGGCGCTACGACGGATCCGAACCGCCGGAAGGACCGCCCGGGGAGGACGAGGTGTGGGGCAGCGACCCATTCACGGACGCACGCGACCTGAACTGGTAATGGACGCCGGAGTGGGACAAGTCCGGTCACGGTTTGCACACGTACTTCAGGGTCGGTCGGTACCATCGAGGTGCGCCAGGCAGCGGTGCATCCAGCGGCGCCGGCGGTCATGGCGGATGAGCAGATGCCGCATACCGCATTAGCGATACGACCAGCTTCGAAGGCTGCCAATGGAATCGGCCGCCTTCTTCTTCGTCCACAATCTCGATGAGTCTGCGGCATGACTGTCGCACCGGTGCGGTAGGTTATCGAACATGTGTTCGAAAGTGACACTGGTCCAGTGGCCGACCGTCGGGACGGGGCGTCTTGACGGGGTTGGACGACGCTGGACTGCTGGCACACCTGGTGCAGGTGGTCCGCCGGCTGGGCGCGGCGCCATTGTCAGGCGCTTTGGACGATGAGGCGTTGACCGCGTCGGTCGCTGCGTTGCACCGCGCCGAGACGATGGTCGCGGCGGAGAAGTTGCGCCGCATCGGCGAGGTCGACGCCCGCAAGGCGTATCTGGGCAAAGCCATGTCGACCGCGGACTGGGCGGCGTCACGGCTGGGGTTGACCCGCGGGGAAGCCAAGACCGCCGCTGCCACCGCGACCGCGCTCGCCGAGCTGCCCGCCACCGCCGCCAAGCTGGCCGACGGCCACATCGGTGTTGGGCAGGCGGCGGTGGCGGCACGGGCGTTGGACGACCTGCACCGCAGCGCCGAGACGGCCGACGCAGAGGCGTGCGAACCGGCCGACGCGGCGGCCGCCGCCGAGGCCGCCCGCGCCGCGTTGGACGCCCTGGTCGCCGAGCACGCCGGCGGTGAGGACCGTA
>Ga0136640_10000396_pt1 | contig 16690 bp, 18 predicted proteins | sample AntDrymUQ8642106_2_FD_105498 | JGI IMG/M metagenome (GOLD analysis project Ga0136640, IMG submission 105498) | Polar desert sand microbial communities from Dry Valleys, Antarctica - metaG UQ864 (21.06) | ecosystem: Environmental > Terrestrial > Soil > Desert | place: Antarctica: Dry Valley...
GGTCGACGAGCTCGTAGTCGGCGCCCGCCTGTTGGCGCACCCCGTTGACGTAGACCTCGAAGGGCGAGCGAACGTCTGGGGGGAGTGGCACGATCGAGGGCACGAGACGGCCATTATGGCCGTTCGCGCGCCATGCCCGACGACCTCCCCTACCGCGTCCGCCGCTCCGACCGCGCCCGCCGCGTGCGGGTGCGCGTCGACCCTCATCGCGGCGTCGAGGTCGTCCTGCCGCGACGCAGCCCCGCTGGCGCCGCCCCCGCCGCGATCGCCGAGCTGCGCCCCTGGATCGAGGCCCGGCTGATCGAGGGACAGGTCGTGCGCGACGTCGTCGCCGCGCGCGGGGCGCACGTCCCGTATCTCGGCGGCGAGCTCGCGCTGCGCCCGCAGGCAGGCCGCACGCGCGTGCACCGGCGCGGCGACGAGCTGCTCGTCCCGGGCGACCCCGGCCTGGCGGCCGTCGCGATCGAGCGCTGGTACCGGCGCGCCGCTCGCGACGAGATCGCACCGCGCGTGGACCGCGCCGTGGGCGCGCTGGACACGAGCTACAGCGCGCTGACGATCCGCAACCAGCGCACGCGCTGGGGCTCGTGCTCGGCTGCGGGCGCGATGAGCTTCAACTGGCGCCTGCTGCTCGCTCCCGAGCCCGTGCTCGACTACGTCGTCTGGCACGAGGCCTGCCACCTGCGCGTCATGGACCACTCGGCGCGCTTCTGGGAGCTCGTCGGATCGCACTGTCCCGATTACTCCGAGCACCGGCGCTGGCTGAGGGTGAAGGGGTCTACATTGATCCTCTAGTGCGGTCGAGGGCGAGAGGACGGATCCTGGGAGGGGTCGTGGTGGTCGCCGCGCTCGTGATCGCGCTCGTCCTCGCGCTCTCAGGCGGCGGCGGCTACACGGTCCACGCGCACTTCGTCTCCGCCAGCCAGATCGTCGAGGGCAACGAGGTCCGCGTCAGCGGCAAGGCGGTGGGCTCGGTGCAGGACGTCGCGCTGACGCCCGACGGCCAGGCCGACATCACGCTGTCCGTCGAGGAGGACGGCTACTTCCCGCTGCGCCGCGGCACGCGGGCGACGGTCCGCCTGGCGTCGCTGTCGGGCGTCGCCAACCGCTACAACGCCTACCAGCCGCCGGGCTCGCGCCCGGACACGATCTCGCAGGCGCTGCCGAGCTTCGACTGCAAGCCGAGCGAGAAGCCGCCGACCTCGACGCCTGGCTGCAAGATCGCGGGCCCGATCCCGTTCGACAACGTCGAGCAGTTCTTCCCCAACGTGCGCGAGGGCGGGCCGGGCGGCACGCCGGCCGGCGGCTGATCGCATGGCCCCGACCCGCGTCGGCGTCGTCGGACACGTCGAGTTGGTCGAGTTCGCACGTGTGGCACGGGTCCCCCGCGCGGGCGAGATCGTCCATGCAAGCGACTTCTTCGCCGAGCCCGCAGGCGGCGGCGGCGTGGCCGCCGTGCAGCTGTGCAGGCTGGCCGGCGACGCGCTGCTGCTGACCGCGCTCGGCAGCGGACCCGACGGCGAGCGAGCGGCTTCGCAGCTGCGCGAACGCCACGGCGTGACGGTCCACGCGGGCCTGCGCCCCGCCCCGCAGCGACGCGCGTTCACGTTCCTCGACGACGGCGCCGAGCGCACGATCACCGTGCTCGGCGAGCGGATCGTGCCGCACCGCTCCGATCCGCTGCCGTGGGACGAGCTCGGCGATCTCGACGCGATCTACTTCACCGGCGGCGATGCCGGCGCGGTGCAGGCGGCCCGCGCCGCGCGCGTGCTCGTCGCGACGCCGCGCGCGCTCGAGGCGCTGGCGGCCTCGGGGGTGGCGCTCGACGTGCTCGTCGGCAGCGAGCACGATCCGGGCGAGCGCTACGAGCCGGGGATGCTCGACCCCGAGCCGCGCGTCGTCGTGCGCACGCGGGGGGGCGAGGGCGGCTCGTGGGTCGTCAGCGAACCAGGGCCGGCTCTGCCCGACGCGCCGTGGCTGCAGGCGGGCGCGCGCGGCGGGCGCTGGCAGGCGACCGCGCTGCCCGGACCGCCGCTCGACGCCTACGGCTGCGGCGACTCGTTCGCCGCCGGGCTGACGTACGGCCTCGGCGCGGGGATGGCGCTGGCTGAGGCGATCGAGCTCGCGGCGCGCTGCGGCGCGGCGTGCCTGACCGGTCGCGGGCCATACGCGGCGCAGCTCGGGCTCGAGGACTAGGCGCTCAGGCCGTGCGGCGCACGACGGGGCGCTCTGCGCCTCGTGCGCAGGTCGCCCGAGAGCGGTGGCGCGCTACCCGCGGACGCGCTCATCGGACCTCGTACGTCAGCCCCGGCGTTCCGAGCCCCGGGCGCACGGCGACGAGATAGCAGCGACCGTCGGCGGCCTGCGCCCGCGCCACGCGGCGGCGGGCCGCGAGCGCCTGCACGACCCCGAAGGCGACGCTGGCAAGGCCCGTGCCGAAGATCAGCAGACCGCTCGATCGCCCGAGCAGCACCCAGCCGCAGACCGCGACGATCCAGATCGCCGTCTCGACGAGCAGGCGGCGGCGCAGGCGCGCCGGATCCAGCGCCGGCGTGCCCGGCGCCGCCCCCGCCAGCGGGCGCTCGGTGAGCCAGCGCCCGGCGGCCAGGGGCGGCACGCCGCGACGCAGCGCGGCGTAGCCGGCGAGCGCGCCGAGCGCCGCGAGCACGAACAGGGGCGCCGACCACGCGCCCTCGTAGGAGATGACGAGACCGGGAAAGGCGACGAGCGCGAGCGCGAGGCCGAGGACGATCGAGCAGGCACCCTCGAGCAGCAGGTAGTCGCGGTAGCTCATCCGTCGCCGAGGACGCGGCGCAGCGCGCCGAACGCCGACTCGCCCCGCTGCTGTTCGATCGCGGTGCGCTGCAGCTTGCCGCGATAGGCCTCGAAGGACCCGTCTCCGCGCACGTCGGCGCCCGCGCGCACGCGCGGCCTGAGGCGGCCGGGCCCGCTGAGCTCGCCGCGCGCCGCGACCTGCGCGACCGGCGCGATCTCGCGCAGCAGCGCCTTCGCCGGCGCGCGCCGCGCCGCGGGCCCGAGCGCGCGCAGCTCCATCTCGAGCAGGTCGATCGCGTCGGGCAGCGTGGGAACCCGCCGGCGCGTGACCTTCGACCCGACGCGAACGGTGACGGTGTACGCGCTCACAGCGGCCACGCCTCGCGCCGCAGCCCCATCTCGAAGAACATCCACTCGTAGCGGGCGGTCGTCGCGAAGCGCTGCGCGGCGGCGTCGCGATCGGCCTGCGACAGCGACGGGCCGAGCCGGTCGGCGAGGTCGAGCACCGCCTGCACCACGGCGCCGTACTCCTCTCCGCCGTAGGTGTCGATCCAGCGCGCGTAGAGCGGGTCGGGCGAGCCCCGCCGCGCGAGCTCGATCCCGACCTCGCGGTAGATCCAGTAGCAGGGCAGCACCGCGCCGAGCGCCTCGGCGAACGAGCCGCCGTGCGCGCTGGCCAGCAGGTAGCTGCAGTAGGCGAGGTTCGTCGGCGCCATCGGCGTCGCGGCCACGTGTGCCTCGCTGACGCCCAGCACGGCGAAGAACGACTCGTGCAGCTCGCGCTCGACGGCGATCGCTCCCGCGGCGTGCTCGGCGAACATCGCGATCGACGACTCGTCGGGCGCGCGCGCCGCGCACACGCTCAGCGCGCGGGCGTACTCGCGCAGGTAGTGGGCGTCTTGGATGACGTAGAAGCGAAAGGCCGCCGGATCCAGCTCGCCGCTGCACAACCCGTCGAGGAACGGATGCTCGAGGATTCGCGCGTACACGTCCTCGATGTCCGCCCACAGACGGGCGCTGAAGCTCCCCTCGCCCACCGGGCGAGCGTCAGCGCTGGTCGATCGGCACGTAGTCGCGCGAACGCTCGCCGGTGTAGATCTGGCGCGGACGCGAGATCTTCTGCTCGGCGTCCTCGACCATCTCGCGCCACTGCGCGATCCAGCCGCTCACGCGGCCGATCGCGAACATCACCGGGAACATCGCGACGGGCAGGCCCATCGCCTGGTAGATCAGGCCGGAGTAGAAGTCGACGTTCGGATAGAGCTTGCGCTCGATGAAGTAGTCGTCCTCGAGCGCGATCTGCTCGAGCTCGATCGCGATGTCCAGCAGCGGGTTGCGCCCGGTCACGTCGAAGACCTCCTCGGCGGCGGTCTTGATGATCCGCGCGCGGGGGTCGTAGTTCTTGTAGACGCGGTGCCCGAAGCCCATCAGGCGCTCCTCGCCCTCCTTCACCCCGCGGACGAAGTCGGGGATGTTCTCGCGCCGCTCGATGCGCTTGAGCATCGCCAGCACGGCCTCGTTGGCGCCGCCGTGCAGCGGTCCGTACAGCGCGCCGATCCCGCCCGCGATCGCCGAATAGGGATCGGGCTTGGCCGAGCCGATCGAGCGCACGGCGCTCGTCGAGCAATTCTGCTCGTGGTCGGCGTGCAGGATGAACAGCACGTCCAGCGCGCGTTCCAGGCGCGGATCGGGCTCGTACTTCAGCTCGGTCATCTTGTACATCATGTTCAGGAAGTTGCCCGAGTAGCTGAGGTCGTTGTCGGGATAGACGTAGGGCTGGCCCTGGGCGTGGCGGTAGGCGAACGCCGCCAGCGTCGGCATCTTGGAGATCATGCGAATCGTCTGGACGTCGCGGTTGGCGGCGTCGTCGATCTGGTTGGCGTCCGGATAGAACGTCGACAGCGCGGCGGTCGCGCCGAGCAGCATCCCCATCGGGTGGGCGTCGTGGCGGAAGCCCCCGAGGAAGTCCTTGATGTTCTCGTGGACGAACGTGTGCGTCGTGATCTCGAACTGCCACTCCTCCAGCTGCGCCGCCGTCGGCAGCTCGCCGTGGATCAGCAGGTAGGCGACCTCGAGGTAGGTCGAGTGCTCGGCGAGCTGCTCGATCGGATAGCCGCGGTACTCGAGGACGCCGTTGGTCCCGTCGAGATAGGTGATCGACGAACGGCACGACGCCGTGTTCATGAACGCGGGGTCGTACGTCATCAGTCCGAAGTCGTCCTCGGCCACCCTGATCGCGCGGAAGTCCAGCGCCCTCACGGTGCCGTCGGTGATCGGGATCTCGTAGGAGCGCCCGGTGCGGTTGTCCGTGACGCTGAGGGTGTCCCGTTCGCCCGGGGCGGCCGCGCCGTTGTGCTCCGGCGCGGTCTCGTTTGTCGCCTGTTCGATGTCGTTCGAGGTGCTCACGTAGACGGATTATGACGCCGGGGCGCCCGATCCAGGGTCGCGGCCATGTGAATTTCTGAAGTCGAGGGTCTCAGTCGCGCTTCCAGCCGCCTCCGAAGAGGCGGCTCAGGCGCCCCCCGCGGGCGTCTGCGCGGTACGTCGGCCCGCCCGCGGAGTCGCGTTCGGGCAGCGCTGCCGCGCCCTGCGCGTCGAGCACGAGCGTCACGCGAAGCTCGGCGATGCGGGCGATCTCCGGTGCGTCGACGAAGCGCTCGCCCGCCGGCGTGTCGATCACGAGCCCGTCGAAGATGTGCTCGGCGACGTTCTCGAGCACCTCGCGCACGGTCCCGACCGGCGCGCCGTCGCTCGCGTGGACCGGGGTGCCCCGCTCGAGCACCTTGTAGGAGATCGCGTGGCCGTCGTCAGAGTGCGACATACACGGCAGAGGACACCGCCGCCGCGACGAGCAGCGTGCCGAGGGCCATCACGCCGCGGGCGGCGGACGCCGTCGCCGGGAAGTCGGGCTGCCTGAAGCCGATCACGCTGACCACGATCGCATACAGGGCCAGCACGCTGCCGGCGATGAAGAACGGCGCCTCGGACCTGTGATGCTCGCCGGCGCCGGCGACCTCCGCGGCGTGCTCGGCGGCGGCGAAGATGATGGCGAGATCCATGGCGGGCGCGACCCTATCGCACCGGTCGCGAACCGGCTGCGGCCCGGCGTGGTGCGGTCGCGGCGCTCAAGTCAGTGCTCAACGCGACGCCCGCGGGCGACCACGGTCCGCGAGCGCGACGGGGCGGGCGGGGCGGGCGCGCCATGGGGGCCGCGGCGCGGATTGCGCGGCAGCGCCGGGCGCGGATGCGGGTGGCGCGGGCGCGGCTGCAGCGGCCGCTTCGTGCCGCCGTCCTCGTCCGTGCTCGCCTCGGGCTCCGGAACCGCGTGCACGGCCCACCACACGATGTAGAAGAGGGCGAAGATCGGAAGCTTCAAGACGATCATCATGAAGATGAAGGTCGCGCTCATGCGCAGACGATACCTCGCCGCAGCGCCGCGCGCACGCGCGCTGCGCAAGCCGGGCGCAACTGCATGCGCGAACAGGCTGCAAGGAGCGCCAAGTGCGCCTGCGCCCTGCCCGGCGGCAAACCGCGCGCGCGCCACGTCTTGATCCGCGACTGCACCTCCGCCGCATGGCGTGCAGTGAAGAAACGCCTGCTGGTCCTCATGTCGGTGTCCTCGGTCGCGTTCGCGACCCTCGGTGGACAGCTCGCCGCGCACGCCGCCGCGACCAGGACGGTCACCATCAAGGACATCGCCTTCTCGCCGAAGTCGCTCACGATCTCCAAGGGATCGAAGGTGCGCTTCGCCTTTCGCGACGAGGACACGACGCACAACGTCGTGAGCACCACAGCCAAGCGCTTCACGTCGATCGGCAACCGGACCACCGGCTCGCCGACGAGAACCTTCACCCGTGCCGGAACCTACCGCTACGAGTGCACCCTCCACCCGGGAATGACCGGGCGGATCAGCGTCCGCTGACCCATCACACCACGACACAGGAGCGAATCCCTTGTCCCATCTGCCCAATCTCGAACTGCTCGACGCCGACGGCGCCATCCGCGACAGCGCCGAGGCCGCCGGCCTCGATCGCAGCGACTTCCTCAAGAAGGGCGTCATCGCCGGTGGCGGGTTGCTCGCCGGCAGCGCCCTGTTCACGCAGTACGTCGGAACCGCGGAGGCCGCGATCAGCAGGACCAGGCGCTCGGCGGGCAACGACGTCAAGATCCTCAACTTCGCCCTGACGCTCGAGTTCCTCGAGGCTGCCTTCTACCGGCAGGCCGACATCAACAAGGTGTACGGCGACAACGCCCCCCTGCAGCGCTTCACGCAGATCGTGCGCAGGCACGAGGCCCAGCACGTGGCGTTCCTCCGGGGAGCCCTGGGCACCAAGGCGATCAAGAAGCCGAAGTTCGACTTCGGCGCGACGGTGACCGACAGGGCGATGTTCCAGAAGACCGCGCAGACGCTCGAGGACACGGGCGTCACCGCCTACCTCGGTCAGGTCGCCAACATCTCCAACAGGGGCACGCTCACGGCCGCCGGCACGATCGCGCTCGTCGAGGGGCGTCACGCCGCGTGGATTCGCTTCATCAACGGCGGCGCCACGCTGGAGACGCCGACGCGCGCCCTTCCGGCGCCGACCACCTTCGACAAGCCCAAGTCGGAGAGGTCCGTCCTCAAGGCCGTCAAGGACACGGGCTTCATCCAGTAGCAGCGCCCGAGCAGGGTGCGGTGAGACGGGGCCCTGCGGGGTCCCGTCGTCGTTTCACGGCGCGACGGCGCGCGGACGCGCCGAGACGGCCGCTAACGCAGCGCCACGACGTCGGCCTCGAACGCCGTGATCCGCCGTAGCTCCCGCACGCGGTCGGAGATCTCCTCGCCGGTCAGCCGCGCGACGCGTTCGGTCCCGAACTCCTCCACGTTGAAGGACGCGATCGCGGTGGCGTAGGCCATCGCCAGCTTGAGCACCTCCGGCGTCGCCTCGCCCCCGTGGGCGGCGATGCAGCCGACGAAACCACCGGCGAACGAGTCGCCCGCGCCCGTCGGGTCGGCGACGAAGTCCACCGGGAAGGCCGGGATCCAGAACGAGTCATCGTTCGTGACGAGGGCCGCGCCGTACTTGCCGAGCTTGACGACCATCGAGCTCGGGCCGTGCTCCATGATCTTGCGAGCGCCGGCCACGACCTCGCGCTCACCGGTGAAGAGCTCGACCTCGGAATCGTTGAGGATCACGCAGTCGACCTCGGCGATCGCGGCGACCAGCGCGTCCCTGGCGATGTTGATCCACAGGTCCATCGAGTCGAGCGCCACGAAGCGCGCCGACTCGCACTGCCGGCGGACGTTGAGCTGCAGCTCGGGCAGGATGTTCGCGAGAAACAGCACGTCGGACCCGCGCGAGGCGTCCGACAGCTTCGGGTCGAACGTCTCGAAGACGTTGAGGTCGGTGACGAGCGTCTCGCGCGAGTTCATGTTCTCGCCGTAGACGCCGCTCCAGAAGAACGTCTTGCCGCCCTCGACGTGCTCGACGTCGTCGGTGTTGACGTTGCGGCCGTGCAGGACGGCGTACTCCGCCTCGCCGAAGTCGTCGCCGACGGGGCCGACGACGCGCACCTCGTCGAAGAACGAGGCGGCGAGGGCGAAGTGGACGGCGGCGCCGCCCAGCATGCGCTCGCGCCCGCCGTGCGGGGTCTGCACGGCGTCATAGGCGATGGATCCGACGACGGTGACACTCATGGGCTCGACCCTAGCTTCTCGACCGACCGGAGGGCATGCCGGGGTACACCGCCGCCCCTGTCCTGCAGGTCGTCAGGGCGGGCTGGGGGCGGGCGCAGGCGGCGGCGTGACGGCCGGCGGCGGGGAGGCGTCGGCGGGCGGCAGCGGGTCCTCGCTGTCGCCGTCGAGGCAGTCGGGGTCCTCACCGTCGAGGAGGCCGTCGGCGTCGATGTCGATCCCGTCGTCGCAGTCGTCGGCCGCCGCCGGGTCCGAGTCGACCGGCGCGGCGAGCGTGAACAGCGCGGTGGCCGAGCGTGCCCGGTCCATCGTCAGCGAGCACCTGCGCGGGCTGCCGCAGGACCCCGTCCAGCTGACGAACCTCGAGCCCGCCGCCGGACGTGCGATCAGCGTCACCGACGTCCCCTCCTCGACGCGCGAGCGGCACTCGTCGCTGCAGTCGCGCGACGTGCCGTCGACGTCGATCATGCCGCTGCCGTCGCCTGCCGTGGCGACGGTGAGCGTCACTTCCGCCACCACGATGTCCGGCGGCGGCGTCGTGGACGTCTCGGTCGTCGTCGGCGCGGCCTGCGCCCCGGAACCGGATGAGCCGCCGCCGACGGTCACGACGACCAGGCCCAGGAAGGCGCACGCGGCGGCGAACGCCGCCAGCAGCGGCAGCGTGCTGTCGTAGGGGAAGCCTCGCTTCGCCACGCCGCGAGCGTCGCAGATCGAACTTCGCCAGACAAACCCCTGGGCGCCCGCGCGGTCATGCGCGGCGGGTGCGCGCGGCTATCCTCGGCGCCCCATGCGCGCGATCCAGATGTCCGAGTACGGCGGGCCGGAGGTGCTGCGCCTCGTCGAGCTGCCGATACCCGAGCCGGGCACCGGCGAGGTGCTCGTGCGGACGACGTGCATCGGGCTGAACTTCGCCGACACCCACCGTCGAACCGGGACCTACCTCGCCGCCGACGAGCTGCCGCTCGTGCCGGGCACGGAGGTCGCGGGCGTGCGCGTGGACACCGGCGAGCGCGTCGTCGCGCTCTGCGGCGAGGGTGGCTACGCGGAGTTCGCGACCGCTCCGGCCAACCTCACCTTCGCGATCCCCGACCATGTCCAGGACGCGACGGCGCTGGCGCTGGCGCTGCAGGGCCTGACCGCGTGGCACCTCTATCGCACCTGCGGGCGCGTGGCCCCGGGTGAGAGCGTCGTCGTGCACGCCGCCGCCGGCGGCGTCGGCTCGCTCGCCGTCCAGCTCGGCCGGCCGCTCGGCGCGGGGCGGGTGATCGCCACGGCGTCGACGGCGGCCAAGCGCGAGCTCGCGCTCGAGCTCGGCGCTGACGCGGCCATCGATGGCGCGCCGCAGGACCTCGCCGAGCGGCTCGTCGAGGCGAACCTCGGCAGGCCCGTCGACGTCGTCTTCGAGATGGCCGGCGGCGAGGTCTTCGAGCGCTCGCTGCAGGCGCTCGCGCCATTTGGGCGGCTCGTTACCTATGGCATCGCGTCGGGCGAGCCGAACACCGTGCGCAGCGGTGATCTCATGCGCGGCTCGCGGTCGGTCGTCGGCTTCTGGCTGATGCACTGCCTCGGGCGCCCGGCGATGGTCGACGAAGCGCTGGCCGACCTCTTCGCGCGCGTCGCGCGCGGCGAGCTGCGAGTCGTCGCCGGCCCCGCGTATCCGCTTGCGCAGGCCGCGCAGGCACAGCTCGACCTGGCGCAGCGGCGGACGACCGGCAAGGTCACGCTCGATCCGGCAGGCTAGGTCCGGGAGTTCAAACCTATCCATCCGGCCGCAGAACCTGGTCAGCGGGTGCCGGCCCGTCCGGAAATACTCCCCCGCACTGGGGTCATGACCCCATTGACGCGATACGACGAGCATGGCCTCCTTCTTCAGCCGCCCGCGAGCCGCCCGCGCGACGGCGGACACGCCGCGACGCTGGATGGAGTCCGATGACGCCATGGCCCTGTGGAAGCAGTACGACCGCAGCGGCGACGAGCGCCTGCGCGACCGTCTCGTGCTGACGTACGCGCCGCTCGTGAAGTTCATCGTCTACCGCAAGATCGGCGAGCTGCCGGGCAGCTGCGAGGTCGACGACCTCGTCTCGGCGGGCCTCGAGGCGCTGATCAAGGCGATCGACCGCTACGACCCGCAGAAGGGCGCGACACTCGAGCAGTTCGCGTGGACGCGGATTCACGGCGCGGTCATCGACGAGCTGCGCCGCAGCGACTGGGCGCCGCGCTCCCTGCGCCGCTGGGAGCGCGACGTGCACCGCGTGCGCGGCGAGTTCTGCGCGATCCACGGCCGGGCGCCGTCGGATGACGAGCTCGCCGACGCGATGCACGTCACGACGACCGAGCTGCGCGCTCGCGATCGCGAGCTGATCGTGTCCGACGTGACGTCGCTGAACTCGCTCGTGCTGGCCGCGGATGGGACGAGGGTGCAACGCGTCGACGCGCTGGCGTCCGACGACACCGCCAACCCGTTCCGCGAGTCCGCCAGGCACGAGGCCAAGGCGCACTTCCGCCACGCCTTCGCGGCGCTCGGCCGGCGCGAGCGCGAGGTGGCGGTGCTGCTGTACGTCAAGAACCTCACGCTGCGCGAGATCGGCGAGGTGCTCGGGATCTCCGAGAGCCGCGTCTGCCAGATCCACGGCGAGCTCAAGCGCACGCTGCGAACCGCGCTGGCCAGCCACGAGGAGCTCATCACCCACGTCGCCTGACGGCGACCGGAGCGCCGAGGGTCAGCCCTTGCGCGACGCGGCGCCGGCGCGCACGCGCGACTCGGCGTAGTCGACGAGCTGGCGCGCACCGCCCGTGCGCCGCCCGGCGCGGCTCGGCAGTGCCGCCAGCGCGGGACGCACGGCGCCGTCGCGCGCCCGCAGCGAGGCTCGCAGCGGGCTGCGCGGGTTCGCGAGCGTCGATCCGACGGCGTCGAGCCACCGGCCCTCCAGCGCCAGCGCCCGTCGCAGGCGCTCTGCGTGGCCGCCTCCGCTGTCGCGGACCTCGAGCGCGAGCGATCGCGTGGTGGCGACCGCCTCGCGGGTTCGGGACAGGGCGCGGTTGGTTCCGGAGTCCTTCAGGCGGGCGAGCTGCGTGCGCACGCGCTGATCGGCTCTGATGAGCTGCGTGCTCATGTAGCTCGCGTCGGCGCGAGCAAGCTGCGACACCGGCCGGCGGACGGTGGTCAGCGCCGCGACCGCGATCACGAGCGAGAGGATCGCCGCGAAGACGACGAGACGGCCGCGATGGCGCCGGCCGGCCCCCCGCGCCTCGACGGGCTCGGGGGCGGCCTTGTCGGCGGCGGCGATCGCGGCGGCCGCGGCGATGAGCTCCGCGCGCCTGGCGGCGGGCGTGGCGTGACGCCCCGGCCTCGGCGGGCGGGCTTCGCGGCGGCGCTCGCGCTCCTTGATGTCGGCCTTGCGCTCGCGCGCCGTGCGGGTCCGGCCGCGGCGTGTCTCACGGCTGGACGCCACCCGGGCGCCGTCCCGCGCGGACGCAGCACGGGCGGCGGGCTCGACGGGCGTGTCCGCCCCGGGCTCGGCTTCGTCCGGCTCGGCTGGGCCGGGCACGTCCGAAACCGCGGGTGCGTCCGCTGCGTCGGCCTCGGCCTCGGGGACGGGAGCGTCCGCACCGGCGACCTCCCCGCCGTCGCCCTCCGGCAGGCGTGCTGTCATGTCGCTCGCGCTCATCAGACGGTTTCCGGGCTCCTCATTCGCGTGCCCCATCCTCCCCCATCCGTGCCCCCTGCGCTGGTGGCCGGCCGTCACGCGCCGACGCCGCTTGACTCCAGCGCACGGCGTACCCGCTTCGCGGAGATCTGACCCCGCACCCCGAGGCCCTGCGCGAAGTGGCTGACGCGCAGCTCCTGCAGCATCCACGCCACTTCGCGCAGCGCGGGCGGCGGGCTTCCCGCGCACGCCTCGCGCCGGCGGCGCAGGTCGGCCTCGAGCTCGTGCAGCACGCCCATCCGGTCGCGGTCGACCGCCGGCGCGTCGGGCAGGCGATCCAGGCGCCGCTCGGCCGCCCGCAGGTAGCGCGTGACGTCGGCCAGCCGCGCGGCGCCGGTCGCCGCCAGGAAGCCCGGATAGACGAGCCCGCCGATCTGCGCGGCGACGTCCAGCCGCGCCGCTCGCAATGCCTCGTCGGGCAGTGAGCCGTCCAGGCGCAGGCGCACGTCGCGCGCGGCGTCGAGGATCTCGACGGCCTGGCGGGCGATCCGCGCCGTCGCCTCGACGAGACCGCCCGCCACATGCTCGCGCAGCGCCTTCCACCCGGGCTCATCCCAGGCAGGCCCACCGGCCGCGGCGATCAGCTCGTCGAGCGCCGCGACGACGGCGTCGTCGAGCAGCGCGCCCGCCCCGCCATGCGGCGAGCCGGCGAGCGTCAGGGCGGCGGCGCGGCCCAGCCCCCGCTGGACCGCCCGCACAGGCGACGCAACCGTCAGCGCGAGCAGCCGCCGCGTGCCCGCGTGCATCGCGGTGGCCTGCGCCTGCGGCGTCTCGAGCGCCCGCACGCCGACGGCGGCGCCCTCGTCGACGAGCGCCGGATAGACCCGCAGGCCGCTGCCGGGAGGCGACAGCGTCCGCGGCAGCTCCTCGATCGTCCAGTCGCGCAGCCCCGAGCGGTCGATGTCCACCGTCGCGGCGGCCAGCTCGGCGCGCACGCGGGGACGGGCGGCCGCGCGCAGCAGCTCGAGATCCTCGCCGCGGGCGACCACCTGCCCGCCGGCGTCCTGCACCTCGAAGGACATCCGCAGGTGCGCGGGCAGGCGCTCGCGATCGAAGTCGGCGGGCGCGACGCGCACGCCGCGCAGGCGCTCGATCTCGCGCGTGATCGCGTCGACGAGCCGCCCGTGGCGCGGACGCAGCCCCTCGACGACCTCGGCCGCCAGCTCGGGGATCGGCACGAGCGCACGCCGCAGCTCCTTGGGCAGCGAGCGGATCAGCGCGACGACGAGCTCCGTGCGCAGCCCCGGTACGAGCCAGTCGAAGCCGTCCGCGCGCACCTGCGAGAGCGCGTGCAGCGGCACGTGCGCCGTAACCCCATCGTGCTCGGCGCCCGGCTCGAAGCGGTAGCTCAGCGCCAGGGTCAGCCCGCCCTGGCGCCACGAGTCGGGTCGTGCGCGCGGGTCGAGCAGATCCTCCGCGTGCGGCCCGACGAGCAGGTCGCGGGGGAAGCTCAGCAGGTCGGGATCGCTGCGTCGCGCATGCTTCCACCAGCGGTCGAAGTGCGCGACCGAGACGACGTCCGCGGGTATCCGGGCGTCGTAGAAGTCGAAGATCGCCTCGTCGCCGGCGAGGATGTCACGGCGGCGCGCGCGGTGCTCGAGCTGCTCGAGCTCCGCGAGCACCGCGGCATTCGCCGCGACGAATGCATGACTGGTCGCCCAGTCGCCCTCAACGAGCGCCCGTCGGATGAACAGCTCGCGCGACAGCGGCGCGTCGATCGCGCCATAGGCGATCCTGCGCCCGGCCACGACCGGCAGGCCGTAGAGCGTCGCGCGCTCGGTCGCCACGACCGAGCCGCGCCTGCGCTGCCAGTGCGGCGCCTCGTAGGTGTGCTTCAGCAGATGGCCGGCGAGCGGCTCGATCCACGCGGGCTGGATCTGGGCGGCCGTGCGTCCCCACAGCCGCGTGGTCTCCATCAGCTCGGCGACCATCACCCAGGCGGGGCGCCGCCGCGGGTCCTCATCCGCCTTCGATGACGACGCGAAGGTGGCGAGCACCGATCCCGGCGAGATCGCGAAGCGCGCGCCGCGCGCGCCCTCGTACTCGCGGCGCCCCGCGTGGTAGAGCCCCACGTGCGACAGCAGGCCCGCAAGCACCGCGACGTGAACCGCCTCGGGCTCGGCCGGCTGCTGGTTGATCGTGACCCCTGCCGAGCGAGCGGCCCGTCGCAGCTGGCTCGCGAGATCCTGCCACTCGCGAACGCGCAGGTAGTGCAGGTACTCCGTCCTGCAACGCTTGCGAAACTGGTTGCCCGACAGCTCGCGCTGCTGCTCGCGCAGGTGGCGCCAGAGGTTCAGCAGCGAGACGAAGTCCGACCGCTCGTCCTTGAAGCGGGCGTGCTGCTGGTCGGCTGCGGCACGCTCCTCGAGCGGGCGCACGCGAGGATCCTGGATCGACAACGCGGCGGCGATCACGATCACCTCGTCGGCGCATCCGAGGCGGTCGGCCTCGAGCACCATCCGGCCCAGGCGCGGGTCGACCGGCAGCCCCGCGAGGCGGCGGCCGAGCGGCGTGAGGCGCGCCCGCGGGTCCGCGGCAGAGGGATCGAGCGCGCCGAGCTCGTGCAGCAGCGCGACCGCGTCGCGCACCTGGCGGCGGTCGGGCGGATCGAGGAACGGGAAGTCCTCGACGGCTCCGAGCCCGAGCGCCTCCATCTGCAGCATCACCGACGCGAGGCTCGTGCGCAGGATCTCGGGGTCGGTGTAGGCCGGCCTCGCCGCGTGGTCGGCCTCGGAGTACAGGCGGATGCAGATGCCGTCGGACTGGCGGCCGCAGCGCCCCTTGCGCTGGTCGGCCGACGCCTGCGAGATCGCCTCGATCGGCAGCCGCTGGACCTTCAGCCGCGAGCTGTAGCGGCTGATCCGGGCGCTGCCGGGATCGACGACCGAGCCGATCCCGGGCACGGTCAGCGAAGTCTCGGCGACGTTCGTCGCGAGCACGACGCGGCGCTTGTCGTGCGGCCGGAAGACGCGCTGCTGCTCGGCCGGCGACAGCCGCGCGTAGAGCGGCAGCACCTCGATCCGGGAGGGCAGGCGTCCCTGCAGCGCCTCGGCGGTGTCGCGGATCTCGCGCTCGCCGCTGAGAAAGACGAGCACGTCGCCGGGCCCGTCGCGCAGCAGCTCCTCGACGGCGTCGCCGATGGCGTCGACGGGGTCGCGGTCGGGTCCGGCCGCCGCCTCCTCGTCGCCCTCGGCGGTCTCGTCCGCGGGTGCGCCCGACAGCGGCCGGTAGCGCACCTCGACCGGGTACGTGCGACCCGACACCTCGACCACCGGCGCGCCGCCGAAGTGGCTGCTGAAGCGCTGCGGGTCGATCGTCGCCGACGTGATGACGAGCTTGAGGTCGGGACGCTGGGGCAGCAGGCGGTGCAGGTAGCCCAGCAGGAAGTCGATGTTCAGGCTGCGCTCGTGCGCCTCGTCGACGATGATCGTGTCGTAGCGGCGCAGCAGCCGGTCTCGCCCGATCTCGGCCAGCAGCAGGCCGTCGGTGACGAGCCGGAGGAGCGTGTCCTCGCTCGAGCGGTCCGAGAAGCGGATCGCGTAGCCGACGGCCGCGCCGAGCTGCACGCCGAGCTCGTCCGCGATCCGCTCGGCGACGGTGCGCGCGGCGATCCGGCGCGGCTGCGTGTGAGCGATCGCGCCGCGGATCCCGCGCCCGAGCTGCAGGCAGATCTTCGGCAACTGGGTCGTCTTGCCCGACCCGGTCTCGCCGGCGACGATCACGACCTGGTTGCCTGCGATCGCGGCGAGCAGGTCGTCGCGGCGGGCGCTGACCGGCAGCTGCGGTGGATAGACGATCGCCGGCAGCGCCGCGCGGCGCCTGGCGACCGTCGCCTCGCAGCCGGCGATCTCGGCCAGCAGCGCCCGGCCCTCGCCGAAGCCGGCGAGCTCCGAGCCGTGCTGGTCGCCGTCCTCGGCGAGGATCCGCCGCACGCGATCGAGCCGGCGGCGCAGGCGGTGCTCGTCGCGCAGCGTCAGCCGGGTCAGGCGCTCGCGCAGCGCATCCAGCGGCGCGGATCCGTCGCCCTGGCGGCCGGACTCGGCGCAGGCCGCCGGCTGCGCGTCGGATGAGGACCCGGCCATGACGACGAGGATAGGAGCACGGCGGCGACGGCGGACGCGTCGGGGGGCGGTCAGCGGCGCCCGCGGCGCGCGTCCGGCGTGGCCTCGAAGCGGCGGCGGTCGCGCTTGGTCGGGCGCCCGCCGGGGGCGGCCTCCGGCGGCCCCGCGAGCCGCCTGTCGGCGGCCCGGCGCTCACCCTCCGCGCGGCTCTCGGCGGTCTCCTCGTACAGCAGCCAGGCCTCGGCGGCCGGCCCGCGTCGTGCCGCCACGCCGAGCACGACGACCGTGCGGCGCGTGTGCCCGACCGTGATCTGGACGTGGTCGCCGGACGCGACCTCCCTGCTGGGCTTCACGCGCTGGCCGCCGACCTGCACGCGGCCGCCCTTGACCGCGTCGGCGGCCAGCGAGCGCGTCTTCATGAAGCGCGCCGCCCACAGCCACTTGTCGATCCGCAGGCGCTCGGGCTCGTCCAC
>Ga0136640_10000397_pt1 | contig 16675 bp, 26 predicted proteins | sample AntDrymUQ8642106_2_FD_105498 | JGI IMG/M metagenome (GOLD analysis project Ga0136640, IMG submission 105498) | Polar desert sand microbial communities from Dry Valleys, Antarctica - metaG UQ864 (21.06) | ecosystem: Environmental > Terrestrial > Soil > Desert | place: Antarctica: Dry Valley...
CCAGCTCGACGCCGCGCGGCGGGTGTTGGGCCGGACGATGCGCACCCTCGCGGTTCGCGTCGATGCCGGCGACCTGGTGCTCGGTCTGGAGCCGTCGTGCACCGCGGTGCTGCGTGACGACGCGGTCCGGCTGCTGCGCGGCGCGGAGCGGTCCGCTGCTGCGCGGGTGGCGGCCGCGACTCGCACCCTGGCGGAGCTGCTGCTGGCGGCCCCGAACTGGAACCCGCCGGACCTGTCCGGGGTGCAGGTGGTGGTGCAGCCGCATTGCCACCATGTGTCGGTGTTGGGCTGGCAGGCCGATGCTGAGGTGCTCGCCTCGACAGGAGTGTCGGTCCGCCGGGTGGGTGGATGCTGCGGGCTGGCCGGCAACTTTGGGGTCGAGACCGGGCATCACGACGTGTCGGTGGCGATCGCCGAGCAGCAACTGTTGCCGGCCGTGCGTACCGCTCAACCGGGGGCATGGGTGCTGGCCGACGGCTTCAGTTGTCGCACCCAGCTGGCAGACCTGGCGGGCATCAGCGCTGTCCATCTAGCCGACTTCTTGGACTCTGCGAGCCCCTCGCAGCCTGCGCTTTGACCGCTGCCAGGGCAGCCGGTAACCTCATCTCTTGTGCCTGGGGTGGCCCAGGCTCTCCGTGTGCCGTCAGGCGCCCCGCCCGGCTTACTACGACACGCCCGACCTCGGGGGTGACGTAGGCCGCGGTCGCCGCACCGGTTCACAGCCCACCACGAAGCAAAGGATGTACGCAGGTGCCCACGATCCAGCAGCTGGTCCGCAAGGGCCGGCAGGACAAGGTGTCGAAGAACAAGACGCCGGCGCTGAAGGGCTCCCCCCAGCGTCGCGGCGTGTGCACCCGCGTCTACACCACGACACCCAAGAAGCCGAACTCGGCGCTGCGCAAGGTCGCCCGTGTCCGGCTGTCCAGCGGCATGGAGGTCACCGCCTACATCCCCGGTGTCGGCCACAACCTGCAGGAGCACTCGATGGTGCTCGTCCGCGGCGGCCGGGTGAAGGACCTGCCCGGCGTCCGCTACAAGATCATCCGCGGTTCGCTCGACACCCAGGGTGTCAAGAACCGCAAGCAAGCGCGCAGTCGCTATGGCGCGAAGAAGGAGAAGAGCTAATGCCGCGCAAGGGACCCGCGATCAAGCGGCCAGTCATCGCCGACCCCGTGCACGACAGCCCGTTGGTCACCCAGCTGGTCAACAAGGTGCTGCTCGACGGCAAGAAGTCGGTTGCCCAGCGCATCGTCTACACCGCGCTCGAGGGGGCGAAGGACAAGACCGGCGTCGACCCGGTGGTGACGCTCAAGCGCGCCATGGACAACGTGAAGCCGACGCTCGAGGTCAAAAGCCGCAGAGTCGGCGGCGCGACCTATCAGGTGCCAATCGAGGTGCGCGCCGGTCGCTCGACCACGCTGGCGATGCGCTGGCTGGTGCACTACTCCGGTGAGCGCCGCGAGAAGACGATGGCCGAGCGACTGATGAACGAGATCCTGGACGCCTCCAACGGGCTGGGCGGCAGCGTCAAGAAGCGTGAGGACACGCACAAGATGGCCGAGGCCAACAAGGCCTTCGCCCACTACCGCTGGTGATCTGCATTGCCGCCACGACCTGGCGGCAGCGCGGCTGACGCAGCACCCATCAACGAGCAGAGGAAGACGTCCACAGTGGCTGTCGACATCACGACCGATCTTGGCCGGGTCCGCAACATCGGGATTATGGCGCACATCGACGCGGGCAAGACGACGACGACCGAGCGCATCTTGTTCTACACCGGTATCAACTACAAGATCGGTGAGGTCCACGAGGGCGCAGCCACCATGGACTGGATGGAGCAGGAGCAGGAGCGCGGCATCACGATCACGTCCGCGGCTACCACCTGCGCCTGGAAAGACCACACCATCAACATCATCGACACCCCCGGGCACGTCGACTTCACCGTCGAGGTGGAGCGGTCGCTGCGAGTGCTTGACGGCGCGGTTGCGGTGTTCGACGGGGTAGCCGGTGTCGAGCCGCAGTCGGAGACCGTGTGGCGCCAGGCAGACCGCTACAAGGTGCCGCGGATCTGTTTCGTGAACAAGCTGGACCGCACCGGTGCGGAGTTCCACCGCTGCGTCGAGATGATCGCCGACCGGCTTACCGCGACCCCGCTGGTGCTGCAGGTGCCGATCGGCACCGAGAGCGGCTTCGTGGGCGTCGTCGACCTGGTCGAGATGCGTGCTCTCACCTGGCGCGGCGAGACCAGCATGGGCGAGAACTATGTCGTAGAGGAGATCCCCGCCAGTCATCTGGACACCGCGCGCGAGTGGCGCGACCGGCTGCTGGAGACCGTCGCCGAGGCCGACGACGAGATGATGGAGCTCTATCTCGAGGGCGAAGAGCCCGATGAGAAGGCGCTCAAGCAGGCGATCCGAAGAGCCACCCTGGCCAGTGCTGCGACCCCGGTGCTGTGCGGCACGGCGTTCAAGAACAAGGGCGTGCAGCCGTTGCTCGACGCCGTCATCGCCTACCTGCCGTCACCCATCGATGTCCCGGCGATCACCGGTCACGACGCCCGGGATGAGGCCACCGAGCTGCTGCGGCGACCAGACGAGTCCGAGCCGTTCTCCTCGCTGGCGTTCAAGGTCGCTGCCGACCCGCACCTGGGCAAACTGACCTACCTGCGGGTCTACTCCGGACGTCTGGACACCGGCACCTCTGTGCTGAACCCGACCAAGGGCAAGAAGGAACGCATCGGCAAGATCTACCGGATGCACGCCAACAAGCGCGAGGAGATCGCGAGCGTCGGCGCCGGTCACATCGTTGCGGTGATGGGACTCAAGGACACCACCACCGGGGAGACCCTGTGCGACCAAGGCAACCCGGTCGTGCTGGAGTCGATGAACTTCCCCGCGCCGGTGATCCATGTGGCCATCGAGCCGCGCTCCAAGGCCGACCAGGAGCGTCTCGGCATGGCCATCCAGCGGCTCTCCGAAGAGGACCCCACCTTCCAGGTGCGCACCGACGAGGAGACCGGCCAGACGATCATCGCCGGCATGGGCGAGCTGCACCTGGAGGTGCTGGTCGACCGGATGAAGCGGGAGTTCCGGGTTGAGGCCAACGTGGGCAAGCCGCAGGTGGCCTACCGCGAGACCATCAAGCGCAAGGTCGAGAAGCTGAGCTACACCCACAAGAAGCAGACCGGTGGGTCGGGCCAGTTCGCCAAGGTCATCATCGACGTCGAGCCGACCACCGTGGCCGGTGACGGCGGCGAGGGCGGGTACGAGTTCGTCAACTCCGTTACCGGCGGTCGGATCCCCCGGGAGTACATCCCAGCGGTGGACGAGGGCGCCCAAGAGGCGATGGAGTTCGGCATTCTCGCCGGCTATCCGATGGTCGACATCAAGGTGACGCTGACCGACGGGCAGTACCACGACGTCGACTCGTCCGAGCTGGCATTCAAGATTGCCGGCTCGATGGCGTTCAAGGATGCCGCGCGGCGCGCTGACCCGGTGCTGCTTGAGCCGATGATGGCCGTCGAGGTGACCACGCCCGAGGGCTACATGGGCGACGTCATCGGCGACCTGAACTCTCGGCGTGGACAGATTCAGTCGATGGGTGAGGGGCCGGGCGGATCGAAGTTGGTTGTCGGCCTTGTCCCGCTCTCGGAGATGTTCGGGTATGTGGGTGACCTGAGGTCCAAGACCTCGGGTCGCGCGTCGTACTCGATGCAGTTCGACTCGTACGCCGAGGTCCCCAAGGCCGTGGCGGAAGAGATCATCAAGAAGGTGCGTGGCGAGTGAGACCGACGACCTGAGCACCCTTTGAGCACACGGCCCAGCGTGGCCGGCACGAGCCCGGCGTACGGCGTACGACACCACAGACCAGGAGGAGCCCCAAGTGGCTAAGGCAAAGTTCGAGCGGACCAAGCCGCACATCAACATCGGCACCATCGGCCACATCGACCACGGCAAGACCACCTTGACCGCGGCGATCACCAAGGTGCTGCACGACAAGTACCCCGCGCTCAACGAGGCGTCGGCCTTCGACCAGATCGACAAGGCCCCCGAGGAGCGGCAGCGTGGGATCACGATCTCGATCGCCCACGTCGAGTACCAGACCGAGAGCCGGCACTACGCCCACGTGGACTGCCCCGGTCACGCCGACTACGTGAAGAACATGATCACCGGTGCGGCGCAGATGGACGGGGCAATCCTGGTGGTTGCTGCCACCGACGGTCCGATGCCGCAGACCCGCGAGCACGTGCTGCTGGCTCGCCAGGTCGGTGTGCCGGCAATGGTCGTCGCGCTGAACAAGTGCGACATGGTGGACGACGAGGAGATCCTCGAGCTGGTTGAGCTGGAGGTCCGCGAGCTGCTCAGCGACCAGGAGTTCGACGGCGACAACGTGCCCGTCGTGCAGGTTGCGGCCCACCCGGCGTTGCAGGGCGACGCGAAGTGGAGCGACTCGATCGTCGAGCTGATGAACGCTGTTGACGAATACATCCCGCAGCCCGAGCGCGAGATTGAGAAGCCGTTCCTGATGCCGGTCGAGGACGTGTTCACCATCACCGGCCGGGGCACGGTTGTAACCGGACGCATCGAGCGAGGCGTGGTGAAGATCAACGAGACCGTCGACATCGTCGGGATCCGCGACACCAAGCAGACCACGACGGTCACCGGCGTCGAGATGTTCCGCAAGCTGCTCGACGAGGGCCAGGCGGGCGAGAACGTCGGCCTGCTGCTGCGCGGCACCAAGCGTGAGGACGTCGAGCGCGGCATGGTGATCATCAAGCCGGGTACGACGACCCCGCACACCCAGTTCGAGGCGCAGGTCTACATCCTGTCCAAGGAGGAGGGTGGCCGGCACACGCCGTTCTTCGACAACTACCGGCCGCAGTTCTACTTCCGCACCACCGACGTGACCGGGGTCGTCAAGCTGCCCGATGGCACCGAGATGGTCATGCCGGGCGACAACACCGACATGTCGGTCGACCTGATCCAGCCGATCGCTATGGAGGACGGCCTTCGCTTTGCCATCCGCGAGGGTGGTCGCACGGTCGGGGCCGGCCGGGTCACCAAGATCCTGGCCTGACTGACCCGCATTGAGGCCACGTATCGGCCATCGAGTGGCGCAAGATGACAGCTGGGTGATCAGAAACCAGGCCCTCTTGCGCCACTCGAGGTTGTGGCGAGTGGGTCCGGGGGAGCGCAGTCCGCTGCGTTTGGCATCGGTGCGGGGTTCTGGCAGACTGTGCCGGTTGCCTGGGGCAGGAACGCAATAGCGCGGTGCTGCCAAGGAACCAAGGCCCAGCGCCGCTCCACGAGTGCCGCATGGTGTCCCCGGGCAGCAGCCAAGACGACCCCCTCCCGCTCAAGCAGGCGGACGGGTGTGCTGCCGCCAGCCGACGACACGCCCGACCTCGGGGGTCGGAAGGTAGTACGACAACAGGGCCGACCGGCCCGCAGACGGACGAGATGCAAAGGACGAGACCACAGCGATGGCGGGACAGAAGATCCGCATCCGGCTCAAGGCCTACGACCATGAGGTCATCGACTCGTCGGCGCGCAAGATCGTCGACACGGTGACTCGCACTGGTGCGCAGGTCGCGGGCCCGGTGCCGCTGCCAACGGAAAAGAACGTGTTCTGCGTCATTCGTTCGCCGCACAAGTACAAGGACAGCCGCGAGCACTTCGAGATGCGGACGCACAAGCGTCTGATCGACATCATCGACCCGACCCCCAAGACGGTCGACTCGTTGATGCGTCTCGACCTGCCCGCGGGCGTCGACATCGAGATCAAGCTCTGAGGGCGCTGCAGTCATGAGCACGAACACACGAACGGTACGCGGGCTGCTGGGCACCAAGCTCGGCATGACCCAGCTGTGGGATGCCAACAACCGAATGGTCTCGGTAACGGTCATCGAGGCGGCGAGCAACGTCGTCACCCAGGTGCGCAAGCCCGAGACCGACGGCTATGCAGCCGTGCAACTCGGCTTCGGCGAGAAGGCCGCCCGCAAGGTGAATCAGCCCGAGGCCGGTCACTTCGCCAAGTCCGGTGTCACGCCGCGCCGGCACCTGGTCGAGGTGCGCACCGCAAATGCCGCCGACTATGAGCCAGGCCAGCAGTTGACTGCTGACCTGTTCAGCGCCGGTGAGCAGGTTGACGTGACTGCGACCAGCAAGGGCAAGGGCTTCGCCGGCGTGATGAAGCGACACGGCTTCCACGGCGTTGGTGCCTCGCACGGGGCACACCGGAACCACCGAAAGCCAGGATCCATCGGCGGGTGTGCCACCCCCGGCCGGGTCTTCAAGGGTCTGCGGATGGCGGGACGGATGGGCAGCGACACCGTCACCGTGCAGAACGTGACTGTGCACGCCGTCGATGTGGACAAGGGCCTCGTGCTGCTTTCCGGTGCCGTTCCCGGCCCGCGCGGCGGGGTGGTCCTGATCCGCTCCGGCGTCAAGGCGAAGGGGGTGCCGGCATGACCAGCATCGACATCTTTGATGCAGCAGGCGACACGACCGGGTCGATGGATCTGCCGGCGCACATCTTCGACGTTGCCGTGAACGTGCCGCTGATCCACCAGGTGGTTGTCGCTCAGCAGGCTGCCGCCCGCCGGGGTACGGCCTCTACCAAGACCCGGGCCGAGGTCCGCGGCGGTGGTGCAAAGCCGTATCGCCAGAAGGGCACTGGTCGGGCGCGTCAGGGCTCGATCCGGGCACCGCAGTTCACCGGTGGCGGCGTGGTGCACGGGCCCACCCCGCGCTCCTACGAGCAGCGCACTCCGAAGAAGATGAAGGCCGCGGCACTTCGCGGCGCACTATCGGACCGAGCCCGTGGCGGCCGGATCCACGTGTTGGAGTCTTTCGTCGACGCCTCCACACCCTCGACCAAGCAGGCGCTGAGCGCGTTGCGCCGCCTATGTGAGCGTCCGCGGGCGCTTGTGGTCACTCAGCACGACGACACCACCACGAGGCTGTCGCTGCGCAACGTCGGAGCTGTGCATGTGTGCTCGGTGGAGCAGCTCAACACCTACGACGTGTTGGCCAGCGACGACGTCATCTTCACGAAGTCAGCGATCGAGGCCTTGATAGCCCGGCAGCCCACTGCAGCGTCCGCCAGCCATACCGCGGGCACCGAAAGCGAGGTCGTCCAGTGAGCACCCTGCACAAGAGCCCTCGCGACGTGCTCGTGGCCCCCGTGGTCAGCGAGAAGAGTTACGGCCTGCTGGACCAGAACAAGTACACCTTCCTGGTCCGTCCGGACGCCAACAAGACCGAGATCAAGATCGCGGTCGAGCAGGTGTTCGATGTGCGCGTCACGGCCGTGAATACCGTCAACCGCCAGGGCAAGCGGAAGCGCACGCGCGTCGGCTGGGGCAAGCGCCCAGACACCAAGCGCGCCATTGTCAGCGTCGCCGAAGGCCAGCGCATCGACATCTTCTCCGGCCCGGCCAGCTGAGCCAGAGACGAGGACTGAGAACTCATGGCAATTCGTAAGCACAAGCCCACGACCCCAGGGCGCCGCGGCTCGTCGGTGGCTGACTTCGTCGAGGTCACCCGCACGACTCCGGAGAAGTCGCTGGTGCGTCCGCTGCCAAAGAAGGGCGGCCGCAACAATCAAGGTCGGATCACCACCCGGCACCAGGGCGGCGGGCACAAGCGTGCGTACCGGATGATCGACTTCCGTCGCTATGACAAGGACGGCGTCCCCGCGACGGTGGCCCAGATCGAGTACGACCCCAACCGAACCGCTCGGATCGCACTGCTGCACTACGCAGACGGCGAGAAGCGCTACATCGTCGCGCCGCAGGGCCTTCGGCAGGGCACCGTGATCGAGGCCGGGGCAGCCGCCGACATCAAGGCCGGCAACAACCTACCGCTGCGCAACATCCCCGTGGGTACCACGGTGCACGCCATCGAGATGCGCCCCGGCGGCGGCGCCAAGATGGCCCGCTCGGCCGGCGCCTCCACCCAGCTGGTCGCCAAGGAGGGCACCCGCGCACAGCTGCGGCTGCCCTCAGGGGAGATGCGCTACGTGGACGTGCGCTGTCGCGCCACGGTCGGCGAGGTCGGCAACGCCGAGCAGTCCAACATCAGCTGGGGCAAGGCGGGCCGGATGCGCTGGAAGGGCAAGCGCCCCACCGTGCGAGGCGTTGCCATGAACCCGGTGGATCACCCGCATGGTGGTGGCGAGGGCAAGACCTCAGGGGGGCGCCACCCAGTGTCGCCGTGGGGCCAGCCGGAGGGCCGCACCCGCAAGGCCAAGGCCAGTGACCAGCTGATTGTTCGTCGCCGCAAGTCCGGCAAGCGCCGCTGAGAGGGGCCGACACCATGCCACGCAGTCTCAAGAAGGGTCCCTTCGTCGACGACCACCTGATCAAGAAGGTGGACGGGCAGAACGAGGCGGGCAGCAAGAACGTGATCAAGACCTGGTCGCGCCGTTCCATGATCGTGCCGGCCATGCTTGGCCACACGATCGCGGTGCACGACGGCCGCAAGCACGTGCCGGTGTTCGTGACTGAGGCGATGGTCGGGCACAAGCTCGGCGAGTTTGCCCCAACCCGCACCTTCCGCGGGCACGACAAGGACGACCGCAAGAGCCGCCGCCGCTGAGGCGGACGGCTCGGTAACGAGAGAGTCAGAACGCATGAGTGTTGCAGAGCGCAGGCGCATCAGCGCCCGCCGCGAGTCCTTGCTTGGCGATGCGCCGGGGGCCTTCGCGGTGGCGCGGTTCGTGCGCGTCACCCCGTTGAAGGCGCGCCGCGTCGTAGACCTGGTACGCGGTCTGCCGGTTGAGGAGGCATTGGCGCTGTTGCGCTTCGCCCCGCAAGCGGTGGCCGAGACCGTCTTCAAGACGCTGGAGAGTGCCGTGGTCAATGCCGAGACCGTCGAGGATCTCGATCGGCGTGATCTGCTGGTCTCCACGGTGCGAGTTGACGAGGGGCCGACGCTGAAGCGTTTCCGCCCACGTGCACAAGGGCGGGCGTACCGGATTCGCAAGCGCACCAGCCACATCACCGTCGTCGTCACCCCGCGGCCAGAGGCCGCCGCCGGTGCGTCGACCACGTCGAGCAAGAAGGGCAGGGTCCGCTAGTGGGACAGAAAGTCAACCCGCACGGTTTCCGGCTCGGGATCTCGACCGACCACAAGAGCCGCTGGTACGCCGGCGACCTCTACAAGGCCTACGTGGGTGAGGACGTCAAGATCCGCCGCCTGCTGTCCACCGGGATGGACCGGGCCGGCATCTCCAAGGTGGAGATCGAGCGCACCCGTGACCGGGTCCGCGTCGACATCCACACCGCACGGCCGGGCATCGTGATCGGTCGGCGGGGTGCCGAGGCAGAGCACATCCGTGGCGAGCTCGAGAAGCTCACCGCCAAGCAGGTACAGCTGAACATCCTCGAGGTCAAGAACCCCGAGCTGGATGCCCAGCTGGTCGCGCAGGGCGTGGCCGAGCAGTTGTCCGGTCGCGTCCAGTTCCGCCGCGCCATGCGCAAGGCGTTGCAGACGACCATGCGCAGCGGCGCCCAAGGCGTCAAGGTGCAGTGCTCGGGCCGCCTGGGTGGCACCGAGATGTCGCGCTCGGAGTTCTATCGCGAGGGCCGGGTGCCGCTGCACACGCTGCGGGCCGACGTCGACTACGGCTTCTATGAGGCCAAGACCACCTTCGGCCGGATCGGCGTGAAGGTATGGATCTACAAGGGTGAGGTCGCGGGCTCGCGTGCTGAGCGCGAGGCACAGGCAGCTGCCCGTGCCGCCGCTGCCGGTCGCCAGCGCCCGACGACGCGGGGTCGTCGCCCCGAGCGGAGCGGCGCACCCGCGGCGGGTGCGCCCGCGGCGGGTGGCGAGCGTCGTACGGCGCGGGTCGAGGAAGCCGCCACCGCTGGCGCCGACGTCGGCAGCGCCGCCGCACCGGCCGCCGAGGCCGCCCCGGCTGCGGCCGAGGCAGCTGCAAGCCCTGGAAAGGAGGCGTGAGCTGACATGTTGATGCCCCGCAGGGTCAAGCACCGCAAACAACATCACCCCACCCGCCGTGGCATGGCCAAGGGTGGAACCAGTCTCGCGTTCGGCGACTTCGGCATCCAGGCCGTAGAGGGTCACTACGTGACCAACCGGCAGATCGAGTCCGCGCGAATCGCGATGACCCGGCACATCAAGCGTGGCGGCAAGGTGTGGATCACCGTCTACCCCGACCGCCCGCTGACGAAGAAGCCTGCCGAGACCCGGATGGGGTCGGGCAAGGGTTCCCCGGAATGGTGGATCGCCAACGTCAAGCCAGGCCGGGTCATGTTCGAGCTGTCCGGGGTCGACGAGCTGGTCGCGCGCGAGGCGATGCGTCGCGCTATGCACAAGCTGCCGATGAAGTGCCGCTTCATCAACCGGGAAGCAGGGGGGTTGTGATGGCGTCCACTACGACTGCGGCCGAGCTGCGCACGCTCGACGCCGATGACTTGGCGGACAAGCTGCGCGAGGCCAAAGAGGAGCTGTTCAACCTGCGATTCCAGGCGGCCACCGGTCAGCTGGAGAGCAACGGCCGGCTGCGTAGCGTCCGCCGGGACATCGCTCGCATTTACACGATCATGCGCGAGCGCGAGCTGGGCATCATCGAAGCCGAGGTGACCAGCGCATGAGTGAGCAAGCAGGGGTCGAGAACCGGCCCGAGGAGGAGACCGTGAGCGCCACTACTGACGAGCGCGCCCGCCGCAAGGTCCGTGAGGGCCTGGTGGTCGGGGACAAAATGGACAAGACGATCGTGGTGAGCGTCGAGGACCGCGTCAAGCACGCGCTGTACGGCAAGGTGTTGCGCCGCAACTCCAAGCTCAAGGTGCACGACGAGGGCAACGACTGCGGCACCGGCGACCGGGTGCTGATCATGGAGACCCGACCGCTGTCGGCGACGAAGCGCTGGCGTCTGGTGCAGATCCTGGAGAAGGCCAAGTGATTCAGCAGGAGTCGCGGCTCAAAGTCGCCGACAACACCGGCGCCAAGGAGATCTTGTGCATCCGGGTGCTCGGCGGGTCGGGTCGACGATACGCAGGAGTGGGCGACGTCATCGTCGCCACAGTCAAGGACGCCATCCCTGGCGGGAACGTGAAGAAGGGCGAGGTCGTCAAGGCGGTCATCGTCCGGACCGCGAAGGAGCGTCGGCGGCCTGACGGCAGTTATATCCGTTTCGATGAGAATGCCGCCGTGATCCTCAGGATTGACGGCGAACCCCGCGGCACTCGCATCTTCGGCCCGGTGGGCCGCGAGCTGCGGGACAAGCGGTTCATGCGGATCATCTCGCTTGCACCGGAGGTGTTGTGATGAGTCACGACCTGAGCATCAAGAAGGGCGACCTGGTCCGAGTCGTTGCTGGCCGGGACAAGGGCGCCGAAGGCAAGATCATCGGCGTACGCCCCGAGCAGCGTCGAGTTCTCGTCGAAGGCGTCAACCGCGTCAAGCGGCACACCCGGGTCGAGCAGCAGGGCGGCCGTTCCGGTACGTCCGGCGGCATCGTCACCCAAGAGGCGCCGATACACGTCTCGAACGTCATGCTGCTCGTCGACGTCGACGGGGACAAAGTGCCCACCCGTGTCGGGTATCGGCGCGACGAGGTCAGCAAGACGCGACCCGACGGCACCACGTACTCGGCTCACCGCAGCGTTCGGATCGCCAAGCGCACCGGCAAGGAGATCTGATGACCACCACTGAGGCAACAGCCGAGAGATCCGCGCCGTCGGCGCGGATGAAGCAACGCTATCGCGCCGAGGTTGCACCGGCGCTGCGCGAGCAGTTCGCGCTCGCCAACGTCATGCAGGTCCCGACGCTGACGAAGATCGTGGTCAACATGGGTGTCGGCGAGGCGGCGCGCGACTCCAAGCTGATCGAGGGCGCCGTACGAGACCTCACCACGATCACCGGCCAGAAGCCGGCGGTGACTCGGGCTCGGAAGTCCATCGCTCAGTTCAAGCTGCGTGAGGGCATGCCGATCGGGTGTCACACCACGCTGCGCGGCGAGCGTATGTGGGAGTTCCTGGACCGCCTGCTCTCACTCGCGCTGCCACGGATCCGTGACTTCCGTGGGTTGTCGCCCCGCCAGTTCGACGGCCGCGGAAACTTCACCTTCGGTCTCACCGAGCAGGTCATGTTCCACGAGATCGACCAGGACAAGATCGACCGCACCCGAGGCATGGACATCACGGTGGTCACCACCGCGGTGGACGACGAACAGGGCCGCGCCCTGCTCAAGCAACTCGGCTTCCCCTTCAAGGAGTCCTGACCGTGGCAAAGACCGCCCTGATTCATAAGGCCGCAAAGACCCCGAAGTTCAAGGTCCGCGGCTACACCCGCTGTCAGCGTTGTGGACGGCCCAAGGCCGTCTACCGCAAGTTCGGTCTGTGCCGGGTTTGCCTTCGCGAGATGGCACACCGAGGCGAGCTGCCCGGCGTGACCAAGAGCAGCTGGTGACCTTCCCCCTGATCGTCAAAGGTCCGCACCGAGCCGCCGCTGGCGGCCGACGGAAACCGTGGCGGGAAAGTAGTACTCGACCATGACCATGACCGACCCGATCGCAGACATGCTCACGCGGCTGCGCAACGGCAACCAGGCATACCACGACGCGGTCACCATGCCGCACAGCAAGCTCAAGGTGGGCGTCGCTGAGATTCTCCAGCAGGAGGGCTACATCTCCTCCTGGAATGTCATCCAGCCTACCGAAGGCGAGGTCGGCAAGTCGCTGACCGTCACGCTCAAGTACGGCCAGCAGCGCGAGCGCGCGCTGGCCGGGGTGCGGCGCATCTCCAAGCCCGGACTGCGCGTTTACGCCAAGCACACCCAGCTGCCACGAGTGCTCGGCGGGCTGGGCGTGGCGATCATCTCCACCAGCCACGGCCTGCTCACCGACCGGCAGGCCAACCGTCGAGGCGTTGGCGGGGAAGTCCTCGCCTACGTCTGGTGAGAGGAGGATCGACATGTCTCGTATCGGAAAGATCCCCGTCACCGTTCCCTCCGGAGTTGACGTCGGCCTGGAGGGCCAACACGTCACCATCAAGGGACCCAAGGGCGAGCTCGCCCACACCGTGGTCGAGCCGATCGTCGTCCAGCGAGCCGACGACGGCAGCCTGGAGGTTCGCCGACCGGACGACGAGCGTCGCAGTAAGGCGCTGCATGGGCTATCCCGCACCTTGCTCGCCAACATGGTCACCGGCGTGACCAACGGCTACGAGAAAAAGCTCGAGATCGTCGGTGTCGGCTATCGGGTGCTCTCCAAGGGCCCACAGCAGATCGAGCTGAATCTTGGGTTCAGCCACCCGGTGGTCTTCGACGCCCCCGACGGGGTCACGTTCACCGTGGAGTCGCCGACCAAGTTCACCGTGCTCGGCATCGACAAGCAACTCGTCGGCGAGGTCTCCGCCAACATCCGTAAGCTCCGCCGTCCCGAGCCCTACAAGGGCAAGGGCATCCGCTATGCGGGCGAGCAGATCCGACGCAAGGTCGGAAAGGCTGGTAAGTGATGGCCATCGCACTGAAGCAACGCAAGAGCATGTCGAGCCGCACAGCGCATCGGCTCCGTCGGCAGGTTCGCGGGCGCAAGAAAATCGCTGGCACCGCCGATCGGCCCCGGCTGGTCGTGACCCGGTCAAGTCGGCACATCGTGGCCCAAATTGTTGACGACCTGCGGGGCCGCACCTTGGTCTCGGCAAGCTCGATGGAGGCCGATCTGCGGGCGGCGTCCGACGACAAGACCGTGAAAGCTCGTCGAGTGGGCGAGCTGGTGGCCGACCGGGCCAAGTCGGCCGGTGTCGAGTCGGTCGTCTTCGACCGGGCCGGCAACCGCTATCACGGGCGGGTTGCTGCCCTGGCAGACGGTGCACGCGAGAGCGGGCTGACCTTCTGATGGGCAGCGCAGTGATGACGGCAACTAGGAAAGAGGACATCTGATGAGCGGATCCCAGCGCCGCAGTGGCGGTGCCGGTGGTCGTGGCGGTCGTGACGGCGGTCGCGGCGGCGCCGACAAGAACGCCTACATCGAGCGCGTTGTCGGCATCAACCGGGTGGCCAAGGTCGTCAAGGGTGGCCGGCGGTTCAGCTTCACCGCCCTGGTGATCGTCGGTGACGGCGACGGCACGGTCGGCGTCGGCTACGGAAAGGCCAAGGAGGTGCCGGCAGCGATTGCCAAGGGCGTTGAGGAGGCGAAGAAGAACTTCTTCCGCGTCCCCCGCGTCCAGGGCACGATCCCGCACCCCATCCAGGGTGAGAAGGCCGCCGGTGTGGTGCTGTTGCGCCCGGCCGCTCCTGGAACGGGGGTAATCGCTGGCGGACCGGTGCGCGCCGTGCTCGAGTGCGCCGGCATCCACGACATCCTCAGCAAGTCCCTCGGGTCTAGCAACGCGATCAATGTCGTGCACGCGACCGAGGCTGCGCTGCGCGGGCTCGAGACGCCGGAGTCAGTGGCCAGCCGTCGCGGGATGACTGTCGAGCAGGTCGCGCCCGCTGCGCTGCTCAGGGCGCGCGCGGAGGTGACGGCGTGATGAGCCGACTCAAGGTAAGGCAGGTGCGCTCGGGGATCGGGCGCAAGCAGAACCAGCGCGCAACGCTGCGTACGCTGGGTCTCAAGCGCATCGGTGACGTCGTGGTCAAGGAGGACCGTCCCGAGATTCGCGGCATGCTCGCGACTGTTCCGCACCTGATTGCGGTCGAGGAAGTGGACTGACATGACTCTCAAGCTGCACCATCTGCGCCCCGCCCCGGGCGCCAAGACTGCCAAGACCCGGGTGGGCCGGGGTGAGGCCAGCAAGGGCAAGACCGCTGGCCGAGGCACCAAGGGCACCAGCGCCCGTCAGCAGGTCCCCGCCTCCTTTGAGGGTGGCCAGATGCCGCTACACATGCGGCTGCCCAAGCTCAAGGGCTTCACAAACCGCTCGCGGGTGGAGTTCCAGGTAGTGAACCTGGACCGGCTCGCCAAGCTCTACCCCGACGGTGGGGACGTCACCGCTGACGATCTGGCCGCGCGCGGCGCTGTGCGTCCCGGCCTCCCAGTCAAGGTGCTGGGAGACGGCGACATCTCGGTGGCTGTCCAGGTGGCCGTGCACGCCTACTCGGCCGCGGCTCGGACCAAGATCGAGGCCGCTGGGGGCACTGCCACTGTGCTGTGAGCCCGCCACGTCCCTCGGGACCAGATGTTAGGGTCGCCGCGAACGATTCCGCGCGGCTGCTGCTCGACACGACCGGGCTCCGCACCAGCGGGGGGCCTGCTGGGAGGATCCGGTGTTAGGCGCTTTTGTCAACGCGTTCCGCACTCCGGACCTGCGTCGCAAGATGCTGTTCGTCTTGTTCATCGTCGCGCTGTTCCGGCTCGGGTCAACGCTGCCCGCTCCCGGTGTCAACGTTGCCAATGTGCAGGCCTCGGTGCAGTCCGTCGAAGGCCAGAGTCTGTTCAGCCTAATCAACCTTTTCTCCGGTGGCGCGCTGCTGCAGCTGACCGTGTTCGCCCTCGGCATCATGCCGTACATCACCGCCAGCATCATCCTGCAGTTGCTCACCGTCGTGATCCCCCGGCTGGAGACGCTGAAGAAGGAGGGTCAGGCCGGTCAGACGAAGATCACCCAGTACACCCGCTACCTCACGTTGGCGCTTGCGGTGCTTCAGGCCACCGGAATCGTGGCGCTGGCTCGCAGCCGGCAGCTGTTCGGCGCGGACACCGGACGGGCGTTGCTCTACAACGAGGACAGCATCTTCTCGTTCGTGCTGATCGTGATCACGATGACCTCCGGCACCGCGATCGTGATGTGGTTCGGTGAGCTGATCACCGACCGGGGCATCGGCAATGGCATGTCCATCATGATCTTCACCCAGGTGGTGGCCACCTTCCCTGGCACCCTGTGGCAGATCCGGGTAGCCCAGGGCTGGTTCACGTTCTTCATCGTCGTCGCGGTGGGCCTCGCGGTCGTGGCCGCAGTGATCTTCGTCGAGCAGGCGCAGCGCCGTATCCCGGTGCAGTATGCCCGCCGGATGGTCGGCCGCCGCATGTTCGGTGGCTCGTCGACCTACATCCCGCTCAAGGTCAACCAGGCAGGCATCATCCCGGTGATCTTCGCCTCCAGCCTGATGTACCTGCCGGCGCTCGCCACCCAGTTCAACCCCGAGGCGGGCTGGGCCGCCGTCGTGACGAACTACTTCGTGGTCGGCGACCATCCGCTGTACATGGCCTCGTTCTTCGCGCTGATCGTGTTCTTCACCTACTTCTACGTGTCGATCACGTTCAACCCGACCGAGGTCGCCGACAACATGAAGAAGTACGGCGGGTTCATTCCCGGGATCAGGGCGGGGCGGCCCACCGAGGAGTATCTGGCGTACGTGTTGTCCCGGATCACCGCGCCGGGTGCGACGTACCTCGGCATCGTGTCCCTGATCCCCCTGATCGCGATCGCCTTGGTCAGCGCCAACCAGAACTTCCCCTTCGGCGGCACGACGATCCTCATCATCGTCGGCGTCGGCCTGGACACCGTCAAGCAGATCGAGAGCCAGCTCCAGCAGCGCAACTACGAAGGATTCCTCCGCTGATGCGGGTCGTGCTCGTGGGCCCCCCCGGAGCCGGAAAGGGCACTCAGGCGGTCGTTCTCGCCGCCCACTACGAGATCGCGCAGATCTCGACTGGCGGCATCTTCCGGGCCAACGTCACCGACGAGACCCAGCTCGGCGTCGAG
>Ga0136640_10000398_pt1 | contig 16641 bp, 15 predicted proteins | sample AntDrymUQ8642106_2_FD_105498 | JGI IMG/M metagenome (GOLD analysis project Ga0136640, IMG submission 105498) | Polar desert sand microbial communities from Dry Valleys, Antarctica - metaG UQ864 (21.06) | ecosystem: Environmental > Terrestrial > Soil > Desert | place: Antarctica: Dry Valley...
ACCTCGGGCTCATAGGAGACGGCCAGGTCGACCCGGCCGGCCGCCACCTGCTTGATCGGCGCCGACGGATCGCTGGGCTGGCGGATCTTCAAGTCCAGCCCCGCGTTGTCGAAGTGCTTGCCGGCCTCGGCCGCGTAGATGCCCGCGTGGTCGGCGTTGGGGAAGAAGTCGAGCATCAGCTCCAGCTCGCTCCCGCCGCCGGGGCCGAGCGTCTCCTCCTTCTCCCCGCAGGCGGCGAGCGTCCCCAGGCAGAGGAGGCCGAGCAGAGGGGCGAGCAAGATCCGGGTCATACGGTCCTTTCGTCTTGGTTCCAGGGGCAGGCGACGCGTTCGGCGAGCGAGGCCAGCGCGAACAGCGCAACCGCCATCAGGGTGAGGATCACAATCCCCGCGTACACGCGGGGGGTCTGAAGCTGGTCGTTGCCGAGCAGGACGAGCCGGCCCAGGCCGTCATCGGCGCCCGCCCATTCCCCGAACACGGCGCCGATCACCGACACCGTGGCCGCAATGCGAAGCCCGCTGAAGAAGCCCGGAAGGGACGCGGGCAACTCCACCGCGCGCAGCGTGCGCAGCCGCGAGGCCCCGAAGGAGCGCATCAGCGACAGGTGGCCGGGGTCGACCGAGCGCAGGCCGTCGAGCATGTTGACGGTGATCGGAAAGAAGCAGATCAGCGCCACGATCGCGATCTTCGGCCCGATGCCGTAGTCGAAGGCCAGCACGAAGATCGGCGCCAGCACCACGATGGGGATGGCCTGGGACGCCACGAGCAGCGGGTACGCAGCCTCGCGCAGCGTGCGGCTCAGGTGCATGGCGACCGCAAACGCCACCCCCACGGCGACCGCGATCGCCAGCCCTAGGAGCACCTCGTAGAGGGTGATGAGCGCGTTGTCGGCCAGCAGCGCCCAGTCGTCGCGCAGAGCTTGCACGGTCTCGCCGGGGGAGGCCACGAGCAGATCGTCCACCGACCCGAGCGAGGCGATCCAGGCCCATGCCCCCAGGAAAGCGGCGAGCAGGCTTGCCACCAGCACGACCCTGGGGGGTTGAATCGGGGAGTGGCGCCTGCCCGATTCACCCCCTCTTGTGCCTGGGGGGTTGCAAAGGGGGGCGGTGCCCCCCTTTGATGCCATCCCGGGGCGGCGGCCCTCTTCGAGGCTCACCGCAACGCCTCCAGCGCGCGGTCGCGCAGGCGCGCGAGCTCGGGGTCGGTCACTGCGGCGCGGCGGTCACGCGGGCGCCGCAGAGGCACCTCGATCTCCTCGACCACGCGCCCCGGGCGCCGTGAGAGCACGATCACGCGATCGGAGAGAAACAGCGCCTCCTCCACGTCGTGGGTGACCAGCACGACCGTGCGCGGCTCGGCGGCGAGGGCGTCGGCAAGCCACTGCTGCATGTCCGCCCGGGTGATGGCGTCGAGAGAGGCGAAGGGCTCGTCGAGGGTCAGCACGGGCCGCCCCGGGAGCAGGCTGCGCATGAACGCGACGCGCTGGCGCATACCCCCGGAGAGGGCGTGGGGACGGGAGCGCTCGAAGTCGGCCAGCCCGAAGCGCTCGAACAACGGCGCGGCACGCTCGCGCGCGTCGCGGCGCCCCACGCCTTGGGCCTCGAGCGCCAGCGCGGCGTTGCCGAGTGCGTCGCGCCAGGGCAGCAGCAGGTCCCGTTGGGGCATGTACGAGCAGGCTTCGCGGCGCCCCTTCGCGTCAGCGGCACCGGCCACCTCGATCGTGCCCTCATCCGGCTCCTGCAGGCCCGCCACCAACTCCAGCAGGGTCGACTTGCCACAGCCCGACGGTCCGACCACCCCAAGCACCTCGCCGTCGGCCACCTCGAGCTCGAGCCCCTCGAGCGCGACCGTCCGCCCTCGCTTGGTGCGGTAGGCGCGCGTCACTCCAGAGAGTGAAACGCCTGTCTCCGAGACAGAGAGAGGCTCCGTCGCAGAAGCCTCGACCTTCGTCTGCATGGCTCCCTCCGCGGGCATTACCCCACAGGTTCGAAGGGTCGGCGCCAGGCGATCGATGTCGAGGGCGCTATCTCAGCCCGCCTACCCGCGAGCCCCCCTGTTGTCTGTCGGGGACACTGTATCGAGCGGGGACTTCAGGCCCGGTTCCACAGGGCTTGGTGAACGTCGCTGGGGGCGACGAACCTCGCCAGGCGGAACGAGCGTACGACCTCCAGCACGTCTTCCGGAGCGCCGTTTCGCTGCATGGTCTCGATGAGCTCCCCCTTGAGCACCGGCCAGGTGATGCCGTGCACGTACTTCGAACTCACTTCGAGCGGTGTTTCCCTCATGGCTTCTCCAATCTCTGGCTTGCGGGACCGAGGTGACCCAGCAGGAGAGACTAACCCGAAGTGGCGAGCGGCGGGTGGGAGGGAACCTCTCCTAGAGTCCCGTCCTCATGGCTTCACGCCCCAAGGCGACGCCCGGATCGCCCGCACGCGGGCGCGGGCGTGGGAGCGGGGTCGTCGCGCTCTTCTCGGCCACGCTGTTCCTGAGCGCGGGGCTCACCTTCCTCATCCAGCCGATGTTCGCGAAGTTCGTGCTGCCCCTGTTCGGCAGCACGCCCGCCGTCTGGAACACCTCGATGCTGTTCTTTCAGACCACGCTTCTCGCCGGCTATCTCTACGCGCACGAGAGCACCCGCCGCCTCGGGGTGCGCCGCCAGGCCGCTCTGCACCTCGGGGTCGTGCTCGTGCCGCTGCTGGTGTTGCCGGTCGGCGTTCCCGGCGGCTGGATCCCTCCCGCTGAGAGCAATCCGGTGCCCTGGCTGCTCGGCCTGCTGGCGGTCGCGGTCGGGCTTCCCTTCTTCGTGGTCTCGACTACCGCCCCGCTCTTGCAGCGGTGGCTCGCGGCCACCGATCATCCCGCGGCTGGCGATCCCTACTTCCTCTACCGTGCGAGCAACCTCGGCAGCGTGCTCGGCCTGCTCGGATACCCGCTGGTCGTCGAGCCCTCCATGCGGCTCGCACAGCAGGGACGCCTGTGGTCGGCGGGCTACGGGCTGCTGGTCGTACTGGTGCTCGCGTGCGCGGCCGTGGTGTGGCGCTCGCCGCGGGGCTCGGAGGTAGCCGGGGCCCCCGAGGCAGCGCCCGCGGCCGCCTCTGATGCGGGCCCCGCGGCGTCTGAGGGCTCCGCCGCCCGGCCAACTCTGAGCAGGCGCTTGCGCTGGGTCGGGCTCGCGTTCGTCCCGTCGAGCCTGATGCTCGGCGTGACGGTGGCGATCACGACCGACATCGCGCCGATCCCGCTGCTGTGGGCGCTGCCGCTCTCGCTTTACCTGATCTCGTTCATCCTGGTCTTCGCCCCCGGCTCGCGGGCGGACGGGCTGCACCGGGCGATGGTGTTCGCGCTGCCCGGGGTGGTGCTGCTGATCTCCATGGTCTTGCTGCTCGACGTCAGCGGTCCGCTCTGGATCCTGGGGCCGGTCCACCTGGCGGGCTTCTTCGTCGTGGCCGTGGTGTGCCACGGGGAGTTGGCGCGCGACCGCCCGCCGGCGCGACGGCTGACCGAGTTCTACCTCCTGATCTCCCTCGGGGGAGCGCTCGGCGGGGTGTTCAACGCGATCGTGGCGCCGGCGCTGTTCGACTCCCTGGCGGAGTACCCGATCGTGCTCGTGCTCGCGGCCCTCTGCCTGCCGAAGCGCACGCCCCGAATCCCCCCGGGCCCCTACGCGCGCTGGCTCGACCTCGCGCTGCCGCTCGCCATCGGAACGGTGGTGGCGCTGATGGTCTTCCTGATCGGGCTCGCGGAGGCAGACGCGCAGCGGTACGGCAAGATGTTCGCATTCGGCATGGCGGCGGGGGTCGCCGTCAATTTCATCCGCCGCCCGCTTCGCTTCGGGCTGTCGGTGGGAGCGATCGTGCTGGCGGTCGCGCTCGCCTCGGCCCCGGACGAGCAGGAGCTGCATCGCGAGCGCAGCTTCTTCGGCGTCTACCGCGTGACGGCAGCCGAGGGCGGCGATCTGCACCGGCTGATGCACGGCAACACGACCCACGGTTCCCAAGACCTCTCTCCCGGCAACGAGCGCACGCCGGCCAGCTACTACCACCCCGGCAGTCCGATCGGCCAGGTGCTCAGCGCCATGCCCTCTAGCGTGACGGCGCGCGCCGCGATCATCGGCCTCGGCACGGGCTCCATCGCCTGCTACAGCGAGCCGGGCGAGCGATGGACTTTCTACGAGATCGACCCGGCGGTCGAGCGCATCGCCCGCGACCCGCGCCTGTTCACCTACCTGCGCGCCTGCCCCGGGGAGTTCGACGTGGTCATCGGCGACGCCCGGCTAAGAATGTCCCGCGCCGCCGACCGGCGCTACGGGCTGATCATGGCCGATGCGTTCAGCTCGGACGCCGTCCCCGTGCACCTGATCACCCGCGAGGCGCTCGAGCTGTACCGCTCGAAGTTGCGCGAGCACGGGATCGTCGCCTTCAATGTGTCGAACAGCTACGTGGACCTCGAGCCCGTCCTCGGAAACCTCGCCCACGACGCGGGGATGGCCTGCGTCGCCCAGGAGGACCGTGAGAGCGGGGAGGACGGGATACCCGAGACCGACGCCTCGGACTGGGTGGTGATGGCGAGGCGCACCCGCGACCTGGGGGCGGTCGCCTCCGACCCCCGCTGGCAGGACTGCCGGCGCTCTCCCGGCAGCGCCCCATGGACCGACGACTACTCCAACCTGCTCGGTGCGCTCGATCTGAACGATTGACGAGTCGCGGTCCAATGAGCCGCGACCGAGTTGGCGCCCTCACGCAGCAGGCGCTCGGGGAAGATCGCCGAGAACCTCGGCGGGCCCGTGAACCAGGGGTTGATCGGAACGACCGCCGCGACACGGCCGTTGATGCTCAGAACGAGCTCGCGGCCTGGCGGCGGCTCTTCGCGTACGTCGCCGGTCAACAGCACCGGGACAAAGCCGGAAGCGCGGGAGACTCGCTCGAGCTGCCCCCGCTGCTCGATCCCCACCGCGGCAGGTCCTCCGACCCGCACGCGCGGATCGGAGAGCCGGCGTCCGATCCACTCGGGATGGTGCTCGCGGTCCACGAGGTCGGGCCCGTCTGAGCCGGTGCCGAACATGCGGATGCGCTGCATCAGCGCGAGGCGGAACCTCCGATTGAGCTCTGAGGCGGGCGTCGTGACCGGCGAGAGCCGCGCGCTCGCCACCGTCACGGGAGGCGCCGACGCGGGGCTGCGACCGATCAGGGACCGCCCTTCGATCTTCCACGGCACCCGGCCTCCCAGGATCTCCATCATGGTCGGGAGGATGTCCGTCGTCCGCGTGGGCTCGTCGATCACCGCGCCCTCGCGCTGGCCCGGAGCCTTGATGAAGAGCGGCACGAAGGCTATGTCCTGGGCGTTGGACGCAGTGACGTCGCGCATGGGCTCGCCGGGTGCGAAGCTGACGCCGTGGTCGGCGACGGCGACCACGAGAGCGCGGTCGTAGACGTCAACCGCTCGCAGGCGGCGGAGGAGGGTCCCGAGCATTCTGTCGAGGTACTCAGCCTGCAGAAGATGCCGGTGCCATGCCTGGCGCACGAGCCACGGGTTCGGGTCCCACCGGTGGACCGAGCCCTCCTGGAAGCCGGCCGGTGGCTCGAGTGGTGCGGCTCGTTCATAGGACCGCCCGGACGGCAGCCGGACCCAGGGGTAGTGGGGCAGCAGCAAATGCGCGAAGTGCAGCTCGGGCTGATCGGTGCGCTGGAAGTCGCCGATGAAACCTTCGAGAGGAGCGGCTGCGTCGCCGAGCTCGACACCCTGCCCCAGTTCCCCCAGCCGGCGCTCGAGCTGCGGAGGGGCGGCGGCGTGCGCCGCGATCTCTACGCCGTCGGCGACCGACTCGAGGGTTCGCCGCGGGAGGGCCGTCAATCCCGATCCGCCACACGGACCGGCGGGGCACATGCTCGTGAAGATCTCCCTCACACGGAGGCGGTGAGATTCCCGCAGCAGCGTGAACAGGTTGCGTGGCTGCTCCGACGCGGTGGGTGGCGTGTCCGGCGGGGGGACGGCGCCCGTCAGGATCGCCGGCAGGGCAACGGTCGTCCTGTCCGATACGGTGGTCGTGCGCCGGTACCAGGTCGAGCTGTTCGCGAGCGCCGCGAAGTTGGGATAGCGCTCGGCATCGATCCGCTGCCGTTCGTCCATCAGCGAGGCGACGGGGAACTCGTCGAAGACGAGCATCACAACCGGCGCCGGCTTGGATACCGCCGATACGGGTGGCATCACGACCGCTCTCGTGGGCGCGTCGATGAGGAAGAGGGCGAGGAAGACCAGCGGCGCCGGAGATAGGACGAGGAGATACGTGCGAACCACCCGGAATCGCACGTAGGCCAGCGCTGCCGCGATGCCGAGCAAGACCCCGACGGCCAGAACCAACCAACCCGAGGGAGTGAGATCGAAGGCTCCGAATGCACGATCCGCGCCGCCTTGCACCAGCGGGATCGCGAACAGCGCCGAGAGCACTGCCACTAATCCCAGATGCACTCCACGCGCAACCGAGCGCCCGGCGAGGCCCGCGACGAGCTCCAGGACCAGTAGAGCGACCGGAATGCCGACGCCCATCACGAGCGCGAACAGGATTACCTCAGTCCTCGAGGAGCCACGCAGCGCGAAGAACTCGGGTGTCTTGGAGATCACGTCGAACGCCGGCTGCGCGACGGCAAACCCCACGAGCACCATCAGCTCGAGCCCTCGCCGCGTCACGTCGCTCGGGCGCTGCGCGCGCTCGCAGCCGGCATCGCCCGTCGAGCCTCCGGACCCGGGCACGCCACTCGCCGGTCTGGTCAGGGCCGCAGAGGACATGGGCAGACCGTGCGCCTCCCGGCGCTCGGCTGGTCGAGCGCTTCGACGTGGATCTCCTTGCTGGGCTGGGGCATGAGGGGGTAGAGGAAGAGCTCCAAGAACTCGCGGCAGGCGCCAGGGGCCGGCCCCTGGCGTAGGCGCTCGAAACGCCGACCCAGGGCCGGTTACGGTAGTGTGACGGTCGCGCGTCACCGGCGTTCGGGTACGGCTCAGAAGACCCGGCGGGCGCGGTGAACGGTTGCCGACAGCGGGTTGGGAGGGGATGCAGTGGTCACCAGTGGAGTGCTCCGGGCGGCGGTGTCTGTGTGTCTCGTGGGAGCTGTCGGCGCGATTGGATGCGGCGGCGGTTCCACCTCAATGCCCAAACCGCCGACGGACCCCGTCACGGTGGCGCTCCAGGCGCCAGGAGTGCGCACGGTGGTCATCCCGAAGCAGAGCGTCGCTCTGACCATCGTGGTCCCCCCGTGCGCCTCGGCGAAGGTGGCGCAGGAGACGACGCGGGTTCCGCCCGGCTCGAACCAGGTAGTGGTGCCCAAGAGCGCGCTCGACCAGACGGTGGCCATACAGCCGTGCATGCAGGGGGCGGCCAAGAGCGCGGGCGGATCTAGCACGATCCTGCTCACCCCGGGCGGCACCGGCTCCGCGGCGAGCCAGGAGGCCAAGCCACCCAATCAGCTGATCCTGCCCGAGAACAGCAACGTCACGAGGCTGATCGTGCCGCCGTGCCTGGTGCTCACGAGCTCCAGCGGCGGAGGGGGTCAGTCGGGTGGACCCAACACCGTGCTCCCGTCCGCCCGCAGCAAGACGGCTGTCACCGCGCCGCCCTGCACGGTGCAGATGACGAGCAGCAGCGGCTAGGCGTCGGCATGCGGTTCACCAAGACGCCGTTGATCGCCGGCGTCCTCTTCTTGGTGGTGATCGGCATCGGGGTGAGCGTTTGCGGCGGCAAGAAGAAGAGCGCGGTCCCCGCCAGCAGCCCTCCCGTGAGCGCACGCGCGGTGGTCCTGACCGCGAGCCAGACGCGCACGGTCGTGGTCCCACCCTGCAACACGCCGGTGAGCGCCACGGCCGGCACCGCCGCGCGGGACCGGCCCATCCCGGGAGCGACCACGGTCGAGCTTCCCCAGGGGCGCGGCTCACGCACGCTGCTGGTGCCCAATTGCCAGCCCACGAGAACGGGGTCGATGACCGCCGACGGCGCTGTTCCGTCGGCCGCCTTCGTGCTGGGAGCCAGCGAGCCTCTCAGCAAGGACCGGGAGGGCAGGATCGAGTCCTTCGGGGTCATCGCCGAGTCTCAGCTGCTCCTCCCGGGCGGCTCGAGCACGTCGACGATCGTCGTGCCGGCGTGCACCAAGAAGCCCGCCGGAAAGGAACGTGACGTCGTCCTGAGCGCGGCGAGCGGCAACTCCGATCTGGCGGTCGCGCCCGAATGCTGAGCGCTTAGACAGGTCCGGCGAGGCGCCCTCCGACAGCCCTCGGGCGACGTCGCGCGCGAACGGTCGCCACCACGCGCCAGCCGCCGAGCGCCGCCGCGGCACCGAGTGGTCCGAGTCCCGGCAGGCCCGTGCGCGCGCTGAACTCGACCGTGGCGACCGGTGTGACCAGCAGGGTCCACCCCGCCAGCGCGAAGAGCAGCGCCGCACCGCGCACGCGGCCGCGGGTCACGAACGGGGCGGCTAGGGACAACAGCGCGAGCACGACGAAGAGCGGGCCCTGGATCCGGGTGCCCGACTCATACGTGCGAAGCACGTCGAGCAGCCCGCGATCGGCACTGAACCTGCCGGCGTCACCGTAGTGCCGTCTCGCCACCGCCCGGCCTTCCCTCTGAAAGCGGCGGTGGAAGAGGACCCTGTTCACGAGGTCGTGATAGCTCGGCCCGCCGCCGTAGCCGCGGAAGCTGTCGGGCGCGACGTAGCGCAGCAGTCCAGCACCCACCTCTTCGGCGTAGTCGAGCGGCTGACCGACGATCACCGCCCAGGTGAACGCGGCGACCTGATCGGTCTGCTCGGCCGACGCCGTGTGCGGATTGCCGAAGAACCGCACTCCGGGCGAGTAGTACCAGTTGAAGGTGTACAGGTGGGTGAACGGCCGCTGCGAGCGGGGGGTCGTCTCGCACAGCGGCTCGGTGCCCGCGGGGGGCGTGAACTTCGAGCAGTCGGCGAACGGCGCGACGCGACCGTAGACGTTCCAGACGCCGTTGGGGCTCAGCCCCGTATGGCCGACGGCCCTCTCTTGAATCACGTAGTAGGTACCCAGCAGGGCGAGGGCGCCGGCGCCGGCGACCGCCAGCGTGGTGACCCGGCGGCGCAGTGGCGCATGTGTGCCCAGGAGCAGCGCCAGGCCGACCGCGCCCAGCAGCGGGACAGCGACCACCCGGACGGTCGCCGCCAAGGCCAGCGCCAGGCCGCAGGCCGCCGGCCAGCGCAGGCTCTCACCTTCCTGAGATCGCACGGCGGCATAGAGCCCCAGTGCTACGAGGAAGATGAAGAGCGTCTCGCTTATCGGCGCGTGCTCGACGAACATGAAGTCTCCGCCGAGCGCCACGATCGCCGCCGGCACGAGCCCCAGCAGCCGGGGTGCGCCGGTGCGCGCGACCGCGGAGTAGAGCAGCGCGGCGCTCGCGAGGCCCAGGACGTGCTGAAAGATGATCACGAACACGAGGCTCGGCGCGATGCCGTGCAGCGCTCGCAGGAAGAGCGGGTACCCGGCGGGCCGCAGCGGGTTGCCGAAGAGCTCTGAGTTGCCCATCACGGTGCCGCCCGCGCCCTGGGAGACCTCTATGTAGCTGGCGGCATCCGGCCAGCCGAAGAAGGCCGGCCTCCAAGCGAAGACGAAGAGCAGCCGCAGCAACGCGCCGGCTACGAGCAGAGCCACGAGCGCGTAGAGCGCGAGCCGGTCTTCCCGCGACTCCGGCAACCGCCACGCCGGGCGGCGTGGCAGGAGTCGCCGGCGCCGCTGCCCGCCCGCGGGATGCCCGTCAGCTCGCGCCTCCGCGCCCGGCCTCCTGAAGACCGCTGACATAGCGCACGAGCTTACCCGGCGTGCGCGGAGAGAGTACGCTCGCTCATGGCGCCCAGCCTTCGCGCCGCCATAGCCTGATGCCATTCGACCTGCTCGCTGAAGCGCTGTCCCCCGTTCAGCAGGACTACCTGCTGGAAGCGCGTCAGATGCAGGCGATGTCCTTTGCCCTGCACATCCCGATCGTGTGCTTCGGGATCTCGTTTCCCGCGCTCGTGATGTTCGTCGAGTGGCTCTACCTGCGCACCGGCGACCCGGTCTACCGCACGCTGGCCAAGCGGTGGTCGAAGGTGATGCTGGCGCTGTTCGCCGTCGGGGTCGTGACCGGCACGATCCTCAGCTTCGAGCTCGGGATCCTGTGGCCCAACTTCATGTCCACCTTCGCCGAGGTGTTCGGACTGGGGTTCACCCTCGAGGGGTTCTCCTTCTTCGTGGAGGCGATCTTCATCGCGATATACCTCTACGGCTGGGACCGGATCTCGCCGCGCGCGCACTTCCTGTCGGGCATCCCGGTCGTGATCTCGGGCCTGACCGGCTCGCTCACGGTGATCACGGTGAACGCCTGGATGAACCACCCGACCGGCTTCCGACTGGAGGACGGCAAGGCGGTGGACGTCCGCCCGTGGAGCGCGCTGTTCGGCAACGACTACTTCTGGCACGAGCTGGTGCACATGTACTTGGCCGGTTACATCGTGACCGGGTTCCTGGTGGCGGCCGTGTACGCGTGGGGATGGATCAAGGGACGCCGCACCCGCTATGACCGGATAGCGGTCACCGTGGCGCTCACGGCAGCGTGCGTGGCGGCGCCGGTGCAGGTCGTCGTCGGGGACTGGGCGGCGCGCGAGGTCGCAAAGCGCCAACCGGTGAAGCTTGCCGCCTTCGAGGGCCTGCAGGAGACCACGGAAGGCGCGCCACTGAACATCGGCGGCTTCTACAGCGACTCCGAGGAGCGGCTCAAGGGCGGTGTCGAGGTGCCCAAGCTGCTCTCGCTGCTCACTTACCACGACCCCAACGCGAGGGTCGCGGGCCTGGACTCGGTGCCGAAGGGCGACCGCCCGCCGGTGGCCATCACGCGCCTTTCGTTCTCGACCATGGTCGGGATCGGCACGCTGCTGGCGGCGCTCTCGCTCTACTTCCTCTGGCAGCGCTTCCGGAGGCGGCTGCCCGAGTCCGTCTGGTTCTGGCGCGCCGTGGTGGCGGCGGGCCCGCTGTCGCTCGTGGCGCTCATCGCCGGCTGGGTGAGCACGGAGGTGGGCCGCCAGCCGTGGGTCGTCTACGGCGTGATGCGCACCGAGGACGCGGTCACCGGCGCCGGCGGAATACCGGTCGGCTACGCGACGCTCGCAATCGTGTACGCAGCGCTGGTGGCCGGCACCGTGTGGATCCTGCGCCGGCTGGCGGCGGCACCGCTCGAGGAGGCCCAGGCCGCTCCGCCGGAGGTCACCACCGATGGCTGAGTTCCCGATGGTGCTGATACTGGCCGGGCTGGCCGCCTACGCGGTGCTCGGCGGGGCGGACTTCGGCGCCGGCCTGTGGGAGCTGGCCGCGCGCGGCCCGGGCGGGGCCGACGTGCGCGAGCACACCCACCGCGCGATGGCGCCGGTGTGGGAGGCAAACCACGTGTGGCTCGTGCTGGTGCTCGTGGTCTGCTGGACGGCCTACCCGACGGCGTTCGCCTCGATCGCCTCGACGCTCACCATCCCGCTGTTCATCGCGGGGTTCGGCATCATCCTGCGGGGAACGAGCTACGCGCTGCGCTCCGGACGTCCCACTGACCGCGAAGAGGGCGCCCTGAGCGTGGTGCTGGCCCTGTCTTCGATCCTCACGCCGTTCGCGCTCGGAGCCGCGGTGGGCGCGGTCGCCTCCGGTCGGGTGCCCGTCGGAAACGCGGGCGGCGACCCATGGAGCAGCTGGCTCAATCCGACCTCGCTGCTGATCGGCACCCTGGCCGTGGTGAGCGCGGCCTACGTGGCGGCCGTCTACCTGGCTGGTGACGCCAAGCGTGGCGAGCTCTCAGAGCTCGCCGGATCGTTTCGCAAGCGCGCGCTGGTCTCGGGGGCGCTGGTGGGGGCGATCGCCGTCACCGGCCCGCTGGTGCTCCACCAGGATGCCCGACCGCTCTTCGACGGCCTCTCGAGCGGACCGGGCCTGGTCGCTGGACTGGTCTCCGGCGTGTCGGGGGTACTCACGCTCGCGCTCGTATACCGCGAGCGCTTCGAGCCCGCGCGGCTCTCGGCGGCCATCGCCATCGGGGCGATCGTGGCCGGCTGGGGATTGGCGCAGGAGCCGTCGTTCCTCCCCGGCCTGACGGTCAAGGAGGCCGCGGCCGGTGACTCCACGCTCGTGGCGATGGCCATCTCGATCGGCGTCGGCATGCTCATCCTGGTGCCTTCGCTGGCGCTGCTCTTTCGCCTGCAGCTGTCGGGGCGCTTCGACCCGGGCGACGGGGTGGCCGGGGTCGAGCGATCGGAATCGCCGGGTGAGCGATCGGCGACACAGCTCGCGGCCGCGGCGGTGACCGTGGCCATCGGCACCGTGGGTGCCTTCCTCGGCAAGGGCTGGCTGCTCGGCGCGGGCGTCGCGGCGATGCTCGCCGGCGCCACGCTTGCCTTCCTGGTGCTGGCAACGCCGGAGGACGAGAGCGCGGGAGACGGAGCGGAGACCTAATGAACGCTCGTAAGAGGGTCCAACGATGACCGACGTGTCTTTGGCCGTCGGCGTGGGCCTCATCTGTGCGCTGCTGTCCGCGCTCGGAACGAATCTTGCCTTTCTCTTCAAGCACAGGGGGGCGGTGGCCGCTCCCGATGTCGATATGCGCCATCCGCTGCGCAGCGCGATCGATCTCTTTCGGTCCAGGTGGTGGAGCATCGGCTGGGGCGTGGCGGCGGTCGCGTTCGCGCTGCACGTGGCCGCGCTCTCCCTCGCCCCGATCTCAATCGGCCAGGCGGTGCTCGCTGGAGGCCTCGTCTTCCTCGCGGTGCTCGCCGAGCGCTTCTTCGGCTTCGACCTGGGCCGCCGCCAGTGGATCGGGATCGGCGTGGTGGCGGTGTCGCTCATCTTGCTGACGCTGACCGGTGGGGGCGGAGGCGGAGGAGCCGGCTCCGGCTACTCCCTCATGGGGATGGTGCTCTTCGAGGGAGTCGCCGTCTGCGGAGGCCTGCTTCTGGTCCTCTCGCACCTGATCGAGCGCATCCCGGCGCAGCGCGGCGTGCTGCTGGGCATCGCCGCCGGACTCGGGTTCGGGATCTCAGACGTGGCGATAAAGGCGCTCTCGGGGGAGCTCGACAGCGGGCTCGTAGGCCTCCTCAGCCCCTGGAGCGTAATCATCCTCACGACTGCGGTCTTCTCGTTCTTCGCTTCCGCTCGCAGCCTCCAGATCGGCGACGGCGTCGCGGTGATCGCCGTCACGTCGGTCGCGGCAAACCTGTCCACGATCGTCGCTGGGCTGGCGGTCTTTGGCGATCGCCTCGGCAACGACGCGCTCGAGGTGGGCGTGCGCATCGCGGCCTTTGCCCTGATCCTCGTGGGGGCAGCGCTGATCCCGGCGCCGGTTCGCGCGGGCGAGGCGCTCGAGGGGTCAGCCGTGGAGCGTCAGGGCGCAAGGACGAGTCCCGCTTGAGCAGAACCTGAGCGTCAACGCGGTTCACTTCGCTCTTCGGTGGTGGGGCGGCGCCGCAGCAGCCAGGCCGCGACGATCGCTGCGATCGTCGAGGCGATCAGAACCGCGGCGGCGGTTTGTTCCTGCGAGGCCGGGTCCGGGAGGGCGAGCCGGGCGATGAGCAGGCTGACCGTGTAGCCGATGCCACCGAGGATTGCAACGGGCAGGAGGTCGCCCCAGCGGACTTCGGGAGGCAGCGTGCTCAGGCGCAGCCCGACGGCCAGGCGCGCGCCGGCGAATATCCCGACCGGCTTGCCCACAAGCAGGGCGGCCGCGACCCCGAGCGCGATCGGCTCGGAGATCGCGGCGCTGGCGGCGCCCAGCGCAATGCCCGCAGCGGAGAGCGCGAAGATCGGCACGATCACCCCGGCGGAGATCGGGTGCAGCCGGTGCTCGAAGCGCTCACTCGGTGTTGTGCTCTCCCCGTCTCGGCGGCGGGTCGGCACCAGCAGCGCGAGGACGATGCCCGCGACGGTTGCATGGACGCCGCTGGCGTGGACGCAGATCCACACCAGCACGGCGAGGATCCAGAGAACCCAGGCCGTGCCGCGGCGGCCGCGCAACAGCGCCCAGAACGCCGCGCACGGGACCGCCGCGGCCAGCAGCCAGAGCGGCTGGAGCCCCGCGGTGAACAGCACGGCGATCATCGCGATCGCGGCGAGGTCGTCGATCACGGCCATCGACAGAAGCACCACCCGCACGCCCGAGGGCAGGCCCGACCCGACGAACGCGAGCACACCGAGCGCGAAGGCGATATCGGTCGCGACGGGGATCGCCCAGGCCCCGCCATCCGCCGCGTCGCCGCCCGACACGGCGATCGCGACGAGCGCCGGCACGATGATTCCTCCGGCCGCGGCGGCGACAGGCAGCGCCGCAGCGCGGCGGTCGGCGAGCTCGCCGACGGTCAGCTCGCGCTTGACCTCCATCCCGGCGACGAAGAAGAAGATGGCGAGCAGCCCGTCGGCCACCCAGTCGGCGAGCTGGAGGTCGAGGTGAAGCCAGGCCGGGCCGATCGCCAGCGCGGCGTCCCAGACCTCGCGGTAGGAGGTCTCGGCGAGGTTGGCCCACACGAGCGCGACCGCTGTGGCGGCGAGCAGCAGCTGGCCGCCGGTCGTCTCCTCGCGCAGGTAGTCGCCGAGGTCGTCCGCCTGGTCGGTGATCTGGCGCTTGAGCCTGCGGTGGGGCACGCGGCGGTCCTGGTCTCGGGCAGCACGAAATGTGGTGCCGACCAGTCTTCCCGGCTCACCTTGCTACACGATTCCCCGAGCAGGGTAGCCCACCGGGTCGCTCGCGGGCGGTCGGAGATGGGACGCCTCGACCAGCTGCGGCGGCTGGGCTACCACCAGGCTGCTATATTGCTTGCGCAAGCAATCAATTCCATGTGTTTCGACAGAAAGGCTTCCGATGACCACAGCCAACCCCACCTTGATCCCCGCCGGTACCTGGACGGTCGACCCGGCACACTCCAAGGTCGGCTTCTCCGTCAAGCACATGGGCGTCACTACCGTGCGCGGCGAGTTCAACGAGTTCGAGGGCATGTTCGAGATCGGCGAGGATCTCGCTTCTGCCAGCGCCTCCGGCACCGTCAAGGTCGCCTCGGTGGACACCAACCAGTCCCAACGTGACGATCATCTGCGCTCGGCCGACTTCTTCGGGGTCGAAGAGCATCCAGAGCTCGCCTTCGAGTCGACGCCATCGAGGCGATCGACGACGAGACCTACCGCATCCGCGGCAACCTGACCCTGCACGGCGTCACGCGCGAGGTCGAGCTCGCTGCCGAGCTCGGCGGCACCGACATAGGGCCCAATGGCGAAGAGCGGGCCGGCTTCGAGATCACCGGCGAGCTCTCGCGCCGCGACTTCGAGATGACCTTCAACGCCGCACTGGGTAGCGGCAACGCCGTCGTCTCCGACAAGGTCAAGCTCGCCCTCGACATCGCGGCGGTCAAGGAGGACTAGTGAACCTCCGAGGCGCACCGCCAAGCCGAAGCGACGGCGGCGCGACTCGCACCGCCAAGCCGAAGCGACAGCGGCCCGTCCGGCGGAGCGGGCGCGCGGCCGTGTCGTAGACGCTCGTTTCCCCAGTTACCGATTCGGGCAACCGGGACCCGAACCCGTCACCTATCCGGAGGAGATTCATGGCCGATCTGACACCGCTCGACGAGAAGCTGGCCGAGGTGCTGGGCCTCGCCCAGGCCGCAAAGGAAACCACCGCCCACGTGGCCGGGATGGAGGACGCCGAGGACTTCCGAGAGCAGCTGGAGGGGATGGGCGAGGACGCGGCGGAGACCGAGCGCCGCACCGACGCCCATATCGACACTCTGGAGGGGCGCAAGACCGCGATCCGTGAGAAGGCCAAGGAGACCAAGGGTGAGGCGGCCGAGATGCGCGAGGCCTACCTCGAGGGAGAGGAGGAGGCGCTTGACGGGTTCGAGTTCCTGACTATGGCCGAGGCAGGGGAGCTTGGACACTGGGAGATCGTGCAGACGATGGCCACGACGCTCGGCGAGGACACAGTCAGCCAGCTGGCCGACTGGGCGGTCGAGGTCCAGCGCCGCCACCTCGACGGCGTGCGCGCCTCCAGCCTGAAGCTGGCAGAGAAGGAGGCACGCGGCTAGGCCATCGCTGCTGCAGGAGCCGCTGGTCTCCGCGTCCCCCTGGGCGGCTGACCGGCGCCGGCTCACCCCCGGTATACCTCTACGCGATGGGAGCTCGCACGGCCGGCCTCGCCGCATCAGTTGCGACAGCGGCGCTCTGGCTCGCCGCCGCTGCCCCGGCGAGCGCGACGAGCTGCGCCGCGCCCGATCCGGACTACGACGCGTTCCAAAGCGCAGATCTCGTGGCGGAGGGCGTGCTCCTCTCGGGCCCCTCTCGCGACGGCATCCTCTTCTCCCCCGCCGCCTGGCCGTCTCGCGCTACATCAAGGGCGCGGGCCGCCGGTGTTGCGCGTCGGAACGCTGGGTGACCCGACTCGGCTAGCTGGCGTTTGCCGCGTTGGCGAGCGCACGCCTGCTTGCTGCGATGCGTTCGGCTTCTAGCGCGTCGTGTTGGGCTTGAGCGCGTGCGATCAACTTGTCGAGATTCATTGACGTCAGCGGCGCGTGGTGTGCGGCGACCTCCTTGAGCGCTTTCCACAGCGACACTTTTCCCAGCACCCCAAGCGACAGGGTTTCCAGCGCCATG
>Ga0136640_10000399_pt1 | contig 16636 bp, 15 predicted proteins | sample AntDrymUQ8642106_2_FD_105498 | JGI IMG/M metagenome (GOLD analysis project Ga0136640, IMG submission 105498) | Polar desert sand microbial communities from Dry Valleys, Antarctica - metaG UQ864 (21.06) | ecosystem: Environmental > Terrestrial > Soil > Desert | place: Antarctica: Dry Valley...
AGGCCCAGTCCGAATAGGCCCAGTCCGAATAGGCCCAGTCCGGGTAGGCAGGGTGGCGTGGGGTGGGGTCCATCCCACCGCCGTACGCTGAGTGCATGGCCGTCGTGAAGATCAACGCAATCGAGGTGCCCGAGGGCGCCGGCCCGGAGCTGGAGCGCCGTTTCGGGGCCCGGCACGGGTCGGTGGACTCCGCACCGGGGTTCCTCGGCTTCGAGCTGCTGCGCCCGGTGGCCGGCGACACCCGCTACTTCGTGTACACCCGCTGGGAGACCGAGGAGCACTTCCAGGCCTGGCGGGACGGTCCGGCGATGGAGGCGCACGCCGGCGAGCGGGGCAAGCCCGTGGCGACCGGCTCGTCGCTGCTCGAGTTCGAGGTGGTGCAGTCCGCCGAGCCACGCGCCGAGGGCTGACCTCGAAGCCAACGGTGGACGTGGGCGACGTGCGAGGGCGCCGACTCCCACTCCGGGGGTCGGCGCCCTCGCGCTGGTGCAGGAACTACTCGGCGGTCGCCACGCCGCCCTCGGCAGGGCCGCCCTCGACGCCGGCGAGATCCACCGGCGGTGCGTCCGGGACGCGCATCGGCTTCGGCTCGCCGCGGAAGGTGAACTTGGCGTTCTCCGTGGCGCCCTCGCCGTCCCAGTCCTCCACGTCGGTGATGATGATCTGTCCGGGCTGGATGTCGCCGACCAGGATCTTCTCCGACAGCGCGTCCTCGATCTCGCGCTGGATCGTCCGGCGCAGCGGCCGGGCCCCCAGCACGGGGTCGAAGCCACGCTTGGCGAGCAGGCTCCTCGCCATCGGGGTCATCTCGATGGCCATGTCCTTCTGCCGAAGCTGCGTCTCCACCCGCGTGATCATCAGATCCACCATGCGGACGATCTCTTCCTCGGTCAGCTGGTGGAAGACGATGATGTCGTCGATGCGGTTGAGGAACTCCGGGCGGAAGTGCTTCTTCAGCTCGTCGTTGACCTTGTCCTTCATCCGCTCGTAGTTCGACGCCTCGCCGCCGCCGGCATTGAAGCCGAGTCCCACCGCCTTGGAGATGTCCGCGGTGCCCAGGTTTGAGGTGAAGATGATCACAGTGTTCTTGAAGTCCACCGTGCGACCCTGACCGTCGGTCAGCCGGCCGTCCTCGAGCACCTGCAGCAGCGTGTTGTACACCTCCTGGTGCGCCTTCTCGATCTCGTCGAAGAGCACCACGGAGAACGGCTTGCGGCGCACCTTCTCGGTGAGCTGGCCGCCCTCCTCGTAGCCGACGTACCCGGGAGGGGCACCGAAGAGCCGCGAGGCGGTGTACCGGTCGTGGAACTCGCCCATGTCGATCTGGATCAGCGAGTTGTCGTCCCCGAACAGGAACTCCGCGAGTGCCTTGGACAGCTCGGTCTTCCCGACCCCCGAGGGGCCGGCGAAGATGAACGACCCGGAGGGACGCTTCGGGTCCTTCAGTCCCGCCCGGGTGCGGCGCATCGCCTGCGAGACGGCCTGGACCGCCTGCTGCTGGCCGATGATCCGCTTGTGCAGCTCGTCCTCCATCCGGAGCAGCCGGGTGGTCTCCGCCTCGGTGAGCTTGAAGACGGGGATGCCGGTCCAGTTGGCCAGCACCTCGGCGATCTCCTCCTCGTCGACCTCGGCGACGACGTCGAGGTCACCGGCCTTCCACTGCTTCTCCCGCTCGGACTTGCGGCCGAGCAGCTGCTTCTCCTCGTCACGCAGCCGCGCAGCGCGCTCGAAGTCCTGCGCGTCGATCGCGGACTCCTTGTCCCGGCGCACGTCGGCGATCTTCTCGTCGAACTCGCGCAGGTCCGGCGGCGCGGTCATCCGGCGGATGCGCATCCGCGCGCCGGCCTCGTCGATGAGGTCGATCGCCTTGTCCGGCAGGAACCGGTCGTTGATGTAGCGGTCGGCCAGTGTCGCGGCGGCCGTCAGCGCCGAGTCGGTGATGGAGACCCGGTGGTGCGCCTCGTAACGGTCCCGCAGGCCCCGGAGGATCTCGATGCTGTGCTCCACCGAGGGCTCGCCGACCTGGATCGGCTGGAAGCGGCGCTCGAGCGCGGCGTCCTTCTCCACGTGCTTGCGGTACTCGTCCAGCGTGGTGGCACCGATGGTCTGCAGCTCGCCCCGGGCCAGCATCGGCTTGAGGATCGACGCCGCGTCGATGGCGCCCTCGGCGGCACTCGCCCCGACCAGGGTGTGGATCTCGTCGATGAACAGGATGATGTCGCCGCGGGTGCGGATCTCCTTGAGCACCTTCTTCAGGCGCTCCTCGAAGTCACCGCGGTACCGGGAGCCGGCGACCAGAGAGCCCAGGTCCAGCGTGTAGAGCTGCTTGTCCTTGAGCGTCTCGGGCACCTCGCCCTTGATGATGTTCTGCGCCAGACCCTCGACGACGGCGGTCTTGCCGACGCCGGGCTCGCCGATCAGCACCGGGTTGTTCTTGGTGCGCCGCGACAGCACCTGCATGATCCGCTCGATCTCCTTGCCGCGCCCGATCACCGGGTCGAGCTTGCCCTCCCGGGCACTCGCGGTGAGGTTGCGGCCGAACTGGTCGAGCACCAGCGAGGAGGACGGGGTGCCCTCGCCGCGGCCTCCGCTGGCCTCCGTGGGCTCCTTGCCCTGGTAGCCACTCAGCAGTTGCAGCACCTGCTGACGGACCCGGTTGAGGTCGGCGCCGAGCTTGACCAGCACCTGAGCGGCGACGCCCTCGCCCTCCCGGATCAGCCCGAGCAGGATGTGCTCGGTGCCGATGTAGTTGTGCCCGAGCTGCAGCGCCTCGCGCAGCGACAGCTCCAGCACCTTCTTGGCCCGCGGCGTGAACGGGATGTGACCCGAGGGCGCCTGCTGGCCTTGGCCGATGATCTCTTCGACCTGCTGGCGCACACCCTCCAGGGCGATGCCCAGCGACTCGAGGGCCTTGGCCGCGACGCCCTCGCCCTCGTGGATCAGACCCAGCAGGATGTGCTCGGTGCCGATGTAGTTGTGGTTGAGCATCCTGGCTTCTTCCTGGGCCAGGACGACCACCCGTCTCGCGCGGTCGGTGAACCTCTCGAACATTGTGCACTCCTGCCTGCTGCGCCGTCGCCGCGCACCGGGAAAGCCGGCACCCGCCGTACTGGTCACTGTAGCTGCCGAGTCGTGAATGCCGCGTCGCGAATCCCCCGTTGACCGACACAGATCCAGCCCTGCACCCGACATATCTGTCCAACCTGCCCCCTCTGGCCCGGATTCCGCATATCGGCGGCGGGCCCGTCCGCTCAGGGCGAACGCGCCGCCCCCCGTCGGGCACACCGTCGCGCACCACCGTCCGCACCACTGTCGGGTACCCCCCGGCCGGGTGATCTCCGGCCCGGCCGGGGGTTGTCCGGTGTCCCGGACGTCCACTCCTCGTTAAGGTGAGGCAACCCTGAATCAGAAATGGGAGCCAGCGGTCGGAGTGCGGGAGGGACCTGTGGCGCGAGCGATGGTGCAGACGATCACGGCACGTCCGCAGACCGCTCCCGCCGCCCATCCGTTGGCCTCGTCGGTGGCGGCAGTGGACCGCTCCGTCGCCTGGATGTCCTTCGTCCTGGAGGACGTGGCCGGGCCGGGCTGGCTGCGCTGCGAGCAGGTGCTGCGCGACCCCGACTTCTTCACCGGATGGCGGGCGGCTGTCGCCCGTCACCTGGCCGAGCGGCACGGCACCGTGCCGGACCGGACTCCCGCGGGGTACGTGCTGCAGTGGTATCTCCGCATCCCGGCCTACACCGGCGCCATGCTGTTCCATTCCGCCCGCCGGGTCCCGGCGCTGGAGCCGCGCCGGCTGGCGTTCCGCCTGGATCCCGCGGAGGTGGAGACCACTGCGCTGCGACCCGGCCCGTTCTGGTGCCTGCCGACCGATCCGGACGCCCGGCACCCCGATGCCGTGGTGGTGCCGGACGACGCAGCGCTGGCCACGGTCCTGCGCCAGCAGGTCGTCGCGCACGCGGCCCGTTTCCTGCGTGTCTACGGACCCACGGTGCGCTTCGGGCGGCACACCCAGTGGGCGGCGGTGACCGACATGATCGACGCGGGGCTGCTCGCGGCGGGGCGGTCCCGGGGCGACGAGGCGGCCGGGATGGCCGACGCCCGGCTGGTGCTGGCCGAGCGGTTCGAGCCGCTGACCTCGGCGTCGACCGCGCACACGCTCACCGACTCCCGCGGCGTCACCCGCTGCACCCACCAGCGTGGCTCGTGCTGCTTCTACTATGCCCTGCCCGGGGTGACGCACGCCTGCGCGACCTGCCCCCGGGTGGGCGACGCCGAGCGCGCCCGGATGCTGGGCTAGATCGCCCGGGACCGACCCGCTCGACGGGCCCGGTCCCCCCATCCGGGATACCACCAGCCGGATACCGTCCAGCCGGTGTCCGGTCCCCAGGTCGCCGTGCTCGGCGTGGCACTCGCCGTGCTGCTGGCGTTCGCCGTCGCCGCGGTGGCGGTGGTTCGGGTGCGCCGGGTCCGCCCACCGGTTCCGGAACCCCTCGATGCCGAGCCGGCGGACCGCCCGCTGGCCGCGGTGGTCATCAACCCCACCAAGTTCGTCGACCTCGAACCGGTACGTGCCACGATCACCGGAGTGTGCACCGAACTCGGGTGGGCGGAGCCGCTGTGGCTGGAGACGACGAAGATCGACCCGGGTACCGGGCAGACCACCGATGCGGTCCGGGCGGGTGCCGACGTCGTGCTCGCCTGCGGCGGCGACGGCACCGTCCGCACGGTGGCGCAGGTCCTCGCCGGCAGCGGGGTGGCCATGGGGCTGCTGCCGGCGGGCACCGGCAACCTGCTGGCCCGCAATCTCGAGATGCGACTGTACGACGTCGCGGGCGCGACGCGGATCGCGCTGACCGGCGACGACCGGTCGGTGGACATCGGACGGGTACTCGTCGACGACGACCCCGAGGAGCGGATCTTCCTCGTCATGGCCGGTATGGGTTTCGACGCCGCGATCATGGCCAGCACCCCGGAGGCACTCAAGGCCCGGGTCGGGGCGCTGGCCTATGTGATCGCCGGCCTGCGGGCGCTGAAGGGGCAGCAGACCAGGGTCAGGCTCGAGATGGACGGAGCTCCGGCGCGGCATCGGCGCATCCGCACGATCCTGGTGGGCAACTGCGGCAGACTCCAGGGCGGGCTGATGCTGATGCCCGGCGCCGAGCTCGACGACGGGCTGCTCGACGTGGTGGCCATCGCCCCGGAGGGCATCATGGGATGGTTGGCGGTAACCGGACGGGTGCTGACCCGGCGACGCGAAGGTCACCGCCGGGTCGAGCACTGGCAGGCCGAGTTGGTCACGATCACCGCGGACTTCCCGCAGCAAGCCCAGCTGGACGGCGACCCGATCGGCGACGCCCGGGTGATGGAGTTCCGGGCAGACCGCGGCGCGCTCGTGATCCGGGTGTCCGCGACGGCCCCCGCCCCCGCCACCGAGGGCGACGCGTGACGGCTGGCCCCAGGAACACACCATGAGCAGCACGCCATGAGCTCCGTGCGCACCGTCCCGGAGACCGGTCTGATGTCGGGTGAGGAGCTCTCCGCCGACGAGGCGTGGGACACCGTGCGGCGCCACGGCAGCTGGTCGCTGGTGCGCGACGCGTTCCTGCGGTTCCGCTACGGCGACGGGTTCAGCCACGCCCGCGGCTTCGCGCTGCAACTGGCCCTCGCCGCGGTGCCACTGGTGATCGCCGGAGCCGGGCTGTCGACCGCGCTGGGTGGGGAGTCCTTCGGCGAGGTCATCGCCCGCACCGTGGTGGCGATCTCCCCCGGCAGCAGTGACGCGCTGGTGCAGGAAGCTGTCGCCGGCGGGGTCGAAGGTCCCGACGGGGACGAGGACGACGTCGGCGAGCTCGCCGTGACCCTCGGGCTGCTCACCGCCTTTCTGGCGCTGACCACCGCGTTCGCCCAACTGGAGCGCGGGGCGAACCGGATCTACGGCACCAAGCGCGACCGTCCGACCCTGCGCAAGTACACCCGCGCCGCGGTGCTGACCGCCACCGCCGGGGTGGCCCTCGCGGTCGGCCTGCTCCTGATCGTGGCCGGCGAGCCGTTCGGCGAGGCCATCGAGGTCGTCTACGACTGGGGGGACGTCGCCGAGGAGACCTGGGACGTGGTGCGGTGGCCGATCGGGCTGCTCGCGCTGCTGGTGGCGGTGACGGTGCTCTTCAAGTACGCGCCGCGACGGCGACAGCCCGGACTGACCTGGCTGGGTGTCGGTGCCGCAGCCACCGTCCTGGGGTGGCTGGTGGGCTCCAGCCTGCTCGCGCTCTACGTCGCGCAGTCCGGGAGCTTCGACGACACCTACGGGCCGCTGACCGCGGTGATCGCCCTGCTGCTGTGGGCGAACGTCACCGGGATGGCGCTGCTCGGCGGAGTCGCGCTGGCCGCGCAGCTGGAGGCGGTGCGCGCCGGGTTGCCCGACCCGCTGCTGCCGGACAGCGACGACGACGGCATTCCGGACCTTCTCGACGAGCACCCCGACTCACCACGCCGCTGACGTCAGCCCGCGTCCTGGCGGCGGCGGCCGATCGGCACCACCATGGGAGTGCCGGCGACGGGGTCGGTCACCACTCGTGCCTCGAGCCCGAACACCTCCGCGAGCAGGTCCTCGGTGAGCACGTCGGCGGGATCGCCTTGCGCCGCGATCGCGCCGTCCTTCATGGCCACCAGGCGCTGCGCATACCGGGCCGCGAGGTTGAGGTCGTGCAGCACCATCACCACGGTGCGACCGGTCTCGGCGTGCAACCGCTCGACGAGGTCGAGCACGTCCACCTGGTGCGCGAGATCGAGGAACGTGGTCGGCTCGTCGAGCAGCAGCAGGTCGGTGCCCTGGGCCAGCGCCATGGAGATCCAGGCCCGCTGCCGCTGGCCGCCCGAGAGCTCGTCCACCGGGCGGTCGGCGAGGTCGGACATCCCCGTCCAGCGCAGCGCCTCCGCCACCGCTGCCTCGTCATCGGAGGACCACTGCCGGTACCACGCCTGGTGCGGATGGCGCCCGCGGGCGACCAGGTCCGCGACGGACAGCCCCTCCGGAGCGACCGGGGCCTGCGGGAGCACCCCGAGGACCGTGGCGACCTGCCGGGTCGACATCCGGTCGATGCGCTCGCCGTCGAGCAATACGTGCCCGCCACGGGTCTTCATCAACCGTCCCAACGCGCGCAGCAGGGTGGACTTGCCACACCCGTTCGGGCCGATGACGGCGGTGATGGTGCCGCCGAACACGTCGAGGTCGAGGCCGTCGACGACCATCCGGTCGCCGTAGGCCAGCCGGACCGCCTCCGCGCGCAGCCGTACCGGCGCGCCGGTACGGGCCTCGGGCGCCTCGGACTCCGAAGATGTGATGGTCATGCGCGGGCCTCCCGGCGACGAGCGATGAGGTACAGCAGGTAGGGCGCGCCGAGCACGGCGGTGACGATGCCGACGGGCAGCTCGACGGAACCGAACGCGGTGCGTGCGACGACGTCGGAGATGACGACCAGCGCGGCACCCAGCACCGCCGAGGCGAGCAGCGGCGGGCGCGCCGACCCGACCAGCCGCAACGCGACCTGCGGGACCACCAGGGCGACGAACGCGATGAGCCCGGCCGACGCGGTCGCGACCGAGGCCAGCCCGACTGCCACCAGCAGCAGCACGGTCCGCGCCCCCTCGACGCGCACCCCCAGCCCCCGCGCGGTGTCGTCACTGAACTGCAGCGCACCGAGTACGAACACCAGCAGCAGGGCGAGCGGCACCAGCACGGCCAGCGCCAGGCCCACCGGCACCACGTGCTCCCATCCGCGGGCGTTGAGGCTGCCGACCAGCCACACCGTGGCACGGCCCGCGTCGTTGACGTCGGCGACGATGAGCAGCCACGAGATCGCGCTGGTGAGCACGGCGTTGATGCCGATGCCCACCAACACGAGCCGGTACCCCTGGATGCCCTGACGCCAGGCCAGCAGGTAGATCAGCACCGCGGTGAGCAACCCGCCGGCGAGTGCGGCGACCGGGACGCCGACATCCCCGATCACCCCGCTGACCGCGCCGTAACTCCCCCCCAGCACGATCACCGCGACGGCGGCCGCGCCGGCACCGGCGTTGATCCCGAGGATGTCCGGGCTGGCGAGCGGGTTGCGCGACACGGCCTGGGTGATCGCACCGGCGACCGCGAGCGCCGCACCCACCAGCGCCCCGGTGAGCGAGCGGGGCAGCCGGAGCTCGAGGACGACGAACCGCTGCCCGTCGTCACCGTTGCCGGCGAGCACTCCGAGCACCTCGGCGAGGCTGATCGGGTACTCGCCCCGCCCGGCGTTGACCGCGACGGCCAGCACCAGCAGACCGAGCCCGACCAGACACACCACGGCCGACCGGGGCCGCCACACCCCGGAGAACCTCCCGGCGCGCAGCGGGCGGCGACCGGGCACCCGGGGGCCGGCGCGTGGCGGCCGGGTGGCCGTCACAGTGTCACCAGGGTCACAGTGTCACCATGGTCACAGTGTCACCATGGTCACAGCGACACCAGCCTGCGCCGGCGCACCAGCGCGATGAAGAACGGTGCTCCGATGAACGCCAGCACGATCCCCACCGGCAACTCGCCGGGTGACATCACGACCCGGCCCGTGACGTCGGCGACCAGCATCAGGATCGCGCCGAGCAGCCCGGCGCAGGGCAGCAGCCAGCGGTAGTCGGGACCGGTGAGGGCCCGCGCGACATGGGGTACGACCAGCCCGACGAAGACGATCGGCCCGCACGCGGCGACCGCGCCCCCGGCCAGCAGGGTGATCGCGACGATGCCGGTGGCGCGGATCAACCGCACCGACTGCCCGAGCGAGCGGGCCACGTCGTCGCCGAGCGCCAGCGCGTTGAGCCCGGGCGCGCTGGCGAACGCGAGGAGGGTCCCTGCGGCGATGAACCAGACCACCTGGACGCTGATCCCCGCGTCCCGCCCGGCCAGCGAGCCGACCGACCAGAAGCGGTACGCATCGAGCGTCGCCAGGTCGGAGAGCACCACCGCGTGGGTCAGCGCCAGCAGCAGGTAGGTGAGCGCGGTCCCGGCCAGCGCGAGGGTGACCGGGGTCGGCCCACCCCGGCCGCCCGAGCCGATCGAGAAGACTGCGATGCTGGCCAGCAGCGCGCCGGCGAAGGCGAACCAGACGTAGCCGGTGAGGCTCTCCACCCCCAGGACGTAGATCGCGAGCACGACGGCGAGAGCTGCGCCCGCATTGACGCCGAGGATGCCGGGCTCGGCCAGCGGATTGCGGGTGTGCCCCTGCATGAGCGCGCCGGCGACGCCCAGGGCCAGCCCGGCCAGCACGCCGAGCACCGTGCGCGGCACCCGCAACGAGCGGACGATGATGTCGTCCTCGGTGCCGGTCGGCGCGATCAGCGCGTCCCAGACCGCCCCCGGCGAGATCGCCTTGGCGCCCACGGCCACGCTCGCCAGGCAGCACAACCCGAGGAGCACCAGGAGGCCGAGCACCGCGACCACCCGCCGACGCCGCAGCCGGACCAACGGGCTCCGCGACTGGCCTCCCACGCCGTCCGGCGTCGAGGGACGAGAAGCCACGGTGGTCACGGTGCGCTGGTCCTCTCCCTCGACGGGGGTCCCTCAACAGGTTAGGCGTCCTTCCCATAGGTAAGCCTAAACAAACAGAGGGTGTCAAGGGGGAGGGCAGCGACAACAGCGGAGACCAGCGAACCCGCCGGCGCCGCCCGCCGCCCGGTGGGGTGACGGTCGACGCCGGCGTGGATCCCTGACTCAGTTCTCCTTGTGGTAGGCCTCGAGCACCTCGGACGGAATCCGCCCGCGATCGGAGACCGACATCCCGCGCTTGCGCGCCCATTCCCGGATCGCGGCGTTCTGCTCACGATCCACCGTTGCGCGTCCGCCACCGCCACCGCCACCGCTACCGCCGCCGCGGCCCGACGGCCGAGCTGCGGGCTTGCGACGGCCACCGGCGCGACGGGCGTGCGCGACGTATCCCGCGAGGGAGTCACGCAACTTTCCCGCGTTGTTCGAAGACAGGTCGATCTCGTAGGCCACACCGTCGACACCGAACTCGACGGTCTCGCCGGCCTCCCCCCCATCGAGGTCATCGATCAACTCTACGATGGTCCGTTTTGCCATGCGCGTCGTCCTCTCCTGAGACATGTGAGGAGCGGAGCGCAACGCTGCCCCGCCGTGATGAGAGAAGGTTAGCGCATAATGTGCACGTCGTGCTGTAGGGCGCCCGTGAGCAGTGTCATTCGGGACGGACGAGCGGAAACAGGATGGTCTCGCGGATACCCGCCCCGGTGAGCGCCATGAGCAGTCGGTCGACCCCCATGCCCATCCCGCCGCTGGGTGGCATTCCGTACTCCATCGCGCGCAGGAAGTCATCGTCCAACCACATCGCCTCGGGATCACCGGCGGCCGCCAGCACGGCCTGGCTCTCGAACCGCTCCCGCTGGACGACGGGATCGACCAGCTCGGAGTAGGCGGTAGCCGATTCCACCGAGCGGATGTAGAGATCCCATTTCTCCACCACCCCGTCGCCGCTGCGGTGCTGCCGCGTCAGCGGTGACGTGTCGACCGGGAAGTCCCGTACGAAGGTCGGGGCGTGCAGACTGGGCACCACGAGGTGCTCGAACAGCTCCTCGATCAGCTTGCCGGGCACCCACTTCGGGTCGACCTCGAGCCCGATGCGCTCCGCGTGGCGACATAGTACAGCGTGACCGCTGTCCGGCCCTACCGGCTCGCCGAGTGCCTCGGAGACCGCACCGTAGAGAGTGATCCGCGCCCATTCCCCGCCGATGTCGTAGTCGCTGCCGTCGGCGAGCCGCACGACCTGGGAACCGAACACGTCGTCGGCAACCTGCTGGTAGAGCGCCCGGGTGAGGTCGGCCATACCGTCGTAGTCGGCGTAAGCCTGGTAGGTCTCGAGCATGGTGAACTCCGGTGAGTGGGTGGAGTCCACGCCCTCGTTCCGGAACACCCGGTTGAGTTCGAACACCCGCTCCATCCCGCCGACCACGCACCGCTTCAGGTAGAGTTCCGGCGCGATCCGCAGGTAGAGGTCCAGATCCAGCGCGTTGGAGTGCGTGACGAAGGGCCGCGCGGCGGCACCACCGGGCAGCGACTGCAACATCGGCGTCTCGACCTCGACGAACTCCCGGCAGTGCAGGGCCGTGCGCAGCGAGTGCACCACATCCGCGCGCAACCGCGCGATGTGCCGCGCCTCGTCACGCAGGATCAGGTCGACGTACCGTTGCCGGACCCGCGTTTTCTCGGCGAGATCCTTGTGCGCGACCGGTAGTGGCCGCAGCGCCTTGGCCGCCATCCGCCATTGTGCTGCCTGCACCGACAGCTCGCCGCGTCGGGAGGTGACCACCTCGCCGCTGACCGACACGAGATCACCGAGATCGACGTCGGCCTTCCACGCGGCCAGTGCCTCCGGCCCGATCACGGCGAGGCTGAGCATCACCTGCAACTCGGTGCCGTCGCCCTCCCGCAGAGTCGCGAAGCAGAGCTTGCCGGTGTTCCGCATGAGCATTACCCGCCCGGTGACCGCGACCTGGTGACCGGTGTCGGTGGCGGGGGGCAGGTCGGGGTGGGCGGCGCGGACCTCCCGCAGAGTGTGCGTGCGGGGCACCTCGACCGGATAGGGATCGCTGCCGGCCGCGAGCAGCCGTTCCCGCTTGTCCCGGCGCACCCGCAGCTGCTCCGGCAGGTCGTCGCCGGTGGGGGGGTGCGCATCGGCAGGAGACGGGGGGGAAGGCTGCACGCGGGACAAACTAGTACCGGGTCGACTTCCGGGTCCGCCCACTGGCCCGATGGCGCCCCCGCGACGGGCAGAATGCCCGCCGGGCGGCCTCAGCGGATATTGCGCTCGAACACCAGACGCAGCCCGTCGAGGGTGAGATCGGGGGCGTGGTGTTGGATGGTCCGCGACTCCGCGAGCACCAGCGGCGCGAGCCCGCCGGTAGCGATCACCGTCACGTCCGGCACGCCGTCGTCGCGCAGCTCGGCCACGATCCGAGTCACCAGCCCGTCCACCTGACCGGCGAAGCCGTAGAGGATCCCGGACTGCAGGCACTCGACGGTGTTCTTGCCGATCACCGAGCGCGGCCGGATCAGCTCCACCTTCACCAGTTGCGCGGCGCGGGCGGCCAGCGCGTCCACCGAGATGCCGATGCCGGGCGCGAACGCGCCGCCGAGGAACTCCCCGCGCGGAGACACCACGTCGATGTTGGTCGAGGTGCCGAAGTCGACGATCACGCAGGCGGTGCCGTAGAGGTGGTGCGCGGCCAGGGTGTTGACCACCCGGTCGGCTCCGACCTCCTTGGGGTTGTCCACCAGCAGTGCCACCCCGGTGCGCACTCCCGGCTCCACGATCACGCTGGGCAGGTCGCTCCAGTAATGGGCAAGCATGGTCCGCATCGAGCGCAGCACCGCGGGTACCGTGGACAGGGCCGCGACGCCGGTGACGCCCTCGGCCAGGGGACCCAGCATCCCGCGCAGGGCAAGTGCGAGCTCGTCCGCGGTCATCAGGGCGTCGCTGCGCATCCGCCAGTCGCGCACCAGCCGGGCCTGAGCGCCCCGGCCCTCGAACAGCCCCAGCACGATGTTGGTGTTACCCACGTCGACGGCGAGGAGCATGCGTCGGTCCTCAGTCCGCGGCGCTGATCAGGACGGAGCCGGCGATCGGGCCACTGCCGGCGGAGCCGGCGATCAGACCACTGCCCTCAGGGGCGTGCGCGAGGTCGGCGCCCTGCTCGACGAGGCGGTTGGCGGCATCGACGAACACCACCTTGGGCCGGTGGTGTCGCGCCTGTGCGTCGTCCATCGCCGCGTACGAGATCAAGATCACCAAGTCGGCCGGCTGCACCAGGTGGACGGCCGCCCCGTTGATGCCGATCACACCGCTGCCACGCTCGCCCGGGATCACATACGTCTCGAGTCGAGCGCCGTTGGTGATGTCGACGATCGCGACCTGCTCGCCGGGCAGCAGGTCGGCGGCGTCCATCAGGTCCTCGTCGACGGTGACCGAACCGACGTAGTGCAGGTCGGCCTGGGTCACCGTGGCACGGTGGATCTTGGACTTCAGCATGGTGCGGAACATCGCGGCCCTCCCTACTCCTCGATGACTCGAACGCGGGGCAGCGCCGCGGACGATCCGACGTCCGGCGTGATCTGGGTCTCCTCGGATGGCGGAGTGCCGAGCAGCACTCCGACGTTGTCGACCAGCCGGGTGGTTCCGACCGTGGCGGCGACGAGCAGCCGGGCCTCCCCCTGGTCCGGTGCCGGGCCGAGCCGACGATCGCGCAGTACGAGGTAGTCCACGGCCACCGCCGGCTCGGCGTCCAGCACGCGCCGAGCCACGCGCACCGGCTGCCCGCCGCGAGCACCGGCGTGTGCTCCGGCGGCGAGCGCCGCGGACAACGCGACGGCGGCCCGCCGTTGCTGCGCAGTGAGGTAGCTGTTGCGGGAGGACACCGCGAGCCCGTCGCTCTCCCGCACCGTCGGCACCCCGACGACCTCGACAGCCAGCTGCAGGTCCCGCGCCATCCGGTGGATCAGCACGAGCTGCTGGTAGTCCTTCTCGCCGAACAGCGCCCGGTCAGGCCGCACGACCCCGAAGAGCTTCGCCACCACGGTGAGCACCCCGGTGAAGTGCCCGGGGCGGCTCACCCCCTCCAGCTCCGACCCGAGCGGTCCGGGGTGGACGGTGGTGTCGGCACCGGCCGGGTACAGGGCTGCGGCGTCGGGGGCGAACACCAGCGCGACCCCCTCGGACCGGCACAGCTCGAGATCGGCCTCCAGCGAGCGGGGGTAGTGGTCGAGGTCCTCCCCGGCGCCGAACTGCAGTGGGTTGACGAAGATCGAGACGACGGTGACCGCGCCGGGCAGCAGCCGGGCAGCGCGGATCAGCTCCCGGTGCCCGGCGTGCAGTGCACCCATGGTGGGCACCAACACCACGCGGCGACCGGTGGCGCGCAGCGAGCGGGTCATCCGGGTGAGCTCGGCGGGGTCGGCGTGCAGGGTGAGGCGTCCGGCGGTGAAGGTGCTCACCGGTCGCGCTCCAGCACGGCGCGCACCTCGGCGGCGGCCTCGGGCCCGAGCAGCCCAGCGCGCTCCGCCCGGCGCGCGGTGCGCACGGCCTGCACCCGGTAGGGCTCGGCCAGCTCGGGCGCGGACCGGGCGAGCACCCGCAGGTGGGCCCGGACCGTGTCGACGTCGCCCCGCGCGACCGGACCGGTGAGCGCCCGGTCACCGTGCCGCAGCGAGTTGTCCAGCGCGGCCTCGAGCAACGGGCCCAGCACCCGCTCGGCCGGGGTCACCCCGGCCCGCTCGAGCGCATCGACGGCATCGCGGACCAGGGTGGCCAGATGGTTCGCCCCGTGGGCCAGGGCGGCGTGGTAGAGCGGACGCGACTGCGGCGGGACCCGCACCGGCTCGGCACCCATCTCCAGCACCAACGCCTCGCCGACGCTCCAGCCGGGCTCGTCGGCCACGGTGACGCCCACACACGCCGCGGCCAGCCGCGCGACGTCCTCGGAGCGGCCGGTGAAGGTCATCACCGGATGCAGCGCGAGCGGTAGTACGCCCAGCTCGGCGGCGGGTGCGAGCACCTCGACACCTCGCGCGCCACAGGTGTGCACCACGATCTGACCGGCGCGGAAGGCGCCGGTGGCGGCCAACCCGGAGACCAGGCCGGACAGCACGTCGTCGGGCACCGCCAGCAGCACCAGGTCGGAGCGCCGGACCACTTCGTCGGGCGGCAGCACGGGGACGTCGGGCAGCAGGTCGGCCGCGCGTCGCAAGGACTCGCGGGATACGGCGCTGACTCCCACCACGATGTGCCCGGCTCCCGCGAGGGCGGAGCCGAGCACGGCCCCGACCCGGCCAGCGGAGACCACCCCCACGGCGAGCCGGGCCGGGCGCTGCGCCACGCCGGGACCGTCCGGAGACACGGATTTCCCCGACCGTGGCGTCGTCGCCATGTCGTCCTCCAGCCGTTCCAGTCCCGGACGCGGCGGGTACCGGACTTCCGTGTGCGCGCAAGGGTACCCATCCACCCTCTCGGAAGTCTCAGCGCCCGGGGGGCGGCGGGGGGTAGCCACCGGGCATCGTGGGCAGTCCGACGGGATCGGACTGCATCGGCTGCTGCGGGTACGGCAGGTAACGCCCCGGTTGCCCCGGAGGATGGGGCAGCACGAATCCCCCGGCCGAGGTCGGCGGCAGGACGTTCTGCGGCGCGGACCACCCGGACGGTGGTGGCAGCCGCCAGGCCGACCCCAGCGCGTTCGGGGCGCCTACCGCCCGGGCCCGGGCGGCCATCAGCGCCCCCAGCACCTCGTGGTGCCAGCGGCCCGCCTCGTAGGCCACCGTCCCGCGCGCCATGCGGTGCCGCAAAAAGGCGAGCTCGGTGACCGCGGTCTGGTAGTCACGCACCGCGGCGGCGGCGGCGTCACCGGCCCGGCGACGCACCGCCGCGCGCCAGCCCCGGCGCCCGGCCATGCTGGCGAGCAGCCCCACCTCGCTCGGCGCGATCCAACCGGCTGCGGCGAACCCGGGCAGCTGGGCGGCCACCACGCGCTGCTCGCGGTGGCGCTGCCAGACCACCATGGCGACCAGGCACCCGAACAGCGGCACCATGATCAGCGGATAGACGACCAACAACAGCCCGTAGCCGGCCGAGGCGTTCCACAGCGCGTGCAGCACGACCGCCCCGAGGTACCCACCGATCAGCACCAGGACCTTCGTTCCGGTGCTGCGGCGGCCCGCCGCGATACCCACCGCGAGCCCGATCAGCGACGTGAAAAGCGGGTGCGCGAACGGGGACAGCAGCCCGCGGACGAGGAACACCGCCAGCACCCCGCCGCCCTCCCCGGCCAGGCCGTCCGAGGCGAAGGCCCGCCCGAAGTACAGGATGTTCTCGGTGAAGGCGAATCCGGCGGCGACCAGGCCGGCGTAGACGATCCCGTCGACCAGGCCGTCGAACTCCCGGCGGCGCAACCACAGCAGCCCGAGCAGGAACAGGCCCTTGAACGCCTCCTCGGCGATCGGCGCGGAGATCACCGGACCGACGACCAGGCCACCACCGGTGCCGAGGGCGAGCTCACCGAGGACATAGGCGCTGTCGTTGACGAAACCCGCGGCGAACACGGCGACGCTCGCTCCCCACAGAAAGGCGGTGAGGAGCATCCAGGAGGGCTCCGGCTCCCACCGGTCCACCCACAGGATCGCCGCGACGATCACCACGACGGGGACCACGGCGGCGAACGCCCCCACGATCACCGCGCTCGCCCCGATGTCGGTGGACACGATGCCCAGCACGAACAGGCCGGGGACGGCCATCGCCACCAGGCCCAGCACCGGGAGCAGCACGCTCCTGTTGTGCTGGGCAGACCACGGCTGGTGGGATCCCCACGACGGCGGCGCGGCGTGCGCGGCCGGCCCGGCGGCACTCATACCGGAAGCCTAAGGCGAAACGGCAGGGGTGAGGGGCCCGGCTCAGTCGTCCTCGTGTCGGTGCCGACGCCGGGCGCCCGAGTCGGCGCCGTAGGCGGCCAGCAGGTCATCGACGGAGCGCCCGTCGCTGTGGGCACCCGTCGGCTCTTCGGCGACCTCCCCGTGGTGCCGACGGCCGACGGCCGTGGGCACCGTGGGCGGATC
>Ga0136640_10000400_pt1 | contig 16633 bp, 11 predicted proteins | sample AntDrymUQ8642106_2_FD_105498 | JGI IMG/M metagenome (GOLD analysis project Ga0136640, IMG submission 105498) | Polar desert sand microbial communities from Dry Valleys, Antarctica - metaG UQ864 (21.06) | ecosystem: Environmental > Terrestrial > Soil > Desert | place: Antarctica: Dry Valley...
CGAGAACACCTCCCCCACCTCGGCGATAGCGGCGAACCTCGCCTCCTTCAGGGAACTCACCGGGATCAACGTGAACGTGCTGCAACTGGAGTTGGGCGCGCTGGTGCAAAAGGTCGCTCTGGACATCGGCTCCGGGGAGGGCGCATACCAGATCATCTACGCCGACCCGTACCAGATCATGGCCCCCTACCATGAAGCACTCGTTGACCTGAACGAGTTCAACGAGGACGGCGAGCTACCCTCGATTCCCAAAGGACTCGACGACTTCATCCCAACGCAGCTCGCGGCGGCCGGACGATTCGAGAACGAGAAGGAACTCTACGCGCTGCCCTACGACTGCCCGACCATGATCTGGATGTACCGCAAGGATCTCTTCGAGAAATACGGCGACCGGATGTCCCAGGATCTCGGCTTCGACCCGACGCCGTCGGCGGACTCGACCTGGGAGCAGTATTACCAGACCGCCCAATGGTTCAACGAGAACGTGGACGAAGTGCCTTACGGGACAGGCCATCAGGCTCGCCAGTATGACTCCCTGATGTGCGATTTCTCGAACATCCTGTGGGCCTACGGCGGAGATTATTTCGACAACGCCACGGTCGGCAGCCTCGGGACCTTCGACCCCGGACCTTGCACGCTCGACCGACCGGAGGCGCTCGAAGCCGCCGCCTTCTATAAGAAGCTGCTTGAGATCTCGCACCCTGGCAGCGTCTCGTGGGACTGGAACGCCACGGACGAGGCGTTCAGGACCGCCCAGATCGCAATGGCCCCAAACTGGCACGAGTTCGCCGCCGTGGACGAAGACCCGGCGGAGTCGGAGGTCGTGGGCAAGATCGGGTACGCCCCGCTCCCCAGGGGGCCGGTGAGGCGCGCGGATATGTGGGGCGGGACGGGCGTCGGGATCAACAACCGCGCCTCCCCGGATGAGCAGCGGGCGGCCTGGCTTTTCCTGGTCTGGGCCACCTCTCCGGACACGATGCTGATGGGCATGAAGAGCGACGTCGGGGGCGGCACTCCGACACGCGGGTCCCTGTACGAGTTGCCGGAGGTGAAGAAGGCGATGCAACCACCGTCGAACATGCCGAACCTGCTCACCTACGACGCCGTCTCGGAGGCGTGGAAGCCGGAGAACATCGGGCTGCGGCCCAAGATCCAGTCGTGGAACGAGTGCGACACGGCGATCTACACGGAGGTCTCCAAGATGCTCGCGGACCAGAAATCTCCGGAGCAAGCCATGAAGACGGCCAAGCGATACTTCGATGAGGCTCAGGCGCGAGTACAGACCCTCGCCTCCCGTGGGACGGGGGTGGCGTAGATGGCGGCCACGCAGACAGATAGGGACGCGAAGAAAAGCGGCGGAGGCGGGCTCTCGCTGGAGATGAAGATGCTCCTGCCAGTGTTGGCGTTGCTGGCCGTGCTCTCGCTGTTCCCGTTCTTCTACATAATCTGGATGAGCCTGAACACGGTCTCGCTCATCAACGGCATCTCCTTCGAGTTCGCGGGGCTTGCGAACTGGGCGCGCATGTTCACCGACGAGGTCGTCGGCGCGGCCTGGGCGCGGGCCGCCCTCTACTTCGTCGCCACCGTCGGCATCGAGATGGTCCTCGGCATCGCCATCGCCCTGCTCATCCACGAGCTCGTCTGGGGCAAGAACCTGGTGCTTTCACTGATCCTGCTTCCGATGTTCATGGCGCCCGTCATCGTGGGGCTACTGGGACGTTTCCTCACGGACTCGTCTTACGGCCTCTACGCATTCGTCTTGCGCGAGACGGGCATCTTCGAGAGCGACATCTTGGGGACGAGTAGCTCCGCGCTGACCGCGGTGATCCTGATGGACGTATGGGAGTGGACGCCGCTGGTGGTCCTGATCGTGCTCGCCGGCCTCGCCTCCGTCAACCAGTACGTGATAGAGGCCGCCAAGGTGGACGGGGCCAACTACCTGGCGCGGCTAAGGCACATAGTCGCGCCCTCGATAGCCGGCGTGGTCATCGTGGCGCTGTTGGTGCGCTCGATGGACGCTATCCGTTACTTCGACATCATCACCGTGACGACCAACGGCGGGCCCGGCAACACGACCAAGATCATCCCGATAAGACTCTACGAGACGGCCTTCCGCTTCTTCGACCTCGGCTACGCGGCGGCCATCGGCCTCGGGATGCTGGTGTTCTCGATCCTGGTTGCTACGGTGTTCGTACGGATACTCGAACGAAGGGGGCTGGCAAAGTGACGACTACTTCTACTTCGGGCCGCAAGCTCGGCAAGCAGGCGGTTCTTTACGCGATCCTGGTCCTGGTGCTGCTGTGGACGCTGGTTCCGATCCTGTGGATGATCCTCTCTTCGTTCAAGCCGGGGACGGCCCAGCTCTCGCCGACGCCGGTGTTCTTCTTCGCGCCGACCTTTCAGCACTACGCGGCGCTCTTCACGGGCGGCAACCTGGGAAGCTACTTCCTGAACAGCGTTCTCGCGGCTGGCATCTCGACGATCATAGCGGTGACGCTGGGTTGCTTGGCAGGCTACGGGCTTGCGAGGAGTCACTTCCGGGGCAAGCAGCACGTTGCGTTCTGGATCATCTCGACGAGGATGGCTCCGATAGCCGCGGTCGTATTGCCCTTGTTCATCCTGTTCCGCTACGTGAACCTGCTCGACTCGCTGCCGGGTCTCATCGTCGCGTACCTGACGTTCAACCTGCCGTTCGCGATCTGGATCATGAACGCCTTTTTCGCCGACCTGCCTCCGTCTCTGGAAGAAGCCGCGATGGTGGATGGCGCCTCCAGGTTCCAGGCGTTCTACCGTGTCGCCCTGCCGCTTGTCACGCCGGGGTTGGTGACGACGGCCATCCTATGCTTGGTCTTCTCCTGGAACGACTACGCCTTCGCGGCCACCTTCGCCGGTCCCAGCAGCCAGACGCTCCCCATCGCCGCCGCCCAACTCAACACCCAGACCGGACTCAGTTGGGGACAGCTCACGGCCATCGGCACCATAGTCGTGCTGCCCATGATGATCGTCGGCCTCGCCGTCCGCCGCTACCTGGTGCGGGGCCTGACCCTCGGCGCGGTCACCGGAGAGTAGAGCGTAGGATTTGCTAGCGCACGACAGAAGATCGGCCTTTGTTCCATTCACGCTGGCGTTCTTGCTCCTGCTCGCGGCGTGCAGCCGATTCAGCCATAACGGCGCCACGGACATCGAGCCAGTAGAAGAAACAACCACGACGGCGAAGACCGGACCCCGCCACGATACGGGAGAAATTGTCGGCACCGAATGGACGCTCAGGTTTTTGAATGGTCAAGATCTAGTCAAAGGCACCAGGATCACCCTGGATTTCGACAAAGATTTTGTGCGCGGGAACTCCGGCTGCAACGCTTACGGAGGCAAGGTGACGATGAGAAATGGCGTAATGGAAGTAAAGGCCCCCGGCTTCGAGACGACCCTGATAGGCTGTCCGGGAGCCTTAGGACCCCAAGAGAACGAATATCTCGATGCTCTGGCGAATGGCTCCGAGTATCGTCTCGAAGATGATCGCCTGGGGATCCAGAACAAGGCGGGCGAAACCGCGCTGATCTACGAAGAGAAGTCTGGACGAAAGGAGCGACGATGAACAACCGAGCGGCAGTGATGCACGGCGTCCACGACGTGAGGATGGAGGAGCGCCCGGTCCCCGAGCCTGGCCCGAAGGAAGTCCTCGTGGAGATAAAGGCCGTCGGGGTGTGCGGCTCGGACGTCCATTATTACGAGGAGGGCCGCATCGGCACCTTCGTGGTCCGGGAACCCTTGATCCTGGGCCACGAGTCCATGGGGACCGTCGCCGGGCTCGGGCCGGAGTCAACGAAACACGAAATTGGAGACCGGGTGACGCTGGAACCGGGCATCCCGGACGGGACGTGCCGCGAATGCCGCGCCGGAAGATACAACCTCTGCCCGAACGTCCGCTTCTTCGCCACGCCGCCCATTGACGGCGCGTTCGCCAACTACGTGACGATCCACGAAGATTTCGCTTTCACGTTGCCGGACGAGTTATCGGACAACGCGGGCGCGCTGATGGAGCCACTCTCAGTCGGCATCTGGTCTTGCCGGAAGGCCGGTGTCAGGGCTGGCGACCGGGTGCTCGTGACGGGGGCTGGTCCCATCGGGCTGCTTGCGATGCAGGTTGCGCTCGCCTCGGGCGCGACGGAGGTTACGGTCACGGACGTGGCTAGGGAGCGACTGGACTTGGCCCGGAAGACCGGCGCGACGAGGGTCGTGAACGTCGCGGAGGAGCCGTTGGCGGAGGCAGGCATCGAGGCGGACGCCCTGATCGAATGTTCCGGCAACGAGCGGGCGCTGGACGACGGCATCCACTGTCTGCGTCCGGCTGGCACCGCCGTGGTTGTGGGCATGGGTCCGGGGGAGACGGCGAACGTCCCGCTGGCGTACGTGCAGACACAGGAGATCTGGCTGACCGGCACCTTCCGCTACGCCAACACCTACCCGACCGCGATCTCCCTTGCCGCCACGGGCCGCGTAAACCTCGACGCCATAGTCACAGGCCACTTCGGCCTGGAAGAAACAGACAGCGCATTGCAGGCCAGCAAGAATGACCCCGCCAACGTCAAGCCGATGGTGCTCCCGAACGGAGGTTCGTAGGCGGCGGTTCTCACCAGGACGTGTAGCCACCGTCCACGAGGAGGTTCGTGCCGGTGGCGTAGCTCGCGGCGTCGGAGGCGAGAAACACGACGGCTGGGGCTATCTCTCCAGGTTCAGCGAGACGACCCAGAGGAGTGGACTCCAGCCAGACGCTGCTCCACTCTTCTTTGGACATCCCAAGTTCTGTCAGAGGCGTCCTTATGTAGCCCGGCGAGACGGCGTTCACCCGCACTCCACGAGAGGCCCACTCACCCGCCAACGATTTCGTGAGCATGATGACCGCTGCTTTGGAGGCGTTGTAGGCGGACTGAGGCTGTGGATGGTTGGAGATGACGCCTGACATCGAGGCGATGTTTACGATGGCGCCGGAGCCACGCTCCAGCATGGCCTTCCCCACCTCGCGGCAGCAGTAGAAGACGCCGTCGAGGTTCACGGACATCACCTTGCGCCACTCATCGTCCGGCACCTCCTCGGACGGGATGTTGTGGACGACGCCCGCGTTGTTGACGAGCACGTCTATGCGACCGTGATCCCCCAGCACGGAACGGACCATGTCCTTCACGGAATCCGGGTCCGTAACGTCGAGCCCGACGAAGTCTCCTTCCAGTTCTTCGGCGGCCTCCCCGCCGGTCTCGGCGTTGATCTCGGCGACCACCACCTTCGCCCCGGCGGCCTTCAAGGCGCGCCCTATCTCCAGCCCCAGGCTCTGGCCGCCGCCCGTGACCACGGCTACCCTATCCCGCAGCGAAAATCCATTCTCTTGCATCATCTCTCCATCCCACTCGTTTTCACCAGAGCGTATATCCGCCGTCAATGACGAGCACCGAGCCGGTCATGAAGGCTGAGGCGCCGCTCGCCAGGTAGACGAGGCTGGGTCCGAGTTCCTCAGGCATGGCATAGCGTTGCATGGGGACGTCTTCGATCCAATGCCGCCTGAATTGCGGCTCGTCCACCGGGGCCATCTCCGTCTTCACGTAGCCAGGGGCCAGCGCGTTGACCCTCACGCCATGAGGCGCCCACTCCGCCGCCAGGGACTTCGTGAGTTGGTGGACCGCCGCCTTCGAGGCATTGTAGGCGGGCTGCATCTGTGGGCGGTTGACGATCATCGCGGAGATCGAACCAATGTTCACGATGACCCCGCCACCGTTTCCGATCATCCGCCGCCCCACCGACTGCGCGCAGTTCCACAGCCCGTGCACGTTTACGTCGAATACGTCCATCCACTCGTCCTCCGGCACCTCGGCGGCCGGACGGTGGTAACAGAGGCCCGCGTTGTTGACGAGCACATCCACCGGCCCGAGAAGCTCGGTGACCTCCTCGATCATCCGCTCCACGCTTTCGCGATCCGTAACGTCGAGGGTGACGGCGATGGCCTTGCCGCCGGAAGACGAGATGTCTTTCGCCACCGCCTCGGAGCGGTCGCGGGTTCGAGCGGCGATGGCGACGCTCGCGCCTGCCTCGGAGAGAGCCCGAACGAAAGCCTCGCCCAACCCAGTGTTTCCGCCGGTCACAACGGCAACCTTGCCGGTCAGATCGAAAGCGTCCAGTACGGCCACGTTGCCCTCCTCGCTACAACGGGGCGAGCCAAAATGCGCGCCCCACGAAACGGTACCGAACGGTTCAGCCTCCGAAACCGAGTATGAGCCACAGGACCGCGCCGACGACGCCGCCGACTATCGGGCCGACGACCGGGATCCAGGCGTACTCCCAGTCGTTGCTGCCCTTGCCGGCAATCGGGAGGACGGCATGTGCTATTCGTGGCCCGAGATCGCGGGCCGGGTTGATAGCGTAGCCCGTGGGTCCGCCGAGCGACAACCCGATGGCGAAGACCAGCAAACCGACGATCAGCGGCTGAATGCCGAACGAGAATACCGACGCGAGGTCCACCTCGGCTGCCTGCGTGATCTGCTGCGCGTTCGCAACGATCGCCAGTACGCCAAAGACCAGCACGGCGGTCCCGATGATCTCGGTGACGAGGTTGGCTACGGTATTGCGGTAAGCGGGCGCGGTGCAGAACACGCCGAGCTTGAGTCCGGGGTCCTCCGTCGGTCCCCAATGCGGCAGATAGGCGAGCCAGACGATCACCCCACCGACGAAGGCGCCGAGCATCTGGGCGATGATGTAGCCTGGCACCTGAGCCAGGGGGAAGGCGCCGATAGAGGCGAGACCTATGGTTACGGCGGGGTTGATGTGCGCTCCGCTGATGGCCCCGACCGCGTAGACGGCCATCGCGACCCCCATCGCCCATCCGAAGGTAATGACGATCCAACCCGAGTTCTCGGCCTTGGAGTTCTTGAGAAGCACGCCCGCCACCACCCCGTCACCCAGGATGATCAGGATCATCGTGCCGATGAATTCAGCTATGTACGCTTGCAACTCGCTCTCCCTTCTTAGAAAGGTCGTCCGGCCGCCACGTCACAAGGGGCCGAGAGATACTGTTTCATTTCGTCGTCTAGCTTGAGGAGCGTGATGGAGAAACCCGCCATCTCAAGCGAAGTCATGTAGTCCCCGACGTATGGCATCCGCCACACGCTCACGCCCTCGCGGTCGAGCATGTCCCTGAGGTGGGCATAGACGACGTATAGCTCCATCAACGGCGTGCCGCCCATGCCGTTGACGATCACGGCGACTTCCGAGCCGGAGAAGTCCACTGAATCGCCCAGGATTTTGCCCATCATCTCGTCCACGATCTCGTTCGCCGGAGCTACTTTCTTGCGCTCGACGCCGGGCTCGCCGTGGATGCCGATGCCGATCTCCATTTCGTCGTCAGCGATCTGGAAGATGGGCTCCCCCGCCTCCGGCGGCGTGCAACTCGTGAGCGCCATCCCCATGCTGCGGACGTTCGCGTTGACTTTTTCGGCTAGCTCCTTGATTCCCGCCAGATCCTTCCCATCATCGGCGGCCGCGCCGCATATCTTGTGTACGAAGAGGGTTCCCGCAACGCCGCGCCGGCCGCTAGTGAACGTGGAGTCCTCGACGGCCACGTCGTCGTTGGTGACAACGTAATCCGTCTGTATGCTCTCGGCCTCGGCCAGTTCGCCTGCCATCTCGAAGTTGAGAACATCGCCGGTGTAGTTCTTGACGACGTAGAAGACGCCAGCGCCGCCGTCCACGGCTTTCGTCGCCTCAAGCATTTGATCCGGAGTCGGGCTCGTAAACACAGAACCAGCGCACGCCGCGTCGAGCATGCCAGGCCCGACGTAGCCGCCGTGCGTGGGCTCGTGCCCGGAACCGCCACCCGATACGAGCGCGACCTTGCCGGATACGGGAGCATCCGCCCGAACCACAATGTTGTGCTCGGGGAGAAGCCGTATAAGGCCGTCCGGCCCGCCGTGCGCCGCCTCCATCCCCCGGAGCATCTCCTCGACGATACTCTCGGGGGCGTTGATGACTTTCTTCATGCTGCCCTCCTCCCTACGCCAGCGGGGATTCGACGGCTTCTTTGGCCCAACTCTTGGAGCGTTCCAGGGCCTCCTTCCACCTACCGTAGAGCCGCTCGCGCTCTTCCTCACCCATCTGAGGCTCGTAGCGGCGGCGAAGCCTCCAGCGGTTCTTCAGTTCCTCGCGGTCACTCCAGAACCCGGTCGCCAGCCCCGCGAGGTAGGCGGCCCCGAGAGCCGTAGTCTCAAGCGTCTCGGGCACCTCGACGGGCACGCCGAGGATGTCGGCCTGGAACTGCATCATCCAGCGGTTCGCCGCGGCCCCGCCGTCGGCCTTGAAGGTCGGGATGTCCATGCCCGAGTCAGCCGCCATCGCCTCGACGGCGTCGCGGGTCTGATAGCACATGGCCTCTAGCGCGGCGCGAGCGAGGTGCGCCCGCCCCGTGCCGCGGGTGAGCCCGACGATGGTGCCCCGAGCATACGAGTCCCAGTGCGGCGCGCCGAGGCCGACCAATCCTGGCACGAAATACACATCGTCGTTGGAATCGAGGCTCGCGGCTAGCTCCTCCGTCTCGGCTGCGTCCTGGATGATGCCGAGACCGTCGCGCAGCCATTGAACGGCGGCGCCGGTGATGAAGATGGCCCCTTCGAGCGCGTACTCTACGGGTTCGTCGCCGAGGCCCCAGGCGATGGTGGTGAGCATCGCGCGTTCGCTCTTTATGGGCTCCGTGCCGGTGTTCATGAGGGCGAAGGAGCCGGTCCCGTAGGTATTCTTGGTCATTCCGCGCTCGTAGGCGACCTCGCCGAAGAGGGCCGCCTGTTGATCCCCGGCCACGCCAGCTACCGGAACCTCCGCGCCGAAAACCTCCGCATCGGTGTCGCCGTAGACATAAGAGGAAGGCTTGACCTCTGGAAGCATCTCGCGCGGGACGCCGAGTAACTCCAGTAGCTCGTCGTCCCAGTGAAGGTCGAAGATGTTGTAGAGGAGGGTACGCGAGGCGTTGGTATAGTCGGTGACGTGGGCGCGGCCGTTGGTGAGCTTCCAGATCAGCCATGTGTCCATCGTGCCGAAGGCGATCTCACCGTTTCCGGCCCGTTCCCTCAATCCCTCGACGTTGTCCAGAAGCCATTTGACCTTCGAGCCGGAGAAGTAGGCATCTATCACCAATCCGGTCTTGTTAGCGACCATCTCGTCGTTGCCCGCCTCTGAGAGATCGGCGCAGATCTGGGCTCCGCGGCGGTCCTGCCACACGATGGCGTTGTGTACGGGCTCGCCGGTCTCGCGGTCCCACATCACGACCGTCTCGCGCTGGTTGGTGATGCCGATCGCCGCTATATCGTCTGGCGACGCCCCGGCGTCGTCCAGCGCCTGCCGCATCACGCCGATGGTGACGTCCCAGATCTCATTCGCGTCGTGCTCGACCCAGCCCGGTCTCGGATAATGCTGCGTGAACTCCTGCTGGGCCTCTCCCACCGTCGCGCTGTCCTGGTTGAAGACAATCGCCCTGCTCGACGTGGTCCCCTGGTCAATAGCAAGGATGAACTCTCCCGCCATGCTCGACCTCCTCTACTGCGTTCGTACCGATTGTCCGGTATTCGAGAAACTTTCCACAAACCCACGCGGCACCCATCAAAAGACACAGGCGGCCCCAGCCTTCTCGCTACATGAGAGCCCCTTTCCCAGGCTGCGCTTTCCTCTACCCTGTAGGGTATGAGACTAACGGAGTTCAGAATCCGCGTCAATACGATTCTTCCATCCCGCGCGATGATGCATTATTCCACGTGTTCGAGGCAAGACGCGGCTGCGGGGATTCAAGCTCGCTGGTCTTCGCGACGACGACATGCCGGAAGCCCGGCTAGAATATATTGGCTATTTCGTTTGCCGGACCTTTATGCTGGCCGTAACAGAGGAGACTGGTGGGAAACGACGAACGTCATCGGGACACGCGCCGCGCGGGCCAACAGGCAGGCGGCGCGCCGGGCCGAGAGACGCCGTGGGAAGAGAGTGAAGGTTTCCTGCGGGCCTTGATCCAGAGCACCTCGGACATCGTCGTGGTCCTCGACGCCGAGGGCGCTGTCCGCTACGAGAACTCCGCCGTCGAGCGCATCTTGGGGTACCGGACGGAAGAGCGCATAGGCACTTCGGCCTTTGATCGCGTACACCCGGACGACGTCGAGAGGGTGAGAGAAGAGTTCGCCAGGGCTCTGGCAAGACCCGGGATCAACCCTCCGATGCGGTTCCGCATGCGGCACGCGGACGGCTCCTGGCGCCACATCGAGACGGTGCGCAACAACCTCCTCGACGACCCGGTGGTACGGGGGATGGTTAACGTCTCGCGGGACGTCACGGAGCGTGAGGAAGTGCTGGAGACGCTTCAGAGAAGCCAGGCGGAGTTCCGGGCCATATTCGACAGAAGCGCGGTCGGCATGGCGCTCGTGGACAAAGAGGGGCGGCTCAAGGAGAGCAACTCCGCTCTCCAAACAATGCTCGGTTACGGCGCCGAAGAGCTCCAGATGATGCGTTTCGGGGACGTGACCCACCCCGATGACGTGGCGGCTGACATAGAGCACTTCGAGAAGATGATGGCGGGTGAACTGGACCACTTCAGGCTGGAGAAGCGTTACATCCGCAAAGACGGGAGCCTGATCTGGGGCCATCTCACCAGCTCCGTCATTCACGGCGAGAGAGAAAGCCCCCGGCTAATGGTCGGCATGGTCGAGGACATCACCGAGCGCCGCCGCGCGGAAGAGAAGCTACAAGCCTCCGAAGCAGAGTTGAAGGCCCTCTTCGAGGCCATGTCCGACATCGTCCTCGTGCTCGACCGGGATGGGTGCTGTCTCAGGGTTGCCTCCGCCAACCCTTCGCTGCTGTACCGGCCGGCGCAGGAGCAGATCGGCAAGACCCTGCACGAAACCCTCCCCCCCGGCAAGGCGGACCTACTCCTGGACCACGTGCGCCGCGCGCTGGACACGGGACGGACGGCGAGCGTCGAATACAGCCTGACCATGGAGGACCGCGAGAGGTGGTTCTCCGCGAACGTCTCGCCGATGTCCGATGACCGGGTGGTGTGGGTCGCCCACGACGCCACTGGCTCGAAGGAGATGGAGGCCGCGCTCCGGGAGAGCGAGGAGCGGTACCGGGCGGTGATGGAGCAAAGCGTGGAGGCCATCTACCTCTACGACGCGGACACCAAACAAGTCCTCGAGTCAAACGCCGCCTTCCAGGAGATGATCGGGTACACCGCCGAAGAGCTCCGCAGGTTGAGGATCTACGACTTCATCGCCCACGAGCCGGATGATATAGACAGGAACGTCGAGCGCAGCCTGAGAGAGGAGCGGCGCCGCATCGGAGAGAGGATCTACCGCCGCAAAGACGGCACCGACATAATCGTGGACACGAGCGCGACGGTGATCTCCTACGGCGGCAGGATGGCCCTGTGCGCGGTATCCCGGGACGTCACCGAACGCAAACGGCTGGAGGATGCGGTCAGGGAACGCGAGGAGCATTTTCGGGCTCTGATCCAGAACGCCCCTGACACGATCACGATCCTGGACGCCGACGCCACCATCCGCTACGACAGCCCGGCCATCGAGCGGGTGCTGGGTTACAGATCAGGCGAACGCATCGGCAGCAACGGTTTCGACTACATCCACCCGGAAGACCGCGAGCACGGCTGGCTCACGTTCGCGGAGGTCCTCGACAACCCCGCGGTCGGAAGGCCCGTGGAGTACAGGCTCCGGCACAAGGATGGCTCATGGCGCTACTTCGAGGCCGTCCGCACTAACCTCCTCGACAACCCGGCCGTCGGGGGAGTCGTCATCAACTACCGCGACGTTACGAAGCGCCGACAGGCCGAGAAGGATCTCAGGGACAGCGAGGACCGCCACCGCCGGCTGGTGGAGAATTCGCCCGAAACCATAGCCATCCTTAGCGAAGGGAAGATAGCTTTCATAAACGCCGCTGGCGCGGCGCTCGCCGGCGTGGACGGGCCGGAGCAGTTGATCGGCAAGCCTTTCCTGGACTTCGTACACCCTGACTTCCGGGAGGCCGTGAAGAGGAGGATCGAGCTGGCCCTGGAGGGCGAGACCGCGGGGTTGATGCCGCAGAAGCTGCTCCGGACGGACGGAAGCATCATCGAAGTCGAGGCGGTGGCGATACCGACCACATACGAGGGCAAGCCAGCGGTACACAGCATCATCAGGGACGTCACCGAGCGGCTGCGGGCCGAGAGGCGGCTCCGGGCGAGCGAGGAGCAGTTCCGCGGCGCCTTCGAGAACGCTTACACCGGCATGGCCCTCGTGGGCCTCGACAAGCGTTTCCTGCGGGTGAACCGTGCGCTGTGCGAGATGCTCGGTCGCTCGGAGGAGGAGTTGCTATCCAAACGGACGTCGGAGATCACCCACCCCGACGATCTCGAAGTCAGCCGTGCGCGCACGGAGCAGCTCCTCGGAAGTGAATCCGACGACCAGAGCCTGGAGAAGCGATACGTCCACGCCGACGGTCACATCGTGTGGGTGATCTCCGACGTCGCTCTGGTGCGGGACTCGGAAGGCTCCCCCAGCCACTTCGTCTCGATGTTCCAGGACGTTACAGAGCGCAAACGGGCAGAGGAATCACTCAGGGCCAGCGAGGAACGCTTCCGATCCGTGGTACAGAACTCCTCCGAGGTGATCAAGATCGTCGGCGCAGGCGGCACCCTGAAGTACGCGAGCCCAGCGTTCCAGAGCGTTCTCGGTTACGATCCCGAGGAGTCCCTGGGCATGAACATGCTCGAATACGTTCATCCGGAAGACCTGCCGCGCGTCTTGGAGACGACCAGACGGACGATGAACGACCCGGAGACCGATAGCAACGTAGCCCAATACAGGTTCCGACACGCCGACGGCACGTGGCGTCATGTGGAGAGCGTCGGCCGCTACCTACTCGACGAGCCGAGCATTGAGGGCGTGGTCCTCAACGTCAGGGACGTGACCGAACGTCACCTCGCTGAAGAAGAGCTCCGGGCGAGCGAGGAGCGTTACCGGGCGGTGGTGGAGCAGAGCGTCGAGAGCATTTACCTGTTCGACCCTCATACCAAGCGCGTGCTGGAGTCGAACGCGGCGTTCGAAGAACTGCTCGGATACACCTCCGTGGAACTGTCCGGGATGACGATCTACGACATCGTCGCCCACCCGGCGGAAGACATAGACCTGACCGTCGAGCGTCACCTCCTGGAAGGACAACGCTTCGTCGGCGAGCGCCGGTACCGCAGCAAGGACGGATCGGTGATCGAAGTCGGGGTGAGCGCGACCGTGATCCCCTACCGCGATGGAGAGGCGATCTGCGCCGTTGCCCGCGATGTTACGGAGCAGAAGGCCCTGGAGGAACAACTGACGCACCAGGCTTTTCACGACCCGCTCACGGACCTGCCCAACCGGGCTCTGTTCCTGGATCGCCTGGATCACGCGCTCTCCAGCGTCCGCCGGGAGGACGGTTCGGTGGCGGTGCTGTTCGCGGATCTGGACGATTTCAAGTCCATCAACGACTCTTTGGGCCACGAGGCCGGGGACCTCTTGCTGGGGGAGATGGCCCGGCGTCTGCAATCCTGCGTGCGGCCGGGGGACACGGTCGCGCGTCTCTTTGGAGACGAGTTCGGCGTCCTGCTGAACGCACCGGCCGAGGTGGAGGAAGCTCAGCGGGTCACGGAGCGCATCATGGAGCGCCTGCGGGCGCCGTTCCATCTTGACGGCCGGGAGGTGTTCGTGAGCTCCAGCATCGGCATCGCCTCCGGTCCCACCTCTGACAGCCTCGAAAGAGAGCCGCCGAAGGACGTCCTGCGCCGGGCTGACCTGGCGATGTACGCGGCCAAGAGCAGCGGCAAGAGCCAGTACGAGGTATTCAACCCGAGCATGAACACCCGGGCGGTGCAGCGCATGGAGCTCAAAACCCAACTCAGGAGCGGCGTGGAACACAATGAGTTCGAAGTCCATTACCAGCCAATAATCCAGTCAGAGACCGGCGGGATCTCCGGTCTCGAGGCGTTGGTACGCTGGAGGCATCCGGAGCGAGGGCTCGTCGCCGCCGAGGAGTTCATCGAGCTGGCGGAGGATACCGGCCTGATCCACCCCATAGGCGGGGCGGTCTTCGAGCAGGTCTGCCGACAGACCAAGCGGTGGTCCGAAGACGGCCTGGCGCCGCCGTTCCTGATGAGCGTCAACTTCTCCGCGAACCAGTTCGCCGACCAGGCGGATACAATCTCCAGGATCCTCGGCGAGACGGGGCTCGATCCGAAAACCCTGATGATCGAGATCACGGAACGGGCCGTCATGGACAACGCGGAGTTCGCCCTGGGCAAGCTGAAGCGTCTCAAGGGCCTCGGCGTAAACTTCGCCATAGACGACTACGGCACGGGCTATTCATGCCTGCGCTATCTGAAAGTCATGCCGGTGGACTTCCTGAAGATAGACGGCGTGTTCATCGCCGGCCTCGGGAAGGACCCAGGCGACATGGCGATAGTCCACGGCACCATTGACCTGGCGCACGCGCTGGGCCTGAAGGTCATAGCCGAGGGCGTGGAGACCGCGGATCAATACGCGCGCCTGAGAAATTTGGGCTGCGACATGGTCCAGGGCTTTCACTTCTCCCGGCCACTCTCCGCCTCCGACGCCTCATCGCTACTGAAGAATCGTCTATGCTTGCAGGGATGAACCAGCGCAATTGATACCGGCTCTCCCCTCCGGCACGCGGGTATACTCGAAGCAACGGACGAGCGGAAACGCATAAGGCTGACGAAGTATTCGACGAAGGCTGTGTGAGCGTCGAAGTTCGCTCAGGGGAACCTGGAGCAGGCTTTACGAGGGTTCGTGACGGCTTCTTCCCAACCTGATCCATCCCTCGCAAAGCATGAAAATTCCTCGCGCCAGCCAAAATCACTCATTTGGGGGATACGAAACCCGGCTTTTGCTGCCATCGTTACTAGCGATGAACCAGATTCCCCGCGCGGGCACCGGAGCGTTTCCACAAGGCCGCCGGGGAGAAAGGTAGTGACGATGAAGCAGAGCTGAAGAGCGCGCTCGGGAGGGGGAAGGTAACGGTCCTCGCCGTGGTGGTGGCACTGGCGCTGGTGGCGGCCCCCGCGGCATTCGCGGCCAACGGCAATCCGTTCATCCTGGGCAAGGCCAAGAACACCGCCACGAAGGTTACGGGGCTGATCGGGAAGGTGGCCTCCGCGGCGGCCCTCAAGGTCACCAACCCCAACGGGGGACCGGCGTTGGATCTGCGAGTGAATCCCGGCGTGGCGCCCATGAAGGTCAATTCCAGTACCAGAGTAGACAACCTCAACGCCGATCAGCTCGACGGCCAGGACTCTTCTCAATTCGTGCCCGCGAACACCAACTCGTTCGTGAGGAACAACATCTACCGTAACGAAAGCACTCTTGGCTCGGGCACCCTATTAAGCGATGGCACCTTCGTGCTTGCTGCATCGTGCCTCGCTGGGGACGTCATGCTCTCTGGAGGGCCAGCCAACATCAGCGCAACGACTGACATGGTGGAGAGCTTCCCCTCAAGTCTTAACTCCTGGTCAGCGAGAGTAGACAAGAACGGCTTAACGGACAACTACTCCGTGGTGGTACTCTGCGCCAACCAGTAGAGAAGCGATGCTTGAAGAGCAGGGACCGAGGCTTCCCGAACGGTCCCTGCTCTTCGAGGGTTTCTTTCGTTCCGGCATCGCAAGATGCGGATGATGAAGCCGAGCGTGCCCAAGAAAAGCACCAGAGCCCAATCGAAGAGAGCGAACCGCCCCATAGACCACCGCGGAGATGATCTCCGCTCGAATAAGAGCATCGCTGGCGTACACAGTAGCAGAAGCAAGCCGATCCGCAACATCGTCCCCAGCCAGGGTTCCTAGAAAATTGCTTGCTGCTTCCATGTCTCCTTCGTCGGCGGAGAATATCACCCCTCGGCGTGCCCCCGGCGTGGGGAGGACAATTCACTCGAAGTAGACCTGTATGATTATCGGGTCTTGCAGGCCATCTTCGACACCGTCCTCCCTTTTTTCGCCCTGATCTTCTGCGGCTACGGCGCCGGACGCTTGAAGGTTTTGAGCGAGGCGAGCATCGCTGGGGTCAACGCCTTCGTCTTCTACTTCGCGTTGCCGGCGTTCCTGTTCGAGTTGATGGCGACCGCGCCTCTGGACGAGGTCTTCAATGGCTCCTTCATCGCGGCTTATCTGGGGTCGGGACTCGCGGTCTTCGCGGTGGCGGCGGTGCTTGGGCGATTCATGTTCGAGGTTCGCGCAGGCGAGGCGGCTTTGCTTGGCGCGGCGGCGGTACTCGGCAATACAGGTTACATGGGGTTGCCTCTGGTCTCCGCCGCCTTCGGTGACGGCGCGGCGATCCCGGTGGTGATCGGGCTGACCCTGGAAGCCACGGTGCTGATTCCGCTTACGATGGCGCTCGTCGAGGCCGGCAAGGGCTCCGACGGAGGATGGGCGCGTCTCGTGGGATCGGTCGCCGGGTCGCTTGGCCGCAACCCGATCATCATCGCGATCTTCTCCGGCGCTCTGGTTTCAGCGATGGGACTCGGGCTGCCAACCCCCATCGCCAACTTCACCGGCCTGCTCTCCGACGCCGCGGGTCCATGCGCCCTCTTC
>Ga0136640_10000402_pt1 | contig 16602 bp, 18 predicted proteins | sample AntDrymUQ8642106_2_FD_105498 | JGI IMG/M metagenome (GOLD analysis project Ga0136640, IMG submission 105498) | Polar desert sand microbial communities from Dry Valleys, Antarctica - metaG UQ864 (21.06) | ecosystem: Environmental > Terrestrial > Soil > Desert | place: Antarctica: Dry Valley...
CGCGACGCCAGCGGTAGTAGGTGTTCTCGGTGATGGCCAGGTCCTTGCAGACCAGGGCGATCGCCGTGCCCATGGCCAGCTTGACCTCGGCCTCCCGAAGCTTGGCGATGACCTGCTCGGGCGTGTGTCGCTGCTTCTTCGCCATGGTGCGTCCCCTTCGAGGAGAATCCCCGCGATGATCACATCGCGGCTGGACTCGTTTGAAGGGGGCAGGTCAGTCAACCTGTCAATCTTCGCGAATGTGACCGAGCGGCTCGTGCTCGGGGTGGAGACCAACCTCTCCCGGCAGCTCCGGGGGCCGTCGGAGTTCCTGTTCATGCCGCAGGTCCACTACGAGATCAGTAAGCACATGAAGGCCCAGTTCGGCATGGGGATGCGAGACGACGTCGAGGGTCGGCACGGGGAGTTGGGCTTCCGCATCATCTTCGAGCGTTGAACCACAGGCCTTGGGTGCCTCGGCCAGAAGACGCTTCCCCGCATTCAGGCTTTGTTGACTTACCGGAGAAGACCGTTGTTGATCGAGACCCGCCCGGAGCGGCGGCCTGTCGCGGCGACGGACGAGGCGGGGAGGGGACCTGGGCCGTCATGGCGCGGCCTGGTCGGGTTCGGGGATGACCTGCTTCTCGACGGCCAGCCGCGCCGCCCGGAGCTTGGCCCGGAGGGTGTTCCGGGCGACGCCCAGGAGCTCGCTCGCCTGCGCCTGGTTGCCCTGGACGTGGCGGAGCACCTCCTCCAGCACGATCCTGTCCACCGCCGAGTTGACCTTCTGGTAGATCTCGGTCTCCCCGCATCCGAGGAGGTCGCGCACGAACCGGGCGAGGTCGAAAGTCGAGTCCTGCGGCGCAGGCCGATGGGCACACCCTCCGCGCATGCTCGCCGGCAGGCAATCCGGCGTCAGCACCCCGCCCGTGGCATCGATAAGGGCGGACTTGATCGTCGCCTGGAGCTCCCGCACGTTGCCGGGCCAATCGTGGCCCTCGAGGAGCCTCATCGCCTCGTCCGTCACCGACCCGACCTGCTTGCCCAGCTCGCGGTTGAGGCGCCTGACCAGGTACTCGACCAGCATCGGCAGGTCGTCGAGGCGTTCCCGCAGCGGCGGGAGATGGATGGTGTAGACGTTGAGCCGGTAGAACAGGTCCTGGCGGAATCGGCCGCCGGCGATCCGCTCCGCCAGGTCCTGATTGGTGGCGGCGATCACCCGGACGTCAGTCCGGATCGTGTCGCCGCCCCCGAGCCGCTGGACTAGCCCGTCCTGCAGCAGCCGCAACACCTTGGCCTGGGCGGCGCCCGACATGTCGCCGACCTCGTCGAGGAAGAGGGTGCCCCCGTCGGCCTGCTCGAACTTGCCGATGCGGCGGCGCTCGGCCCCGGTGAAGGCGCCCCGCTCGTGCCCGAACAGCTCGCTCTCCAGCAGCGCGTCGGGGATCGCCGCGCAGTTGATCGCCAGGAAAGGCGCCCGGCTCCGGCGGCTGTGCTGGTAGATCGCCCGCGCCACCAGCTCCTTGCCGGTGCCATTCTCGCCCAGGATGAGCACGGTCACGTCATTGCCGGCCACGCGGCCAATAGCCTTGTACACCTCCTGCATGGCGGCGGACCGCCCCACGATCCGGTCGACGTCGCCGTCGGTCGGCTCCGCCTCGTCGAACACGGCCGGGACGCGAGCCAGGCGGCTCAATTCGACCGCCCGGGCCACCACGTCGCGGAGCTGGCGGAAATCGAGCGGCTTGAGCAGGTACTCGAAGGCGCCGCGCTTCATCGCCTCGATCGCGGTGTCGGTGGTGGCATGGGCAGTGATCACGATCACGGGCAGGCGCGGGTCGACCTCGCGGATGAGGTCGAAGGCATCCAGGCCCGACATGTCGGGCAGCCGAACGTCGAGGATGACCGCGTCGAGCCGCTCCCGCCGCACCAGCCCCAGGCCGTCCCGGGCCGTGCGCGCGGTGACCACGTCGAGCGCCTCGGTCCTCAGGCTATCCTCCAGCGAGAAGAGGACGTTGGGCTCGTCGTCCACCACGAGGAGTCTGGCCATGCTCGCCTCCGCATCGCCCCCACGGGGCCGGGTCGATCGCGATCCATTGTAACGGCCTATCGCCCGGCGTGGAGGCCCTGACCCCCGCCGACGGGCAGGCGGACGGTGAAGACGGCCCCCCCGCCCGGTCGATCCACGGCGGTGATCTCGCCGCCGTGGTCCTCGACGATCCGCTTGCAGATCGAGAGCCCCAGCCCGAGGCCGGTATCCTTGGTGCTGACGAACGGCTCGAAGATGCTCTCGCCCAGGTCGGTCGGCAAGCCGCACCCGCTGTCGGCGACCCGGATGGTGAGCCAGGCGTCGTGGCCCTCGCCCTGTCCGATGGTCGCGAGGGGCCCGGACCGGCCCCGGCACTCCGGACCCCACGCGACGTCGACCGAGAGGGCACCGTCCTTTGGCGTCGCGTCCAGGGCGTTGAGCAGCAGGTTGAGCAGCACGTGGCGCACACCCCCCATGTCCGCGACGATGGGCATCGGGCCATCCGGGAGGCTGCTCTCGATCGCCACCGCCTTCAGCTCCGCCCGCCCGGACACGAGGATCAGGGTCTGCTCGAGGACGCCGCGCAGGTCGAAGGGGCGTTTCTCCAGCTGCGGGGGCCTGGCGAAGTCGAGGAAGGTCTGGATCGAACCCTCCAGCCGACCGACCTCCTCTTCCAGCACGGCCAGCCGGCGGCCGCGGAGGCCGGCCGAGTCGCCGCGCTCGGCGGCGGACTGGACCAGGACCTTGATGGCCGTCAGCGGGTTGCGAAGCTCGTGCGCGAGGCCGGCCGCCAGCTGGCCCAGGGCCGCGAGCTGCTCGGCCCGCAGCACCTCGCGTCGGTTCTGCTCCACCTGCGCGACGATCGTGCCGATCTTGTCCGCCATGCTCCGCATCACGGCCTCCAGGTCCTCGACGTCCCAGTCCGCCGAGAGGGAGATCGGCCCGACGACCTGGTCCAACTTCCCGGCCGCATCGCGGATCGGCACGCTGAGCTGGACGATCGAACGGCTGATTCCGCGGGCGATCCCGAGGCCCGCGATCAGTCCCACCACGGCGCCGCACGTGCCGAGCAGCAATAGGCCGAGCGCGATCCGCTCGGGCATCGCCCGGACCTGCGCGGTCGTCCGCGCGACGAACGCTTCGTTGAGGTCGAGATATTCCTGCGCCGGCGCCAACAGCCCGGTATCGAGGAGGTCCTCCCGGATGTTCTTGATCTCCGGCGGAGAGTCTCGCGGTCCCGCCCGCCGCTCGAAGCGAGTCAATTCGCCCCAGAAGCGTTCGTGGGCCGCCTCGAACCGGGTGACCAGGACGCGTTCGCGATCCGTCGTGCTCAGCCGCGCGATCTCGCCCAGCCAGCGCTCGGTCTCGGTGCGAAGGGCGCGAATTGCATCGAGTTGCTTCCGTTCGCCGGTGAGGAGGAACTGGTCGAGGTGGGTCGCCATCTGACGCACGGTGATCACCAGCTCTGCGGCCGCGCGGACGCTGGAGACGTCCTGGGCCAGCAGCTCCGAGGTATTCCGGTTGAGTCGATGCACGTACCAGGCCGTCCCTACCCCGACGGTCAGGAGGAGTGCGCAAACCGCCACGATGGGGGTGGTCATCCGGATCATCATCCACGTGGCCGCCCGCACCGGTCTGTCGCTCGTCGGTCGAGAGCCTACCATCGCCGTCTCCATTCGATCCCGGGGCGGGTGCCGGACGCGAGGACTTCCGAGAGCCGACCCGGTCGGCGGGAACCCGGGACGGGCTCGCCGCCGATCGGCTCGTGGCGACAACCCGGAGTCCATGCGCGGGGCGTTTCACTCCGTGTCGTCGGCGACAGACGGCGCGTCAGGATCTGACCAGGCCGATCAATCGCTGCACACCGTCCCGCCCCCACCCGGCTCTCCCCGTCGGTGACGGGCCGTCGCCACGAGATCGCGGGCCCGATTCATGCATTGCAAGGCCGTCGCCGCGAGCCCATTGCGATCCACGTCAGATCACCCGTCGAGGGGACGATCGGCGGCACATGCCTTGCCAATGATACACCCTCGCTCCCGCTTTTCTCGGGTTCGTGTTCGAGAGCGGCCCCCTCGTGGTGCGCGACACGACGCTCGCAGGAGGAGGACACCGGAGGACCGTCTGATGAGTCCACCTGCACCGTCATCGGCGATCCTGACCGTCGAGGTGGAGCAGATGGTCTACGCGGTGAGCGCCCCGTCAGCCGCAGCCACGACATCCACCGGTCTGGAAAGGATCAAAGATGGCCATTCGGGGAAGGATGTGGCGCATGACGACGGGTCGGCGGAACATCCGGCCGTGGAGGTCCTCCTGCACGGGATCGATGCGATCCGTCACGACGGCCGAAACTCGACCCAAGATTCAACCTCATGCCAGTATGATGGGACAAAATGATGGTTACCGTGTTGGCCCGCGGCTGGTGGGCGATTGCGTTGCGCGGCCTGCTGGCCGTGATCTTCGGCGTGGCGGCCTTCGCCTGGCCGGGAATGACGCTGAGAGTGCTGGTGTTCCTGTTCGGCGCCTACGCCCTGGTCGATGGCGCCTTCGCCGTGGCCGCGGCGCTGGTCGGACGAAAGCTGGACAGGCCGTGGTGGACGCTCCTCCTGGAGGGGCTGATCGGCATCGGCGCCGGGATGCTCATCGTCGTGTGGCCGGGTATCACGGAGCTGGTGCTGCTCTACCTGATCGCGGCCTGGGCCGTCGTGACCGGGGCCTTCGCGGTCATGGCCGCCATCCGATTGCGGGCCGAGATCCGGGGCGAGTGGGTGCTGGCCTTGAGCGGGGCCGTGACGGTGGTCTTCGGCCTGGCGCTGATAATCTGGCCGGGCGCCGGCGCATTGGCCGTCATCTGGCTGATCGGGGCCTATGAGCTCCTCTTCGGGACGCTGCTGCTGGCGCTCGCATTCCGACTGCGTGCCGTGGCCCGGCCCTCGCCGGCCGAGAGGCCCTCGGCGAGCCCCGGCGGGATGTCGCAAGACCTTGCCCATTAGAGTTGTCCGGCCCCCCGGCCAATCGACGGGAGTTGCCGACGCCGCTCACGGCTCGGCGGCCCCCCACGGCTCGTCCGGGACGTCGACCGGGAACACCGGCCCGGCGTGGTTGCCGCTCATCGGCCCCTACGGAGCATTTCGATCGTGCGTGGCATCGGCATGGCTCTCACGGCCCTGGGGCTGGCCCTGATCTTGTTCCCGCTGATGGGGCTCTGGTCCTGGTTCCTCGGGCCCGCCCAGACGGTCCTCGGCAGCCTCCTGGCCGTCTCGGGAGGATGCCTCGCCGTGTTCTCCTTCAGGGACGCCTGGAAGGCGGTACGACGCGGGCGTTGACCGCGCATCGGGGGTGGCCCTGCCAGACATCGAACGGTGTTATCGGGTGCCCCTCGGCCGAAATCCTCCGGCCCATCTGCCCCGAAGGTCCACGCGTGGCGGCGATCATCCCACTCCGGAGAAAGCCTCCGGCCATCCTGGCCGGCCTGCCGCGCAAAACCGGCCCGGCAGATGACGGGATTGCTCCCGAGCCTTGAGGGCGACCTGCTCCGGGTGATGAGCATCGCGAGGGCTCCTGGGTGCTGAGACATCGGGTGGTCGCGACCGAGGTGCTGCCTCGTGGGGTCCTCATCCTGCGCCCGCCCTGGTCGCCACGACTCCCCGCCGGGAAACAGGGTCCGGGGGAGCGGAGGACGAGAGCCACGCCCGGTTCACTTTCCGCGCGGCGTGATCAATTCTTGAGGGCCGTGCGGCTCGCCATCGGGGATTCCTGCCCTCGGCACCCCCGGAGAGCGTACCCTCGGGGGACGAATTCCGGGGGTCGGGAGGACGCCGGACAGGCGCGTAAGGAAGGCGTGCGGGACGGGCCGGAGCCCCGTAGACAGCCAGGCCGGAGAGCAGTCACGGCCTCAGCAATCGAGCCTCGCGTCGATGACCGCCGCTTCCCGCGACGGGCAATTCCCGGGGCCGGCACCTGCATTGCAATTGCATCGGCGGTGGGATGACGTGAGCGGGCTGCAGTGAGGGAGGGATGCCTCGTCCCGACAGGAACGCATGTGCATTCCTGAATTCTTAAATTATGAAGGAGCCTTGAGACGTGAAAATTTCCGGATGGATGAGGGGAACGGTCGCGGTCCTGGGCCTGGTGGCCCTGCCGGGAGTCGCCCAGGCCCAGCGGCCGGGCCAGCAAGGGCAGCCGGTCCAGCCCGGCGATCGGGCCGGGCTCGGGGCGAGCCGCGGGATCCCTCGGCCGCTGGACGGGCCGAGGGACGTACAGGAAGCTCTCAAGGTCATGTTCATGCTGACCGACGCGAACAACGACGGGCTGATCTCCAAGCAGGAGGCCGTCGATGCGTCGAACACGGTGATCGGCGGCCTCTTCTTCCGCGCCGACGCCGACGGCGACGGGCGGGTGAGCCAGCAGGAGGCCCGGCAACTCCGCCAGGAGATCCTGAACCGGCAGCCGGTGCTGCGGGCCCTGGTGCAGGAGGCCCGCCGCCCGGCCGACACGCAGCAGTCGCCGTTCCGCAGCCTGGCCGAGCTGCTCGACACGGATAACGACCGGGCCATCAAGGCCGGCGAGGTGCGGCAGGCGGTCGAGGCGGGAATCGATGCCTTCTACTCCGTGGCCGATACCGACCGCGACGGCCAGATGAGCCCCGGCGAGTTGAACGCCGCGGCCGTCGGCCTGGCCCGGGCCGCCGCCGAGGCCGCCTTCCGCGGCGTCGATGCGGACAACAACGGCTCGATCAGCCAGGCGGAGTTCGAGAAGGCGATCGTCGAGCCGGCCCGCGTCCTCTTCAAGGCCATCGACGCCGATAGCGACGGCCAGGTCACCCCCCAGGAGGCGCAGAACGCCCTGGGCGTCCTGGCCGGTCAACTCCGGATGACGGTCCCCGATGCCCGCGGCAACACCGCCCCGATCCCGGACTTCACGGCCCCGGGCGAGCCGAATCGGCCGGGACAGCCGGCCCGGCCAGGGGGTCCGTGAGCCCAGCCCCAGAGGCCGCCGCCTCACCTTCCTGCAACAGGCGGGGACGGTGAGGCGGCGGCCTTCCTAATCGCCGCCGTTCCTACAAACGCGGCGGATCGGATCGAGTCGACGGCCACACCCGAGCGAGGCATCGCGATGCATGAAGAGATCACCGTCGCCCGCCGCCGGGCCGAGATCACCGACCCTTATGGTCTCCACATGCGGCTGGCCGGATTGTTCATCCACGCCGTCGCTCAGTTCCGTTCCGAGATCCGGGTCCGTTGCGACGGTCGAGACGCCGACGGCAAGAGCATCCTCGACCTGATGTGCCTGGCCGCCGCGTGCGGATCTCGGCTCGAGATCGAGGCTCGCGGGACCGATGCCGAGTCGGCCGTCGCCGCGCTGGCGGGCCTGATCTCGGCCCCATGCCACGAGCCGCAAGGCGAGGACGCGAGCGGCCGTGGCGGGGGCGGCTCCGAGGCCCCCTGACGCCCCGAGCCCCGAAGCGACCCTCGTGGTCAATCCGCCGGGAACGCCTTCTCCGAAACCGAGGGAGGATCGTCGTGGACCACAGCGAGAATCCGACCGGGTACACGGTCGGGGGCGGAGGCGACCCCGTCGGCCCGAACGGCCGGGCAGGTCGTCGCCCCTTGAGGGTATACGACGGCGTCGAGTACCGGAGGTCGGTGGACGGGCCGTTCCGCCACCTCCGCCTCGTCGTGATCGTCCTCGTGGTCTCATGCCTGGCGCTGGCCGCCGTCGTGTGGCGGCGCCTGCTCGGAGACCTGCCGTGATCCGGCGAAGGGCGGGCTCGAGGGTTCGACAGCCCCGAGGCTTCCGCACCAGGCGGATCGAACGGGAGATACCGGGATGAAGTCTACAGTGCTCGGCTACGGCATCGGGACGTCGGCCGTCGCGGTCGCCCTGCTGGCGACGCTGGCCGTCCCGCCGATCCGGGCGGAGAGCCCCACCGCGTTGTTCCTCGTCGCGGTCATGGTGGCCTCGTGGCACGGCGGCCTGGGCCCCGGGCTGCTGGCCACCGCCCTGTCGGCCTGGGCCATCGACTATTTCGTCATGCCCCCGGCCTTCGCGATGGCCTTCGGCCTGGGCGACCTGACGCGCGTGGCCGTCTTCGTGCTGGTCGCCCTCCTGATCAATTCGATGAATGCACGCCGACGCTCCCTGGAGGAGGCCCTGAGGCAGCGGGCGGACGGACTGGCGGAGGCCGACCGGCGCAAGGACGAGTTTCTGGCGATGCTCGCGCACGAGCTCAGGAACCCCCTGGCCCCCATCCGGTCCGCCGTCCACGCCCTGGGCCACCGCGACGACGACCCCGCCGTGACCCGGGCCCGGGACGTCGTCGAGCGGCAGGTCAGGCACATGACACGCCTCGTCGACGACCTGCTCGACGCCTCGCGGATGACGCGGGGTCGGATCGCGCTGCGCAAGGAGGTGGTCGACCTCGCCACCTGTGTCGCCCACGCCGTCGAGACCGTGCGTCCGCTGATCGATGCGCGGGGCCACGAGCTGTCGCTGTCGCTCCCGAGCGAGGCCGTGCGGCTGTCGGCGGACCCGACGCGGCTGGAGCAGGTCCTGGCCAACCTCCTGCACAACGCGGCCAAGTACACCGAGCCGGGCGGCCGGATCACGATGGCGGTCGAACGCGACGGGGAGGCCGTCGTCCTCCGGGTGCTCGACACGGGCATCGGGATCGCTCCCGAGATGTTGCCCCGCATCTTCGACCTCTTCGTGCAGGCCGACCGGACGCGCGACGGCGGCCTTGGCGGCCTGGGGGTCGGGCTCTCGCTGGTGCGGAACCTGGTCGAACAGCACGGCGGCACGATTCGGGGACTCAGCGCGGGCCCGGGCCGGGGCAGTGAGTTCGTCGTCCGCCTGCCGATGACGTCGGAGGAGGAGCGGGCCGAAGAGTCTCCCGGCCCCCCGGGGCGGGGCGTCCCGGGGAGGCGCGTGCTGGTGGTGGAGGACCATGTCGACTCGGCCCGCTCCCTGGCCCAACTCCTGGCGAGCTGGGGGCATGAGGTCCGGCTCGCCCGCGACGGCCACGAGGCGCTCGCGGCCGTCGACGGCTTTCGCCCCGAGGTCGTGCTCCTCGACATCGGGCTCCCGGGGATGGACGGCCGCGAGGTCGCCCGGCGGTTGCGCGAGCGGCCGGGGGAGGACCGGCCGGTGCTGGTGGCCCTGTCGGGGTACGCGCCGGACGGGGACGGCCTCCGGGGCCGATGCGACGAGTTCGACCGGCACCTGGTCAAGCCGGTGGAGCCGGACGCCCTGCGAGAGCTGCTCGCACTCCCGCCCTCGGCGTGCGGGGGTCGGGCTCACAAGGATGGGCCGACCATCGGTCGAACGACCTGGCGGTCCACGGGTCATCCCATGACAGAAACCGAACATTCCAGCTCTTGATCAGGGGGTGACGCATGGGACCGGGCTCCTGGGCGGGCTTGTGGCTCGGTTCCACCCGGACGGTGGAATGCCCCTGGTGTCGTCTCAGCCAGACCAGCGCGCGCCGACCGATCCCGTTCGTTGCCTCATGCAGGGATTGCCGCCGTAGATTCCGGGTGACCGAACAGGGCGTCAAGGTGTTTGAAGAGGGATCGAGGGCATCAAGCCCGGGCTCGTAGGGTGCAGGAGAACCATCGGTGGAGCACATGAGCGTCCCCCACTTCTTGGGTGTCCTCGTCGTCATGCTGGGGGCCGCGAAGCTCGGCGGGGCGCTGGCGAAGGCCGTCGGGCAGCCGTCGGTCCTGGGGGAACTCGTGGCCGGGGTGTTCCTGGGCGCCTCGGTGCTCGGGCTCGTGGACCCCAAGGTGGAAGCGATCCACCTCCTGGCCGAACTGGGCGTGGTGATCCTCCTCTTCGCCATCGGGCTCGAGACCGACCTCACGAAGCTCCTCAAGGTCGGGGGGGCCTCGGCGGCGGTCGCCGTCGCCGGGGTGGTCTTGCCATTCGCCATGGGTTACGGGGTGTGCCGGGTGATGGGCCTCCCGAACCTCGCGGCCATCATGGCGGGGGCCACGTTGACGGCGACGAGCGTCGGCATCACGGCGCGGGTCCTGTCGGACCTCGGGCGACTCCAGGAGCCCGAAAGCCAGGTCGTGCTCGGCGCGGCCGTCATCGACGACATCGTCGGCCTGATCATCCTGACCGTGGTGGTCGGCCTGACCCGGGGCGAGTCGGTCACGCCCGGCGGGGTGGCGATGACGACCGGGATCGCCTTCGGATTCCTCGTCGCGATCCTCGTGCTCGGGAGCTTCGTCGTCCCGCCGCTGTTCCGCCTCGCCGGCCGCATCGACCTGCCGGGGACGGCGACCATCCTCGCGGTCATGCTGGCCTTCGGCCTGGCGTGGCTCGCGGACCGGGCGGGCTCGGCGCTCATCATCGGGGCGTTCGCCGCGGGCATCCTGCTGGCCCGGACCCCGCAGGCCCACGAGGTCGAGAAGGGGGTGACCGTCCTCGGGCATTTCTTCGTGCCGCTGTTCTTCATCTCGGTGGGGGCGGCGGTGGACGTGCGGGTCTTCAACCCGCTCGATTCCGCGAATCATCAGACGCTCCTCCTCGGCGGCCTCCTCATCGCGGTCGCCGTCGCGAGCAAGTTCGCGGCGGGCTATGCCCCGTTCTGGTTCAAGGGGAAGAAGAGCGTCATCGGCGTCGGGATGATCCCTCGGGGCGAGGTCGGGCTCATCTTCGCCCAGATGGGGCTCGCGAGCGGGGTGCTCGACGCGGGGCTCTTCGGGGCGGTGACGCTCATGGTCATGGTCACGACGTTCATCGCGCCTCCGCTCCTGAAGGCCCTCTTCCCCGCCAAGCATCCGGGCCAGCCCCCGGCGGAGCCCGAGGGGATCGAGAATCTGGTGAGCATGCCTTAGCCCGTTAACATCTCGCGGCGATGCCGCTTCACAAGGAGATTATCCCATGCAAGTTCAAGTCAACACGGACAACAACATCGACGGTAGGGACGAATTCATCCGCCGGGTCGAGGCCGAGGTCGAGGGGACCTTGGGCCGGTTCGCGGACCAGATCACTCGCGTGGAGGTCCATCTCAGCGACGTGAACGCCGCCAAGGGTGGCGGCGACGACAAGCGGTGCCTGATGGAGGCCCGCCTGGCGGGACGCCAGCCCGTCGCGGTGAGCCACGAGGCGGCGACCCTGGAGGAGGCCGTCGACGGCGCCGCCGACAAGATGAAGAGGTCCCTCGACAGCACCCTCGGGCGGTTGGGCGGCCACAAGGGGCAGACCTCCTACGGCGGGGACCAGACGATCTGAGCGGGGCGAACTTTGCGGGTGGCCTAGGAAGTGCTACCGCTCCCGGTGGGCGCCCGAACGCCCGCAACGCACTCATTGTCACGATCAACGGGAAGGGTCATCCGATGCGACAGCTCACCACCGACGAATTCCGCGCCCTCCTGGCGGAGCACGAGCCGCCCTGCATCTCGCTCTATCAGCCGACGCACCGCCGTCACCCGGAGAACCAGCAGGACCCGATCCGCTTTCGCAACCTCCTGAAGGAGATGGAGGCGTCGCTCGACCGGGAGTACCCGACCCGCGAGGTTCAGCCTCTCCTGGAGCCGTTTCGGGGCCTCGCCGGGGACGCCGAGTTCTGGAACCACACGCTCGACGGCCTGGCCGTCTTCGGTTCGGCCGACTCCTTCCGCGTCTTCACGCTGCAACGGCCCGTCCCCGAGCTGGTCGTCGTGGCCGAAAGCTTCCACGCGAAGCCCCTGGTGCGGATGGTCCAGTCGGCCGACCGGTATCAGGTTCTCGGCCTCGATCTCCAAGAGGCGAAGCTCTACGAGGGCAATCGAGACTCCCTTGACGAGGTCGAGCTGGCCGAGGGCGTCCCCCGAACCATCGAGGAGGCCTTGGGCAATGAGCTGACCGAGCCGCACCAGACCGTGGCTTCCTACGGGGGCGCGGGCGGGCGCGGCGGGGCGCACGGCGTGCCGTCGATGCACCACGGGCACGGCGGGGCGAAGGATGAGAGGGCCATCGACGCCGACCGCTTCTTCCGCGCGATCGACCGGGCGGTCCTGGAGCACCACTCCCGCCCGTCGGGGCTGCCGCTAATGCTCGCGGCCCTGACCCAGCACCACGACCTCTTCCACAAGGTCAGCCACAACCCGTTCCTGATGGGAGAAGGCATCCATTTCGACCCGAAGTCCATCCCGGCCGAACGGCTCCGCGAGGAAGCCTGGCGGACGGTGGAGCCCCGCTACTTGGAACGCCTCGCCAAGCTGGTGAGCGACTTCGGGGAAGCCCAATCCAAGTATCTCGGCTCCGGCGACCTGACGGACGTGGCCCAGGCGACGGTGGCCGGTCGGGTCGGGATGCTCCTGGTGGAAGCGGACCGGCAGATACCCGGCCGGCTCGACCCCGCCTCGGGACGGGTCGAGTTCGACGACCTCGCCCACCCGGAGGTCGACGACTTGATCGACGACCTCGCTGAGCTGGCCCTGAAGATGGGCGGCGACGTCGTGGTCGTGCCCGCCGGCCAGATGCCCACGCAGACGGGCGTGGCGGCCATCTATCGTTTCTGAGGAGGCGACCGTCGCCTGACACGGCGGCCCCGAAGAAGGGGACTGGCATTGATCGACCTCCATGGACTCCAGAGGACGCCGTTCGCACCGCTCCGCCCGGTTGATGGCTACCTCCCCATCGAGGACCACGGCTTGATCGGCGACGGGGCCACCGCCGCCCTCGTCGCCCGCGACGGCGCCATCGCCTGGCTGTGCGTCCCGCGCTTCGACGCCCCGCTGCTGTTCTGCCGAGCCGATCCGGGACGCCTGGGCAGACCGGACGAGTGCCCCTTGCGGGAGTACCCGGCCGGCTCTCCGGGTCCGAGCGACGAAGGGTCTTTGGTTGAAAATGAGAAGTGAACGAGGACGACTAGAACGAAATATACCGTAATTTTTCAATTCACCACAAAGGGAGCCATGCATGAATCAAGATCAAAGCCACAAACCGCACGCCGCGGAGGCCGGCCGGCCGGAAGGCCAAGCACCGACCCGCCCCGGCGGCTACCACAGCCGGGGCGTGCCGGGCGAGGAGGGCGAAGCCCGCAATCGCATGCGCGTCCTCAAGCTCGGCGACAGGAGCCAACGGGTGAATACCTCCCGGCCCCTCACCGGGTCGACAGGCGCCGAAGACGCTTCCGCCGCCAGGCTCGACAAAGGGGTGAGAGAGGCCAGATGGGCGGCCGGTGCCCGGCTCGCCGCCCGCGGGGACACGGAGGCGACCGCCGTTTTCGTGATCGTCAAGAAGGGGAGTGACTTCCTGGACACGCCCGTCTTCCATGCCGGCGAGTCGGGCGACGAGGAGGCCGTCGCCCTGTTCACGGGCCGCCGGCAGGCGCAGCAATATCTCGACCGCGCCGGCTGGGGCGAGGCCGACGAGATCGGTGGGCTCTCGCCCGGCGATCTGCTCCGGTGGCTGGTGGAGTCCGAGCGGGAAGGCATCCGCTACGTGACCGTCAACCCCGACCGCGAACGGCATCTCGCCGGTGATCCGCAAGCGGTGCTTTCCATCGACGCCCTGGGCGAGGAGTCCGCCGACAGCCTGTTTCGACGGGTTACGGACCTCGCGCAGGGCCCCGACACCCCTTCCGTGAGGATGTAATCATGCAGATTCAGGTTAGTACAGATAGCAACATTCATGGCAGCGAAGAGATGACCAGACAGGTCGAGGCCGTGGTGGAGGGCGCCCTGGGCCGGTTCGGCGACCGGATCACCCGCGTCGAAGTCCACCTCACCGACGAGAACAGCAGCTCCAAGTCCGGCGACAACGACATGCGTTGCGTCATGGAGACTCGGCTCGGCGGCATGCAGCCGATCACCGTGAGTCATCAGGGCGCGTCCCTCGAGCAGGCACTCGACGGCGCGGCCGACAAGCTGGAGAAAACCCTCAAACGCACCCTCGGGCGGCTGGACGACCCCAAAGGCCGCACGTCTTACGGCGGCGACCAGACGATCTGAATAAACTTCCGAGAAGAAGCCCTGGCGAAACCTCGGAAGTTTGACGTGAACCCTGCGGATGAGGCGGATTCCGAAAGAGAGGCGGGGGACTTGCCCGCGCCTCTCACATCAACCGACTCGGAGGAAATTCTCATGGGACGCAAACACAAAGTGCGCCACAACACACCTCGCAGCGGTGAGGACGCCGGCGGCGGGGGGTCGAATGGAGGCGGAGGGAAACGCGGCATCCCGATCAAGGGTTGGGAGAAGGGGGATATCGTGCGGGACATGGTCGTTCAGCCCGATGGCCCCCAGATTCCACGCAAGCCGGGGAGCCGTCGGGAAGATCGGACGGTCGAGGCGAAGGAAAACCATTCCGAGTCGGCTGCGGCACCCGAGCAGGAGTCGCGGGAAGGACAGGACGAGTGAACTGCCTCGCCGTTCCCGCGGAGCGGATGCCCTCACCCGGAACGCGGTCGCAGCCTACTGGTCCTGAAGGAGAGAGTGTACCCATGCAACGGTCGGCATGCCGCTGCTATAGACTGGTTTTGCGAGCCATCTTGCTCGCTCCACTGTGCGGCGTGCCGACTTCGACGGTCGCGGCGCAAGAACCGGGAGGCAAGGCCGCCGGACCGCAGCAACGACCCACCCCCGGCCAGGACGAACTCTCCCCCGCACCCGCGAAGGTGGACGTGAACCCCGTCGCGCGCGATGAAGAGATCCGCCGGCGTCTCCAGGGCGTCCTGGAGGCCACCGACTGGTTCACCGACCCGAGGGTCCGGGTCGAGGAGGGAGTCGTCTTCCTCGGTGGCCGGGTGGAGTCCGATGAGCTCAAGCGATGGGCCGGCGATCTGGCGCGTAGCACCCAGGACGTCGTCGCCGTGGCCAACCGGATGGAGGTTCCCGAGCCGTCGGCGTGGGATTTCCGTCCGGCGTGGGGCGGACTGCTGGTCCTGTGGCGCGATTTCATCCGCTCGCTCCCCTTCCTCGCCTTCGGCCTGTTCATCCTGGCCCTGTCGGTGGGGGCCGGCATGCTGGCCGCGAGAGGGGCGCGGGCGTTCCTTCGCCGACGGATCCGGGCGAGGCTCCTGCTCCATGTGATCGCTCGCGGGGCGGGCGTGCTCGTCTTCCTCTTCGGCACCTACGTCGTCCTGAGGGTCTCCGGCCTGACGCAACTGGCGCTGACGGTGGTCGGCGGCACCGGCCTGATCGGCCTGGCCATCGGCATCGCGTTCCGCGACATCACGGAGAACTTCCTGGCCAGCATCTTCCTCAGCATGCAACGGCCGTTCGAGACGGGCGACCTGGTCGAGGTCGCCGGCGCGACGGGGTACGTGCAGCAGTTGAACGTGCGCACGACGATCTTGATGACCCTCGACGGCAACATCGTGCAGATCCCGAACGCGACCGTCTACAAGGGCAACCTCCGCAACTTCACGACCAACTGCAACCGGCGCGAGGACTTCGTCGTCGGCATCGGCTACGACGACTCGATCAACGACGCCCAGGAGGTTGCACGCAAGGTGCTGGCGGACCACCCGGCCGTCCTGAGCGACCCCGAGCCCTGGGTGCTCGCGGACAGCATGGGGAGGGCGACGATCAACCTGCGCGTCTACTTCTGGCTCAACGGCCGCGAGCACAGCTGGTTGAAGGTGCGGTCCTCCGTGATCCGGCTGGTGAAGCTCGCCTTTCAGCAGCATGGCATCTCCATGCCCGACGAGGCCCGGGAGGTTGTCTTCCCGCAGGGCATCCCCGTCACCATGCTCGACGGGAAACCCCGGGAGACGAACGGCAACATGCCGGGGAAACAGCCTCCCGCCCGATCGCCGCGCGGGGAACTCGATTCGGTGTCCACGAAAGCGGAAGCCGGGTTATCCAGCGAAGCCGGCGTCATCGAGGAGCAGGCACGGCAGGCACGGCCTTTGAAAGACGGGGAGAATCTCTTGCCGGTTGCTCCAGCCGCCCCTCGCTCTGAAGAGTAGCCGTGGGTCCTGACGCGATGGCGGCAGAGAGTCAGCCAGACAATCTCGGAGGCAACGGCCCACGCCGCGCCTACCCACGGACTTGAGGAAAACCACGGTGACCGACCTCCAGGGACTCCAGATGACGCCGTTCGCACCGCTCCGCCCGGTCGACGGCTACCTCCCCATCGAAGACCACGGCCTCATCGGCGACGGGGCGACCGCCGCCCTCGTCGCGCGGGACGGTGCCGTCGCCTGGCTGTGCGTCCCGCGGTTCGACGCCCCGCCGCTGTTCTGCCGCATGCTCGACGCTTCCCGGGGCGGGGCCTTCACCGTCGCCCCCGAGGACCTGGTCGAGTCCCGTCACGGCTACGAGCCCGACAGCGGGGTCCTGGTGACCGAGCTGCGCGGCCGCTCGGGCCTGGTCCGCATCACCGATGCCATGACGTTCCGCTCGGGGGCCGACCTGTCCGAGGACACCCCGGCCGCCCGGCGTGAGCTGCTCCGACGGGTGGAAGTGCTCCAGGGGCCGGTCCGCCTGCGGATCGCGGTCGAGCCCCGGGGCGGGGCCGAGGCGGAACGCCGGGGGGACGGCCTGCACCTCAAGTGCGCGGGCAGGCCCGAACTCGACCTCCAGCTCCACTCGACCAGGCCGCTCGACGGCCTGCACACGAGCCTCGACCTGGAGACCGGTGACCGCCTCGATCTGATC
>Ga0136640_10000403_pt1 | contig 16595 bp, 16 predicted proteins | sample AntDrymUQ8642106_2_FD_105498 | JGI IMG/M metagenome (GOLD analysis project Ga0136640, IMG submission 105498) | Polar desert sand microbial communities from Dry Valleys, Antarctica - metaG UQ864 (21.06) | ecosystem: Environmental > Terrestrial > Soil > Desert | place: Antarctica: Dry Valley...
GGAAGCCCGCGCCACCCATGTCCCCGGGCGAGAGCTGCCTCCCGAGGACATCGTCGTCCGTGTCGACGGCGCCCGTCCCGTCCCCTGGCCTCTTCGCATGCTCCTCCTGGTGGTGGGCTTGGCCCTATTCGTCACCGCCCTCGGGCTGATGAAGGAGGGCGCTTCTGCGCTCATCCCCTCCCTGGAGGGGTCGGCGTTCACCGACAACGCCTGGAGCACGCTGGGCCTGGGCTGGCTCGGAGCCGGCCTCGTGCTCTCCGGCTCGCCCGTGGCCGCCTCGTCACTCACCCTGCTCGACGGTGGGGCCATCGACCGCACCCAGTCGTTCACCATGCTCACCGGGTCCCGGTTGGGAGCGGCCTTCGTGGTGCTGGTCGTCGGCGTCGCCTACTCCCTCCGACACAAGCAACAGGGCCGCCGTCGGGCGCCGGTGTCGATCGGTGTGCTCTCGCTGCTCATGACCGCGGTGGTGTACGTCCCCGGCGCCGTGGTCGGCTACCTGCTGCTCGAGCGGGGCGCGTTCGACGGCCTCGACATCGGCACCTCGCCCCGGCTCACGTCGCTCACCGACGCCGCCTTCGGGTGGGCGGTGGACTCCATCGACAGCGTCGCTCCGGGATGGACGCTGTTCCCCATCGGGCTCGGCTTCCTGTTGCTCGGGTTCAAGGCCTTCGACAGGGTGCTCCCCGCAGTGGGCAGCGACCGCCTCGGGACCGGACCGCCGGACTGGTCCACCCGCCTCTGGCCCATGTTCGCGGTGGGCTGCGGCGTAACCCTGCTCACCCTGTCGGTGTCGGTCTCGCTCACCCTGCTCGTGCCGCTGGTGGCCAAGGGTCACCTGCGGCGGTCCAACACGCTCCCGTACATCGCCGGGGCCAACATCACGACCCTCGCCGACACGCTGGTGGCCGCCATCCTCCTCGGCGATCAGGACGGGGTGCGGGTCGTGGTGGCAGTGACCCTGACCGTCACGGTGTGGACGCTCATCCTCCTCGTCATTGCGTACCCGCTGCTACGCCGGGTGCTGCTCGGAGTGGCCCGCCGCATCCTCGCCAACAACCGGCGCCTGGCAACGTTCGCCGCCTTGCTGTTCCTGGTCCCGCTGGGCCTCATCGCCGTGTAGGCGCTGGCCCGCCACCGCCGTCGGGTGACGGGACCACTGCGGGCCGGGGTGAGCACCGCTGTTCGGCCCTTGTCAGCACGCCGCGGTGATGGAAGCCTCCTCCGCCCCACGACGAGGAGGAAGGCTTCTACGTCTTGGAGGGCGAGGTGACGGTCACTCGCGGCGAGCGGACTTGGACAGCTCGTCCATGTCGGCGATCTCACCGAGGCCGGCGTCCTGCAGCTCGGCCTTGGTGCGGAAGTTCCACTCGATCGGTGCCGAGCCCAGGTGGCCGTCCGGTGGGGTGGGCCGGAGCGTCAGGCGATCACATCGGGGTTGAGGATCCCAGCGGGGTCGAGGGCAGCCTTGGCCGCGGCCAACGCTCGTCCGACCGGTTCGGGACGCTGACGGCGGTACCACCGGTCGTGGTCGCGGCCGACAGCATGGTGGTGGGTGATCGTGGCCCCACAGGTTGCCAGGGCTTCCGCCGCCGCCTCCTTGATGGCCGCCCACTGGGCCAGCTCGTCGCCCCGGCGGCCGGCCGCGATCACGCTGAAGTACGGCGCAGGCCCATCCGGGTAGACGTGGGTGAACCGGCATGTCACCCATCCGTCGCCGCCACCGACCTCGGCGATCGCCCTGCGCACCGTGTCGGTGACCGTCGAGTGGAGCTCTGCGAAGCGGTCCCACGTGCACGCCGTCTCGAACGTCTCGCAGACCACCCCGCACCGGACCAGGCCGTCGCGGGTGTAGGGCGCCCGGATGAACGCGCCTCGCCACGCCCCGGCCGCGCCGTCTCGTCCCGCCGACGCATCCTCACGCCTCACCACCTCTCCGTCGGGGACCGAGCCACCGTGATCTCGACAGATGTCGAGCGCCCGGTCCAGCGCCGGGTCCACGGGGTGGTCGGCTGACTCGAAGCCGACCAGCAGCAGACCGCCGCCGTCGGCGACATCGGCGACCCCGCCGGTGATCAAGGCCTCGCCGGCGTCGAGCAGTCGGCAGTTGGTGGGGAACAGAGCCGACTGCGACAGGGTCCGCACCGCCTCGGCCCCGGCGGCGAAGTCAGCGAAGCGGACCCCCGCCGATCCCTTCCATCGAGGCCGGTCCTGAACCCGCATCCACGCCTCGGTGATCACGCCCAGCGCCCCTTCGCTACCGAGAAACAGGCGGTCGGGAGAGGGACCGGCGCCGCTGCCCGGCAGCCGCCGGGACTCGCTGGTGCCGGTGGGGGTGACCACCCGCATCGACTCCACCAGGTCGTCGATGTGGGTGTAGACGGTGGCGTAGTGGCCGCCGGATCGGGTGGCCAGCCAGCCGCCCAGCGTCGACACCTCGAAGCTCTGAGGGAAGTGCCGCAACGTCAGACCGTGCGGTCGAAGCTGGTCCTCCAGCACCGGGCCGAGCGCCCCGGCCTGGATGCGCGCCGCCCGACTGGTCCGGTCGATCTCCGTCACCCGATCCATTCCGGTGAGGTCGAGCGATACGACACCTCGGTACCGCTCGCGCAGGCCAGCCGGCTCCACGCCACCGACCACCGACGACCCACCCCCGAAGGGGATGCAGGCCACGCCCGCTGACGTGCACCAGTCGAGCAGCGCGACCACGTCGGTCTCCTCGGCCGGGTATGCGACCACGTCGACCGGGTTCGGGAACTCACCCCTCAGGCCTCGCACGACATCGCGGTAGCTGCGTCCGTAGCTGTGCAACGCCCGCTCGTAGCGATCGGCCCGGCAGAGGTGGGCCAGCGTCGCTGGCGGTTCGATCCGCGGCGCCGGCAGGTCGACGTCTGCCAGCCGGGGTGGCGCGCTGACCTCGATCTCCACCCCCAGTCGGTCCGACACCGCGGAGCCGAGGGACCGGACCTGGTCGTCGGTCATCGCCGCGTCCTCGTAACCCCAGCCCCACCACGAGCGCCGGCGCGAGGTCCCCTCGGTCATCGCCGTCCGCCGCTCGGGTGGCCGGCCGCTACTCGGCCAGGCGAGGGGGGAAGCCACCGGTGGCGATCGGACCCCACTGCGTAGGCGTGACCCGGATCAGAGCCTTGCCTTGGCGGAGCATCGCCTCGCGGTACTCGTCCCAGTCGGAGTGCTCGCCGGAGATCGACCGGAAGTAGTCGACGAGCGGCTCGAGTGCCTCGGGCAGATCGAGCACCTCCGCCGTGCCGTCGACCTGTACACAGGGGTCGTTCCACTCGTCGGACAGGACCAGTACCGACACATCCGCGTCCCGCCGCACGTTGCTCACCTTGGCCCGCTCGGGGTAGGTGGAGATGACGATGCGACCCTCGTCGTCGACCCCGGCGGTCACCGGCGACAGCTGCGGGCTGCCGTCGGCGCGGTGGGTCACCAGCACGACACGATGACGGGGGCCCACGAAGGCGAGCATCTCCGATCGATCGACATCGGTCGTGGTCGCAACCTTCGGACTCATTGCTTCGAGCCTCGCACCCGTGGTCCCCTCACGACAGGCTGAAGTGCGGGTTGAAGATGAGACCGAGGATCGCACCGGAGGGGGTACGCACCGTGGCCGTGACTATGCCCTCGCCGACCTCCGCAGCAGGGGTGTGCTCGGTAGCGCCGTCGGCGACGGTGGCGGCCACCGCTGCGGCCACGTCGGCCACGCCCCAGTAGATCAGCGCCCCGTCCGCAGGATCGGCGGTGGGGAGGAGCCCCAGCTCGTAGCCGCCCACCTCATACCCGACGTAGAACGGCTCGTCGAAGTACGGCTCCAGGCCGAGCGACGCCGTCCACCACGCCTTGGTGGCGTCCAGGTCTGGGGCCGGGTAGATGACCGTGCGAAGTCCTTCGAGGGCAAGAGGCATGACAGCAGTCTCGCGTGACCCGATTCGACCTCGCGGCCCGGGACCCGGGCCGTCCGCCCTCGGCGGCCGCAGCCGATACGGTCGGCGGCACCCAGCCCGGACGTGGAGCAGAGCCGATGACCCGCTACGAGTACGCCACCGACGTCAACAAGGGCGACATCAACATGCGCTCGCTCGCCACCGATCTCAACCAGCGAGGGGCCGAGGGCTGGCGGTTGGTGCAGGCCTACGAGCAGGGCGGCAACACCATCCTCATCTACGAGCGCGCCGCCGGCTGACGGTCAGGTCGGCGGTCTGCCGCCTGCACCGGCGGGGGGCCGAGCTCGACGAGGTCCGTTTTCGGCACGTGGATCCACCCCTCCACCCTGGCCGCCTCCGCCTGGTCGTCTGACGGTCCCGCCGTGGAGCCATTGAGCGTGGCCACCACCACGAGGGTGCAGATCAGCGCGTCGAGGACGTGGTCCGAGGCCACGCATCGGTCGGCCGCCGGACCCACGTCGCACCAGGACGCTACGGCGGTCGCCACCTCAGCGACGATGCGCGAACGCACGGCTCGAGCATCTGGCGCAGCGCTGCTCCCTTGTCGCTTGTAGCCGGCCGCATCGATGCCCCAGGCCCTCAGAGCAGCCGCCGGGTAGGTCTCGATCAGGCGGCCGGTGCCGTCGCGAGGTTCGGGACCGTCCCACACCTCGCTCGCCCAGCGGTGCTGCAGGAGGGCGCCGCGCATGGCCGGCGAACCGATCCGATCGGCCGACACCGACAGCGGACGGCCCTGACCGGCGGCCCGCACCACACGGTCGGTAACCCGATGGGTCAGGAGGCTCCTGTCGACCGCGCCGGGCCACGGCTCGAAACGCTGGTGAGCACCGATCGCGGTGACGAAGGCGATGGGCCAGCCGAGCGGGGTGTCGATGCCGATGACGTCGACGTCGCGTGCCGCGGCGACCAGCCGATCGTCGTCGGCCGGGGCATCGGCGAGCTCGGTTGACTCCCACCGGCCGGCACCGTTCGGACCGAGCACGACGCATCCCGTCGTCTCGGGTTGGGCGGCCAGATCGATGCCCAAGATCCGCACCCGGCCAAGGTAGGTCCACCACCGCTCCCGCACTGGCTGCACCACCGAGGGTCATGACGACGCGGAACGCAACCAATGCGACCGGGCCGCCGGGCGGGACCGGAGGCGCCGACACGTAGGTTTCGGGTCCGTGACCGACGAGCCGCCCCTCCACCCGGACGCGCCCGACTGGTTCCGGCGCAACCTGGCCGTTGCCTGCAGCGATGAGGTGGTCGAGGTCGACGGGTGCCCCATCCACTACCTGGCCTGGGGCGAACGGGGCCGACGGGGTGTCGTGTTCGTCCACGGTGGCGGGGCCAATGCTCACTGGTGGACCCACATCGCCTCGCCGTTCGCCGCCGACCTGCGAGTGGTCGCCGTAGATCTGTCCGGCCACGGTGACAGCGGCCACCGCGACCGCTACGACTTCGAGCAGTGGACCGACGAGGTCATGGCCGTCACCGACGACGCCGGGATCGAGGGCCTGCCCGTCCTCGTGGGCCACAGCATGGGCGGCTTCGTCACCATCGCCACCGCGGCGTCGCACCCCAACCGGGTGTCGGGGGTCATCGTCTGCGACTCGCCGGTCACCGAGCCTGATCCGGAGGTGACGTCGTTCCGGGTCAAGGAGGCTTTCGGCGCTGCCCGCATCTACCCGTCGCTCGAGGAGGCGCTGCCCCGCTTCCGGACCATCCCGCCACAAGCGCACTACCTCCTCTACGTCGTTGACCACGTCGCCCGACGCTCGCTCGTGGAGGTTCCCGGCGGTGGTGTGCGATGGAAGTTCGACCGAGGCGTGTTCACACAGTTCGGCGGCAGCAGCATCCGCGGGGTCGCCCTGCCCTATCTGCGTCGGTTGGTGTGCCGCTTCGCCCTGCTGCGCTCCGAGGACGGCCTGGTGACCACCGACATCGGCCACTCGATGTACGAGGAGCTGGGCCGAGTGGCGCCGGTCATCGAGGTCCCCGAGGCTGGACACCACCCGATGCTCGACCAGCCGCTGCTACTGCTCACCGCACTGCGCACCCTTCTCGCCGACTGGGACCACTCCGAGCCCCACCGTCGCCGATGACCGCCCGGGCAGCGATCGCTCCCCTCTTGCGCCCAGATGCGCCGTCCGGTGGCCGATCTCGGCGCAAGAACCGGCCGCGGCTGTTGCGCGACCCCAAGGTTGCGGTTGTGGGGTGCCCGTAGCGTGGGTCCCCATGGTTGATCCCGTCCTGCAAGTGGTCGAGCTCGGTGCCCAGTGGCCGACGCTCGACCCGTTCCTCTTCTGCGCCCACCACCACGACGCCTATCCGGCCGGCAACGTCGATCTGGGCCCGGCTGCGTCACTGGACGGCCGTGACCTGGGCCAGGACTTCACCGGCATCGACGGATGGCGGATGTACCACGGCCGCCGTGTGCCGGGATTCCCTCCCCACCCCCACCGCGGCTTCGAGACCGTCACCTACGTTCGACGAGGTCTCGTCGACCACGCCGACTCGCTGGGTGCGGCAGCCCGCTTCGGGCGGGGCGACGTGCAGTGGATCACCGCCGGGGCTGGCATCCAGCACTCCGAGATGTTCCCCCTGCTCGACCGGGAGGGACCCAACCCGCTGGAGATGTTCCAGATCTGGCTGAACCTGCCCCCCGCCGACAAGCTCGTGGACCCGCACTTCACCATGTTCTGGGCCGACGACGTGCCCGTGGTGGAGAGCGGTCCCGACGGTGGCCCCAGGGCGGCGGTCACCGTCATCGCCGGAACGCTCGACGGCGTCGAACCCCCGGCCCCGCCGCCGGGTTCGTGGGCCAGCGGCGCTGACTCCGACGTGGCCATCTGGCACGTCCGCCTGGAGCCGGGGGCGACGTGGATGATGCCGCCCGCCGGTGGCGCCGACACGGCTCGCATGCTCTATGTCTTCGATGGGACGGCCGTACGACTCGCCGGATCGGATCACGATCTGACCGCCGGCACCGGGGCCGTGCTGCGAGCCGACGTGGCCGTCGACCTGGCCAGCGACGGCGGGGCCGAGAGCCTGGTCCTGCAGGGTCGCCCCATCGGCGAACCCGTCGCCCGCTACGGACCGTTCGTCATGAACACGCGGGCCGAGATCCAGCAGGCGTTCGAGGACTACCAACGAACCGCGTTCGGCGGCTGGCCGTGGCCCGACGACGACCCGACGCACCCCGCCGATCGGGGTCGCTTCGCCCGTCACGCCGACGGTCGCGTCGAGGAGCGAGAGCCCACCCATCACTGAGCCGAGGCGTTCGCGGGGCTGATCGCGAGCCAGGCCATCCGCCCTCCCATGACCCCGTGACCGACGGCGATGGTGGCAGCCTGCGGACATCGTGGCCTTGACCCCGTTCTCCCGACGTGATCGAACCCGTCGCATTGCCATCGCGCTGGTCGCCGTGCTCGCGGCGGCCTCGTGTTCCGGCGCGGAAGATGAGCGCGATGCCACGGCGACCACCGAACGCCAGACGACGACCGATCGCGATCGCGACGGAGGAACCCAGGTCGAGCCGCTGCCCACGGGCCTCGGTGACCCGCTTTACCCCGACCTCGGCGCCCCGGGCATCGACGTCGAGCACTACGACGTGGAGCTCGACGTCGACGAGGACTTCGTCGCCTCAGGGACGGTGACCCTCACCATCAAAGCGACCGAGGACCTCGCGCAGGTGGCCCTCGACGCAACAGCCCTCGACGTCGAGGAGGTGACCATCGACGGCGAGGAGGTCGAGTTCGAGGTCGACGACCCCGAGCTGCTCGTTCAGCCCGAGGACCCGATCGATGAGGGCACCTCCTTCGACGTGGCCGTCAGCTACGTCGATGATCCCGAGATCCGCGAGAGTGCCGACAAGCTCGGGCCAGGGTGGATCCAGGCCGACGGGTACTCCTACACGCTCAACGAACCGGAGGCGACGCGCGACTGGCTGCCGTCGCTCGACCACCCCTCGGACAAGGCCACGTGGCGCTTCGCCATCACCCCGCCGCCAGGGTCGATCGCCATCGCCAACGGGGTCTCGGTGTCGCGGCCCGCCGAGGGGGAGGACGGCCCGTGGGAGTGGGAGATGGAGGACCCCATGGCCACCTACCTCGTGCAGGTGCTGGTCGGTGACTGGGTCCTGATCGAGACGACGGCGCCGAGCGGGGTCCAGCTGTCGAGCGCCGTGCTCGCCGGCGAGGAGGAGGAGCGCCGGCCCTTCGTCGATGAGGTCGATGACCAGCTGGCGTTCTTCGAGGCCCAGTTCGGGCCGTTCCCCTTCGACGTCTACGGAGTGGCCGTCATCGATGAGGAGATCGGCCTGGCCATCGAGCAGCAGGGGCGCTCGCTGTTCTCGGCCGACGCCGTGGCCTCATCGGTCGCCGCCCACGAGCTGGCCCACCAGTGGTTCGGTGACGCCGTGACCCCGGATCGCTGGCGCGACATATGGCTGGCCGAGAGCTTCGCCAGCTACGGCGAGTGGCTGTGGGAGGAGAGCAAAGGCGGCGACACCGTCGATGCCAGCGCCGTCGAAGCCCTCGTCGAGCGCGACGACGAGGGACCGCCCACCGACGACCCCACCGTCGAGGAGCTGTTCGGCTTCAACGTCTACGAGGGTGGCGCGGTGGTGGTGCACGCCCTGCGCCGCGAGATCGGCGACGAGGCCTTCTTCGAGCTGCTGCGCCGATGGATCACCGAGTACGCCGGGACGAGCCGCCGCACCGAGGACTTCACCGCCCTCGCCGCCGATGTCGCCGGCCGGGACCTGTCGGAGTTCTTCGCCACCTGGCTGGAGGCCACCGACCTGCCCGACGCCCTGCCCTGAGCCTCTGCCTCAGCGAACGGCGACCGGGGTGCCCCTGTCGGAGAACCGGAAGTCGGCCCCGCCACTGAAGCGGGCCAGGGTGACCTCCTCGGCCTCCGGTGCCGCGACGGCGCCGGCAACGACCTCGACGAGCAGGGCGTCAGGGCGGTCGTCGAGCACCTCGACGTGGAGATGCGAGTCGACGCCACGGACGAGAGCCTCGAGTGGCTTCAGATGGTCTGCGTCGATGAGCGAGGGCCATGCGCCGTCGACGGTCGCGCCGTCGCCGCGTCCCAGTCGGACGACGAGGTGTTCGTCGCGCTCGACGGAGACATCGACGTAGGCACGAGGGGCGAGCGCCGGGTGGACGGCCAGGACGGCGGCGGCTCCGTCGAGGCCGCTTGGCAGGTCGAGGGCGGCCCGGATGCGCTCGCTGGCCAGCCCGGCGATGCCGGTGAGCTGGCGGCGAGTCAGGTCCTGGGCCTGTTCCTCGTCGCCTCGCTCGGCCACGGCCCGCCCGAACGCCAGGGCGAGCAGGTGGCCCTGCAGGCAGACCTCCTCGGCGATGCGCACCAGGGCCGACCGGGAGAAGTCATGCCACCGGAGGTGGTCGACCAGGGCCCCCGCGTAATCGCTCAGCCCGGCGTCGGCGGGGTCGATAGTTGCCAACTCCACGTCGGCCGCTCTCGTCGCGCCCATCCGGTGGGCCGCCTCGGGCCACGGCAAGGGGTCGACATCGGGCTCGATGGTGACGGTCCAGGAGCAGTGAGGGTGGCGGTCAGCCGGACGGCGTGGCGGGCGGTGGACAGGCCGTACGCGGGCGCGAGGGTCGGTGGCCGCCGCCGTGGCATCGAACGTGGGGTCCTCGATGTCGTGGCACATGGCCACCACGTATTCGTCGCCCAGCGGCTCCACGTCGAGCAGCGCTCCGCAGTGATCGAGCCAGAACTCGCCGCCGTCGTGGTCGACCAGGCGAAAGCGGAAGTCCATGAACTGAGGCGGGGCCCCGATGTCGACCTGCATCGCCTTGAAGATGGACGCGACCCCGCCCTCACCGTCGAAGCCCAGCGCTCGTTGCAGGCGCCGGGTGTAGACGGGACTGGCCCCCATCCACTCTTCGATGGCGATGTCGCGCATGCCGTCACGCCCGAACGCGGCGATGGCGTGCGGCATCCCGGCCCTGTCGATGAGGTGCCCGCACAGCAGCAGCTCAGGTACGAGCAGCGCCAGCTCCTCCCGGCTCAGCTCAGCCAGCGACGGTGGATCCACGGCGGTCGACGCTACCGACCGTGGGTGACCGCGGGTAGTTGCCCGTCGGTGACCCGAGGCGCGAGAGGGGCGTCCCGGTCAGACGAAGCGGAACGGCCTCGAGGCTGACATCGGCCACGTGCGCGTCGTGATCCAAGGTGGGAACGTTGCGAGCAGGGACACGTGGGCGGGTGACGTCTCGACAGCCGGGGTCGATCGGAGGGGGACGGCTCACACCGGCGCTGCGGCGGGTCAGAGCGGGGTGAGCCGGTAGACAGATCCGATGGAGGTGCCGGTCGTGGTGGCGGTCCTGTTCGGGGCGACCGCCGTCGTCAGCCCGGCCTGGAGGGTGGCCCAGGGCTGGATCACCCTCGCCCACGAGCTGGGCCATGCCGTCGCGGCCATCGTCACCGAGGGCCGGGTGCGACGCATCACCGTCAGCCTCGATGCTTCGGGGCTCACCGAGTGGAGCCGCGAACAGGGTGGGCGACGGTTGCCCCGGGGGTTCGTGGCCTGGTGGGGCTACCCCGCCCCGGGCGCCCTGGCCGTCCTGGTCGGCACCGGGGTCGCCACCGGCCACTCGGTGGTGACGGGGTGGGCCGTGGCCGCCGTCCTGGCCATCGTCGTGGCGGTCTGGGTCCGTCGACCCTGGGGCGTCGCCATGGGCGTGACGTTCGGCGCCACCGCTGCGGCCGGCGCCGCCCTCGGCGACCAGGCCGCCACCCTCGTCGGGTGTGGGATCGCCGCCCTGTGGGCCGTCGGGGGGTTGCGGACGGCCGTGACGACCGGCCTCCGGGCCCGGCGGGGCGACGGGTCCGATCAGGCCACCCTGGCCACGGTGCTGTGGCTGCCGGTCGCCTTCTGGTCGGTCACCATGGTCGTGGTGGCCGGCGCCGCGGTGGCCGCCGTCGGTGCCCTGCTCCTGCCGGTAGCGACGGGATGAGACTCCGCAGTCGCCCCGTCTCGGGCCGCGGGGCGACACCCGCATGGGACGGCTACGTGGAGGAGTTCCACGCCGAGCACCCCGGCATCACCGAAAGCGTCCTCGCCGGCGCCACCCACGGCGGGACCACTCCGTATGAGTGGTGCGCCGACGGCCTGGTCGGACGGACCGCGTCGACGACCACCCTCGACCTGGCCTGCGGCAGCGGGCCCATGGCCGGCCGGGTCGACGGCTGGGTCGGCTCCGACACCTCGGCCGCGGAGCTCGACCGGGCGGTCGACGCGGGGCGGACGAGGGTGGTGCGGGCGTCGGCGACGGAGCTGCCCGTCGCGGGTCGCACGCTCGGCGCCGTCACCTGCGCCATGGCCTTCCAGGTGATCAGGCCGCTCGACGCGGCCATCGCCGAGCTGGCCCGGGTGCTCGCGCCCGGAGGTCGCGCCTCGTTGCTGCTGCCGTCGACCGGACCTCTGCCGCCTCGCGACATTTTCACCTACGCCCGGCTCCAGCTCGCCCTGCGCCAGGTGGTCCGCTACCCCAACGACGCGGAGCTGGCCCCGGATCGCCTCGCGGCCACCCTCGCCCGCCACGGGTTGCAGCTGATGAGCGACGAGCGCCGGCCCTTCCGCATCGCCCTGGTCTCCAAGGCCGAAGCCGACGCCCTGGTCGACTCGCTCTACCTCCCTGGCGTCACCCCCGCAGGCCGGGCCCGAGGGCGCACGGCGATGTCGCATCGCGTCGGCCGCGGCGTCACCGTCCCGCTGCGCCGGATCATCGTGCGCCGACACTGAGGATCTCACGGCGTGGCCCGCCAACCTTGTGCGAGATGTGGCCACCACGGTGCAAACTCGCACGAAGTTCGTCGATCGCAGCTACCCAGGGGGACCGAGCCATGCCCTATGCCACCGGGCGTATCGTCCACGACGCCGACGCCCACATCATGGAGACCCCGACGTGGCTCCGCGACCACGCGGATGCGCAGATCCGGGACCGCATCGAGCCGCTGCGCTACACGAGCGGCAACGAGCTGCGCCAGACCGGCGACCCGGCCGACCAGCAGCGCGACCTGCTGGCCAGCTTCGAGCGGTTGGCCGACAAGCACGCGTCGAGCGAGTACCGGGCCGAGGAGGAGGCCGAGATCATGGCTCGCAAGAACTTCGCCGCGACCGGATCGTTCCTGGCCGACGATCGGCCCCGGGCGCTCGACCTGCTGGGCTTCTCGAGCCAGCTGATGTTCAACACGTTTCACAACGGCCGCCTCCACGAGTGGGAGCACGGCGGAGACGTCGATCTGGCCTACGGGACGGCCCGGGCCCACAACCGTGGGATGGTCGAGTTCTGCTCCGTCGACGCCCGTCTCCTCCCCAGCTGCTACGTGCCGCTGGTCGACATGGAGCGGGCCGCAGCCATGGCCGAGGAGGCGATCGCAATGGGCGCCGCCGCCCTGCTGGTCGCCTCCGGATGTCCGCCGAACCACTCGCCCAGTCACGTGGGCCTCGACCCGGTGTGGGCCCGGGCCACCGAGGCCGGCATCCCGATCGTGTTCCACGTCGGCGGCACCGGCGCGCTGATCGATCCGGCCTACTTCGCCAACGGGCTTCCCGTGCCGCCCGACTTCCATGGCGGGGAAGAGAACTTCCGCTCGGTCGACTACATGGGCATCCCCCGACCGCCGGCTCAGACCCTGGCCACCATGGTCTTCGACGGCGTGTTCGAACGGTTCCCCGCGCTTCGCGTCGGCGTTATCGAGCAGGGGGCGCTCTGGGTGCCGTCGTGGACCCGGCAGATGGAGTCGGCGTTCGAGGCCTTCTCCCGCCACGAGGAGCGGCTCAAGGCGCTGTCGCTGCGGCCCACCGAGTACGTGCAGCGCCAGATGCGCTTCACCCCGTACCCGACCGAGGACGTGGGCTGGATCATCGAGCAGTCCGGGCCCGACGTGTGCCTGTTCTCCTCGGACTACCCCCACGTCGAGGGTGGCCGTCGGCCCGTCGAGCGGTTCGAGGCCAGCCTGGGTGACGCATCGGAGGCGGTCCGCCAGCGGTTCTACTGCGACAACTTCCTCGACCTGATGGGCGAATCCGTAGTGGGCGCAAAGCTGCACCCCTGGACCTGCAGAACTGCGCCCAGTTCGGGTGCGCGGACCAGTAACGCAGCTTCGGACCGTAGGTAGGCTCCCGATGCCGTCGCCTGGAGGAGGCCCATCACTGTGAAGTTCGGAATCGCGTTCGCCAACATCTTGCGCTTCGCCGATCGGGATGGACTGGTCGACCTGGCCCAAGGAGCGGAGGCAGCCGGCTTCGAGTCGCTCTGGACCGTCGAGCACGTCGTGTTCCCCGACGCCTACGAGAGCGACTACCCCTACGACGCGTCCGGGAAGATGGCGATGGCGGCCGACACCCCGCTGCCGGACCCGTTGGTGTGGCTGACCTGGGCCGCCGCGGTGACCGAGACCCTGCACCTCGCCACCGGCATCTTGATCCTGCCGCAGCGCAACCCCGTGGTCCTGGCCAAGGAGCTGGCCACCATCGACCATCTGTCCGGTGGACGCTTGGAGCTGGGGATCGGCGTGGGCTGGTTGCGCGAGGAGTTCGACGCCCTCGGCATCCCCTTCGAGCGGCGCGGTGCCCGGACCGACGAATACGTGGCGGCCATGAGGGCCCTGTGGGACGGCGACCACGCCAGCCATGACGGCGAGACGGTGTCGTTCTCGGGGGTGAGCGTGAACCCCAAGCCGGCGCGGGGCCGGGTGCCGATCCACGTCGGTGGCCACACCCGCGTCTCGGCCGAACGGGCCGGGCGCTTGGGCGACGGCTACTTCCCCGGCAAGGGCGACATCGGCGAGCTGGTCGACATCGTCCGCCAGACGGCCGTCGACTGCAGCCGCGACCCTGACGCCATCGAGATCACGTTCGGCGCCGCAGGGGTGCTGGGTGACGATCCGATCGCAGCTGTCGAGGAGATGGCCGCAGCCGGCGTCGACCGGCTGATCGTCCCGTCGTTCCTCTACCTCGAGGACACCGCGGCCGCCCTGGCCGCCTTCGGCGACACCGTCATCGCCAAGACCGGCGCGGCTGTGGCGACATGAGCGTCGCGCTCAACCACACCATCGTCCACGCTCGCGACGCCACGGCTGCGGCGACCGAGGTCGCCGAGCTCCTCGGTCTCGACCCGCCCTCGCCGTTCGGACCCTTCATGGAGCTCAGAACGAGCAACGGCGTCTCGCTCGACTTCATCAGCACCGACGACCCGCTCACGATCGAGCACTACGCGTTCCTCGTCAGCGAGGACGACTTCGACCAGATCTACGGCCGCATCCTCGAGCAGGATCGGGACCACTGGGCCGATCCTGGGGCAAGCCAGCCCGGGCAGATCAACACCCACGACGGCGGCCGCGGCGTGTACTTCCGCGGCCCCGACGGCCACTACCTGGAGATCATCACCGTCCCCTACGGGGGCTGGTAGCGGATCGAGGTCCGCTCCCCGGTCGCGGGGGCGGCCGGCGGGCGCCGGTGGGCGGGGCAGATGTTGCACCCACAGTGCGAAAGGGGCCAGCCTCCTCGTCTGAGCGAGCGCATCGCAGAGGAGCTGTAGTGAGGGACTTCGAGGACAAGGTCGTAGCCATCACTGGCGCGGCGTCGGGCATAGGCCGGGCTCTGGCCCTCGACCTGGCTGGTCGGGGCAGCCGCCTCGCCGTGGCCGACCTGGACGAGACGGGCCTGGCCGAGACGGTGCTGCGGGCCAAGCGCCGCGGCGTCGAGGTGACCAGCCGGCGTCTCGATGTCGCCGACCGCGACTCTGTGCACTCCTGGGCCGACGAGGTCGTCGCCGACCACGGCCGGGTGAACGTCATCGTGAACAACGCCGGCGTGGCCCTGGGCGCCACCGTCGAGGCCATGGCCTACTCCGATCTCGAGTGGCTGATGGGCATCAACTTCGGCGGCGTCGTCTCGGGCACCAAGGCCTTCCTCCCGCACCTGAAGGCCACCGGCGAGGGCCACATCGTCAACATCTCGAGCATCTTCGGACTCATCGGGATCCCCTCGCAGTCGGCCTACAACGCCGCCAAGTTCGCCGTTCGGGGCTTCACCGAGTCGTTGCGGCTCGAGCTCGACCTAGAGCGGTGTGGGGTGTCGGCCACCGCCATCCACCCCGGCGGGATCAAGACCAACATCGCTCGCAACGCCCGCATCGACGACAGCGTGCGCCGAGTCGGAGGGGTCGACGCGCTGGAGACCCAACGGGACTTCGAGAAGATGTTCATCACCACCCCGGAGAAGGCGGCGGCGCAGATCATCCGGGCGGTGCAGCTGAACAAGCGTCGGGCCCTGGTCGGCCCCGACGCCCACGTGTTCAACTTGATGGCCCACCTCCCGCCAGGCGTGTACCAACGCCTTGTCGCCCGAGGGGCCCGGCGCAGCATCAAGGACCGAGCGATCGAGGCCCGAGCCCGGTAGATCTCTGAGAGCGCTGCCCCTTTTCCCCGGAGGTTCCATCCGCATGGTCGGCTTCATCTTCTTCGGCCTCGTAGGAGGTTCGCGGTCACTCCTCGACGGTGACCTCGGCGATCATGCCCTGGGTGAAGTGAGGGGGACCGCCGGGCACATCGGGCGGTCCGCCCTCCGATGCGCCGGCGGCGTCGAGGTAGGCCTGCGGGTCGGCGCCGGTCGGGATCGAGCAGACGAGGGCGTAGCGACCGGGCTCACTGAGCGTTCCGTCGCCCACGACCGGTCCGGGCATGTCCGAGCCGGGCGAGGCCAGGATGACCGCTGACGGCGGGCCGCCGCCGAACAGCGCCCCGACCGCAGCCGGGTCCTCGGCGATCTCCTCGATCGGGCGGGTCTCGTCGGCACCGATGGGCACGGCCACGATCTCGTGGATCTCGACCTCGGAGTCGTTGGTGAGCGTTATCACAGCGTCAGGTGCGATCGTGTCGGGCACGCCCTCGTAGGCGTAGTCGACGGCGGTGATGGCCACGCCGTCGCCTCCGCCCTCGGCCGCCGTGGTATCCGCTGTCTCGGTGGTATCCGAAGACGGCGCCTCAGTCGTCTCCGATGACGAGCCGTCCTCGGTGGTCGAACCCCCCGAGGAGGCGCCGTCGCTCTCGTCGTCGCCGCAGGCCGCGCTCCCCATCAGCAGCAGGCCAGCGAGGACCGCCGCCCCCAGTCGGGTCGGTGGGTGGTTGCGCTGTCTGCTGGTCATGCCGGCACCGCCTTCCCGGTCGCGAGGGTGCTGGCCACGACGTCGGGCGAGTCGCTGCGGTGGCGGAGGACCGAGAGACCGATCGGAGCCAGGCCGGCGACGAAGAGAACGTCGACTGCGAGGGCCAGGGGCTCGATGCCACCGATCCTCGACACCGGGAACAGCAAGCCGGCGGCCAGCAGGGCGAAGCCGGCAGCCTTCGGGGTCAGCTCACTGCGGACCACCGCGGCGCCGAGGGCCACGATCGACAGGGGGAAGACGAGGCCAGGCAGGAACAAGGCCGGGCCGGCCTCGGCAACGCCCTCGACCTCGGACAGGGCGGCGGCGGAATCGTAGGAATAGACGAGGCTGTCGATGCCGAAGGCGACCACGCCTGCGCAGCCCACCAGCCCGATCACCAGCAGCAGGGTCGACGCCCGAGGGAGCCGTGGCTCGAGCAGATGGGTGAGGCCGACGA
>Ga0136640_10000404_pt1 | contig 16580 bp, 14 predicted proteins | sample AntDrymUQ8642106_2_FD_105498 | JGI IMG/M metagenome (GOLD analysis project Ga0136640, IMG submission 105498) | Polar desert sand microbial communities from Dry Valleys, Antarctica - metaG UQ864 (21.06) | ecosystem: Environmental > Terrestrial > Soil > Desert | place: Antarctica: Dry Valley...
ATCGTGATCCTGATCCGCACCGACTCGCCCGGGTCCACGGTGAACTGCGACGGGGCCACGATGATCTCGGCACCGGCCGGACCGGTCGCCGACACCTGGTACTGCAGGGTCGCGTCGGTGACGTTCGTGGCGGTCCGGATGGCCGTGACGGCTCCGGGGACGGCCGGCGCGTTGACCGACGGGATGTTGAGGTTCAGCCGGCCGATGGGGTCATCGGCCGAGAGGGAGAACGCCCGCGCGCGAGGAAGTCGGTGCCGTCGGCCAGGTGCACCGTCGGCAACCAGTGGTTGCCGGTCTCGATGTCGGCCAACGTGGGGTTGTAGAGGATCATCCCCACGGCCCCGCCCTGCAGGACGTTGTAACCCTTCTCCACCCGGGAGATCACGCCACGTTCGCAGGCGACGATCAGTCCGGTGAACAGCCCCTCAGGGGTCTCCTCGTCGCAGAGCGCGTTCTGGTAACCCGCTGCGTCGGTGGACAGCACCACTGGTGTCGGCGTCTCGACGCCGTCGTGATCGAGGCACCGGTGTCGACGAAGTTACCGGTCTCGCCGTACACGGTGAGTGTCGACTCGAACGCGCGCTCCTGGGTGGAGGCGGCTACGGTGGCCACCCACGGGCTTCGGTGGGCGACGGTGTCCGCGCCCGGTCCGCTGTTCCCGGCGGAGGCGGACACGAAGACACCGGTGCCGTAGGCGTCGAGGAAGGCCAGTTCGACCACCGTCGGTGTAGGGGTTCTCGCCTCCGGAGATGGAGAAGTTGATGACGTCGACACCGTCTTCGATGCCCTGGCCGACGGCGGCCGCGGAGTCGGAGCTGAAGCAGCCCTGCTCGCCGCAGACCTTGTAAACGGCCACATGCGCACCGGGAGCGATGTCGTTGGTGGCGCCCCGGTCGACCCCCAGTACGACGGCGCTGCCGACGGGAGCGCCGGCTGCGGTGGTCGAGGTGTGGGTTCCGTGGCCGTTGCTGTCGCAAGCGCTGGTGTAGATCTCGCCGCCGATGACGGAGTTGTAGCTCTCCAGGAACGGCTCGCCGGAGATGAGCTTGTCGTTGCACACGTACGGGTCGTTGGCGGGCGTGAGCGGGTTGTCACCGAAGTCGCACACCCGCGGCGCGCCGTCTCCGCGCGGCGGCGGCGGGGCGATTCCGGGATCGGGGGAGGACTCGTGCTCGGGCCAGCCGCCGCTGTCGAGGACACCGACGATGGGCCCGCGCCCGCGGTCGTGTCCGAGCCGAGGGCGTCGTAGAGCGTCGGCGCGCCGATGAACTCGGGGCTGGAGTCGGTCAGCGGCTGGTTCAGGGCGTCGCGCTGCACGGCGACCACACCGGGCATGCCGAGCAGGTCACGCGCGCGGTTCGCGGGCACCGTGATCGCCACGCCGCCGTACACGGTGCGCAACCTGAGGCCGACCGCGGCGGTCGGCACCCTCGCCCGGAGCGCGGTGATGAAGGCGTCCTCGACGCCGGTGACGTATGCCTCGTACCGCCAGACGGCCGGGCTGCTGGCATCGAAGCGGCCAGCTGCCGACGCCGTGGCGTCGTAGCCGGGCACGCCACCGGCATAGACGGCAAGGGCGTCGTAGTCCAGCTTGACGACCAGCTGCCCCCGTTCGGTGCCCGTGGCGGCCAGCACCGACGGGTCGCTCTGCGCGAGCCGGCTGGACGGTGACTTCGCCACCGCGCCGCCGGGCCGGTCCCACCACCCCAGAACCGACGCGAGCTTGCCGGGAAGGTTCCTGCCTCGTCTCCGGTTGTGCGGTTGCCCCAATTCGAGGAGGACCCATGCCCGCGGTCACCGTCGACAATTCCTTTGCCCTGCCACGGATCGCGGTGCCGGATCCACAGGACGCCGTGCAGCGCACCGTCGTCTCGGTGACCACCGCGCCGACCGGCTACGAGGGCGAAGGCTTCCCCGTTCGCCGCGCCTTCGCCGGTGTCGACCACCGGCTGCTCGACCCCTTCATCCACATGGACCAGATGGGTGCGGTGGACTACGCACCTGGGGAGCCCAAGGGCACCGCGTGGCATCCGCATCGCGGCTTCGAGACCGTCACCTACATGATCGACGGGCAGATGGCCCATCAGGACTCCCACGGTGGCGGTGGGCTGATCAGCAACGGGGACACCCAGTGGATGACCGCGGGTGCCGGGATCCTGCACATCGAGACCCCACCTGAGCACCTCGTCGTCAGCGGCGGGCTCTTCCACGGGTTCCAGCTCTGGGTCAACCTGCCGCGGGACAACAAGTGGGCGGCGCCGCGCTACCAGGACATCCGCGGCGGCGAGGTGGCACTGCTGGCCTCCGCGGACGGCGGCGCGCTGGTGCGCCTGATCGCCGGCGATGTGGGTGGGCACAGTGGCCCCGGTTCGACGTACACACCGATCGCGGTGGTGCACGCGACCCTGCAAGCGGGCGCGGAACTGCAACTGCCCTGGCGGCCGGACTTCAACGCGCTGCTGTACGTCTTGTCCGGGCACGGCAGCGCGGGTGCCGAGCGCGCGCCGATCCGGGCCGGTCAAATGGCCGTCTTCGGCTCCGGAGCGACGATCACCGTCCGCGCAGGTGACAACCAGGACCCCGGTACGCCGGAACTGGACGTCATCATCCTCGGCGGGGCGCCGATCCGAGAGCCGGTGGCGATGTACGGCCCGTTCGTCATGAACACCCGGGCCGAGATCGTCCAGGCTTTCGAGGACTACCAGAGCGGCCGGTTCGGGCAGCCGACTGCCGGCTCCCGGACATGAAATTCCTGTTCACCGCCGGACTGTCACCGTCGGGTAAAGGACGGTTACAGGTGGCGAGTACCCTCCCTGTAATCAGATGCCTGTGAGGCAGGAGTGATCAGTGAGGCGGATTGCAGACATGCAGGTGATGAGTTCGGTCCTGGCCCGGACCGACACGACGGGGTCCTACGTCAGCCACCCGGTGCTCGACGCCACCGCGCTGAACCGCGAGATCCTGATGTCCTCCCCCGACCTGTCGGTGCAGGTCGTGCCCACGGTGGACGAGGTGGCCGACAAGGACCCCGCCCGGATCCGCAGCATGATGCTGCTGCTGGAGCGGGTCGGCGGGGAGTTCAACGAGATCCGGGCCAGTCTGCGCGCCGGCGGCTACCACGGCCTGTCGCTGTTCGACGAGCTGGAGGCGACCCGGCAGCGGCTGTTCTACGGGCCGGTGCAGGGAACCGCGTGGTCGCAGCAGAAGGGCTGCGCGACGGCGCTGCTGACCCTGCAGGAGGCCGGCCGGGGCCACCCCAACCTCAGCGCGACCGTCGGACCGGACGTGCTGGACACCGTCTTCCCCAACGGGATCTCCCTCGAGGACCTGCTGGCCAGCTCCCGCTCGGAGTTCTTCGGGCAGAGCAAGGCCGATTCGGTGGACGGCGCCAAGAAGCGGATGTCCGACCTGGAGCAGTTCATCACCGGACCGCTGTACCCGCGCTTCGACGAGGTCATCACCTACGGCACCGACGGGCTCGGCATCCGCAGCCGCAAGCAGATCGTGACGCATGTCGTGGTCGAGTTCGTCCGCCGCCAGATCGCCGCGCACACGCCGCTGGTCGAGCCGGCCGTGATGGTGAGCATCGGCTGCGGCACCGCGCTGCCCGTCTTCGACATCGCGCGGGACCTCAAGTTCATGGGCATCAAGCCCGAACTCGTACTCGTCGACCAGGACCCGATCGCCCTGGCCTTTGCCCTTGAGCTGGCCCGTCAGCGGGGCCTGAGCGACCACGTCGAGATTCACTGCACCCGGCTCTTCGACCGGCGTTCCCGCCCGGTCGACATCGCCAAGATCCTCAACGGCCGTACGCCGCTGCTCATCGAGGACACCGGCCTGCGCGAGTACCTGCCGGACAACATGTACCGGACGCTCACCGCCAGTGAGTGGAAAGCGCTCGCCTCCGGTGGTCTGCTCGTCTCTGGAAACATGAACGCCAACCGGCCGCAGGCCGAGGTGCTCAACGGGCTCATCGGCTGGCAGCCCAAGGTGTTCCCGCGGACGCTGGAACAGGCCGCCGCGCTGCACGTCAAGGCCGGCGTCGATATCAGCGAGCTGCAAGCGTGCCTCACCAAGGACGGCGTCTACACCGTCTACGTGGCCGAGAAGGTCCCCGAGCGCTAGCCAGCTACCGCTGAGATCGGCGGTGCCTGGCTGGTATGGCAGGGGGTCCGCGAGCACAAGGGGCTGCTCTGGATGGGCGCGGGCGTGCTGGCACTCGGGGCCTACGGGTTCGTGGCGACGCTGCAACCGGTCGTCTGAGTCGGTTTCGTTAGGGTCAGCCTTCATGGCCTCCTCCGGTTCCTACCTCCGCTTTCCCTCGATCCGCGGCGACGCCGTCGCCTTCGTAGCCGAGGACGACATCTGGCTCGGCGGCACCGACGCCGGCAGGGCGTGGCGGCTGACCGCCGACCGCGCACCCGTGGCAGACACCCGGCTGTCGCCCGCCGGCGATCAGGTCGCCTACACGAGCCGGCGTGACGGCGCACCGGAGGTGCACGTCGTGGACACCGGCGGCGGCCCGCCCCGACGGCTGACGCACTGGGGCTCGGACTTCACCCGGGTGCTCGGCTGGACCGACGACGACCGGGTCATAGCCGCCTCGGCAGTGGGCGAGCCGTTTCGCAGCCGAACCTGGGCCTACGCCGTACCGCTTTCCGCCGGCCCGGCCGAGCGACTGGCCTACGGCCCGGTCAACGCAGTCGCCGCCGGGCCCGGCGGGGCGGTCGTCGTCGGTCAGCACGGCAACCGGCGCGGCGCCGCCTCCTGGAAGCGCTATCGAGGCGGGACCGCAGGGCAGTTGTGGATCGACCCCTCCGGTCACGGAACGTTCGAACGGCTGCAAGCCGATCTCGACGGCCAGCTGGAGGATCCGGCGTGGGTCGGGGAGCGGGTCGTGTTCGGGTCCGACCACGAGGGGTACGGCAACATCTACTCCTGTCTGGCCGACGGCAGCGACCTGCGGCGACACACCGACCACGGCGACTTCTACGCGCGGGCCGCCCATTCGGACGGGCGTCGGGTGGTGTACCAGTGCGTGGGCGAGCTGTGGGTGATCGACGAGCTCTCCGCCACCTCGCAGCCGCGGCGCCTGGAACTGGAGTTGGGTGGTTCCGGGACCGCGCTGTCGCGGCACCCGTTGGTTGCCGCGGCGCACGTGGAGGCGTTCCGGCCGGACGCCACCGCCCGCGCGAGTGCGATCGAGGTCCGCGGCAGCGTGCACTGGGTGGCGCACCGCGACGGACCGGCCCGCCAGCTCGCCGGCAGTCCTGGCGTGCGGCACCGGTTGCCGCGCGTTCTGGCCGGCGTATCCGCGCCCGGGACCGATGCGCCCGCCGTACGCGTCGTGCTGGTCAGCGACGCCGACGGCGACGACGCGTTGGAGATCGTGACGGTCGACGGTACGGAGCAGACGCGGCGGATCGCCGGCGGAGAGCTCGGCCGGGTGCTGGACCTGGCCGCGTCGTCGGACGGGCGGCTGGTCGCGGCCGCCAGCCACGACGGGCGGGTGCTCCTCGTGGACGTCGAGTCCGGCCGGGTTCGCGAGGTCGACGCCAGCAGGGACGGTGACGCGAGCGGTCTGGCCTTCTCACCGGACTCCCGTTGGCTGGCGTGGTCGCACCCAGGCCCCGAGCCGCTGCGCCAGATTCGGCTCGCCGACGTGGGAGCCGACGTGGGAGCCGACGTAGGAGCCGACGGAGACGCCGGCGGCGCGGACCTGTCGGCGGCGCGCGGGATCACCATGATCGAGGCGACGCCGTTGCGGTTCACCGACACCGAGCCGGTGTTCACCCTGGACGGCAAGCACCTGGCCTTCCTTTCCGTACGCACCTTCGACCCGGTGTACGACGCCTTCGTGTTCGATCTGTCGTTTCTCGCCGGCACCCGGCCGTACCTACTGCCGCTGGCCCAGCGCACGCCCTCGCCGTTCGACCCCAGCCCGCAGGGCCGCCCGATGTCAGTCGATGACGGCGGCGGGCGCGGCAACGGCGCCGAAGGTGGCAGCAAGGGGCCCGATGCCGGCAGGGACGCGGCCGCCGACCCACCACCGGTCATCGTCGATGCCGAGGGGATCGGCGCGCGGCTGGTGGCTGTTCCGGTTCCGGCCGGCAACTATTCCTCGCTGCGGGCCGGCCACGGCGGGCTGCTGTGGCTGCTGGACCCGCTGGTCGGCGTACTGGGTGACGGACTACCCAGGCCAGGGGACAAGCCCCGCTCGGCGGTCCAGCGCTACGACCTCGCGGCGCTGCGGCTGTCCGTGCTGGACGACAACGCAGACGCCATCGAGGTCAGCGGCGACGGGCGTTGGCTGCTCGTGCGGGACGGGGAGGCCCTGCGTGTCGTGCCCGCCGACCACAAGGTTCCCGACGGCGAGGAGGGCGCTGCCGAGCGGGTCGAGGTCGACCTGGACCGGATCCGGGTGGAGATCGAGCCGATGGCCGAATGGCGGCAGATGTACGCCGAAGCCGGCCGACTCATGCGGGACCACTTCTGGATCGCCGACATGGGCGGGGTGGACTGGGATGCCGTGCTGGAGCGGTACCGGCCGGTGCTGGCGCGGGTGGGGACTCGCGACGACCTCTCGGAACTCCTCTGGGAGGTGCAGGGCGAACTCGGTGCCTCGCACGCCTACGAGACACCGCCTGAGCGGGCGGTGGACAAGAGCCGCCGGCTCGGCCTGCTCGGCGCCGACCTTGTCCCCGACTCCGACGGTGCATGGCGGGTCGCCCGGGTGGTGCCGGGTGAATCCTCGGCACCGGCGGCCCGCTCGCCACTGTCCGCGCCCGGCGTCGCGGTGCAGTCGGGCGATGCCATCCTGGCCGTCGGCGGCCGGCCGGTGGATCCGGTGGCCGGGCCCGGTGCCTTGCTCGTCGGCGCCGCCGAGATCCCGGTCGAGCTGACGATCGCCCCGGCGGACTCCTCCGAACGGCGGCACGTGGTCGTCGTACCGCTGGCCACGGAGATGCCGCTGCGCTACCAGGACTGGGTGACCGGGCGGCGGGCGGCGGTCCATGCCGCGTCCGGTGGCCGGGCGGGGTACCTGCACATCCCGGACATGGTGGCCAACGGCTGGGCTCAGCTGCACCGTGACCTCAGGGTCGAGCTCAAGCGCGAGTGCCTGGTCGTCGACGTCCGGGACAACAACGGCGGCCATGTCTCGTCGCTGGTGCTGGAAAAGCTCGCCCGCACCGTGCAGGGCTGGGCCACGGTGCGGCACATGCGGCAATCGCCGTACCCGGAGGACGCGCCGCTGGGGCCGCTCGTGGCGGTCACGAACGAGCAGGCCGGCTCCGACGGCGACATCGTCACGGCGATGATCCGCCAGCTCGGCCTCGGCCCCGTGCTGGGAACGCGGACGTGGGGCGGCGTGATCGGAATCGACGGGCGGTACAGCCTCGTCGACGGGACGCAGGTCACCCAGCCGCGGTACTCGTTCTGGTTCGCCGGCGCCGGGTGGGGGGTGGAGAACTACGGCGTCGATCCGGACGTCGAGGTGCAGTTCCCGCCGCAAGCCTGGGCGGCCGGGTCCGATCCGCAGTTGGACGCTGCCGTCACCCTCGTCCTGGAGCGAGTGGCCTCGGCGCCGGCGGCTACGCCGCCGGACACTTCCGACCGGCCCGATCGCTCGGCGCCACCGCTGCCGCCGCGCCCCTGAGCCCGGCTGCCCGCGCCGAGTGTGGGGAAATCACCGTGTCCGGGACCGGGAGGGGTGGCTGACCCACAATCGGCGGTCAGTACCAGTTGTTGGCTTGCTTGAAGCTCCACGCCGAGCACGGGGTGCCGTAGACGTCATCGATGTAGCCCAGTCCCCAGGCGATCTGGGTGGCCGGGTTCGTGGCCCAGTCGCCGCCGGCGCTGGCCATCTTGCTGGCCGGCAGCGACTGCGGGATGCCGTAGGCGCCGCTGGACGGGTTCTCGGCCGTGGTCAGCCAGTTGGACTCTGAGACCCAGAGCGAGTCGAGGCAGCCGAATTGGCCGGCGTCCCAGCCGTACGCGAGCGTCATGGAGCGCCCGAGTTCGCGGTTCTGCTGCGGCGTACCGCCCGGCGGCTCGACCGGGATGGCGGCGACTGTCGAACCGGGGGCGTTGGCCGCCTTCGTCGCTGCCTGCTGACGCATCCGCTGCTCTTCGGCGGCGCGCGCGGCATCGGCGCGCACCTGGGCGGCGGCGGCCTCGGCTTCCCGCGTCAGGTCCGAACGACCCGCGTCACGGGAGCCTCGGTCCTCACCCAGCCGGAGCGGGACGGGGCCGTCCAGCTGGGCGATGACGATCTGGTCGTCGGGCACCGGCTCCGGGGAGAGTGTCGCCGCGCAGAGCCCCACCATGAGGACGGCGGCCAGCCCTGCGGCAGCGGCGGGCCGGGTGCGGCGAGGGAAGGACGGGAGTGAGATGCGCTGAGACGACGTACGCCGTACTGAGCGATGTGTGCCTGACAAGACTCGGTGACTCCTGGGAGATCGCATGAAAACAGCCGGACCACTGTGGTCCGGCTGCGGGTCAAGACGCTCCGAAGCTACCCGGCCGGGGCGGGCGGTCGCTCGTTCTGCCCCCGAGGAGGAGAGCAAGGTCACGTCGCCCGCGGCGTATCAGGACCGCTGCCGGCTGCTCCGTACTGGCGAAGGCGCCCCTGCCCCCTGTCGTCATCGGAGCGAACATGAACCGGATCGCAGCCATCGCCACCGCGGTACCCGTGCAGAACCGGATCGAGCTGGAGGCCCGACTGCGGCAGCTCGACTACCAGCCGGTCGAGTTGGCGGGCGCCCTCAAGGACACGTACGCCGTCAGCAAGTCGAAGGCCACGAACCTGGCTCGGGTGTACGCCAAGAACCTCTCCGCGGCCGAGCATCGCGAGCTCTTTCAGCGCGCCGCCCGGCTCGAGGAGCCGCAGCGACGGGCCCTGATCAAGGGCTACCGGCAGGAGGGACAGGCCCGCGGCGTCGTACACGCGATCAGCCAGCTCCCGCGTGCACAGGCGCGGCTGCTGATGAGCGATCTCGTCGTCAAGGAGAACGGCAGCGACGACAAGACCGCGCTGCGTGAGGTGCTGCTCTGGCTGCGCGACGCCGGGGCACAGATGCTCGCGGCGGGTGCGGCACCACCTGCACCGCAACCCGACGACGAGGCGGTCGTCGAGTTCTTCGAGGACGTGGCCGACGCGATCGTCGACGCGGTCTCGGCGGTGGTCGACGCGATCGCCCAGGTCGGCGAGGCCTTCGTGGCCGCGTTGCAGGACGTGGTCAACTGGGCGGCGGACGCCGTCGCCGCGCTGGCCCGCGCCCTCGCCGCCGCCTTCGAGACGATCGGCGAGCTCCTCCTCGAGGTCGTCAAGGCCGGGTACGACGTCGTACGCAAGATCGTCCAGGGTCTGGAGGCGATCGGTACCGCCTTGTTCGATGTGCTGCGTGCGGCGCTCGACCTGGCGCTGGATGCCTGCATCCTCATCATCCGGGCGATCGACAGCCTCGGTCGCCAGCTCGTGGAGTTCCTCCAGTTCCTCGCCACCACGGCGTTCGACGTCGTGAAGAAGGGCATCGAGGCGCTGCTCGCGATCGGCAAGACGATCGGCAACATCCTGGAGCAGGCCGGGCGGTTCGGGCTCAGCCTGATCCAGAACGCGGTACGGGCGATGATCGAGCTGGGCAGGGCGGTCGGCGAGATCCTGATCACGCTGGTGACCCGGCCGGGTGACCTGCTCCGCCAGGTCGTGCAGTCGCTGCGGAACCTCGGTCGCGCCCTCGGTGAGATCTTCGACGCGGTGGTCACCGCGGGGACCGACTTCCTTCGCTCCGTCGTCCGGGCCGCCGCCGAGATCGGCGAGTCGCTCGTCAGCTTCGTCAGCTACGTCGCGCAGGCCGCCCTCGATGTGGCCACAGCCGTCGTGGACGGCCTGTTGCGGGCCGGCCGCACGATCGCCGAACTGGTGGTCGCGATGGCGCAGAACGTGGTCAACGGCGTCAAGCGCATCGTGGAGACCCTCTTCGAGCTGGGCAAGAACCTGCTCGACGTCCTCAAGAGCATCGTCTCGATAGCGCTCGACACGCTCAAGGCAGTGGTCAAGGCCGCCTTCGAGCTCGGCCGGACCGTGGCCGAGCTGGCGTTTGCGGTGCTGGAGTTCAGCTACAAGACCGCCGCCCGGTTCATCGACGCCGCCCTCGCCGCCGGAGCTGCCGTCATCGACATGCTCGAGGCGGTAGTCACCAGCGGCTACTTCATCCTCCGCAAGATTGTCAACGGCATCCTGCAGGCGCTCGGCCCGGTCGGCGACGTCTTCGAATGGCTGCTGGATCGTGGCGAGGCACTCGTGTCGGACCTGTGGCGCGAAGCCGTGCTCGCCGTCCGGTTCGTCAAGCGCGGCGTCGACGAGATCCTCGACTGGGCGGCCGACCAGACCGGCGCCGTCTTCGACCGGATCCTGCAGGCCATCGAGGAGGTCGGTACGGCGATCGCCGATGTGATCGACTGGGCCAAGCTCGTCGGCGGCGAGGCGTTGGAGCTGCTGGGTGAGGCCACCGTACGGATCGGCAACTCCGTCTCCTACATCCTCAGCTACCTCGAAAGGGACGTGCTGCCGGCTATCGGCGACGTCATCAAGGGCGCCCTCCGAGCCGGCCAGGCGGTCGCCGACTTCGTCACCTGGGCCGCCGGGCGGGCGCTGGAGACGGTGGTCGAGGTGACCAAGACGCTGCTCGAGGCCGGGGTGACCATCGGCGAGCTGCTGCTGGACACCATGGCGCATCCCGACCACGCGTTCCAGAATTTGCTCCGGGCCTTCGACGAACTCGGGCAGGCGTTCTCGGAGATCCTCGACGAGGCGGTACAGCTCGGCGAGGACGTCCTGGTCCGCGCCGTGGAGACGGCCCGGGAGATCGGGCGCGCGATCGGTGACATCCTCGGAGCCGCGCTAGAGATCGCCGGCGGCCTGTTCGGAACCGTCGTGTCGATCCTGTTCCGGCTGCTGGCCAGCTACCGCAAGATGACCGCGGCGGAGATCGCCGACGCCCGGACCGTCTTCGGCGACAAGCTCGACTACTCGAAGATCTACTTCGCCTCCGAGAGCCTCGCCAACGACATCGTCTTCGGCGTCCAGGACTTCGTCACCGGCAACCCCGAGTCGCGAGCCTTTGTGAGCGACAACCTGGTCAACTTCGACGTCGACGAGGGCATCGAGCGGCACACCATGATCCACGAGCTGACCCACGTCTGGCAGTTCGAGTTCACCGGGCCGTTCTACATGTCCGAGGCCATCCACGCGCAGGTGCTCGGCTCGGGCTACAACTACGGCTACGACGAGGGTGTCGGCAGTACCTCGATCACCGTCGACTACGCCGGCGGGACGAGGTCGCTCGACACCGGGAAGGTGACCGGCGAGGGCGGGCAGACCGAACTGGCAGCGCCCGGCGGAGACCTGAGCACGTTCAACCGGGAACAGCAGGGCCAGATCCTGATGCACTACTTCGTCCGGCGGGTCCTGCTCAACGAGCCGGTTGCCGACTATGCACCCTGGCAAGGTTATGTCGACTTCGTGCTCGCCTCCTGAGGTCCGGGCGGGCGGGCCGAGGATCGCCCTCGTCGGCACGCCCGCCGACCTGGCCGCTCTGGCGCCGCTGCGGTCGGCGTACGCCGAGGCGGGGATCACCGAGGCGCTCCTCGCCGTGGCCGCGCCGCCCGCTCGGTCAGAGCTGGTCGAGCTGGCCGGCGGCGCCGACGCGGTCCTGCTCGTCTACCCCCGCCGACGCTCGGCCCGCACGGTCGTCGACGGGCCGACCATCGGTGCTGCCGACGGCCGGCGCGTACCGATCGGCATCGTTCCGGCGCTCGGGGGCGGGGCGCTCGAACGGTTCGCCACCACCGCCGCCGGCCTGCACCGGCGCGGGGGCTACGAGCAGAGCGTTGCGCTGCTGGCGCAGCGCAGCCGCCGGTACGCCCATCTGGCCGGCCGCATCCGGGCGTTGCTCCTGCCGCAGGTGTCGGCAGATTCGGTTCTCTGGTGGCCGGCGGAGGCGATCGTCCGCGACGATCTCGTCGCCGGCCTCGGTCACGGGCTCGCCGTCGCGCTGTACGTCGGACACGGCCGGCCGAACGGCTGGGTCGGGTACGGCGGCGTGCGGGCCCACCACTTGGCTGCGGCACCAGCTGCCTGCGGGCTGGTGCTGTCCCTGGCCTGTCACACGCTGAGCCGTCGGCGTACCGGTCTGTCCTTCACCGAGGCGCTAGTTATGCAGGGCTCGGCCGCAGCCGCGCTCGGCTCGACAACGTCCACGCAGCACGTCGAGAACGCCCGGTGGTCGCTGCGCCTGGTCTCGGCGCTGGCCGGCGGCTGCACCAGTGCCGGGGATCTGCTCGCGGCGGCCGAGCCGGACAGCGACGTGTCCCGCCACTACCGGCTGATCGGTGACCCGCTGGCTCCGCTCGTGGACGCGCCGACGGCCCGGATCGCAGCGCGCGCCCTCACCGACGACGTCGTCTTCCACCCCCAGAGAGAGGCCTCATGACCATGACCTCGACCGCCTACGCCGACGTGCTCGCGGTCCTGCGCACCGAGATCTGCAAGGTGAAGGACGACCTTCCGCCGGACGTGGACAGCTCTGCATTGCTGATGACCGACTTACAGCTGGACTCCCTGGCCGTTGTCGAGTTCGTCGCCCGCGTCGAGGAGGTCTACCGGTTCTCCGTGCCGGATGAGGACTGGCAGACGCTGCGCTGCCTCGACCGGGTGGCCGACTACGTGCTGGCGCACCGGTGACCACCGCCGATCGGGTGGTTGTCACGGGGGTGGGGCTGGTCTGCGCACTCGGCGAGGACGCTGATGCGGTCTTCGAGCGCATCCTGGCCCACGAGTTCGCGGCGCGCGAGTGGCCGGACCTGGCGGCCGCCGGCTTCCCGGTGACGGCTGCCAACCGGGTCACCGTCGACACCGTCGAGCCAGCCGCCGGAAGGGGCCGCCGGCTGGCGATGCGTGCTGTCGCCTCCGCCCTGGAGTCCGCGCACACCGATGCCGCCGATCTCGGCCGGACCGGTGTCTACGTCGGGTCCACGATGGGTGAGTCGGCGGGCTTCGAGGCTCGGGCCGACGGCGCGGTGCAGGATCTCGACGACTCCTCGGCACACACATTCGCCACCGAGATAGCGCGGCGGCTGGGCACCGGTGGTCCCCGGCGTACCTATGGAACTGCGTGCGCTGCCGGCAACTACGCGATCGGAAGCGCTGCCCGCGCGATCTCGGCGGGCCGCGTCGAGTCGGCCGTCGCCGGCGGCGTCGAGCCGTTCTCGCGGATCGCGATGGTCGGTTTCGCCCGGCTGCGGGCGATGTCCCGTGATCGGTGCCGGCCCTTCGACCGCAACCGCCGCGGCATGCAGTTGGGCGAGGGGGCGGCCTTTCTGGTGCTGGAACGGGAGTCGGCGGCACGGCGCCGCGGTGCACCGGTGCGTGCAGTCGTCGGCGGCCTCGGCCTGAGCGGGGATGCACATCACCCCACCGCCCCGCGGCCGGACGGTTCGGGGATCACGGCAGCGATGCGCCGGGCCCTGGAACTCACCGGCATCGGCGCGCGCGACGTGGGCTGGATCAACGCACACGGAACGGGTACCGCGCAGTCCGACGCGGCCGAGGCGCGGGCGGTAGCAGCGGTCTTCGGTGTTGACGACCCGCCTGGCGTCTCCTCGCTCAAAGGGGCAGTGGGCCACTGCATGGGTGCGGCCACCGCAGTGGAGGCCGCGCTGTCCGTGATCGCGCTCGGTCGCCGGACGCTGCCGCCGAACGTGGGGCTGCTCGACCGCGACGAGGAGTTGCCGATCGACGTGGTCACCGCGGCCCGTCCCAGTCCCGATCTGCGGTGGGTAATGAATTGCGGCTACGCCTTCGGAGGACTGAACTCGGCGCTGCTGCTCGGGGCGACGTCGTGAAATGCCACCTGGCCGCCGGCCCCGGCTCGGTGGATCTGCCGTCGTGGGCGAGCACCCAACTCGCGGGGCAAGGATGGGATGCGGACGGGCTCTACGTCGCCACGTCGAGCGCCGGGCACCGTGAGTCGGTGGCCTTCTGGGCTGCGGCGCAGGAGACCGGCCTGACCTACGCCAACCCGAGGATGTTCCCGTGGACCCTCGTCAACGGCCCGACCGGCAGCATCGCGATGGCCATTGGAGTTCGCGGGCCGACGTACACGCTGGTCGGCTACGGCGACGCCGTCACCGGAGCCGTCGAGAACGCTCTCGACGACCTCGAGTCGGCAGTGGTCAGCCGCGCCCTGATCGTGGCGGTCGACATCGTTGGCGGCGCCGTTGGGGGCGCCGTTGGAGGCCCCGTTGGGGGCGTCGTTGCCGGGGGCGTCGTTACCGACAACGCCGACACCGCGGGCGACATCGCGGGCGACATCGCCGGCGGACCGGCGCTGGCCGCGGTCCTGCTGCAATCCGCGGCGCAGGCCAACCGGCTGCTGGTGCTGCTCAAGGAGATTCCGCAGGAATGGCGCCCGGCCGCTGTCCTCGGCGCCTGCTGCTCCGCGGTTGCGGTCTCGCGGCCCGGGGACCCGCCTCGATCAGAGCAGCCGCAGCGGATAGGTCTCGAAGGCAGTGGCCAGTGGCACGCCCAGCCGGGCGCCGGCGGCCCGCGCGAAGCCTTCGAGCATCTCCTCCGGATCGGGAGCGTTCGCCCCGAAAGCCTCCAGGTAGGCCCGATGGGCCTGCAGCGAGGCGACCCCGGCCTCCAGATACCCATCGATGTCCACGGCGTGGGTCGGTTCGGGCGACCCTCCGGCAAGAACCATCCGTACGCCGTTCCACGGCTCGAGCCCCTCGTCGATCAGGTCCCGGAACACCCAGCGGTTGCCGGCGTCACGGGCGGCGTCGAGGGTGGCGCGGCCGGTGACCATGTGGTCAGCCATGTTGAGCGCGCCCGGGCCGTAGCTGTCCCGCAGGTTCACCGTGACCACCACGTCGGGGCGGTGCCGGCGGATGGCGGCCGCGATGGCACGGCGTAGCGGCAGCCCGTACTCGAGCGTGCCGTCGGGGAAACCCAGGAACTCCACCGCGTCGACTCCTACGGCGGCGCAGGCCGCGCGCTGCTCCTCCTCACGCAGCGGCCCCGCGTGCTCCGGCGCGATGCCGTCGATCCCCGCTTCGCCGCTGGTGACCAGCGCGTAAGCGACGTACTTGCCTTGATCGACCCAGCGAGCGACGGCGGAGGCGACGCCGTACTCCATGTCGTCGGGATGGGCCGGGACGCACAGCGCGCGCTCCCAGTCCTCGGGCAGGGCCTCCAGCGGCTGCGGGGGTGCGCTCACGGAAAGCAGTGTGCCCTGATCTCGATCACGGCAGTGCGACCACCTGGTCGCCACAGTCGACGCCGGCCAGCCTCGCTGATCGAGTGCGTCTCGAAGGCGATTCGTACAGTCACCGCGTCACCCGAGCCTGCGGGCAGTGAGCGGCCGAACTTCACAGATCCGATCGAAGTCGCCGTCCACGTGCAGGACACCGAGGCTGTGGTACATCGCTGTCTCGGCGATCAACAGGTCCGGGATCGGTGTCCGGTGCCACATCCCGTGGTGGTGGGCGAGGTCGCGCTGCAGATCCAGCGCCCGCCGGAGCACGTCAGGGGGCGCATCCACCACGCCCAGCCGGCCCCGAAGGTCTGCCTTCAGCCAGTCATAGTCGACTGCTGAGCGGGCTGAGTACAGCTGCTCGAGTTCGCCGACGGGACCGAGAAACAGACTTCCCGCCAGTTCCGCGAGCTGTTGGCCGACCACCGGCTCCGACACTCGAGACGCCGCGCTCTTGTCCAGCAGCCACCCGGCTACCGCCACATCTGGTCCGAGGACAGCACGTCGAGATCGAGGTGCCGCGGAAGGTTCTGCAGGTAGTGACGCTGCCGGTCAGCCCGGTCATCGACTGCTGTCTGCGCCTCGTCGATAGCCCGCCGCAGCGCCTCCTCCACGGTGGCCCGTGTGGTCTTCTGACCGAGAACCCGCTTCGCGGTGTCGAGCAACTGCTCATCCAGCTCGATGGTCGTCCGTCGTAGCGCCATGCGTACACGTTACTCCCGCAGTACATACGTACGCGTTTCACCGGCAGCCGCACCCACCGTGCCAGACGAGTCCGGACGCCGCCGTACGGTCTGCAGTGTGGCGCGTCCCGACCCGATCTCGGCCGAGCAGGTACGCCGGCTGGCGCTGCGAGCGCAGGGTTTCGGGGCGCTGCGGCCGGCTCGCCCAGGACCTGCCGACGCCCGCCGGATCATCCGGCTCCTCGGCGCCCTGCAGATCGACGCCGTCAACGTGCTCGTCCGCTCGCACTACCTGCCGCTGTTCTCCCGGCTCGGCCCCTATCGCGTCGAACTCCTGGACCGGCTGGTCTACCGGCAGGCAGCGGCGTACGAGTACTGGGCACACGCGGCCTCGATAGTCGCGATCGAGCTCTACGCCGCCCTGCGATGGCGGATGACCCGATCCGCTGCAAGCCCTGAGTGGGCGTCGTTCCTCGCCCGCGTCGAGCGCGATCGACCGGGATACGCCGAGGCGGTGTACGCCGAGGTTGCCGCTCGCGGGCCGCTGACCTTCAGCGAGCTCACCGACCCCGCTCGGCGG
>Ga0136640_10000405_pt1 | contig 16566 bp, 15 predicted proteins | sample AntDrymUQ8642106_2_FD_105498 | JGI IMG/M metagenome (GOLD analysis project Ga0136640, IMG submission 105498) | Polar desert sand microbial communities from Dry Valleys, Antarctica - metaG UQ864 (21.06) | ecosystem: Environmental > Terrestrial > Soil > Desert | place: Antarctica: Dry Valley...
AGGCGCATAGCACGGCGTACCCTCAGCCCGCTGCTGCTCCGGGGTCGGTGGATCCATACACGCGATCGACCTGGGCGATCTCCACCAGGTAGCGGTCGTACCACCTCGTCCGCCCGAGGCGCTGGACCTCTCGGTGCTCGGTCACCTGCTTCCAGGCCCTCGCGTCGTCGTCGGTGGCCCAGTAGGACACGGTGACACCGAGCCGGGTGTTCGGGTCACGAACCGATGTGATCCCGAGGTAGCCGGGCTGCTCGGCCGCGAGCCGCTCCATCGCAGCCGCAGCCAAGGCGTATCCCTCATCGTCCTCAGCGGTTCGAATCGAGGTGAAGATGACGGCGACATACGGCGGACGAGGAAGCTCAGGCAGCGCCGGGCCGCCCTCGACCTGGGCCTCCTGCGCGGTCAACGGCGGCTGGGATTCTTGCGCTCGACGACCTTGGTCGGGTCGATGTCGAGATGGCGGTAGAGGTTGTGGGCGAAGCGGTTGCCGGTCCGGTCCATGCTCTCGGCCATCACCCGCTCGACGGCTCGACGGGACAGGCGGGGGAGTGGCAGGTCGACCCAGATCTTGATGTCGATGCTCAGGCGGGTGGCGTCCTCGTCCAGCTCGGTCAGGAGGTAGGTGCCCTCGGCCCCGGCCCGCTCGTCACTGCCCGCCGGCGGGTCGTGGCGGAACTCGATGCGCTCGGGCTCGGTGAAGGCCATGCGCTCGGAGAACGACGGGGCCACGTGCAACCCGAGGGCCGAGATGCCGCTCAGGCGCCAGCACCAGAGATCGCCGTGGGGCACGATCTCCTTGATCAGGGGGGTGAAGCGGGCCAGCAGGGCAGGGTCAGACAGCACCTTCCAGATGACGGCGCGCGAGACCGGCACGTCGGCCTCGGAGCGGTTGCGGCTGTCGAAGCGGGTCATGGGGCCTCCTCGGCCACGGGGCTGGGGGCGGCAGTCGGGGACGCAGCGGTCCGGGCCTCGGCGATCTCGTCCTGCACCGGGTCACCACTGTCGCAGCCCTTCAGGGGCGATACGAAGGTGAGGGCTCCGGTCCAGAGCACGTGGGCGACGACAGGGGCGACGAGTCCGTCGCGCCACCAGAACAGCAGCCCCCACACGGCACCGCCGAGGAGGGCGGCCAGGGCCAGCGCCCACTTCCGCTCGACGACCTGCACGCCGGTGTAGGCGGCAAGGGCGATGAGCAGACCTACCCGGTCCTGGAGGAACCCCCGGAACAGGAGCTCCTCGGCCAGGCCCATGGCCGCGATGGCCCCGACCATCGATGCCAGCGGAGCGCGATCGCGTATCCGGTAGAGGTCGTTGATCTGAGCCAGGAACGACGGGAACAGCCGGCACAGCACAGCGTGGCCGACGTGGGTGGCGACTAGTCAAGCCCCGCCGACGCCGAGGCCGATCGCGGCCTCGAGGGCCGTGATCGGCCCGACCACGTCACCCAGGCGGTCGGCGCTCGCCAGGGCGGCGACCGAGAAGGCGATGAGCACGGTGGCGCTGATCCACGTCCGAGTCCACAGCCCGTCGCGGGGGAGGGCGAACAGGAAGGCCCACACCGCCGCGGCAAGCACGAGGGCGGCGGCCACGAGCACCCCCCGTGGCTACCCCATGTGGGAACCCGTGACTAGTCACGGGAGGCCGCGATACCTCCGGCGCGGCCGGGCTGGCCCCGGCCCCTCGAGGTGCCGTGCTCTGCCGGCGCTCCATGTGCTTCACAACGGTCGGGTAGCCATGGTGGGTGGACATCCTCCTCACCGGGGCGACCGGAGCCGTGGGCATCGATCTCGCCGGCGCCCTCGAAGCCGTCGGCCATCGGGTCCTGGCCGCCACCCGCCATCCGGGCCCGTACAACGGCGAGGGCCGGGCCGTGGCCTTCGACCTCGATGCCACCGACATCGATCCCGGCGACGCTCGATCTCAGGCCGACGCGGCCTACTACCTCGTCCACGCCCTGGACCGACCTGACGTCGGCGCCGTCGACCGGCGGCGGGCCGAGCGGTTCGCTGCCGCTTGGGGACCCGATCGGACCGTCGTGTACCTCGGCGGCCTGGGACCGCGCGACGCGCCCTCGCCCCACCTGCGATCTCGCCAGGAGGTGGGGGAGATCCTGCGGGACCGATGTCGCACCGTCGAGCTGCGGGCGTCGATAGTCCTCGGGCCCCGCAGCCTCAGCTTCCGCTTGCTGCAGGCCTTGTCCTGCCTGGCCTCGCGGTCGCCGCTGCCCCTCGTGGCGCCCGACGCGGCCCGGGTCCGGACCCAGCCCATCGCCCAGGCCGACCTGACCGAGGCTCTGGTCGCTGCCCTCGATCTGGACCCAGGCTCCTACGACATCGGTGGTCCCGAGGTCGTCACCTTCGCGGCGCTCCTCGAGCGGGCGGCCAAGGCCCAGGGGCGCGAGCTCCGCACGGTGCCGGCGGTGCCAATCGGCCCGGACTGGTTCGGACCGCTCGCCGCCCTCCTCGTGGGCGTCGATCCCTGGGCCACCACCTCGCTGCTGGCCAGCATGGCCACCGAGACCGTGGTCGACGATGCCCGCCGACCCCCCGGGCCCGACGGCAGCGCCACCGACCTCGACACCGCGCTGGCCCAGGCCCTCGCTGCTCGCTGACCCATGCTCGACTGAGCCGTCGAGGGGCGTCGTCATCGGCGTCTGTCGCTACGGTCGAGACCATGGCAGAGGCAAAGGCAGAGGCAGAGGCTGAGGCAGAGGCAGAGGATGACGCCACGACCGGGCCCGACGACGGACAGGCCCAGGGGGTGTACGTGACCGAAGGTTCCTTCGAGCGCGACCAGCGCTACCTCGACGCCCGCATCACCCCCGACGGACGCGACGGCTGGCCGGTCGAGCCCGGTCGCTATCGACTGGTCGTCGCCCGGGCCTGCCCCTGGGCCAACCGGGCGATCATCGTGCGGCGCCTCCTCGGGTTGGAGGGCGTGCTGTCGATGGGCATCTGCGGTCCGACCCACGACTCCGACAGCTGGACCTTCGACCTCGACCCCGGCGGCGTCGACCCGGTCCTGGGCATCGCGCGCATCAAGGACGCCTACGAGACGGCGGTGCCCGGCTACGCGAGGGGCATCACCGTGCCCTGCATCGTCGACGTTCCCACCGGCGCGGTCGTCACCAACGACTACCAGCAGATCACCCTCGACCTGTCGACGGAGTGGACCGCCCACCACCGCCCCGGCGCCCCAGACCTCTACCCCGAGGCTCTCCGCGGCGAGATCGACGAGGTGGCCGAGCTGGTGTTCCGCGACGTCAACAACGGTGTGTACCGGTGCGGCTTCGCCGGATCGCAACAGGCCTACGACGAGGCCTACGTCACGCTGTTCGCCCGCCTCGACTGGCTGAGCGACCGCCTCGCCGGTCAGCGCTACCTGGTGGGCGACACCATCACCGAGGCCGACGTACGGCTGTTCACCACCCTGGCCCGCTTCGACGCCGTCTACCACGGCCACTTCAAGTGCAATCGTCAGAAGCTGGCCGAGATGGCGGTGCTGTGGGCCTACGCCCGGGACCTGTTCCAGACGCCCGGCTTCGGCGACACCACCGACTTCGACCACATCAAGCGCCACTACTACTGCGTGCACACCGATGTGAACCCCACCGGCATCGTGCCGGCCGGCCCCGACCTCTCGGGCTGGCTGACGGCCCACGGCCGCGACGAGCTCGGCGGCCGGCCCTTCGGCGACGGCACCCCCCCGGGTCCCGTCGCCTCGGGCGAGGTGGTCCCTGACGCCCACCGCGCCGGCTGAGCGGGGCTGGGCCCTAGTGTCCGAACTCGATGGCGGGGGCTGAGCGAGCGGGTCGAGCGACCCTCCCCGACCGGGTACCGGTCCTGCTCGCCGGCGCCGTCCCGGCCCTGGTGCTGGTCTTCGCGGGGTGGCAGCGGCGGTGGACCACCGACGACGCGTTCATCAACTACCGAATCGTCGACCAGCTCCTGGCCGGCCACGGGCCCGTCTACAACGCCGGCGAGCGGGTCGAGGCCGCAACCAGCACGCTGTGGGTGGCGTTGCTGGCTCTGGGCGACATCGTCCTGCCGCTGCCCCTCGAGTACGTGGCCATAGCTCTCTCGCTGCCGCTGGTGGCGATCGGTGTGATGGCCATGACCGTGGCCTCCCGGCGCCTCCTCGGACCGGCGGCGGCGCCGGGCTCGGTGTGGCTCCCCGCCGGAGCCCTCGTGCTGGCTGCGTTGCCGCCAGTGTGGGACTTCGCGACCAGCGGGCTGGAGACGGGACTGGCCTTGGCCTGGGCCGGACTGCTGGCTCTCGGCCTGTCCCGTGCCGTCGACGACCCGGAGAGCACTCCGGCCTGGGCCTTGGTCGTGGCCGGGGCAGCGCCGCTGGTGCGACCGGACGCCGCCATCACCGGTGCCGCCGTCCTCGCCTTCGTGGTGGCCGGCACCGGGCGGGCCGGCGGCTGGCGCCCGGCGTGTCGTCAGGTGCTGGTCGCCGGGGCTCTGCCTGTGACCTACCAGCTGTTCCGCATGATCTACTTCGCCTCGCTCGTGCCCAACACGGCGCTGGCCAAGCAGGCCGGGGTGCCGCACTGGCGGGAGGGCTGGGCCTACCTCGTAGACCTCGTCGCCCCCTACGCGCTGTGGCTCCCTGTGGTCCCGCTGCTCTTGGCCCTGGCCCTCGTCGCGCGCCGCCTGCCAGCCCGGGCGGGCGTCGCGGTCGCGCTCCTCCCGGTCGCCTCGGTCCTCCACGTCGCCTACCTGGTGCGCGCCGGAGGCGACTACGCCCACGCCCGGCTCCTCCTGCCACCGCTGTTCACGCTGCTGGCCCCGGTGGCGGTCCTGCCCGTGCGGCGCCGGTTCGTGCCCGTCGTGGCCGCCGTTGCCCTGGCCGGGTGGACCGTGGTGTGCGCCGGGTTCCTGCGGGTCGGAGAGGCCCGCATCGTCGAACGCAGCCTCATCGCCGACGGCCGGGGCTCGATCGTGCGCTCCATCGACGTCGCCCACCCCGTGACCGCCGAGGACCAGGGGTGGGGGAGGGGCGGTCCGCGCGCCGATGGCCTCCAGGCCGGTGCCGTGGTGGTCGGCCGCACGCCGATCGCAGGGCCGGCCCCACCCGAGCTGGACACCCCGGCCACGGCCCAGTCCGGCATCGGCGTCACCGGGTACTCCCTCGACCTAGACACCTACCTGATCGACCGCCTGGGCCTGGCCGACCCTCTCACGTCCCGGTTCCGCCTCGACGAGCCCGGCTTCATCGGCCACGAGAAACCCATCCCGCTGGCCTGGCTCTCGGCGCGGGTGTCGACCGAGCCCGTCGACCCGTCGATCCTGCGCGACGACGGCCTGACCACCCCGTTGTACGAGAGCGACCCCGACAGCTTCGAGGCCGACGTCGACGCCGCCCGCACCGTCCTCGCCTGCGACCGGCTGCGTTCTCTGCGAGCGGCCACCACCGCTCGCCTCACCCCCGGCCGGGCCGTGTCGAACCTATGGCGCTCGGTGACCCTCACCCGCCTCCGGGTCCCCCCAGCCCCGGCCGAGGCCCGCGACGACCTCTGCTGAGTCCACCCGGAGCCGGATAGTTTGGAATGGCTGCGCTCGGTCTCGCGCTGCTGCCGGGCACCGTCATCGGATTGGGCGACATCATCGCGCGATGAGGACTGTGGGCCAGCTCGACGAGCCCGCCCTCGTTCCGACACTTTCTGGTGATTGTCGCCAGAGATCTCAGCGGGGTCGACGGTGGGCTCGCTGGGTCCAGCAGCTGCGGTGCCAGTGGCGACGGTCGTCGGGCTCGTCCACCGGGACCACCACCACGTGACCCACGCCTGGGGCGATGGTGCCGTGACAACCGGGGCAGGTGTAGGCCTTGGCGGCCTGGTAGGGCTGGATCGCCCGCACCTCTACCTCGGCGCCGCCGTTGACCTCGGTCGTGGCCGACGGTGACCTCGCCCACGTCGGCACCGGCCGCCCGGCACCTCGTCGTCGTCTCCGAGGGCGACGAGCGGGACTCACCCGAGGAGGGCCCACGCCAGGAGGGCCGCGCACACGAGAAGCGCAGCGACGACCATGGCCACGTCGGCCGGGCCGCGCCTGGCGGGCTGGAACGGGTTGAGGCCCATGGCCGTCAGTATCGTGCCGGCGATGGGCGAGCAGCACCACCAGACGCTCGTCGTAGATCGCGTCGACGGCGTGTTGACGGTCACCCTGGACCGACCCGAGCGGAAGAACGCGCTGAACGACCGGATGCTGATCGAGCTGCTCGAGCTGCTGGGATCGACGGCCGATGACCCCGAGGTGAGGGCGGTGGTGCTCACCGGTGCGGGTGACGCCTTCTGCTCGGGATGGGACCTGGCCGACCCCGGTGAGGTCGACGATCGCAGCGGCCTGGCCCGGATGCGCCGACTGCACCGACTGGCCACCGCCCTCCACGAACTGCCCCAGCCGACGCTGGCCCGCATCAACGGCGTCGCCGCCGGCGCCGGGCTCAACCTGGCCCTCGGCTGCGACCTGACCGTTGCGTCGGCCGACGCTCGGTTCTCGCAGATCTTCGCCCGCCGAGGCCTGGCCACCGACTTCGGCGGGGCCTGGCTGCTGCCCCGCCTCATCGGCCTGCACCGAGCCAAGGAGCTGGCCCTGCTCGGCGACGTGGTGGGAGCCGAGGAGGCCCACCGTCTCGGGCTGGTGAACCGGGTGGTGGCTCCTGACGAGCTGGATGCTGCCGTCGCCGAGTGGGCCAACCGCTTGGCTGGGGGTCCGCCCCTCGCCTTGGCGCAGATCAAGGGGATGCTCAACCGCTCGTTCGAGACCAGCTTCGCGGCTGGCCTCGACGCCGAGACCACGGCCCAGGCCCTGTGCTTCACGAGCGCAGACACCGCCGAGGCCATGGGTGCCTTCTTCGACAAGCGCGACCCGCGCTTCGAGGGCCGCTGAGCCCAGCCCTGCCGGCGGCCTCCCAGGGTTGTTGTCGCACCCCCTGGGTACGGTGCGGTCCTCGCTCGTCGGCCGGCGTAACGGCCCCCGGAAAGTTCATTGCGCGGCTTCGGCCTGCGCCCGTCGTCCTTCCGGAGGGCTCCCGTGCTCGCCACCGTCGCTTCTGCCACCATCCTCGGGGTCGAGGGCCGGCCCGTCACCGTCGAGGTGCACGTGGGCCAGGGCCTGCCCGGCTTCACCGTCGTGGGCCTGCCCGACGCCTCGTGCCGCGAGGCACGCGACCGCGTGCGGGCGGCGATCATCTGCTCGGAGCTCGACTGGCCCAACCGCAAGGTCACCGTCAACCTGGCCCCGTCGTCGGAGCGAAAGATCGGCAGCGGTCTCGACCTGGCCATCGCTCTCGCCCTGCTCGGCGCCACCGATCAGATCCCGGCCGACGCTCTCGCCGGGGTGGGCGCCATCGGCGAGCTGGGCCTCGACGGCGCCGTGCGTCCGGTGGCCGGCATGGTGTCGCTGGTCGACGCGCAGGCGTCGACGACGGTCGTGGTCCCCAACGCATCAGCAGCCGAAGCCCGTCTGGTCGGTCGCCATCAGGTCCGGGCCGTCACCCGCCTGAGCGAAGTGGTGCTGGGCCTGAAGGGCGAAGGGGCCTGGCCCGACCCACCCGACCCACCAGCGGCGCCGCCCGAACCACCGGCGCCGGACCTGGCGGACGTGCGGGGCCAACCCGTCGCCCGCCAGGCCCTCGAGATCGCCGCCGCCGGCGGGCACCACCTGCTGCTCATCGGCCCGCCGGGGGCGGGCAAGACGATGCTGGCCCGGCGCCTGCCGGGGCTCCTCCCGCCGCTGTCCCAGCCCGAGGCCCTGGCCGCGACGCGGGTTTTCTCCGCCGCCGGTGTGCCCGTGCCCGGCGGGGTTCTCGTGACCCGGCCGCCGTTCCGGGCGCCCCACCACTCCTCGACCATGGTCTCGCTCATCGGTGGGGGCACCGCCGCCCTGCGCCCGGGCGAGCTGTCACTCGCAGCGGGAGGATGTCTGTTCCTCGACGAGCTGGGCGAGTTCCCTCCGTCGGTCATCGACAGCCTGCGCCAACCACTGGAGGAGGGCGTCGTCCGCGTCGCCCGGGCCCGGGCCTCGGTCACCTTGCCGGCCCGATTCCTTCTCGTCGCCGCCACCAACCCGTGCCCCTGTGGCGAGGCCACCGAACCCGGGGCTTGTCGGTGCTCCGACGCGGCCCGGGCCCGCTACCGGCGCCGGCTGAGCGGGCCGGTGCTCGACCGCTTCGATCTGCGGGTCGAGGTGCACCGACCCGACCCGTCGGCGCTGCTGGCCACCGAGGCGGGGGAGCGCAGCACCGCGGTCGCCGCCCGGGTCGCCGCGGCACGCGACGTCGCCGCCACCAGGGGCGTGTCGGCCAACTCCGCCATCGCCGCCGAGCGTCTCGACGACGTCGCCGCCCTCGACCGGGGCGCCCACCGGATGCTGGAGACGGCGTTGCGCCAGGGTCGCCTCACGGCTCGCGGTCTGGCCCGGGTGCGACGGGTTGCCCGCACCATCGCCGACCTCGACGGCGTCGACCCCGAAGCGCCCCTCGGGGCCGAACCGGTCGCCCTGGCCATGGCCTTGCGCAGCGACGCCTCGTCCTACCTCCAGTCCGCGGCATGAGCGATCTCGACGACCCTCACTCGACGGCGCCGGCCCCTCGCCTGTTCGCCGTCCGGGGCCCCCTCGACGATCAGGGGCCTGGTCCCGAATGCGAAAGCGTCGGACCGGATCGGGCCGGCGCCGACCTCGACGATGACCTGCCGGCGGCCGCCTGGTGGGTGGCTCTGGCCGGCCTCCCGGGCATGGGTCCGGCGCGCCTCCGCGCGCTCTGGGAGATCTCGTCCCCGCGAGAAGCGTGGCGGCTCGTGAGCGCGGGCCGGGCCCACCTGGTGCCCACGGTGGGAGCGAGCATGGGCAGGGGCGCAGCCGAGCAAGCCGCGAGCTGGGCCCGAGCGGCGGCGGGGATCGACGTCGGGGGCCGCTGGCAGGAGCACGCCGAGGTGGCGGTCACCACCCTGGGCGACGGCCTCTTTCCGGCCCGGCTCGTCGATGATGTCGAGCCCCCGCTGGTGCTCTTCGCGGCGGGCGATCTCACCGTTCTGCAGGGCCCGACCGTCGCCATCGTCGGCACCCGTCGCTGCACTCGGGCCGGCGCCGAGTTCGCTCGCGAGCTGGGCTGGATCTGCGCCCGGGCCGGCGCCCGGGTCGTGTCGGGTCTCGCCGTAGGCATCGACACCGCCGCCCACGAGGGCGCCCTCGACGCCCGGCCCGATGGGGCCCCGCCTGTCGCCATCGTCGGCAGCGGTCTCGACGTCGTCTACCCGGCCCGTAGCCGCGGCCTCTGGCGGCGCGTGGCCGAGGCCGGGGTCGTCCTCAGCGAGTACCCGCTCGGCACCGAGCCGGCGCGCTGGCGCTTCCCCGCCCGCAACCGTCTGGTGGCTGCGCTCGCCGACGTGGTCGTCGTCGTCGAGTCACCCCGGTCCGGGGGTTCGATGTACACCGTCGACGAGGCCCTGCGCCGCGATCGGCCCGTGCTCGTGGTTCCCGGGCCGGTGCGGTCCGTGGCCTCCGCCGGCACCAACTGGCTCCTCTCGCAGGGCGCCCATGCGGCCTGCTCACCCGACGAGGTTCTCGCCGCGGTCGGCTTGGCCCCTCCGGACACCGGGCCGGGCACGCTCCTCGATCCGCGACCCAAGCCCGCGGGTGATGGCAGGCGGGTGTTGCGGGCCCTGGGATGGGAGCCGGCGAGCCTCGACGTCCTCGCCCGGCGCACCAGCCTGGGACTGGGGCCCTTGGCGGTGGCCCTCAACCGCCTCGAGGCCGACCGTTGGATCGACCGCGAGGGCGGGCGCGTCGAGCGCCGGGCCAAGCCGTGACGGTCGAGTGGTCGTTGCTGGCGGCGCCGGCCGATGCGACGAGGTCGGTGCCGATTGTGGCGGCGTGGGTCCTCTCAGCGGTGACGGCGATGCTGGTCGCCACCCACCTGTCGACGCTGAGCGTGGCCGTCGTGCTCGTCGAGGCTTGGGCGCGCCACCTCCGGCGGCGCGGCCTGCGTCGGGTCGTCAGGAGCGCGCGCCGCGGGTGGTACCGCCTCGTGCTCAGGGTGCTCCGGCTGCGTCGGCGGGTGCTGCTGGTCGTGTTGCGAAGGGAGGCCCAGCTCAGGTGGTTCGCGGTCCTCGGGGGGCGGCGCGCCCGTCACTACGGTGGCGTTGGTGGAGTGGAAGGTCGACGAGTTCCTGCTCTCGCTGACCAACGTCGGCCCGGCCACGGCTGCGGCCTACCGCCGGGACCTGGAGCGGTTCACGGCCTGGGCCGGCGACCATCGCCACGCTGGCCCCGAGCGCATCAGCCGGGCCACCCTGCGCATCTACCTGGCCGAGGTCTCCGATGGGCTCGACGGCGGCGACGACCGGTCGGTCCGGCCCTTGCGACCGCGCTCCCGGGCTCGCCACATCAGCTCCCTGCGTCGCTACTTCCGATGGGCACAGCGCACCGGGCTCGTCGATTCAGATCCCACGGCCGACCTATCGGCGCCACGGGGCGACTCTCGCCTGCCCGAGGTGTTGCGCCACGATCAGATCGACGGACTCCTCGACGGGGGGGCACAGCCCTCGGACAGGGTCGAGCAGGTGTTCCGCCGTCGCGACGACGCTCTGCTCGAGGTGCTGTACGGCAGCGGACTCCGCGTCGCCGAGCTGTGTGCCATGACCCCGCGGGACCTCGACCTGACCCGAGGGCGGGCGGTGGTCACGGGCAAGGGCAACAAGGAGCGCCTCGTGCCTCTGAGCGACCCGGCCGCCTCGGCCCTCCGGGCGTGGCTCGCGATGCGATCCGAGCTGATCGCCGGGACGGACCCCGGCGTGGTGTTCGTGAACCGACGCCTGCGACCCATGACCCCTCGCGACGTCCGTCGGGTCCTCGATCGCCGGTCGCCCACCATGACGCACCCCCATGCCCTGCGCCACAGCTTTGCCACCCACCTGCTCGACGGGGGGGCCGACCTGCGCGCCGTGCAGGAGCTGCTGGGCCACGCGGACCTGGGAACGACACAGATCTACACCCACGTCAGCCGCGAGCGGCTCCGCCAGGTCCACACCGACACCCACCCGAGGGCCTGAGCTCCAGCCGCCGCCGCTCGCAGGCGGCGATGCTCGTCGCGCTGGCGGCCGTCGCGGCGTCGGCGACCGCGACCGGTGCGGCAGCGCGACCGGCGGCCGCCCAAGCGCAGGGAGAACCTGCGTCGGTCGAGTACGACCCGCCGGTCGACGCGCCCATCATCGACGGGTTCCGACCTCCTCCGCAGCCGTGGCTCCCGGGCAACCGGGGCGTCGAGTACGCGACGACGCCGGGCACGCCGGTCCGGGCCGCCGGTCGGGGTGTCGTGTCCTTCGCTGGTCCGGTGGCCGGCAGCCTCCACGTCACCGTGGCCCACCCCGACGGGGTGCGGACCTCCTACTCGTACCTGGCGTCGATCGCAGTGGTGGCCGGAGACCTCATCGAGCGGGGCGCGGTGGTCGGCACCTCGGGCCCGCGTCTGCACGTGGGCGCCCGCCGAGGCGACACCTACATCGATCCCGAGTCCCTGTGGGGCCAGCGGGGCCCTCCGTGGGTCCGGCTAGTTCCGCTCGACGGTGGCGACCCGGGGGGGAGATCCGGGCCCGGGGGGCGAGGCCGCGCCAGGGCGTCGCCGGCGCCGGAAGCCCGGGCGTCGCCGCCGGCCGGCCGCAGCACGACGCTCCCGCTGCGGCGGTGGGGCTCCACGGTTCCGCAGTGAGCGGCGACGCGCCGGCCTGGTCGGCTGTCCGCATGGTGGGCCGCTCGCACCCTCCGCCTACACTCCCCGGTCGGCCCGACCACTTGGTCGCGACCTCCATCACCTCTCAGCCCGGTCCCCCCACGGTCGCCGCCACGTGCAGCGTCAGGACCGGGTGACGCTCAACCGTTGGGATAAGGAGCCGGCGTGGATCAGCCCGTCGTGACCATGAAGCAGCTCATCGAGGCCGGTGTCCACTTCGGGCACCAGACCCGGCGCTGGAACCCGAAGATGCAGCGGTTCATCCATGGCGACCGCAACGGCATCTACATCATCGACCTGAAGCAGACCCTCACGCGTCTCGAGGCCGCCTACATCTACATCCGAGACCTGGTCGCCGATGGCGGAACGGTCCTGTTCGTCGGGACCAAGAAGCAGGCCCAGGACCCGGTGCAGGGTTACGCCGAGAAGTGCGGGATGCCGTACGTCAACCAGCGGTGGCTGGGCGGCATGCTCACCAACTTCGAGACGATCTCCAAGCGGGTCGCCAAGATGCAGGAGTACCGCCGCATGCGGGACTCCGGTGAGCTCGAGAGCATGCCGAAGAAGGAAGCCCTCATGCTGACCCGCGAGCTGGCCAAGCTAGAGCGCAACCTCGGCGGCATCCACCAGATGGAGAAGGCGCCCGACGCCGTGTTCGTGCTCGACACCAAGAAGGAGCACATCGCGGTGACTGAGGCCAACAAGCTCGGCCTGCCGCTCGTCGCCGTGGTCGACACCAACTGCGATCCCGACGTCATCCAGTACGTCATCCCCGGCAACGACGACGCCATCCGCTCCGGCACGCTGATGTGTCGCATCATCGCCGACGCCGTCGAGGAGGGCCGCCTCATCGCGTCGAAGCGGGGAGGGGGGTCGGCTCCCGTCGTCCGCTCGGCCGAGGACGAGCAACGCATCGCCGCGGAGCAGGCCCAGGCCCGCAACCAGGCTGCGGCTGCCGCCGCCCAGCGCGAGGCCCGGCTCGCGGCTGCTCCTCCCGGCGCTGGCGGCCCCCCGGACGCAACAGCGACCTCGGCGGCCGCCGAGGCCGATGCGGCACCGGTCGAAGCGCCCGACGCCGCCGGGCCCGAGCCGGCACCCGACTCGCCAGCGGGCACCCCCGATGCCAGCGCCATTGCCGCTGCCGCCGCGGCCGCTGGGGACGAGCCCGACCCAGGGCGGGCAGAGGAGACGGCGTCCGTCGTCGACGCCGCTGCTGGAGCGGAGACAGCTATCGAGCCGGAGACGGCGGTCGGGACAGATCCCTCCGGCGCCGCCAGCGACGAAGCCGCACCCGCCTCAGAGTTCACCAATGGCCCCGAGGAGCGGGCGTAGCAATGCCCGACTTCACCGCCAAGGACGTTCAGGCCCTGCGACGGGCGACCGGCGCCGGGATGGCAGACGCGAAGAAGGCCCTGATGGAGAACGACGGAGATTTCGACCGGGCGTCCAAGTGGCTGCGGGCGAAGGGGCTGTCGAAGGCGGCGAGCCGGGCCGACCGGGACAACAGCCAGGGCACCGTCGCAGTGGCCCAGCGGGGTGACGTGGCCGCCATCGTCGAGCTCAAGTGTGAGACCGACTTCGTGGCCAAGTCCGAGCGGTTCACCTCCCTCGTCCAAGACGTCGCGGACGTCGTCGCGGCCGATGGCACCGAAGCGGCGAACGCCAAGTCCGACGCCATCGACGACCTGAAGCTGTTGCTGAAGGAGAACATCGACCTGGGACAGGTGGTCCGGGTCGAGGCCGGCGCCGGCCACGTGCTCGACTCCTACGTCCACCGCCAAGAGGGGCGTGGCGTCAACGCCGTCATCGTCGAGCTCGATGGCGGCAGTCCCGAGGTGGCCCACGACGTGGCTGTCCACATCGCCTTCACCCGTCCCAATGCCATCCGGCGCAGCGACGTGCCCGAGGCCGAGGTAGGTGAGGAGAGGGTGACCCTCGAATCCATCACCCGCAGCGAGGGCAAGCCCGAGGCCGCGCTGGACAAGATCGTCGAGGCCCGCCTCACCGGTTGGTTCAAGGAGCGCGTGCTGCTCGAGCAGGGCTTCGTCAAGGACGAGAAGGTCACCATCGCCAAGCTGCTCGGCGACGCGGACGTCGTGCGCTTCGCCCAGGTCGTCATCGGCGCCTGAGCATGGGTGCGCCTCGCTGGTCGCGAGTGGTCCTGAAGCTGTCCGGCGAGGCCTTCGCCGGCGGCCAGGGCTACGGGATCGACGGGGCCACGCTGAAGATGCTCGCCGCCGAGATCGTCGAAGCGCGCCAGAACCGAGGCGTCGACATCGCCGTGGTGGTCGGGGGGGGCAACATCTGGCGGGGCCAGATCGGCGCCGGCGCCGGCATGGACCGGGCCCAGGCCGACCACATGGGGATGTTGGCCACCGTCATCAACGGACTGGGCCTGCAGGACGTCCTGGAGCAGATGGGTCAGCCGACCCGGGTCCAGTCGGCGGTGCACATGGCCCAGATCGCGGAGCCCTACATCCGACGCCGCGCCATCCGCCACCTCGAGAAGGGCCGGGTCGTGATCCTGGCCGGCGGGCTGGGCAGCCCCTTCTTCACCACCGACACCCCGGCTGCGCTGCGGGCAGCGGAGATCGAGGCCGAGGCGGTGCTGAAGGGCACCCACTCCGGCGTCGATGGCGTGTACACCGCGGATCCGAAGGTCGATCCCACGGCGACGAAGCTCGACCAGGTGACCTACATGGATGTGCTCAACCGCGGCCTCAAGGTCATGGACCCGACGTCCATCACGTTCTGCATGGACAACAACCTCCCCATCGTCGTGTTCGACGTGACCGTGCCCGGCAACCTCCGCCGAGTCCTCGACGGCGACGGGGGAGTCGGTACTCTGGTCGGGTGACCGCCGAGCTGGTGACCCTCGTCGTCGACGAGGCGCGCGAGAAGATGGAGAAGGCGGTCGGCCACGCTCGGCGCGACTTCGCCTCCATCCGCACCGGCCGGGCCGCCCCGTCGCTGGTCGAGAAGTTGATGGTCGAGTACTACGGCACCGACGTGCCCCTCCAGCAGATGGCCAACATCTCGGTCCCCGAGGCCCGTCAGCTGCTCATCTCGCCCTACGACAAGGACGCCCTGGCATCGGTCGAGAAGGCGATCCGCAACTCCGATCTGGGGCTCAACCCGAGCAACGACGGGATCACCATCCGCCTCAGCTTCCCGCCGCTCACCGGTGAGCGGAGGCGCGACCTGGTGCGAGTCGTCAAGCAGATGGCCGAAGACAACCGCGTGTCGGTGCGCAACGCCCGGCGCACGGCCCGCAACGACCTCGATGCCCTCGCCAAGGACGGCGAGCTCTCCGAGGACGACCTGACACGCGCCGAGAAGGAGATAGACGCCCTCACGCACCGTGTCGAGGCGCAGATCGACGAATCACTCGCCCAGAAGGAGACCGAGCTGCTCGAGGACTGAGGTCGAGGCGCGACACGTCGCCGCCCACCCAGAGGTCTCGCTCACGCTCGAGAAGGAGATCGATGGCCGACCACCGCAGGCGCGACAGGCCCGTTGAGCCCGCCGAGGGTGTCCGCATCATCGGTGCCGACGAGGCCGCTGAGGCCATGGAGCGTGGTGACGTCGCTCCCCGGCGCGGTGGCCACATGCCCCGCTACGGCGACCGTCCGGCCCGGCCGCCGGCTGGCCCCAAGCCGGCCCTGCGCTTCCCCCTCGACTCGTCGGCCGACCCGGCCGAGGCAGCGACGGTGCGTCCGGCCAAGGGGACCAGGTACGACCCCCGTCCCCCGCCGGCCTGGGATGAGCCCATCACCGACGACGAGCCGTCGGGCGATCCCTGGCCGGAGGAGAGCACCTGGGGCGGCGCCGGCACCGGGTGGAACGAGCCCAACGACGATGTGGTGGCCTGGAGCCAGGGCCCCACCGGGGCCACCCCGGTCAGCGGGGCTCCCGACGGCCTCGCCGGCGGGGAGGCCGCCGCCGAACCATCGTGGATCGACGATTTCGTCGGCGACGAGGTCGACGACGCATGGGACGGCCGGTGGGACGAGCCGACCGGTGCGGTCACCTGGAGCGAGGATGCCGAGGCGGCGGGGGCCGATGACCGTGACGCCTCGGATCCCGGAGTTGCGGTCGTCGACGTCCGTGATGAGCACGTCGCAATGGAGGGCGGCCCCAGCGGGCCCGTCGACGAGCCGACCGGCGAGGCCGACGACGTCTGGACGGCGGCGGCCAGCTCCGAACCGACCGATCGCCGCCCCCGACGAGGGATCTTCTCCCGGCTCACAGGCCGTGGAGCCGAAGCGGCCGAACCTACAGTGAAGTTCCCGACGGGAGCAGGCGTGACCGACGAATGGACCGATGGCTCTGTGAGCGGCCACCAGGAGTGGCCTGAGCCCCCGTCGGACACCGATGACGAGTGGGCTGGCGCCGCCGCTGACGTCGACGAGGCCGAGGAAACGCTCACCCACGACGCAGACCAGGGTGAGGGGGCACCCGCGGATGAGACCATCAGTGTCTCGGAGGGGTGGACCGGCCAGCGGGCCGAGGAGCCGGAGGGTGGCCCTGCGGGGTGGACCGGCCAGCAGGCCGAGGGGCCGGAAGGTGGCCCCGAGCAGAGGGCCGAGGGCCACCCTGGCGGCGACGAGGCCTGGGCCGCCGACGTCGGTGAGGCGGAGGCTGACTGGGCGGACGACGACGAGGTGGGCGCCGAGGGGTGGACCGACGATCAGGGCGACGGGTCCGAGGGTGGAGCCGAAGGGTGGACCGACGATCAGGCTGGCGGCCCCGACGGTGGGGCCGACGGGTGGACCGAGGATCAGGCGGACGGAGCGCAGGGCGGGGCCGAAGGGTGGAGCGACGATCAGG
>Ga0136640_10000406_pt1 | contig 16551 bp, 14 predicted proteins | sample AntDrymUQ8642106_2_FD_105498 | JGI IMG/M metagenome (GOLD analysis project Ga0136640, IMG submission 105498) | Polar desert sand microbial communities from Dry Valleys, Antarctica - metaG UQ864 (21.06) | ecosystem: Environmental > Terrestrial > Soil > Desert | place: Antarctica: Dry Valley...
TCCGGGACACTTTGGCTTGCTCGCACCGGTGGTTTACCTGGCCGGTCCCTCTCGGGATGCCGCCGGTGGGCTCTTACCCCACCCTTTCACCCATCACCTGTGATCGGGGACCCGATCCATCGGCTGGTCTGCTCTCTGTTGCACTTGACGTGACGGAGGACTTGCGTCCCCCGCCCCTCGGGTTATTGGCCCGAGCGGCCTTTCGGCGTCCGCCTTTCGGCTTTCGCCTCGCGAGTCCGGACTTTGCTCTACCACCCTGGTTGGATCCAGGACGACAGCGGCGGGTCGGACGGCCCGAACCGGCGGGGATTATACATTAGGGGGTTGTTCTATGGGGTCGCGGTCTGATGCGCGTAACGCGCGCCACGCAGGGCGCCGCCACGACGCACCAGGACTATCCGCGTGGGCGTCAGACGGACCTCCACCCGTTCGGAGCGGCTCCAGCGATCCTTCCAGCGCGGGTCGTCGCCCACGGCGGGATCGAACCACACACCGGGTCCATCCGGATCCAGCGCCCCCTCGTAGGAATTGTACTCTTGCGGGTCGTGAAGGACGGATCCAGCATCCCGGCGGTAGATCGCGTTGCGCGACCGGAACGATTGCACAGATGACGGACTCGTCCCGAGGGCGCTGGCGATCCAATCGTCGCTCCGGCCCTGCTCCACCCAACGACGGACATCTTCTATGAACTTCCTGAGCGAAACTCTCTGATTTATTCCCATGCGCCACCGCCTCCATTGAATGGTACAAGTATCTTAGCTCACAGAATAAGCGGTTTTCCAGCAACCCGCAACCTCTGGTGTAGACTGATCTTATGGAGATAGTTACAGACATCGGGCTCGGGTTTCTGCGGATGCTGCCTTTGGTCCTGCTTTTCTACGTCCCGGCTCTTCCTGGCATGGCGCTCTTGAGGGAGCGTGGCGGAGGCTACAGGATCAAGGCCGGGCTGTGGTTCGCCCTCGGTTTCGGGGCTATCGTCGCCACTCAGCTACTCATGACGAGCGCCACGGTTCTTCAGGTCGCGCAGACTCTCGGGCTGTCCCTCGTGTACATCGTCGCTGCCCTCGCCCTAGCTGCTCTCACCGTCTACCGGCTGGCCGACTGAAGTAGGGATTTTCAGAAGCTCTCAGGGTTCGTCTTCCATCCTTTCGAGCACCAGTTCGAAGGCCGACGGTTGCACCCGCACGTCGCCGGTGCACGGGTAGTCAATACGGTAGACGGCGTAGATCACGAGCACTATCACCACCGTCAGGGCGGAGACGGCGACACCATGTAGCCAGGGGTTTCGCACCCCGAATAGGAAGGTGTAGGCCACCGTGATCGCGCCCCCGATCAACAACACGGCCCAAAGGATGGACGGTATCCCCTGACGGCTCTCCAGAACGCGCGTCAGACGAAACTCCTCGAACTCGGCGATAAAATCCACCCCTTGGACGACGAGCGCCTCTTCACCTGCCGTGCGTGGCCGCAAGCTCTCGACACTACTCCGAAGTTCGCCGGCTAGCGCCTCGGCTCGGGGGCTCGGACGGCTGTCTTTTCCCTTCCCCAGAAGAGCCCATTCTTCCTCTATCACGACGCGAGCGTAGGTCTCGGCCAGGCTCTGGACCTTCTCTTTCTCGGGACCCGAGAAAGTTTCCACGAGCTGGTGGATCTCCTCGACCCTATTTGCCTCGCTCAGGGAGGCACGCTGAGCCTCGGTGAACTGCTGCCAGGTCAGGAAGAGTGAGAAAGCCAGCGTCACGCCGTACATGACGTGCATCGCCGCGTAGATCCAACCCATCCCCGAGGTGCCCTGCTCCCGCGCCGAAGCCGGCGCGATGCGCCGGACCAGGATCAAGCCGCCTATCGCAACCAGCACGCAAACAAGGACCGTGACGATCCCTCAAAACGCTACGGTGATGGCGGACCTTCCTCTCTACCCCGTCGGGGCCGGCTACGAGCTTTCGAGGGCTGCCTTGACCTCCTGCTTGTCCTTGTCGAGGGCGAAGAAGGTCATATCGGCCTGGGCCTGCTTGTAGGGTTTGGCCCGGACCCGGTTCAGGAAGTCGGCGTCGAGCATGGCGGTTATGACGTCCGAGATCTCCTCCTTCGTCAACTCCAGCTCGCCGCGCTCATCGAGATCCCTGATGCTACCGAAGATCTCCACGAAAGAAGCCGGCTGCCGCAGGTTCGCCACGCTCCGAGTAATGGTCCTGAGTTCGTAAGGCGTCAAATCCTCCAGGAGGTCAAAGTCATGCTGCGCCGAGGGCTGCCCGGAGGTCTGGCCGGAGGATTCGGGCACGGGTTCTTTCGCGGAACGTCCGTCAGATCTATTATCCGCCCGGCCATTGCCCCCGGCGGGAGCCCGCTCGGCCTCTTTCGGCTCCTCCGCCGCGAGGTCCGAATCTGGCTGATCCGGAAACTTCTCGTCCGGCAGATATACCTGAAGTTCGAGGTCTTGATCCACGGTGTTGACCAGGTTCCTGCGCTCGGCCTCAACTACGAAGTCCTTGAACTTCTTGAAGCCCTCGTTGCGCTCGTCGAAGGAGCCGAGCTGCACGATCATCTGCTGCTTCACCTGGCCCAGGACGCGCGGTCGGCCATTCTTCTTCAAGGTCTCGACCGCCCTGACCAACTCCTGAAACGGGTCGGAAGCCTTCTTCTTCGGCTCCACGTCGCGCGTCCTCGCGGCCCGATCTTCCTCCAGCAACGAGGAGTAGGAGATGAAGTGGTCGGCGGATTCGATCAGGTGATAAGAAGTAGCCTCCGATACCCCGATAACAACGACGTTCTTGCCCTGGCTACGAAGCAGACTCACGAGCGGTATGAAGTCCCCGTCGCCGGTCACGAGCACGTATGTATCCACCTGCGGATGGTTGTGCAAAAAGTCCGAGCATTCCACCGCCAGCATCACGTCTATGGAGTTGGTTCGGCGTTTCTGGGCCCGGCCACCGGGGAAGTAGCGGGCTGAGATGTAGCGCGGCGAGATGCCGTTGGAGTAGAGCGTCGGCGGTGCCTGTCGGAAGTCGCCTTCGGTCCAGTCAGCGTAGGCCGTGGCGGAGACGATGCGCCCGTATTCGCGGGCTTTCTCCAGGATCGCCGAGACGTTCGGCTTGGATTTGTACTCGCTGACCGTGGAGATGTAGATGTTCTCCCAGTCTATGAATATTGCAAGATCTGCTGGCATGGATTGTTTCCTCACATAGGGAAGAAGCCCGGAGATTTCCGGGCCTCGTTTGATGGTCTATACATTGTATGGCTCGCGGAGCCGGACTGCGGTTTGGGCGAGGGCTTCGTCATCTAATATCGCCTCGACCCAGAGGACGCGGCCCCCTCCCTCGCCGAAGTCGTCCGGGATGCCGAACCCGGATACGATGGTCGTTGAGTTCTCGGGGCCGTCGAGCCACGCGGAGAACTCCTCGGATTCGTCAATGATCACGCCGTCCTCGTCGGTGATGAGGATGCGCGCCATCCGAGGATCGCTATCCGAGGCGTGCTCGCAGCCCTCGAACTTGGCGTAGACGACGAAGGAGGTATCGCCGCCCCCGGATGGCCGTATCTCGTCGAGTATCCCGAAGAGCGTGAGCTTGCCTTCGAGCTCCGTGCATCCTTCCGCGAGGACGAGCGCCGTGCATTCGACCACGCCCTCGCAGGTCCGTTCGTTATCCAATGGGATCACCACCGTTCTCGCTCGGTTCGCTGTCCGTCGCGCCGTTCGGGGAATCGTCCGGCTCCGGGAGTCCGGCGGTCGATTCACTGATGAATTCCTCGCCGGAGATGTCCTCCAGCGACAGTTCGTCCGTGGTTCCGTCTGCGTCGGTAGCGCGGGAGGCGCCGACTTTGGCGATGGCGCTCACCGAGTCGCCGACGCGCAAGTTCATCACCCTCACGCCCTGCGCCGTGCGACCTTGCTGGGAGACCGAGTCTGCGTCCATGCGGATGGTCGTCCCGAAGTTCGAGACGATCACCAGCTCGTGCAGCCCCGGACGGACGATCCGCACGCCCTTGAGCTTGCCTCGCTCGCCATCGGTCTTCATGGCGATGACGCCCTGCCCCCCGCGGCCCTGCGCCCGGTACTGCGAGAGCGCGGTGCGCTTGCCGAAGCCCCGCTCCGTGATCATGAACAGGTCCACCGCGTCGTCGGAGACTACATCCATGGACAGAACCGCATCATCATTGCCCAGCGTTATGCCCTTGACCCCGGCGGTGGCCCGGCCCATTGGCCGCGCGTCGGTCTGGGCGAAGCGGATGGCCTTGCCGTTGCGGCTCACGATCACCGCGTCCGCGCCCTCGGAGACCTGGCGAACCGAGATCAACTCGTCGTCATCAGCCAGGTTTATGGCGATGATGCCGGTCTCCTTGAGCGGCGTGTTGTAGTCGCCAAACGCGGTCTTCTTGACGATGCCTTTCTTCGTCGCGAAGAACAGATACTCCGACTCGTTGAACTCTTTGGTCGCAATGACGGTCTGTATCCTCTCACCCTGCGCGAACGGCAGCAGGTTGGCGATGTGCCGCCCCTTTGCCGTACGGCCCATGCGCGGTAGCTGATGGATCTTGAGACGGTACACCTTGCCCCGGTTGGTGAAGAAGAGCATGTAATGGTGCGTCGTGGTGATGAAGAGATGTTCGATGAAGTCGTCCTCTTTCAGCTCCATCCCAGCGACGCCGACCCCGCCCCGGCCCTGCTTGCGGAACGTGTTCACCGGCACGCTCTTCAGGTAGCCGCCGTTGGAGATGGAGATCACCATCTCCTCCTCGGCGATGAGGTCTTCGATCTCGAAGTCCACGCCCTCCTCGGCGGTGATCGCCGTCCGCCGCTCATCGCCATAAGCCGCCCTGACCTCGGCAAGCTCCGCCTTGATAATCCCGTAAACCTTGTCGTCGTCGGCGAGAACGCCTTCGAGGTATTCGATCTTCTCGTTCAGATCTCGATGTTCCTGCTCCACCTTTTGCCGCTCCATCGCGGTCAAACGCTGCAAACGCAAGTCCAGGATCGCCTGCGCCTGACGCTCGGAGAGCTTGAAGGTCTTCATCAGGTTGTTGCGGGCGGTTTCGACGCTCCGGCTCTTTCGGATCGTCGCCACGACCTCGTCGAGGTTGATGAGCGCGATCAGGAGCCCTTCCAGAATGTGCGCCCGCGCCGCCGCCCGATCCAACTCGTAGCGCGTCCTCCTGGTAACCACATCGAACTGGTGCGCCACGTAGTACTTGAGAACCTGCCGGTACGAGAGCGTGCGCGGCACTCCGTCAACGAGCGCGACCAGGTTCACCCCGAAGCTGTTCTGCATCTGGGTGTGCTTGTAGAGGTTGTTCAGGACGACCTTCGGCACGGCCTCGCGCTTTAGTTCGATCACGACCCTCATGCCGTTCCGATCCGACTCGTCACGCAGGTCGGAGATATCGGTGAGCTTGCGCTCCTTGACCAGCTCGGCGATCTTCTGTAGCAGATAGCTCTTGTTCACCTGATACGGGATCTCCGTGACGACTATCTGAGTGCGGTTCCCCTTCATCTGCTCGGTGTGCGCCTTCGCCTGCACCCGCACCGAGCCGCGTCCGGTCTCGATGGCGTCTCTGATGCCCCGCAGCCCGACGACAATTCCGCCAGTCGGGAAGTCCGGCCCCTTGATGTACTTTGCGACCGCCGCGTCGTCGAGTTCCGGGTCATCTATGAGAGCCACGGTGGCGTCAATGACCTCATTTAGGTTGTGAGGTGGGATCTTGGTCGCCATCCCGACCGCGATGCCGTCGGAGCCGTTGGCGAGCAGGTTCGGGAAGCGCGCCGGCATCACCGATGGCTTGCGAAGGCTCTCGTCGAAGTTCGGCTCGAAGTCCACCGTGTTGGCGTTGATGTCCCGCAACATCTCGGTCGCCATGCGGGTCATGCGGGCTTCCGTATATCTCATGGCGGCTGCGGGGTCGCCGTCAACTGAGCCGAAGTTCCCCTGCCCGTCAACGAGCGGGTAGCGCATCGAGAAGTTCTGCGCGAGCCGCACGAGCGTATCGTAGACCGCCGAGTCGCCGTGCGGATGGTACTTACCGATGGTCTCGCCGACGACCGTCGCGCTCTTGCGGTACGGGCGGTTGGGCTGGAGGCCCAGGTCATGCATCGCGTAGAGTACGTGGCGGTGGACCGGTTTCAGGCCGTCTCGCACGTCCGGGAGAGCGCGAGAGACGATCACGCTCATCGCGTAGGAGAGGAACGAGTCCTTGATCTCATCCTCTATCGAATGTGGCCTTATGTTCCCCGAAAAACTATCGAGCATCGTATTCCCTCGTCATGTTGTTTCTGATGTTCAGATGTCCCTCCTGCCTCTAGGCATCCAGGTTCTTGACCAGTCGGGCGTTCGCCTCGATGAACCGCTTGCGCGGCTCGACCTTGTCGCCCATGAGGTCCGTGAACAACTCGTCAGCGACCGCCGCCGAGTCAACCGTCACCTGCAAGAGCGTCCTGTACTGAGGGTCCATCGTGGTATCCCAGAGTTGGTTCGGGTTCATCTCCCCGAGGCCCTTGAAGCGACCGATGCTGGCGTTGCCGTTGGCGTTCAACCGCGTCAAGGTCTCCTGGAGTTCCGGCTCGTTGTAGACGTAGTAGTCCTTGCGCTGGTACGTCACCTTGAAGAGCGGCGGCTGTGCGATGTAGACGTAGCCGGCTTCGATCAACTCCGGCATGTTCCTGAAAAGGAACGTAAGTACGAGTGTGCGGATATGACTTCCGTCAACGTCGGCGTCGGTCATGATGATGATCTTGTTGTAGCGTGCGCCTCCGATGTCGAAGGTCTCCCCCACTCCGGCCCCGATGGCGGAGATCATGGCCTGTATCTCCACGTTGGAGAGGACCTTGTTCATGCTGGCCTTCTCGACGTTGAGGATCTTGCCCTTCAATGGCAATATGGCCTGGAAACCTCTCTCCCGCCCCTGTTTGGCCGAACCGCCAGCCGAATCTCCCTCGACTATGTACAACTCGCTACGAGCAGGGTCCTTGCTGGAACAATCCGCCAGCTTGCCAGGCAACGTCGAACTTTCGAGGTAGCCCTTGCGGATGGTGTCGCGCACCTTCCGGGCCGCCTGACGAGCGCGCGCGGCTTGCAAGGCCTTGCCTATGATCGCCTTCGCCTCGGCGGGCTTCTCCTCCAGGAACTCGGCGAGGAACCGGTTGGTCGATGTCTCCACGAGACCCTTGACCTCGGTGTTCCCGAGCTTGGTCTTGGTCTGTCCCTCGAACTGCGGCTCGGAGAGCTTCACGGAGATTACCGCAGCCAATCCCTCACGAATGTCGTCGCCCGTAAGGCTCTCCTCCTTCTCCTTGAGGAGTCCCTTTTGCCGGGCATAAGCGTTTATCGTGCGCGACAGCGCCGAGCGGAAGCCGGAGAGATGCGCCCCGCCCTCGTGCGTGTTGATGTTGTTGGCGAACGAGAATACGGAGTCCTGAAAACCGTTGTTCCACTGCAACGCCACCTCGACGGCGCCGGCTTCCTCCTCGCGCTCCATGTAGAAGACCGTGTTGTGGACCGGATCCTTCGAGTCGTTGATGTGCGCCACGAAGTCCCTGATTCCGCCCTCGTACTGGTACGTGACGTCCCGGTCTTCCTCGCGCTCGTCCACGAGACGAATCTTCAAATTCTTGTTCAAAAACGCCGACTCCCGGAACCTCCGCGTGAGCGTGTCGAACGACAGTTCGCGAGTCTCCGTGAAAACCTCCGGGTCCGGCGAAAAGTTGATGGTCGTCCCCTTCCCCTCGCCTTTCTCGAGTTCGCGGTCCTTCGTCATGTCGCCTTGCGGGAAGCCGCGCTCGTAGCGTTGGCTCCACAAATGTCCCTCGCGCCGAACCTCGATCTCCAGCCACTCCGAAAGCGCGTTCACCACGGAAGCGCCCACGCCGTGCAGCCCGCCGGACACCTTGTAACCCTGCCCGTCGAACTTGCCGCCAGCGTGCAGCGTGGTCATGATGACCTCGGCGGCGGACTTGCCATACTTCGCCATCTCCCCCACCGGCATCCCACGCCCATCATCCGTCACGGAGACCGAGTAGTCCGCATGGACGGTCACCAATATCTCCGAGCAGTGTCCCGCCAGGGCCTCGTCAATGGAGTTGTCAACGATCTCCCATACGAGGTGATGAAGCCCCCGAGGACCGGTGGATCCGATATACATTCCTGGCCGCCGCTTGACGGCTTCGAGCCCTTCGAGGACCTGAATGGATTCCGCGCCGTAGGTGCTTTCAGAATGCTTGCTGACTTGTTTAGTCCCCAAAGAGGACCCTCCTCATCTCTTGCTCGAATAAAACACGCGAACCGTATTTCTTGGAATAGATTTGCACCCAGAGATTGTAACACACCTTGTACGCTTTCCCAACTGTGGGATCGCGGTTTTGCGGCTTATTTAAGCCTTTCAAGGGACACTTGGCTACCCTGCGACGTTCTCCGTGACCGCGCCACCGGAGATGCGTATGACGTTTGCCCGGCGGAGTATTTCCTCATCGAAATATTCGAGGTTCGTGGTGGAGATGACGGCCTGGGTGCTCTCCAGGAAATACCCGGCCAGGAATTCCCGGCGGCGTCCGTCGAGCTCGCTCATCACGTCGTCGAAAAGCAGGATCGGGTCCTCCCCCACAGCCACCCGCACATGGTCCCTCGCCGCGAACTTGAGCGCGAGTGTCGCCAGCCGCTGCTGCCCCTGAGACCCGAACGTCGTCAAATCCACCCCGCCAAGCAACACCTCGAAGTCGTCCCGGTGCGGCCCAATGGAGGTAGTCCCCCTCTCGATGTCCGCGCTGTGCGCCTCTCTGAGAGCATCGGCGTACCCATCTGGAGATGCACTATGCGAATAGTGGATGGCGGCCTTCTCCGGGCCGTACAGAGCCCTTAGAGACGAAGCGAAGTGTTCATCGAGGACCGGCACGGCCACATCGCGGCCCTGGAGGACCTGTTCGCCGAGGTCAACCACTTTCTGGTCCCAGGTAGCGAGGGTTCGCTCGGACGAGAAGCCGTCCCGGATTCGCCGGAGGAGCTGGTTGCGTTGCTGGACGGCTTTGGCGTATTCATTCACGGCTCGGGCGTATGAAGGCCGCAGGGAAGAGAGGATGCCGTCGAGGAACTCTCGCCGGTCGGATGGGGCGCCCTTGACGATCCGGATATCGTCAGGGAAGAAGTTGACGGCTCGCACTCCGGCCCCGCCGGCAGCGTAGTGCGCCAGGGATGGAGCGGTCGCGCCGTCCACGCTGAGGCGTTTCTTCTCTCCGGGAGCGTAACCAACGGCAACCTTCCGTTCGGCGTCGGAGCCCTCGATGGCGATGCGGGCCTCGGTGCGGGCGAACTTCGCATCCCAGTTCACGACCTCGGAGTCGTTCGGGGTGCGGGGAGAAGACCCGGTGACGGCGAACGAGATCCCCTCCAGGAGGTTCGTCTTTCCCTGGGCATTGTCGCCAGCGACGATGTTCAGTCCGGGTTTTAGGAACACCGTGTCGTTGGTGTAATTGCGGAAGTTGACTAGTCGCAGGGCGCGCAGGTATGGGGTCAACGGACCTGTATCCGTTCGGGTTCCTCACCCACTTCGATTTCGTCTCCCTTCTGGAGTTTCCGGCCGCGGCGGGTCTCGATCTCCCCGTTCACCCGCACATCGCCGGCTTGGATCAGGATCTTCGCCTCGCCACCGCTGCCGACGATATCCGACGCCTTGAGTGCCTGGCCGAGAGTCATGCCGGAGGTTGGGTCCACGCGGCTGGCGCTAGCTCCGTGATGGGTCGCGCATCGGCATGATCAGGTACAGGAATTTAGGATCTTCACCAGGATTCCCGCTTTCGTCGCCGTTTCCTCCGGGGACGATCACGCCCGGCTTCAGCGCCTCGTTGAACTTGAAGAGAACTTCCTTCGTATCCACCGCCGAGACGCCATCGAGCAGGTAGCCGGGATTGAAGGATATGTGAAAGTCGTCCTCGCTCGAAGACGGCAACTTCTCGTGAGCCTCGCCGATCTCCTGGCTACGCACGATGACCTCGACGGAACCCTCGGAGAACGACAGACTCACCGGCACTGGCGGCGTCTGGCGCTGGGCGAAGAGGTTGACGCGCCGGAGAGTGCCGATCAAATCTTCCCGAGGCACGGAGATTTGCCGCTCGAAGCTGCTCGGCAGCAGGCGCTGGTACTCGGGGAAGTTCCCTTCGATGAGCCTGGTGCCGAAGAGCACGTCTCCAATGCGGAAGAGAGCCTGGTTCTCAGAGAGCGAGACCTCCACTTGCTCCTCGTCGGAGCCGGAGAAGATCCTGGAGACCTCCTGCATCGCCCTGGCAGGTATGATCGCCTTCCTCGAACCGTCGAAGGTGGTAGCCAGCTCGGTCTCCTTGATGCTGAGACGATACGAGTCTGTCGTGACCATCTTCACCTTCGACTCCTCGAAGCTGATGAGGATGCCAGTGAGCACGGGCCGCGTCTCATCCCGCGAATACGACCGCGACACCTTCTCGACGGTATCCACGAGCAGATCGCCCGGCATGGTGAACGAACTCTCCTCGTCGAAGCGCGGTAGCTGCGGAAAGTCCTCTGCGGCGTAGGTCCGGATTTGGTACTCGTTCCGCCCGGCGGTGAGCTTCACCGACCCACCCGCCTTGTCGTGCTCCAGGCGAAGCTCTCCGCCCGGCTGCGAGCGCACCACGTCGTTGAAGATCCGGGCCGGCACCACCACCCGCCCCTCCTCCTCGACCTCAGCCGGCGAGGACGTCTGGATCGAAACCTCCATGTCCGTCGCCGACAGCCGTACCTCGTTCCCCATGGTCTCCAACAGCACGCCACCAAGCAACTGAACCGTCGATCGAGCCGACACTCCACGCGACACCAGAGCGAGCTTTTTTCCGAACAGATCCGTGTTGCAAACAGCCCTCATGGCACCTCCCTTTCGCCCTTATTATTCTACTAAAACCATATATTTATTATAATAATAATAATAATAAGGGCTGTGGATAGTGTGGATAACTCGCAAAAACCTTTTACCTAAGCCCCGCAGCACCCATGCCGCTTGTGGATAAAAATGTGGATAACTCGCAAAAACCTGTGGATAAAATGTGGATAACTACCCCACTTATCCACAGGCCAGACTTATCCACAATTCCATCCACAACTTTATCCACAGGTTTTGACCCTCTTATCCACAGGTTTATCCACAAGCCATATTGGAAATCTCGTATATGAGAGGCCCATATACGGATATTGAGATACTTTTATCCACAGATCGGACGGTTTATCCACAGATAATGTGGATAAGTCAGGAGATCTGTGGATAAAAGTTGGCGACTTATCCACAGATAAGCGGGTGGCTGTGGATAGGTTGTGGACAAAAATTAGACTTGTATGCTCCGGCGGTGTTACAAACTGGTGCCCCTATGGGGGAGGGTTTTGGGGTGTTTAGAAGGATCGTTATCGCTTGCTTTTGATGTGGTAGGTGATCTCGTGTATCTGGTTGAAAACGTCGCGGTCGCTGTTGATGAGTTTGGAGATTTTGGCGGTTGCGTGCATGACGGTGGAGTGGTCTCGACCGCCGAAAGCCTTGCCGATTTTGGGCAGTGACTCGTCGGTCAGTTCGCGGCACAGGTACATGGCGATCTGTCGCGGGTAAGAGAAAGGTTTGGAGCGGCTCTGGCCGAGAAGGTCCTGGCGGGAGACACCGAAGTAGCGGCAGACCTCGTGCTGGATGAGTTCGACCGGGATCTCCCGGTACGCCTGGTCCGGCAGGATGTCTTTCAGCACTTCCTCGGCGAGATCCACGGTGATCTCACGCCCGTAGAGCGACGAGTACGCCAGTATCCGCACCAGCGCGCCTTCGAGTTCGCGGATGTTGGTGGAGACTTTCGAGGCGACGAACGTCAGGACTTCGCCGTCCACCTCCAGGCGGTCCATGATGGCCTTTTTGCGTAGGATGGCGATCCTGGTCTCCAGGTCTGGTGGTTGGATGTCGGTTACGAGGCCCCACTCGAAGCGGCTGATCAGTCGACTCTCAAGCGTCTGGATGTACCTCGGGTGCCGATCCGAGGCTATGACGATCTGCTTGTTCTCCTCGTACAGCGCGTTGAATGTGTGGAAAAACGCCTCCTGCGTCTCGACCTTGTTCTCCAGGAACTGAATGTCGTCTATGAGGAGCACGTCGTTCTCGCGGTATCGCTTCTGAAATTCCAGCGGCGCGTTCGCCCCGATGGAGTTGATGAAGTCGTTGGTGAACTGCTCGCAGGTGACGTACCGAACCCGCATGCTCGGGTCTTGCTCCTCGACGTACTGTCCCACCGCGTGCAGGAGATGCGTCTTCCCCAGCCCCACTCCACCATAGATGAAGAGCGGGTTGTAGACGACGCCCGGAGTCTCGGCGACCGCGAGCGCCGCCGCGTGCGCGAAGCGGTTGCCGGCGCCGATGACGAAAGTGTCGAATGTGTACTTGGATTTGAATGGCCGGGGCATCCTGGCGTTGCGCACGGACTCCACGCCCTCCGCCTCGCTGCCGTTGCTTTGCCCAGTTCGGCCCCGTGCCCCGCGGCCTCCGACGCTTACCACCAGGGTGGTGTCGGTTGTGCCGAGCACGGAGTCCATAGCCTCTTCGAGAAGGGGCCGGAAGCGGCTCTCTATGTACTCTTTGGCGAAAGCGTTGGGGACGGAGATCTCCAACCGATCATCTTGAAGGTCAACGGGACGGGTCCCTTCGAACCATACTCGGAGCGAGGGAGCGTTGATGTGCTCGGAAACGCGGTCGAGGACTTCAGCCCATACGGTATCTACCCTGGCGGCCACGGTCTACTTGACCCAGGCGCTGACTATCGCCTCCACGAGATCCTGCCCGAGAGGAGAGATCACGCGCTTCCCTGACTCCTCGGTGAGCACCAGCCCGTGTTCCTCCAAAACCGACAAGTCACGGTAAGCGGTGCTGACGCTGATCTCCAACCGATCCGCGACGGTCGAAGGCCCCACTTCTCCACATTCGAGGACCGTGATCAAAGCCTGCTGCTGCCGCTCTGAGATGTTCATTCGAGGCACCGCGTCCGGATATCTCCGCCGGGCCGGGGCCGGCTCCCTGGCAACGGGCGCGCCTGACTTCTTCGATTCTCCATCGGCCGGAACCGAGATCGTCACGACGGCTCCACCACCGATGTTGTCTTCAACTGAGATCGTGCCTCCAGCCTCCTCCGCGACGATTCTGGCGATGCCGAGACCGGCCCCCACGCCGCGGATCTCCGCCAGAGCCTCGGGCGTGGCACCGCTGAACCCGAACTCCACGGCCCGGCCTTTGTTGCGGATGCCGGGGCCTCTGTCCGAGATGCGCACGGTGTTGCCGTGGTCGAAGATGGAGACGACCACTCCACGGTACTCCGCGTGGATGAGGTTCTCCATGACTTCCCGCACGGCGCGCTCCGGAGCCCGGCCCTCCACCGCCTCGATCTTCTCGGAAACGAGCCTGGTGAACTTCGCCGTGGCCGAGCCCGGACTCGAGGCCGCAGCCTCGATCACCTCGGGCACGCCGTCGTCAGAGTACACGGCCAGTCGGATGTTGAATCCGGATCTCTCACCACCTCTATCTATGCGCTCGTTGTAGATCATCCCCACCACAAAATTTAGCAGCACCCCCGGTACTACGCTATAGCTAGCGCGTACAAAACGCGGTTTTGCAGAGCATTAACAAAGTTATCCACATAATTATCCACAGCATGTGGATAACCCGTTCGAAACCGCCGGAGCTTTTATACAACGACCGCTCTCATCACCCACGAAATCAGGATTATAAACAGCCGTTTTGCAAGCATTTTCTGATTTGAAGGACGGTGATGGATTGCAGAAGATCCACCTGGCCGAAGTGGCCTTGATTGGATAGAGTCGGGTAGTTCGGATATACTTTCGCTTTCTGTAGCCGATTATCCGAACCGTATCCAAGGAGTTTTCGATGAAGCGTACTTACCAGCCGAACCGCCGCAAGCGGGCAAAGACACACGGCTTCCGTACTCGTATGAGCACAGTTGGCGGACGCCGGGTCATCGGTGCTCGGCGGCGGCGCGGACGCAAGCGTCTGGCCGTCTGAACGCTTGCCAACGCGCAAGGGCACGCGCCTTACGGACTCGCCCGAATTCGAGCGCGTGTACCGTCAAGGCAGGGCTTTTAGAGGCAGGCTGTTCTCGGTGCATGAGTTCCCAAACGAGTTCGGAAACCCCAGGTTGGGACTCTCCGTATCCAAGAGAGTGGGCAATTCAGTGACTCGTAACGCCGTGCGCAGAAAGCTGAGGGAAGTGTTCCGCGCCGCTGCGCCTTCGGTATCAGGTGCCTCTGACTTCGTTATCTCGGCGCGTCCGTTGGCTGCGAACGCGGACTTTACTGAATTGAGTGATGAGTTCACTCGGGCGCTTCGGAAGTTTGGCCGTCTGGATGAGAGCCGTGGGGACGCTGCGAGGTCCGGGGCGTGATCTCGAAGTTGGCGGTGGCGATGATCCGGGGCTACAAGACAACTCTCTCACCCATGCTGCCGCCATCGTGCAGGTTTTCGCCGAGTTGTTCCCAGTACGCCCTGGAAGCCATAGAGAAGCACGGATTTTTGAGAGGCGCGGCGCTAGGAACCTATCGTTTGCTGCGCTGCCATCCGTTTTCAAGAGGAGGGTTCGACCCGGTAAAGTGAGACAGAAATCATGAACGCCATCGCCGACTTTTTCTCCAACCTGTTCAGCCCGGTCGTCAACGTGCTGGGTCAGGTGCTTTTGTTCTTCCACGATCCTTCGGGGCCGATCGGTGCTCCGTGGTGGTTGAGCATCGCGATGCTCACGGTGGTGTTGCGAACATTGCTCTTCCCGCTAACGATCAAACAGGTGAAGAGCATGCGGGCGATGCAAGACTTGAAGCCCGACATGGATCGGATACGAAACCAGTATCGGGATAATCGCACGAAGCAACAGGAAGAGACGATGAAGCTGTACCAGGAGCGCGGCGTGAACCCGCTCGGCGGCTGTCTTCCTATTCTGGTCCAGATGCCGGTTTTTATCGGTATTTTCTACGTCATCCGCAAGTTCGGAGGACAACCAGGATACAGTGAGCCGCTCTATCCCAGCTTTACAGAAGGCGGCCTCTTTTGGTTCCAGGATCTCTCGCACATGGACCCGTACTTCGTCCTCCCTGTGGTATCGGCCTTGACCATGCTGGCGGCGACGGAGATCACCGCCAAGAACATTGACCCGCAGCAACGATGGATCATGCGACTGCTACCTATCGGCGTGACCATTTTCCTGTGGAAGTTTCCCGCGGGGCTGTTCGTTTACTGGATAACGTCCAACCTCGTCACGCTGGTGCAAAACTACCTGATCTACAACCACGGCCCTGGCAAAAAGCCAGCGGTGGAGAGCGGAAAAAAGGCAGCCAGCGCGCAGCAGAGCGCCACCAGTGATGCTTCGAGGCTTGCCGCGAGCCAGAATGGGGCGGACGATCCGGAGGCTTCGCAACCGGATGACGCAGAGTCAAGAGCTGCAAAGGTAGCCAAAAGAAAGCGTAGAAAGAAGAAAAAGTGATGGAGAAAACGGAATTCAACGCGGCCACAGTCGGGGAAGCCGCCGAGAAAGCGGCTGCAAGCCTCGGTATGTCAGTGGAGGAAGTCCAGTATGAGACCCTGGATGCGGGAAGCTCCGGTTTCATGGGCATCGGCGCAAGAGACGCGCGAATCGCCGTCAGAATCGAGGTCTTGCCGGATAGAACGGACCCGCCGCCGGTCCCAGACACGCCTGCCGAGGTGCGCGACGCCCCACCAGCGAGAATCGAAGAGCCCGTTTTGCTAGAGCCCGAAGGTATGCGAGAGGCCGAGACAGAAGCAGTTCCCGAGGAAGAAGCAGTCCCCGAGGAAGTCCTGGATGAGGTTCGGAAGTTCATGGACGCTGCGGTAATCGGCCTTGGCCTGAGCAACGCTCGACTGGATGTCTACGATGCGGGAGAATTCGTTGCCGTGGACGTTGTCGCTGAGGAAGCCGGGCTTTTTATCGGTCAAAAAGGCGAGACAATAGATGCATTGCAGTACATCGCCAATGTCGCCGCATACAAGAACCGTTCGTTCTCGAAACGCATAATTCTGGACTCCGAGGGCTACCGGCAGCGTAGAACGGAAGCTATTCAGGGCATGGCGCATCGCACCGCTCGACGCGCGATGCGTGAGCAGCGTGAGATCGAACTTCCTCCGATGAACCCGGCGGAGCGCCGGGTCGTGCATGTGTATCTGAAGGAAAACACCGAAGTGAACACGGTCAGCGAAGGGTCCGGCGAAAACCGCCGGGTCAAAGTCTCCCCAGCCTAGCTTTTCTTGCCGCGCATGTTTCACGTGAAACATGTCTCACGCCAAATGGTGTCACGAACAAACTTTTGTCGCTCGCCGACGGTCACGTTGCTTCGGGGGCGAGGTTGTTTCACGTGAAACGCATGGCATGAATGAAGTAGAGACATTACTGCGACAGGTAAAAACGTGGGGTTTAAGCGTGCCTGAGTCTGTGCTGGAGAGGCTGATCCTTTACGCCGAGTTGATGTGTGGCTACAAAGAGGCGAATGTGATCGGTGTCCACGACTTTCGAGCAGTTCTATTAGACCA
>Ga0136640_10000407_pt1 | contig 16544 bp, 14 predicted proteins | sample AntDrymUQ8642106_2_FD_105498 | JGI IMG/M metagenome (GOLD analysis project Ga0136640, IMG submission 105498) | Polar desert sand microbial communities from Dry Valleys, Antarctica - metaG UQ864 (21.06) | ecosystem: Environmental > Terrestrial > Soil > Desert | place: Antarctica: Dry Valley...
CGCCGCGCGGATGTCGTCGGCCTCGTCCTCCAGGTCCACGTAGCCGAACGCCTCGTCGGCGACGCGCTCGATGTTGCGCGTCTGCCAGAAGCCGATCAGTCCGGCGATGATGATCGCCACCAGTAGCCCGCCGACGGCCGCCATCGTCACCCGCCACGGTCGCTCTCTGATGCCTCTGATCCAACCCAAAAGAATATCCACCTTCCGGGAACGTCCAGGCGTCCCGATGTGGTTCACGCTGTCTTATCCATTATACTTTGAGGCGGAATGTTGATTCTGATCATAGAGGATGCCCCGGCCATCGTGCGCTTCTTGAAGCGCGGGCTCGCGGCCCACGGACACAATGCCGTGACCGCCGAGGACGGGGAAGAGGGGGCGCGGCTCGCGCGCGATGAGCCGGTGGACATGGTGCTCCTGGATATCATGCTGCCCCGCCTCGACGGGCACCAGACGCTCAGGCGCATCCGGCTCCATCGCCCAGACCTCCCCGTTCTCATGCTCACCGCGCGCGACGAAGTGCAGCACAAAGTCAACGCCCTCGATGGCGGCGCTGACGACTACCTCACCAAGCCCTTCGACCTCGAAGAGCTCATGGCGCGGATGCGAGCCCTCACCCGCCGCTCCGACCAGCCCCAATCCTCGGTTATGGAGCTCGGCGACCTCAAGGTGGACCTGCGCTCGCACCGGGTCTGGCGCGGGGGGCGGCAGGTGGACCTCTCCAGCCGGGAGTTCGCCCTGCTCGAATACCTCATGAGCCACAAAGGCCAGGTGCTCGGGCGGCAGCAGATCCTCTCCGCCGTCTGGGACTATGCCTTCGACCCAGGCTCGAACATCGTGGACGTGTACGTTGCCTACCTGCGGCGCAAGATAGACCGCCGCAGAGAACCCTCGATCATCCAGACCGTCCGCGGCGCCGGATACCGCTTCGAAGCGCCTCCCGATACCCAAAGCTCCTGACCTTCCTCACGATCGCCGCCCGGTGGGGACGGCTGGGATCAAAGCGCCCCGCCAGACCCGTCCTTTGCGAGCCAGAGGGCTTGAGACTCACTACTCTCCGGCTGCCACTATAGAATAGAGGAATTGGAAGAATGTTAAGCCGTGATTAGAGAATCCTAATCACGGCGGGCTGAGAGGACGAGTGGATCGGCCGGGTTTTCGCGGCGCGGGTGGATTATCATGGCCGTCGTGAGGGGGACGGATAGAGACTTGATCCTGGGCTGCAAAAAGGGCCAGGCCAGGGCGTGGCAGCGGGTGCTGGACCGGTACGAGCGGCTGGTGTTCTCCATCCCCCGCAGCTACGGACTCTCGCGCGCGGATGCGGCGGACATCTCTCAGATAACATTCACAATCCTCATGCAGAGCCTCGATTCTCTCACGGAGGACAGCAACCTCGGCGGATGGCTCGCCACCGTTGCCCGCCGCCACGCCTGGCGGCTGATAGAGCAGAGCCGCCGTGAAAGCGTCGGCCGGGAAGAGGACATTGCCGAGAGCGCGACGCTGCTCGGTGGCGAGAAGCCGAGCGAGCGTTGGGAGACTATTGACTGGCTTCAGCAGGGTCTCTCGAAGGTGGGCGATCCCTGCCGCAAGCTCCTGACCGCCCTGTACTTCGATGAACGTCAGCCTTCCTATGCGGAGGTCGCGGAACGCCTGGACATTCCCGTGGGGAGCATTGGACCCACCCGCGCCCGCTGCCTCGGGCGGATGAGGCGGGCGCTGGGTGAGCAGTAGAGCCGTGCCAGGAATGTTCGCCGGTGTATTTTTCCGGCTCGCGAGCGGCATTCTCTAGTTGGTAGCGAACCGGGGGGCGACAGCGAGAAGGTAGCATTGGAGGAAGATGAACATGGCTGAGAAAGAGATCGAATCCCAACGCCTCGCCGATTGGGCTGATGGCAAGCTTTCTGAAGAAGAGGCCGGGGCCGTCGAGGCGCGGCTGGCGGAGGCTGACGAGGTCACGCGGGCCGAGGCTGAATGGTTGCGGGCTTTCTCCCGCGTCAGCGAAAGCGTCGTGCTGGACGAACCGCCCGCGGAGGTGCGCGAGGAGTTGACGCGCCGCTTTGAGGCTTGCGCGGAGGGCCGTCAGCAGCCCGGACACGGGTCAGGACCCGTGCGGCGTCTCGTGGCGGCGCTCTCCTTCGAGGGTGGTGCGCAGGCGGCGTTCGGCGTGAGATCCGCTGCGGCGCGGGAGGCGCAGCTCATCTACACCACCGGGGCCGCCGACATCGCCCTCAACTTCCGGCGTCGTCCCGGCGACGAGAGCCTCGACCTCGACGGGCAGGTCTTCCCGGCGGATGGAGAGCCGGAGGACTTCGGCGTCCAGCTACTCAGCGGCGCCACCGAGGTCGCCATCACCGTAACCGACGAGCTCGGCGAGTTCGCCTTCCAGGCCGTCGCGCCGGGAGAGTACCAGGTCCTGATCAGCGGCCACCGGGTCGAGATCCTCATCTCCCCAGTCGAACTGCGCCCATGAAAGCTCGAGGCCCATGTCCGCCAGCGACAAAGTAGATCCCGGCCTCGTAGACGCCCTGCTGGCCCTGTCCACGCGCAAGCAGCAGACGGACTTCCTGCGCGCCAGCGGCTTGCTCGACGCCGATGGGCTGGACCAACTGCTGGACGCTGCCGACATGCTTCTCAACGATGATCCGGGCAAGGCACGGCGGCTGGCGGAACTCTGCGCCGGGCTGGCCGAAGACACGGACGCGCCCGCCGCTGTGCCCCGAACGATGTACATTCTCGCCGGAGTACATGACATAAACGGTGAGTTTGATGCCGAGCTTCGGCTCACGAAGGCCGCCCATGATAGGTACGTTACCCTCGGGATGCATATGGAAGCCTTGCGGACCAACGTTGGGAAGATGGTTGCGCTCCTCGAATCAGGACGTGACGACGAAGCGCTCGATGTCGGCCGGATCATCCTGGAAACTTTAGATGGCAAGGGTGATTTCGATGTGAGACCGACGCCACAAGATACGGATTTGTTGTCCGCGCTCGTGTACCAGAATCAAGCTATCTGCTACGAGCAAATGGGCCGCTACGATAAGGCGCTCGAAGCCCACACTCTAGCTGAAGACCACTACCGGTCTCTCGGTATGACTGAACGTCTCGGTGAGATCACTGACAACCGGGGCGTCATTCTTCGATGCCTCGGTCGGGGTAGCGAAGCGTTGGAAGCACATAAGATTGCGGCTGTCATCTTTGATGGAGCAAGTCTCACGCTGGCACATGCCACAGCCCTCGGCAACATCGGAGAAACTTACTTGCAACTCGGCAACTATACGCGCAGCCTAGATGCGTTTGAGAGCGCTCGCCTGTTGTTGAGTTCGCTTGATGCGCCTGTGAGCAAACACGTTATGCTGCTTGACACGGCCAATACCTATTTTGCGCTCAATCTTTACCCTGAAGCACTAGCGACATACAGGGAAGCCAATGAGTTGTTAGAGAGTTCTGGCATAACGTTCGAGCATGCCCGGGGGCTTTGGGGCATGGGGTCCACGTTGATCGCTTGCTCGCGGTTGGAGGAAGCCGAAAGGGTGCTCGACGAAGCCGCCGCGTCGTTCAGCGTCGCCAATAATGTCCCCATGTGCTCCAGCGTAATGCTGGAGCAGGCTTCATTACAGGATGCGCATGGCGGCCGAGTCGCAGCCCTGGAGAAGGCGCGTCAGGCGCTGGACCTCGTCTCTGAGGGAGGCTGGCCGGTGCAGCAAGTCTACGCTCACCTGCGCCTCGCCGACCTGTTGCTGCCGGATGTGGACAAGGCGGAACCGCACCTGCTCGCGGCGCAGCGGCTGGCCGACCATCTGGTGCTGCCGCAACTGCGCTACCGGCTGAACGAACGTCTCGGCCACCTGCGACGCTTGCAAGGTCGTGGCGCGGAGGCGTGGGTGCTATTGGAGGCGGCAGTGGACGAGATCGAGCGTCTGCGTGGCACCGTCGCCCATGACGCGATGCGCGCCTCGTTCTTGCGCGACAAGACCGCCGCCTACGAGGACCTCCTGCTGCTACACCTCGCCCGGGACGGCGAGGAGAGCATCCGACGTGCCTTCGCAGTCGCCGAGCGGGCCAAGTCCCGCGCGCTGGTGGACCTGCTCACCGGGGTCGCCGAGAAGGAGCCGGTGAAGTCCGCGGACCCCGATCTGGAGAAACGCATCCGGGCTTTACAGGCCGACCTCAACGCGGTCTACGGCGAGTTGCTTGGAGGCCGAGGCGACGATGAGCGTCCCGTGCCTCTCCCAAATCTGCACGCTCGGGCCGTCGAGTTGGAGCAGGAGATCAGCCGTCTGCGTCTGCAATCCGCAGCCGCCCGCTACGATCCCGACCCGTTCGCGGCGTCCATGCCACCGGATGATATTCAGGACCAATTACCTTCCGACACGGTATTGCTAGCGTACCATGTTGCCGGCAGCGAAATCCTGGCGTTCGTCAACGTGCGCGGAAAGATTCGGGTAACGCGGTGCCTCGTCACGGTGGGCGAGATCGAAAGACTCTTGCACAGGCTGGACATCCAGTGGAAGCGTTTCCGCGCGGGCCGGGAGTTCGTCGGGCGGCACATGGCGGTGCTGGAGCGTTCGGCGCGGCAGGTGTTGGCCGCGCTCTACGAAAAACTGGTGGCGCCTCTGGAACCGTTGCTGGAGGAAGCTGTCTCTGTTTCCGGTGAGGTGGGCTCTATCCCAAAGATTGCCGTCGTGCCGCACGGTCCCCTGCACCGGGTCCCGTTCCACGCGCTGTTCGACGGCGAGCGGTATCTGATCGAACGTTTCGAGGTTTCCTACGCCCCCAGCGCGACGGTGTACGCACTATGCCAGGACCGGGAGCCGACCGGCCGGAACGGCGCCGTCGTGTTCGGCGTGGAGGACCCCCTCATACCGGCTGCCACGGCCGAGGCCCGCGCCGTCGCGGAGCGTCTGCCCGGCGCCGGGATGCGCGTCGGTGAGGAGGCGACCATAGAGGCGTTGCGGGAGGATGCGTCGGGGAGCAGCATCCTGCACCTGGCCTGCCACGGGCTGTTCCGCTCCGACAACCCGATGTTCTCGTCCCTCAAGCTGCACGACGGCTGGCTGATGGCCGCCGACGCCATGAGCCTGGACCTCCCCGGTGCCCTCGTCACCCTCAGCGCCTGCGAGTCGGGGCGGGGCGAGGTGATCGGGGGCGACGAAGTCCTCGGCCTGACCCGTGCATTCCTCGGTGCCGGCGCCGCGACGCTCGTAGTCAGCCTGTGGCTGGTGCAGGACGAGACGACGGCGGAGTTGATGGGCGACTGGTACGAGCGGCTGCGCGACGGAGAGGGACGCGCCTCCGCCCTGCGCGCCGCTCAGCTAGAAGTCAAGGAGCGCCATCTCCACCCTTACTACTGGGCGCCCTTCGTCCTGATGGGGAGGCGCTAGGCCTTGCGGCTATCCCTCAGCAATACAAGCTCTATGGCGTCTCGCAAGCTCTTCCACGGCCGGATCGAAGCTCGTCATCTCTTCTCCCTTCACCGGGGACGAGGGCGGGGGCACCGCGCTCGTCCGTTCGCACGAGTTCCCAACATACCATCTGGAGGGCCACGCGCACCCATTGTTAGAGAACTCTAATGCTCGTCTCACGCGGCTCTAACTTTGCCGACCTAGTATTGGTGGATAAACGAGGGAGGGGACGGCCTTGCATGCCGTGAAGAGGCTGGAATCCCTGATTCAACGAGGAGGCTGGAATCCCTGATTCAACGAGGAGGCTGGACTGATGGATGCCCGGAGTGACACGAGGAAGCGGACGCTGACGACCCTGATCGCGGCGATCTTCGCGGCGCTGCTGTGCGTCACGCTGGCCGGTCCCGCAGGCGCCGCCGATGACGATGACGGCGGCGAGTTCGTTTCCCGGCAGGTCGTGGTGAAGCTGGCGTCCACAGCCGTTATAAGCGAGATCAACAAAAAGTACGGCACCACAACCATTGAAACGCTCCTGGGCAGCAGTCGTATCTACCTGCTCAGGACCCCACAGAATGCCAACCCAGAGACCCTCGCAGAGCGGATGGAGAGTGACACCAACCGGCTCAGGCGAGTTATCTACGCCGAGCCGAACTTCAGGACCGAGCTGCCGGAGGCCAGCAGGCAGCACCGGGCACGCCCCGGCGGCGAGCCCACGCCTTCCTCAGACCCGGCGCAGTACCGCTCCCAGTACGCAATAGGGGCTATGAACCTCTCTGAAGCTCACACCACAACCCGAGGTGCGGGATCTATTGTCGCCGTCATAGACACCGGCGTGCAGTTGAGCCACCCTCAGCTCTCTGGCAGGCTGACCGAGGTGCGGTACGACTTCATTGATGATGACAGGGAGCCCTCAGACACTACTAGCACCACAGACAGCGACGGCGATGGACAGTTGAACGAGATGGTGGGGCATGGCACTCACGTGGCCGGGATCGTGGGGCTGACGGCTCCCGAAGCCCGGATCATGCCCATAAGGGCGCTAAACCCCGATGGGTGGGGCGACGGCTTCGTGCTCGCAGAGGCAATCGACTACGCCGCCAAAAATGGAGCGGACGTGATCAACCTAAGCCTCGGGACCTCTCAGGAGTCAGAGTTGGTGGCGGACGTTATCGAGAATGCGGCCGAAGGTGAAGAAGGACTTCCCGGCGACACCGTCGTGGTCGTAGCCGCCGGCAACGAGAACGCCGATCAGCTTCAATACCCGGCGGCTACGGGCTACGAGCCGGACGTTGGCAAAGATTACGAGGAGAGCGCGCTGGCGGTGGCTTCCGTGAACCAACAGCGTGCGAAGTCGTCCTTTTCCAACTACGGTGCGTGGGTGGACATCGCGGCGCCGGGTAGCGAGATATACAGCGCTTTCCCGAGCAGCCGGTACGCTTTGTGGGATGGGACTTCGATGGCGACGCCGTTCGTGGCTGGGCAGGCCGCCCTCCTGCATGGCGAGGCTCAGACGGCGCCTGAAGAGAAAGTTGCGTGCATAAGCAACGTCATAGCGGCGACCGCCCAACCTCTCGAGAACGTGACGCTGGGAGCCGGACACGCGGACGCCGGAGCCAGCGTGGAGTATCTCCGATCAATGGGTTGTCCCCCGCCCCAAGGAGGCTAGACTGATGAATGCTCGGAGTGACAACAGGAAATGGACGCTGGTGGCCCTGATCGCGGCGGTCTTCGCGGCGCTGCTGTGCGTCACGCTGGCCGGTCCCGCGGGCGCTGACGACGATGACGACGATGGCGGTCAGTTCGTCTCCCGGCAAATCGTGGTGAAGATCAAACCGGGGGCCAGCATCGGCGCCATCGAGAGAGAGTACCGGGTCAACAGGATCGAAAGGCTACCGGGCGGAGGCAAGATCTACCTAGTAAAGACGCGGCGGGGCGTCAACCCGATGAACCTGGCGAGGCGGATGGAGCGGGACCGGCGCGTAATCTACGCCGAGCCGAACTTCAGGGCCGGATCGCCCGAAGCCAGTCGGCAGCACCGGGCACGCCCCGGCGGCGAGCCCACGCCTTCCTCAGACCCGGCGCAGTACCGCTCCCAGTACGCGGTGGACAACCTGAACCTGACGGAGGCCCACGGCGTCAACCGCGGCGCGGGCTCGGTGGTGGCGGTTATAGATACCGGAGTGCAGGCCGGCCACCCGATGCTATCCGGCAGGCTGATGGCTGGCTACGACTTCGTTGGCCGGGACGACAACCCGGCGGACAGTGGCGAAGGCAAGCTAGCCGGCCACGGCACGCACGTCGCTGGCATCGTGGCGCTCGGGGCGCCGGACGCGAAGATCATGCCGATCCGCGCCCTCGACCCCGATGGCCATGGGACCACCTTCCAGATAGCGAAGGCGATCCGCTACGCCATCCGCAAAGACGCCGACGTGGTGAACCTGAGCCTGGGCACGTCGCGGGAGACAGAGCTACTGGAGGACTTGATCGGGGACGATGATGATGACGACGGAGGCTCGAACGGACGGGACGTAATCTTCGTCGCCGCGGCGGGCAATGATAGCGACAGCAAAGAGCAATTCCCGGCCGCCGAGGAAGACGCCATAGCGGTCACCTCGGTGGGACAGGGCAAGACGAGGTCCGGGTTCGCCAACTACGGAGATTGGATCTCCATCTCCGCCCCCGGCAGCGGCATCCACAGCCCCTTCCCCGAGAACCGGTACGCCATGTGGGACGGCACCTCGATGGCGACGCCATTCGTGGCGGCGCAGGCCGCGCTCATCCGGGGCGAGAGGCCAGCGGCGAGTTCCGAATGCGTGATCGGCATCATCCAGCAGACCGCGCAGCCGTTGGCGGACAACCTGGGCGCCGGCCACGCCGACGCCGGGGCCAGCACGAGATACGCTGCGAACCCGGCCAACCCATGCGCCGGAGCGGGAGACGACGACTGATGCATTGGTCGAAGCTCGACGCTCGTGAAAACCTGCGAACCTTTTCGTGGCCCCTCCACTACCGGCGGGGCCTCTTCCTTTAGAGACTTCTCCGGCGGGCATTAGAAACCTCTCATAAACGGTATTTCAGCTATTTCTCGACGGTTGCCCGCGCACATAAGAGGTGCAAGGCAAGAGCCGGCGCCAGGATGATCCTGGCGGAGTGAGAAAAGAAGGAGGAAAGATATGTTGCGAAGGATCATGGCCGTGGCGCTGGCGAGCGTGTTGGCACTGGCGGTGGCGGCCCCGGTCGCGCTGGCCGAGGAGCGAGTGTGCCGGGGCACAATAGGATCGAGGACCGTGGATAACTTGTTGGTGCCGCAGGGCGCGACGTGTACGCTCAACGGCACTCGGGTCGAAGGCACCGTCAAGGTCGAGCGGAACGCGCAGCTCTTCGCCAACGGCATAAGGGTCAAGGGCAACGTCCAGAGCCAGGGCTTCCGAACCGTTGTCCTCAAGGAAGGCTCCGTCGTGGTTGGCAGCGTGCAGCTCGAAAATGGGCTCGTCAACGGTGGCGGACGGGTGCTGAACTCCCGGATCAACGGCGATGTGCAGTTCTTCTCCAACGAGGCCAGCATGGTGGCGCGTGGAAACACCGTCCTCGCCAACCTCCAAGCCAACCAGAACAAGGGCGGGCTCGTGATCTCGAACAACAGGATCTCCGAGAACCTGCAGTGCAAGGAGAACAACCCGCCCCCGACCGGCGGGGGCAACACCGCGGGCGACAAGGAAGATCAGTGCGCCAGACTCTGAGCTAGCCGGGACGCAGCCTTTTTCGGAGGGTTCTTCGAGGGACCGTTACCGGATTCGGGGTGGTCCCTCGCCTTTGTACCGTCAGGTACGCGGCTCACCACCGACGGCGCGCCGGAGATTTGACCGATTTTTAACTACGTTTTAACTGGGCACCGCGCACTTGATCTCATGGAAGGAAAAGCAAGGCTATCTGGAGAGGGGCTTCTCTTGGAACTATTCGACGACCCGACTATCAAGTGTGGTTACGCGACCCGCGCCGTCCCGCTGGCGAAGATGGCTGGCTTGGTCCCGGCGTCTCGCGCACCGCGCGTCGGGGACATGGTGCTGGCGGAAGTCTCGAACGTCGGCAAGAACAAGACGATCGAGGACCGCGATGGCGTCACGCTCTATCTCTTCGAGGGGGACCGCGTCCTGGGCTCCTTCGGACACCGCTACGCCACCGACCAGTACGAGGCTTACGTGCCGGAGGAGCCGGTGGAGAAGTGCGACATGCTCTCCGTGGGCGGCGTGTGCGGAAAGGTGGTCTCCCAGCATACCGCGATGGGTGAGCCCACGCGGCTGCGCGTGCTTGGCATGGTGAGCGACGAGGACGGACGGCCGATCAACCAGCGTGGCTTCAGCATGCCGCCTCACCGAAACGGCAACGGTAGCGAAGAATGCGAGGTGATCCTGGTCGTCGGATCTTCCATGAACTCGGGCAAGACCACGGCCGTTGGTACCCTAACGCGGGCGCTCACCCGGGCCGGGTTCAGCGTGGCCGCGGCCAAGATAACGGGAACGGCGGCGGGGAAGGACGGCCGCTTTTTCCGGAGTTGCGGGGCGAGTCCGGCCCTCGACTTCACCGCCGTCGGTTATCCTTCCACCTACATGATCGACCTGAAGGAACTGCTGACCATCCACCGGAAGTTGCTGGCCCAGCTCCAGGCCAGCGGCCCCGACTACGTCATCATCGAGATAGCGGACGGCATCTTCCAGCGCGAAACGCGCATGCTGCTCGAATCGGAGGACTTTCGCGCCGGCATTGACCATGTGTTCTTCGCCGCCAGCGACAGCCTCTCCGCCGAGAGCGGCGCGCGTCTCGTGCAGGAATATGGTCTGCCCCTGCGCGCCGCGGCGGGAACCGTCACGCAGAGCTTGCTGGCTACCAGGGAAGCCGAGGAAGCCACCGGATTGCCCTGCCTGAGCGTGGAGCGCATGATGGACGGCACCCTGATGGAGATACTCGGTACCGGGCGGACGCTAGGGCTGAGCAAGAAGGACCGCGACTACATATCTAGTCCCATAGGACGCGCTGTACAGTGAGACGACGCATCGCGCGGACCCAGCTCTTCGAGACGCTCGGGCACCTCTGGCCGTTCCTCAAGCCGGATATACGGTGGCTGGTTTTGGTCGTTATCGCGACCCTGGGTCTCACCGCCGTCGAGATAGGGATACCGGTTCTGTTCGGTTACCTGGTGGACTTGCTGCTCGGCCAGTTGAGCGGCGAGAGGCCGACGACGGCGCCCCAGGGTCTCGGACGGAAGGCCATCATCGCGCTGCTGATCGTGGGGGCTATGTTGCGAGGCGTTTTCATATTCGCGCAGCGCGCCATCGCGGGACAGATCGGCCAAAGAGTGGCCGCCCGGATGCGGGACGCCGTCTGGACCCACCTGCAGGATCTGCCGATGGAGTACGCCCGCCGCCGGGGTCCGGGCCGGCTGTTGACGCGCTTTATCAGCGACGCCAGGGCTGTCCAGAGGATGGTGGCCCGCGGCGTGGTCCAACTCGCCCAGGACGTGCTGCTCGTCGTCGGGGTGCTGGTGGCGCTGCTCATCATCAACTGGCGCATGGGCCTGGAGGTCATGCTCGTGTTGCCGGCGGTCGGGCTGGTCTTCTGGTTCGTGAACCCCAGGCTACAGAAAGCCAGCCGCAAGATGCGCCGCCGCCGCTCGCGCCTCTCGGCCCACCTCAACGGGCGCATCAAGGGTCTCGAGGTAGTGAAGGCCCACGGGCGCAAGGGGGACGAGGCCAGAGAGGTCGAGAAGCTCAACCGCCGGGTGGCTCGGCACGGTGGCCGCAGGGAGCTTGCCGCCGGCGCGCTCCTCGGATCTTCCGCTGGTGCCGTGGCGCTTGTCACCGTGCTCGTCTTGGTCCTCGCCGCCGGGGAGATCGCCGCGGGTAGGATCACCGCGGGCGAGCTGTTCATCTTCTACGCGCTCATCGGGCTTCTGGCCCCGATCTTCCAGAGGATCACGGTCGCCGACCGGAACCTCCAGGAGGCGCACATCTCGATGCAGCGTCTGGCGCAGACGCTCGCCGAGCCGGCGGAGAGCCCGCAAGAGGAGACGCTGCCACCGCTGAAAGTCATCAATGGGGAGCTTTCGGTCGAGGGGTTGACGTTCGACTACCGGGATGGGACGCGGGCGCTGGAGGACGTGAACCTCACCGCTCGCCGTGGGGAACTGGTTGTGATAACCGGCCCGAACGGCTCGGGAAAGAGCACGCTCATGGAGCTTTTCCCGCGCTTCTCGCGGCCCGCGAGCGGACGCATCACGATAGACGGCCAGGATATCTCCGAGGTCTCGCTGGAGTCGCTGCGCTCCCAGATCGGGCTCGTGGACCAGAGCGCGCCCCTGCTTGATGGGACGATCTTCGAGAACGTGGCCTACGGAGCCAAAAGAGGAGCCGACGGCGAGGCGTCGGAGGACCTGATCCAACACGCCGCCTACCTCTCGGGACTCGACGAGCTCGTCGGAACCTTACCCGACGGCTGGGATACCGAGATCAAGGAGGGCCGCCGCTCGCTCTCAGACGGCCAGCGCCAGCAGGTCGCGCTCGCCCGGACGCTGGTGGCGGACCCCGAGATCATACTGGTTGACCAGGCGATGTCTGTGGTGGACGCCGACACTTTGCGGTGGCTGGTGGCGAGGCTCGGCGAACTGGCCCAGGAGAAGACGGTCATCGTCGCCTCCAGCCGCCTCTCCGTACTGCTCGCCGCCGACCGGGTCTACACCCTCGACCACGGACACGCCCTGGAGGTAAGTATCCAGGCACTGCGGGAGCGCCACGAAGAAAACTTTGGGAAGGACGCGGAGAAGATCCTCAGCGGTCTGTCTCCGGCTTGGGCGTTCGATGGGGGGCGAACGGCCCAGACGATGCCGCTACCCCGACACCGCAAGAAAATGGAAGACAACGAAGACGATAGAGACGATAGCGAGGAAGACGATGATTGAGCAGTTTTTGGGAAAGGATGATGGACCTCTCGACCTGGAGAAGGGGTTCGCTGGCGTCTTCGGCGCGCTCATGATCGGGGCCGTGCTCTGGCCCGTTGCGCAGAACTGGCGGGGGCAACCGAAGGACAGCTTCCCGCTCTCTTACTACCCGATGTTCTCATTGAAGCGGGCGGATGCTACGACGGTTCGCTACCTCGTGGGCCTCGATGCGCGCGGTGAGCGTCACCTGCTTTCCCACACCTACGCCGGGACGGGCGGCCTCAACCAGGTGCGGCGTCAGATCAACAAGGTCGTGCGCGGAGGGAAGGCGGATACGCTGTGCCGACTCGTCGCGGCGAAGGTCGCCCAGAGAGACGAGGAGCGGTTCGCCGGCGTGGTCACCGTCCAGGTCGTCACCGGCAGGTACCGGCTCACGGACTACTTCGCCGAAAAGAGGGGGTCGGCGTGGGAACGCATGGACGCCTCCCGCGTCCGGGAGGAGGTTGTCGCCTCCTGTCCGGTCGAGAGGGAACTTCGAGTCTCCCGTAACCACCTGAGAGCCGTGGAGGACCTCGCATGATCCGCCCGCTCCGCGCGTTCGACGGTTTCTGGTTCGAGACGGTGCCCGCGAGGAGGCCGGCCATCCTACGAATCTTGATCGGGTTGTACACGCTGTACTATCTGGCGCCGCGCTACTCGATGTACATGAAGATTGCCCGTTCCGACCCTTCCCTGTTCAAGCCGGTGGGGGTCGCGGCGACGCTCGAGAAGCCAGTCCCCGTCGGGGTGTTCCGGGGGTTGCTCATCGCTACCTTCGCCGCGACCGTACTGTTCATCCTCGGCTTCCGGCACCGCTATACGGGACCGCTGTTCGCCGGGCTCTTGCTCTGGGTCATGTCCTACAGGAACTCGTGGTCCATGATCTACCACAGCAACAACGTCCTCTTGCTGCACGCCATGATCCTGGGCCTCTCGCGCTCGGCGGACGCCCTCTCCGTGGACTCGCTCGTCGACGCCACCAAGTCTAAGGACCCACACTGGCGCTACGGCTGGCCTGTAAAGCTCATGAACACCGTCACGACGCTGACCTACTTCCTGGCGGGCGTCGCTAAGGTGAAGGGACCGCTCGGGTGGAAGTGGGCTGGCGGCGAGTCGCTGCGCAGCCAGATCGCGGTGGACGGCCTGCGCAAGGAGCTGTACGACGGCAAAGCGGCCCCGCTGGCCTATACTTTGCACAACAACCTGTTCCTGTTCACCATCATGGGCGTCGGCTCGCTGGTCCTGGAGCTCGCGGCTCCGTTGTTTCTGGTGGACAAGCGGCTCTCGCGGTTGTGGGCCGTTGGCGCCTTCCAGTTGCACTGGGGCATCTTCTTCCTCATGAAGATCCGATTCCGCTACCAGCTCCTGGGATTGATCTTCGCCCCGTTCTTCGACCTCGACCGCGTGTTGAAGTGGATCGAATCCCGAGGCGCCAGGAGAGATGGATGATGAAGCTGCCACCGCGGAAACCGCTACCGTCTCATGTAACCCTGATCTTCGACGGCTCGTGCGGGTTTTGTACGCGATCCGTGCGACTCATTAGGGCGCTCGACCGTGACCACCGCGTGACGGCGGTGCCATACCAGAAGCCGGGCACGCCAGAGGAGCACGGCCTGAGCCTCGCGCAGTGCGAGACCGCTATCTGGGCGATCACGCCGGAGCAAGACCGATACTCCGGCGCGGCGGCTATCAACGCGGCGCTGGCCGTCGTGCTGGAGACGCGGCTGCCGCTATGGTTCTATGCGGCCCCCGGCGTGAGACGACTCCAGGAAAGGGCTTACTCGCTCATCGCGCGCAACCGTCGCCGCTTTCCGGGCGACGCGCCCTACTGCCGGCAACATCCCCAGGGGTGCCATTGATGGTTTCTTTCTTTGATGACCTCTCGCCGGATGACGGCGACGATACGCTGCTGATCGGCTCCGGTCCCGGCAGCTTCCGCTTTGCGGACGACCGGAGCAACGCGGGCAAACCTATTACCGTCTGGTATTATCGGCCTCTTCACATATCTGACACTGCGCCGATAGTGTTCGTGATGCACGGCGTGAAGCGCGATGCGGACAACTACCGCGACAACTGGACGTCCGCCGCCGAACGGTTCGGGTTTCTGGTGCTCTGCCCGGAGTTCACCAAGGTGGATTACCCTAATCGTACGGCCTATCAACTCGGCAACCTGGTTGATGGCGCGGGCGAGCCGCTCCCGAAGGCCGGGTGGACCTTCGGCGTGATCGAGCGCCTGTTCGACTTCGTCAGGGAGACGACCGGCAACGCGAGCGAGCGATACCACATCTACGGCCACTCGGCGGGCGGCCAGTTCGTGCACCGTCTGGCGCTGTTTCTGCCCGAGGCACGCTACGCTACGGCGGTCGCCGCGAATACGGGTTGGTACACCATGCCCACACTCGGTGGCAAGAGGTTCCCCTACGGGCTGAGGGGCTCCGCGAGCACGCCGGAGACGCTAAAGGAGGCTCTGGGTAACCGGCTCGTGATCCTGCTGGGAGAGCAGGACACCGACGCTGAGGATCCTTTCCTCCGAACGTCGAAGGGCGCGAGGAGGCAGGGCAGGAACCGCTTCGAGCGCGGGCAAGCCTTTTACGCCACCGCGCGAGAAGAGGCCGCCAGGCTGGGGGTGACGTTGAACTGGACGCTGGAGACCGTGCCGGGAGCCGCCCATTTCGACCAACTGATGATGCCGTCCGCCGCGTGGGTGCTTTTCGTGAACCATCAATTAGAGCATCGGAAGGGAGGATGAGTTGAGAGCTTCGATCACGTTCATCGGCGACACTTTGCTCGGCGGCGATGACCAGGGGACGTTGGACCGGGAGGGCTACGCGCACGCCTTCGATGGCCTGGCGCCTTTGCTCGCGGACACGGACCTGGTGGTCGCCAACCACGAAGGCCCCATCACCCGGGTGGACCGGCGCGAGCAAGGGCTACAACGAGGGGAAGAAGCGCCGTTGGTACCAGGCTTATCCTGAGTCCACGCGGGCACTGGCCGAGGCGGGCGTGGGGGTCGTGAGCCTCGCCAACAACCACGTTCTCGACTTCGGTCTCGAAGGGCTCGCCGACACTATAAGTTCCCTCGAAGCGGCGGGGATCTCGCACTGCGGAGCTGCTCTCGACGTTCGGGACGCCTACCGGCCAGCCGTCGTCACCGCCAGGGGGTTCCGGGTCGCCTTTCTCTCGTACATGCAGCGCTACGACATCTACACGCGAGACGACGTGTACGCCACCCCGGAGCACGGGGGCGTAGCCCGGCTGCCGATTGGCCGCATCCGCGAGGAACTGGACGCGCTCGGGGACGCGACCTGCGCGTCGTCCTCATCCATTGGGGACGGACATACAAGCCGGTCACTTCCATCCAGGAGGCGTTGGCCGCGCGACTTCGGGAGGCGGGGGCGGATCTCGTGATCGGGCACCATTCCCACACCGCGCATGGGGTAGACCTCTCGGGGCATTGCCCGGTCTTCTTTAGCCTCGGCAACGGCTCGTTCGGCACGCGCGGACGCTTCGAGAGAAAGGGAAGCCCCCCGTACGGGCTCCTCGCAAAGATCGAGATAGACGGCCCGCGAAGTATCTCCGGCATCGAGATCCGGTTACTGTACGTGGACAACCGAAAGCTCGACTACCGTCCCATTCCCGCCAGCGGCGATGCTGCCAGAGAGTTCGCATGGTCTCTGGTCTCGCGGGAGCAGGGCTGGCGCGAGGTCAAACCCGGTGTGCTGCGCGCCGGGCGCACCAGGTCCGCCCCGTCTCCAACGCCCTACAGAGTTTCTCGGAAAGGTCGAGCCTGTCCGAGAAACTAGCCGTCAGCTTGTCAGCCCTCAGCAATCAGCTAAGAACAAAAAGCTGACCGCTGAAAGCTGAAGGTTGAAAGCGCGGTTTGCGGAAGGTCAGGGTCAACACCTCCCCACGGGAGAGTTAGCCCCGAACCGCCCGGGATTAGGATACCCGGGCACTGGGTAAGACCCCAAAACACCAAAAAAAGCTAATGAATAGGAGTGGATGCATGGCTACTGCGGAACGGCGCGCTGACGTTGTATGGAGGGGCGATTTACCGACCGGCTCTGGTTCTCTGGACCTGGAGAGCAGCGGGATACTCAAAGGGGCTGGGATCACCTGGGCCTCACGAACGGAGCAACCGGAAGGCAAGACCAGCCCGGAAGAACTCATCGCCG